>Ga0137403_10008672_pt1 | contig 11373 bp, 10 predicted proteins | sample CZOMad2_1_16fung_FD_122057 | JGI IMG/M metagenome (GOLD analysis project Ga0137403, IMG submission 122057) | Vadose zone soil fungal communities from Angelo Coast Range Reserve, California, USA - CZOMad2_1_16fungal (Hybrid Assembly) | ecosystem: Environmental > Terrestrial > Soil > Vadose zone...
GCTGCTTATCAGAAGGCAGGGCGATTCTGAGAATGGGTTTCCCAGCAACGTTCTGTAATGGGAAGTAGACGCGATGCGTGCGACTATCAACGGCAACGCTGTGGGCATTAGGAGCGAAGAATCCCTCACCAGCCTTCTCCAAGTTGCGGCCCCGCTCGTCGAAGATCGAAAGAACGCCGCTCTCAGCGGAAACATAGAGACGACCAAGGCCGCGATCAAAAGCAAGCACGTCCGGATCAGCACCTACTGAATGAATGGCAGTCACTTTCCTTGTTTCAAGATCAAAGACTGCCAGCTTTGCATTCTCCTCGCAGGCAACAAATGCCAGACGGTGTTCGCTGTCGATCAGTAGTCCGTGTGGTTCGCTGCAACCGGCTATTCATAGCGCGCGATTAGCTGGTCTTTGGTTGGATCAATTTCGCCGAGCTGATTTTGCTCGTGCACAGTGACAAAGATGTGCTGTGAAACTGAATCATACTGCGTGTTTCCGGCACCTCTGCCAAGAGTAATCGTCGTCAGTCGTTGATTGGTGTTTGCATCAATAACCGTATCTGTCTTGCCATGCAAGTCAGACACATACAGCTTCTTCGCCTCACTCGCATATGCGATGCCATCAGGATAATCTCCAGCAGTTACGCGCGCTACGATCTGCAAAGTTCTATCATCGATGACTGCCAATTCGTTCGAGCCTGTAGCTGAAGCGTAGATACGGTGAAGCTCCGGAACCGCAAGGACGCCATGGACGCGCGGCAAACCCTTGACGTCGCCGACAACTGTTTCTTTATTTACGTCAAAAACCGTTAGAGCGCCATCACCGAGATGCGCGATGTAGAGTCTTGCGCTGTTCGGGTCGAAGCTCTGATAATCGAAGCGCGACGCGCCGCCGCTCAAAGGAACGTCAGACAAGGTATGAAGCGGTAGATTGCCTGATGTTGCAGGCAGACTTGCTGAGGAATCAGGTGTTAATACGCCAGTAGAAGGTGCAACTGCGAGATTTTTCGGAGGCGCATTTCCTGTACAAGTCACCGCAAATACCATGAAAAGGATCAACAGGACAAGTCCACCGATAAGTGCGAGAGACTTCATAGAGCACCTCCTCAAACAAGCAGGGACTAGTGAGCGAAATCTATCAGCGTGCCTGCTCCTTCTTTTACTGCCTTTTCGTACACTGCTGCTGCCGTCACAACGTCTTGCAATGCCATTCCTGTTGAATCGAAGATTATGATCTCGTCGGGCGAGGTACGACCAGATTTGACTCCACTTATCACCTCACCCAGTTCAGCGTACACGTCCCCACTTGTAATCAGACCCGCATCGAGAGCGTGATGTAGCTCTCCGATAGTGGCGCATTGTTCAAGCATATCAACCACGAGTTTATTCCTACTTAGCAAGGTCGATTCCAGTTCCTGCTTCTCCGGATTGTCTGCTCCCACGGCCGCGATGAATGTGCCCGGTGCAACGAAGTCTCCTTTTAGGAAGGGTTGTTTCGACGGTGTGCAAGTAACGCACACATCACTTCGCACGACGGCTGTTTGAAGATCGGCAGCGACCTCTACGCCAATCCGTAACTCCTCCGAGAGCTCATTGACGAACCTTTGAGCCTGTGCCTGATCGAGGTCGTAGGCCCAGACCCTTTCGATCGGAAGAACTTTTGTAAGCGCCCGAAGGGATATACGTCCCTGGTTGCCGCAGCCACAAATGGTTACAACCTTCGAGTCAGGTCTCGCGAGATATTTGGCCGCTACACCCGTCGCAGCTCCTGTGCGTTGAATAGTGATCTCGATTGAATCCATGAGGGCCAATGGATAACCATTCTCTCCGTCACATAGGACGACTACTCCCTGAATCGTAGGCAAACAAAATTGCTTCGCATTTTCCGGAAAGTTCGCATTGACCTTTGCCGCGAAGTACGAACGATTGAGTTCGAGTATTCCAGCCTTAATATGAAAGCCGCCATCGCGAGCGTGGACTCCCAAAATTCCGGGTGGTGAGGTCCTACCTTCTCCATACAGTTTGAAGGCATGCTCGACTGACGCCATGCATTCCTCAATCGTGAGCAATGCTCCAACATCACGACCCGTTAGCAACAACGTCCCATCAGGTTTCATCGAGTTGTCCTTCTAACCGAATAAATAATCCAGTTTCTCTCCAGGCTTAGCTTCAACCGGCTCATGCCCCTTACGGAATATTCGCGCACCGGAGGTTCCTTTCAGGACCGTGGAATCGTTCTCAACCCGTACCATCGCGCCTTCCCTGAGACCCGCCACAGGTGTGTCGTTCTCCTCGAGGAATTGGAGAATCCGCTCTTCCTGTGTTTCACCCATGTGGGTTGAATTCGGATCGGGATCGAGAAAGTGCGGACTGATTTGAAAAGGAACCAAACCAAGCGCATCGAACGACGGCGGCTGAACGATCGGCATGTCCTTTGTCGTCTTGATAGTTGGACCTGCGACATTTGAGCCGGCGCTCGATCCAATGTAAGGCGTCCCTTGTGCTACTCGTTTCCGGATCGTTTGCAGAACATCCGTGTCATAGAGGGCCTTCAGGAGTCGAAACGTGTTACCGCCGCCGATGAAAATCGCTTCGGCATCATTCACGGCTCGTTGCGTATCAGCAGTCGTATGGATCGACTTCAGACTGTAGCCCATCCTCTGGAAACGTTCTCTCGCCGTTGAGGCATAAGCGTCGCGGTCATAAAGAGCGAACGGAATGAAGAGAACCTCGCCGATGCCGCCCAGGAAGTCGCGGATTTCCAGTTCAGCATGATCGAGATATCCACTGCCGTAAAGCGTGGAATTGCTGATCAGTAAAACCCGTTTTATATTTATATTAGTTTGGTTCATTCCGCCTCCGTCGGGTCTTTAGGACAATGCCCGCGCTGCTGCATATAGGCTCCCGCCAGCCATAGCCCCCAGCGCCACCTTCGCCACGTCAGCCTTCAATACAACAATGACCAAAAAAGCTGTTAGCGCGATCGCTATGGTTGGCAGATCAACCAGCGCGGAAGGAATGAGATCGAGAGTCACGACAACAATCACTCCAACGACGGCAGCACTAGCGCCGGCGAGAAATGCTTGTATCCAACGATTGTGCCGCACCATCTCTATGTACGGAGCGCCACCCAGAACGAATACAAACGAAGGCAGAAAGACGAAGAACGTCGCAATGATTGCTCCCCTTAGTCCGCCAGCAAGAAAACCTGTAAAAGTAGTGAACAGCATGAACGGCCCAGGCGTCGCGACGCTCAGAGCGACGCCATCCAGCAACTGGCTGGTCGTTAACCAGTGGTGCTGCTGAACCGCACCGCGTTGCAGGAACACGATTGATGCATAAGCGCCGCCAAAACTAAATAACCCAGTCTTGAAGAACAGCCACGCCATCTGAAACCAACGCGAGTCTGCGAACTGCAGCACGATGAGACTGACGAAAATTGTGCGTAGTGTCGCCGATTTGCCCCGGATGGCGGGCCAACCTTGAGCGATCAATAAATTGAGGAGACCGGCTAAGAGCAAGATCATAAGAAAGTTGATACCCGCGAAGCGCATTCCTACGAATGCACCGATTAGCAATACCGCGAGAAAGAAGTTTCGGATCGATGCTCGCCCAAGTTTGACGATGCCTGCTCCGATAATGCCGAGCACCGACGGTTTCAAAACGTAGAGTACGTCGTTCACTTGCGGGAGGCTGCCGTAAGTAACATAAAGCCAACTCAGAACAATCATCACTAACGCGCCAGGAATGATAAACGTCAAACCTGCGAGGATACCGCCCAGGAGTCTGCGTTTCAGGTAGCCAACATAGATAGCCAACTGCAGCGCTTCCGGGCCAGGAAGCATGTGACAGAAGGCCATGATCTTTAGGAACCGATCTTCCGAGAGCCAGTGACGCCGCTCCACCATGTGGTTGTACATCATGGTGATCTGCGCAACCGGCCCCCCAACATTAACGAAACCTAGCATGAGAAAGTAGAGGAACACTTCTCGCCAGGAAGGCATCTGATCGTCTTCGCCTTCGCGTATTGCCATTTGTTCGCGTTTAGCTTTCCGATCCATTCTGTTGCCTTTGCTCGCCCGGTGGGATTCTGATCATTTCGTTTGAGAGCGCTTTCTGCTGCGTGTCCTCGCGGGACTCTTTTTCCCTGATTCCTTGCTCAGCAATGCATAAAGCCCATCAAAGACGACGCTGGTTTGTTGCAGCAGCTTGCGATCGTCTCTCAGTACTTTGCTGAGCCCATCAATAATTGCATTTAACCCTGCCGCCTCCAGCCGATGAAACTTGTCGTCTTTCAAATCGATGTCATGGACGATCTCGGCAATCTCACGCAGGCCTTTGCTGTCGCTCAAGCCGAATCGTTTGAGCATCGTTTCGAACGTGCAATCCTCACCATGATGCGTGAACTCAGCGCCGAACATGTCGAAGGGAATCGCGCCTTCCACCGTCTCGCCGTCGGCAACAAAATGGAAGCGGGGACGTTTATCGATGAACTGTTTGATTAGCCAGGCCGAAGCCAGCCGGTCGATATGCAGGTTGCGTCGAGTCATCCAGCGGCGTCTTTGGTACTTCGCCAGATCGAGAGTGCCGGATTTGACGGTCGAGCGTGTGGCTTTTGAGATTGGACCGTGCGCAACACGAAGCGCCTTCTGACAACGCTCGTAAGCCACGAGCGCCAGTGCGCGCCCATTAGCGTTGAAGAAATCGTTGGCGATGATGCTCTCCAGTTGCAAGTGCAGCTTATCCAATTCCGATTCGTGCGTAGCCAGTAGCCCGATGGAGAGATGCTTTCCTCGAGTCTGTTGATTAACCGCGCCCGCCAATCCGTCGAGTTCTGCCGCGATGCCTGCAAATTCTTCATCACGCGATTTACGAAAAATCGCTATGATTTCGTCGTCGGTAGCTCCTTCAACTGAGGCGGCCTGAAACACGGTAGCTTCACCACCAGAGGATTCAATTTCTTGCTTCAACCACTGAAAATCTTCGTGCGTCTTCTCATTTGCCGGCAGCACATAGACAGAGTTCTTAATCGCCACCGCCCCGAGCTTCTGCAGCTTGCGCCAGGTGCGCACGCGCAGATTCGTAGGCTTCGGAGGCAACTGATGGATCAGTAGAATCCACTCAGGCTTCTTTGTTGAGTTCTTAGCCATTGACTCAGAAGTAACAGGGGACTTAGATTGTAACCACCGTTACGTATGGTTGACAAGCTTCAGAATAGAGGAAGAAAATAGGCATGTAGGAGGGTGAGACGCAGTGCTTCGTCAAGCGTGAGCGGATTAATCGACTGAGCGGTAGAAAAGAATACTCGCGAGCTTAGCAGTTCTCTCTCGACACGGAACGACCCTTTCTCATCCTTAGGTTTGCTTGCTTCACTCAGAATCTCTAAGGGCCTCAAATTCCGGAGTCTCAATCCTTCCCGCGCGCATCGAAACCACTCGATGGGCCAGCACTGTGGCTTCACCTTGATCGTGGGTAACATAGATCGCTGTGATGCGAAGGGTACGTTGCATCGACGCCAACTCTTCAAGCAACTCTCTCTTCAGATCAGTGTCAAGATTCGACATCGGCTCATCGAGCAAGAGCAGACGCGGACGGCCAACTAGCGCGCGAGCAAGAGCTACGCGTTGCTGTTCACCCCCTGACAACTGATTGGGATAACGGTCGGCGAATGACTCAATCTTCATCAGGCGCAACAGCTCAGCAATGCGCTTCGCTCGTTCAGCCTTGGGCCAGCCTGCCGACTCTAGAACGAACCCGAGATTGCCCGCAACCGTAAAATGCGGCCAGAGCGCAAGGTCCTGAAAGACGAAACCAATGCCACGTGCTCGCGGCGCAATCACGTTTCGGCCGGCTGAGGCAACGCGTTCGCCGGCGATCACGACTTCGCCCCCATCTGGCGTTTCCAGTCCAGAGATGAGGCGCAGTGTCGTCGTTTTTCCGCAGCCGCTAGGACCGAGCAGCGCCAGAATTTCTCCTTCAAAGATATCCAGCGATAAGCGATCGACGGCCGCTTGATCGCCATATCGCTTAGTGACTTCTATCAAACGGAGAAATGCGCTACTCACAGCGGCCCGACTGTTGGAAACCTGGTCATCCTGAAAAACCCCTCCCTGTGCTTCATCGCTTACCTCCGTTGCTGGCGAACGTGCCGAGCAAGGCGAGGGGAATCAGGATGACCAGAGCCTGCATGAGGGCCAACGCCGCGACCTCGCTGGACCGGGTATTGGCAATCAATGTGTAGACCCGGACGGGCAACGTAGATTCGCCGGGAGGAGCGACCAGCACGGTTGCTCCCAACTCGCCGAAGGCGAAGATAAAAGCCACGACCCACGCGGCGGCAAGGCCGGTTTTCATTTGTGGAAGAACGATACGGAAGAAAACACGGAGCCAACTGGCGCCGCTCAGTTCCGCGGATTCCTCGAATGATTTCGGAATCTGGCGAACACTGGCGGCCAGAATGAGCGCCGCGACCGGCACAAAGCGCGCAAGGTAGGCGATGACAATAATTGCTGCACTGCTATAGACCTGGCCCGGCCATCCAGATCTATTCCACAGCCCGATTAGACCAACACCAACTACTGTGCTGGGCACGGCGAAGACAATGATGAAGCCTAGATCGACCAACTCTTTGAAGCGAGCTCGTGCCCTGCCCCGCCCATAGCCGAGTGCGAGTCCCAAAACCAAAATGAGTGTAGCGCCGATGACGGCAAGCAATAAGCTGTTTGTTATCGCTTGAACGGAAGCATTGAGCGCGGTTGTTATGCGCGACAGTCGCCCCGCTGCAAGTGTCAGTACCACCAACGGTAAGACGACCGCAAAGGCCAGCACTATCGCGCTGCCCGCAATTGCCAATGCACGCCAACGCCCAAGCGGCAAAGGCAAACCCGTGCGTGTGCTGCGCCGGCTAGTCAGCCAGCGATCGCCGACGACCAGATTGACCACAACGCCTGCGATCAGCGCCAACGCAAGCATCGGAGTGGCGCGCCCCGTGGCGGCCCCGAAATCGTAAAGAGCCGCAAAGGCGGTGAAGACTTCCGTAGTAAAGACACGCACACGCAAGACAGCGGGAACGCTAAACTCCGACAACGCCAGCACGAAGGTAAGGAGAGCCGCGCCGGCTATGCTGGGAGCAATCAGCGGCAGCGTGATGGACCACACGGTCCGGCGCGGGCCAGCTACCAGGAGCGCCGCTTCTTCAAGGCTGGCCTCGACGCGCCGGGCGGCGGCTTCGGTTGCGAGCATCGAAAGCGGATAGAGACTAAGACCTAACACCAGAATCGCGCCGGTCAGACTATAGGTCCAACGAGAAAGCAGGTCTCGTCCGATTAACTGAGCCGCGAGACCGGCGGAACCGCCGACATAGATCCACGCAAGAGCAAGCATGTAAGAAGGCAGCACCAGGGGCACGATGAGTGCCACCCTTAAGAAACGCTTTGCCGGCAAGTCGGCACGAGCCAAAAGCATTCCCAGCGGCACACCGATGGCAGTAGCCAGCACCGCCGTCCCGGCTCCGAGCTGAATACTGGTCAAGAGCAATTCGCGTTGGCGCGTTTCCGTGAGCAGCAGCCGGTAATTAGCCAAACTGAAACTACCATTCGCGTTGACGAACGAGACGACGAACATATAGATCGTCGGAAGCGCACACAGCGCCACAAACAGGATCGCCGCGATACCAACGGTCAGAGTGCGCACCGATGGTAGAAACGGCGTGCGCCTGAGGATTGCCGTGTTGTTGATTGCTGCTCCCACGATAAAGATGCGTCCTCAGAGCCCGAGAATCGACTGCAAGCGACGCGTCACATCCTCAACGCGGTCAGCCGCTTTACCATAGTCGAGCGTCATCGGCTTGAACGAATTGATTGCTGGAATATTTTTCGGAGGCTCAACGCCTTCGTGCAAGGGAACCTGCACCGCCTCTGACTGAGCCAACAGGCGTTCGACCTCCAGCGAGAGGAGATAGTCGATCAGCTTCTTTGCTGCTTCTGCATGCGGCGCGCCCGCAATGAGCGAGACCATATTCGGCATGATGGGAACGCCTAGTCCGTTGCGGTCGGGGAAGATCATCGCCACCGGCTGCTTGTCTTCAAGCGCTACGTTCACGTCGTCGGTATCCGTCAATCCTATCTTGGCTTCGCCACGCGCCACCATGTCGAGCACGACAGAGTTCGCGGCCACGACGTGCACATCGTTCGCTTTCAGCTTGCGAAAGAACTCGTCAGCTCGCTGATCGCCCAACTCGGCGTAGAGCGCCGCCGAATGGAATGACATTGTGCCGAAGCGCGGGTCGGCAATAGCAACTTGCCCTTTCCACTTTGGATCAGCGAGATCGAAAACTGATTGCGGCGCTTCTTCCGGCTTCACGAGCTTCGTGTTGTAGACGAGCACACGCATGCGCGCGGAGAAGCCGGTCCAGTAACCTTCAGCGTCTTTAAAGGTGGCCGGGATTCCGTTTGCGGCCGGCGATTTGTAAGGCGCGAGCACGTCACGCTTTTTCAGCACGAGCGTGCGGACCGGCTCATTGGACCAGAAAACATCCGCTTGCGCATTATTCTTTTCGGCCAGCAGCCGATTGGCGAGGCCGGTGCTCTTGGTCTCTTCCGTGTCGTAAACGGCGTTGACCTTCACACCGGTCTTCTGCTCATAGGCTTTAAGAATGGGCTCGGAGAAAACACGATCCGTCGAGACATAAATGGTCACCTCGCCTGGCGCTCCGCTTGAAACATTCGCGTTTTGTTGGCGACCGCCGCAGGCCGCTAAGATTAGCGCAAGGCTCAGCAACGTGAGCAACCACAAATGATTTGTACCACGAATCATTGTTGACTTAGAGCAATGTGATTTGCAGGTCATCAAAATAGATCACGGAATCAGCTTTGGTCCAAACCCCTACCTTGCCTGCCTCCTTGAAAGTCTGGTCTTCTACCTCGTAAAGTTTTTTTCCATTGTGGTAGACCTCAAAGTGATTGCCCCTGGCGACTAACCGCAGCGTTCCCCACTCTCCAGAAGGAACTTTCTCTTTCATCCCGTAGGTGCGGCCCTTTCCTAAGAGTGGTAGATCAATCCGCTTGCCGCCCTCGACCTTATAGAGCACGACATTGCCTTCCAACGCATTGGCTCGAACAAGGTAGTAATTGTCCTTGTCCCGGTAGCGCCACACGATGCCGGCGCCCTGGTCACCCTTGCCTGAGACCGGCTTGAATTTTACGCTGACGTCGACGTCCTTCGCGGTCAGTCCGTCATAGACACACACGGGGAAGCGATAGCCGGTCGGATCAGAGTCAGTCTGGGCAAGGACATTGCCCTGATTGGGCGAGGAGTCGTCCTTCATGACTGCCCACTTGCCCGGTCTGCCCTTTCCAGTGAGCGCCGTCGAAAAACCACTTGACGCTTCGCCAACCTTCTCGTTGTTGAAATCAATTGTAGTCGTCTGCGCTGAGACAGTGGCTGTCGCCAGCAAGAAACCTAACAGAGTAAACGAACAAATCTTGGATTTCATTTGCTTACCTCCCTTCTTCTGGTCAGACCCAGCATACTCGAGAACATTCCATCCATAGCAACGAGGACCGCGCTCCGCGAAAAAGTTTCAACTAGCTGAACATTACACAATTCCCAATCTCACCCTGGTGCTGAAGTACCAGGGCTTGGCGCTTCCTCCCAAGGTCTCGTTTGTAATCTCACTAAACTTATCCATTCCTAAATCTCGTTCGCTCAACCCCTTTTTGAATAACGTGGCCACATTCCCTTGACTTCGTGTTAGCGTGATAAGCCGTTTGGCGTTTCCTTCCTCAACATCGCGCGGGAATCCGGCCTCAACGCCAAGACCATTTTCGGCGGCGAGCACAAGAACAAGTATCTCCTCGAAACCACCGGCTGCGGCGTCGCCTTCTATGATTACGACAACGACGGCTGGCTGGACATTTTTCTCGTCAACGGCACGCGCCTCGAAGGCTTTCCCGCCGGCCAAGAGCCCACCAATCATCTTTTCAAGAACAATCGCGACGGTACTTTCACCGATGTCACCGCCAAAGCGGGCCTCCTTCATTCCGGCTGGGGACAAGGCGTGTGCGTCGGCGACTACGATAACGACGGCTTCGACGATCTCTTCGTCACCTATTTCGGGAAAAATGTTCTGTACCACAACAACGGCAACGGCACCTTCACCGACGTCAGCGAAAAAGCCGGTGTCGCCGGCAACGGCAAGCGCTGGAACACAGGTTGTGCCTTCGTGGACTACGATCACGACGGCAATCTCGACCTGTTCGTCGCCAACTACATCGACTTAGACCTTAGCACCGCTCCCCTACCCGAATCAGGCCCGTGTCTTTATAAAGGGGTGATGGTGGCGTGCGGCCCTCCCGGGCTCAATGGCGGCAAGAATATTCTCTTCCACAACAATGGAGATGGCACTTTCACCGACGTTTCGACCGCCTCCGGTATCTTGAAGGCAAATGGCACCTATGGCCTGGGTGTGCTCACCGCCGACTTCGACAACGATGGCTGGCCTGACATCTACGTGGCTAACGACTCCAGCGCCAGTGCTCTCTATCAAAACCAGAAGAACAGCAAGTTCGTCGACATCGCTCTTGAAGCCGGTTGCGCTCTCAGTCCAGACGGCAAACCGCAAGCCGGAATGGGTGTCTCTGCCGCTGACTACGACATGGACGGTAACCTCGATATCGTGAAGACGAATTTCGCAGGTGACACACCCTCTCTCTACCATAATCAGGGCGGCGCGAACTTCGAGGATACGACCTTCACGGCCGGTGTGGGCCAGCACACGCAGTACCTCGGCTGGGGATGTGGCTTTTTTGACATGGACAACGACGGTTGGCCCGACATCTTGATCTGCAACGGACATGTTTATCCCGAAGTCGAGCAACTGAAGACCGATGCCGGCTATGCTCAGCGCAAGTTGCTGTACCGAAACCTACGAGATGGCCGTTTCGAAGATGTCTCAATGCTAGCCGGCGCCGGCATCTCCGAGCCGGTCGCATCACGCGGAGCCGCCTTTGGCGATTTTGACAACGATGGCGACCTCGATGTTGTGGTGAACACAGTAAACGACTTCCCGCAGCTGTTGCGCTGCGATTCGCAGACGGGCAACAATTGGATCAAAGTACGCACGATCGGCAGAAAGTCCAACCGCAGCGGAATCGGGGCACGCTTGAAATGCGTGACGAAAATCACCGGCGAGAATAACCCGCACCAGCTGATCGACGAAGTCCGCAGCGGCGGGAGCTACTTTTCACAAAGCGACTTGCGAATTCACTTCGGCCTCGGAAAGGCCGAAAGGGTTGAACTGCTTGAGGTGCGCTGGCCCAGCGGACAGATCGATACGCTAAAGGACATCAAGCCCAATCAGTTAATTGTTGTTGAGGAAGGCAA
>Ga0137403_10008673_pt1 | contig 11371 bp, 10 predicted proteins | sample CZOMad2_1_16fung_FD_122057 | JGI IMG/M metagenome (GOLD analysis project Ga0137403, IMG submission 122057) | Vadose zone soil fungal communities from Angelo Coast Range Reserve, California, USA - CZOMad2_1_16fungal (Hybrid Assembly) | ecosystem: Environmental > Terrestrial > Soil > Vadose zone...
CGGGTCATGCCGCGCCGTGCGCGCGTCTCACGCACGCGCTCGCCGAGCTTCTGCAGGAATGCCGCATGGTCTGCGCTCAGGTTCGGTGCCGCCGTCTTCGGATCGCGTGCGCCCATCGGGACTCCCGGATGATAATGCAATATACTGCTTATCTGATGGTAAAGTGGCATGATAATACATATACAGGCGAATTCAATGGAATTCATCATCCGCAGACCCCGAGCGTGGCAATGAAGCTCACGATACTGGTCGGCACCATGACCGGCACCGCCCAATTGGTTGCGCAGGAATTGGAGCTGCGGCTCGATGACAGCGAATTGCAGGCACAAACCCGGCTCATGGACGGGCTGGACGCGGCCGTCTTTGCCGGCGGCGGCCTGTTCCTGATCTGCACCTCGACCTACGGCCAGGGCGACGTTCCGGATAATGCCAAGCAGCTTTACGAGTCGCTGCAAAGTGCGCGGCCGGATTTGTCCAACGTGCAATACGGGGTGATCGCGCTGGGTGATCGCACTTACGCCGAGACCTTCTGCAACGGCGGAAAGCGTTTCGACCGCATTCTTTCCGAACTTGGCGCGCGGCGCATCGGCGAGATCATGCTGCACGATGCCAGCGCCGGCACCATGCCCGAGGAAGTCGCCGCTGAATGGGTGCAAGTCTGGATCGCTTTGTGCCGCGATCAACTGGTCGATGCCTGAGAGCGGCATTTGACGCAAAGGCGCATAGGAGAATAAACCGGAACGCTCACCACGAAGACACGAAGACCACGAAGTGACACAATAGAGAGGCAAGACAAATAACAGCCTTCTCGACGCAAAGGCTCAAAGAACGCAAAGGGACGCAACGAAAATCTAGCCACGTTCTTTCTTCGTGTTCCTTCGTGTCTTCGTGGTGAGATTTATGATTGTGCCTTGAGGATTTGAAGTTCGAGCTGGCGCCAGCCGAGCATGATGGGGGGGGCGGCTGGTATATTTCGTCCTAGAACGAGAGGGCAATATCTGCCCTGATCAGAACGAAAGCGGGGGGAGAAGGCGTGACTGGATTAAGCCAGGCGGATCACAGCGTCAGCCCGCCCAGCATTACCATTCCGCGCGACTACAACGCCGCGCATGACCTGATCGAACGCAACCTTGCCGCGCGGCGAGCGGACCGGATCGCCTACATCGACGACACCGGCCGCTATACCTATGGAGAGCTGGCGCAGCGGGTGAACCGCGCCGCCAACGCGCTCTACTCGCTTGGCCTGGGCATGGAAGACCGCATCCTGCTGGCGCACCTGGACACGATCGATTTCCCCAGCGTCTTCCTCGGCGCGATCAAGGCCGGCATCGTGCCGATCACCGCCAACACCCTGCTTACTACCGCCGACTACAAGCACATGCTCGAAGACAGTCGCGCGCGGGCGTTGATCGTGTCGGAGGCGCTGCTGCCGAATTTCGAGCCGCTGCTTAAAAGCCTGCCTTTGCTCGAGCACGTCGTAGTGTCCGGCAAGGATCCGCACGGGAAAGCGCACCTGCAATCGCTGCTGGCGGAGGCTGCCACCGATTTCGAGGCGGCGCCGACAAGCTGCGACGACGTCTGCTTCTGGCTTTATTCTTCGGGCTCGACCGGCACGCCGAAGGGGACAGTCCACATCCATTCCAGCCTGATCCAGACTGCGGAGCTCTATGCCAAGCCGGTCCTGGGCATCCGCGAAAGCGACATCGTGTTTTCCGCAGCGAAGCTCTTCTTCGCCTACGGTCTGGGTAATTCGCTTACGTTTCCTCTGGCGGTGGGCGCGACCACGGTGCTGATGGCGGAACGGCCTACGCCTGCCGCCGTATTCAAGCGCCTCAGGGAGCAGCGTCCCACCATCTTTTACGGCGTCCCGACCTTATACGCGGCCCTGCTCGCGAGCCCGGACTTGCCGCGCAAGGAAGAAGTCGCGCTGCGAATCTGTACGTCGGCGGGAGAAGCGCTTCCCGCCGATATCGGCAGGCGCTGGACCGAGCATTTCGGCGTCGAACTGCTCGACGGCATCGGTTCCACCGAGATGCTGCACATCTTTCTTTCCAATCGTCCGGGCGACGTGCGCTACGGCAGCACCGGCAAGCCGGTGCCCGGCTACCGGATTCGCCTGGTGGACGAGGAGGGTCGCGAAATCGGCCCCAACGAAATCGGCGAACTGCAGATCAGCGGTCCGACGAGCGCGATCCTGTACTGGAACAACCGGGCCAAGACGCTTGCGACATTCGTTGGCCCCTGGACCCGCGCCGGCGACAAGTACACGGTCGATGACGACGGTTACTACACTTACGGCGGCCGTTCCGACGACATGCTCAAGGTGAGCGGCATGTACGTTTCGCCCTTCGAGGTGGAGGCCGCGCTGCTGACCCATCCGGACCTCCTCGAAGCGGCAGTGGTCGGCGCGATGGACGAACAGCAACTGGTGAAACCCAAGGCCTATGTCGTCACCAAGCCGGGCGTGACCGCCTCGGCCGCACTTGCCGAGGCGCTCAAGCAACACGTCAAGGACCGCCTGGCGCCTTACAAGTATCCACGCTGGATCGAGTTCATTCCCGAGCTACCCAAGACCGCGACCGGCAAGATTCAGCGATTCAAATTGCGAAAGGCGTGAAGGGTGAATGAGTGAATGAGTGAAGGGTAAAATTCAGGGCAACCAGAACATCAGCAGCCGGAAAATGCAAAATCAGAAGAGACGAGAATTCCCAATCGGCGCGGGTGCGCCTGCCGGGGCTCAGCGTCGCGTATCTAGGTTTGCGGCGTGCGGTTTGTCAGGATCCAGTACAGTCCGATACTCGCGACGGTTTCCACGAAAGCAGGGAAATTAACCGGCTTCACGATATAGCTGTTGACCCCGAGCCGGTAACTCTCGAGGACATCTCGCTCTTCATTCGAGGAAGTCATGACTACAACCGGTATCGTATTTGTGCGTGCATCGCCTTTGACGCGGCGAAGAACTTCGATGCCGTCGACTTTAGGCATCTTGATGTCGAGCAGAATCAGCTTCGGCGCGTGCCCCGGCTCCCGGTCGGCGTACGTTCCGGTGCAGAAAAGGAAATCCAGCGCTTCTTCCCCGTCCTTGACCCAGTGGACCTTGTTCGCGAAATTCACCTTGCGCAGCGCCCGCATAGTCATTTCCGCGTCTCGCGGATTGTCCTCTGCAAGGAGCAGTTCTATCTCATGAGGTTCATCCATCGTGTTTTCCTACCGGTAAAGTGAAAGTGAAGGTCGCACCCTCGCCGACCTTTCCATCGGCGCGCACGCTGCCGCCGTGCCTGGTAATGACGCGGTGCACGATCGCCAGCCCGACGCCAGTCCCAGAGAACTCTTCCGCGGTGTGCAAACGCTGGAAAACCCCGAAGAGTTTCCCGGCATACTTCATGTCGAATCCCACGCCGTTGTCCGCGACGCGATAGAACGCTTCGCCGTTCGTAATCTCGCCGGTGACCAGAATTTCCGGCCGTGGCCGGGATCCGGCATATTTGAGCGCATTGCCGAGCAGGTTCATCCAGACCTGGCGCAGCAGAGACTTGTCTCCGCGCGCGGGGGGCAATCGCCAGACGTCGAGCCGGACGCGGTCCGGAGTTTCGTCCCGTAGCAACTCCTGCGCGACGTCCTTCGCCAGGGCGGTCATGTCGATTTCCGCCATGGCGCTGATCGGATTGCGGCCGAGCCTCGAAAAGGCGAGCAGGTCATCGATGAGCCGGCCCATCTTCCCGGATTCACGCCGCACGACCGCGAGCAATCGCTTGCCTTCGTCATCGAGCCGGTCGCGATAGTCCTCTTCCAGCATCTGCGAGTAACCGTCGATCGCGCGCAACGGCGCACGCAGGTCATGTGATACCGAATAGGAGAAGCTTTCGAGTTCCTTGTTCGTCGCCTCGAGTTGCGCGGTCCGCTCCCTGACGCGCTCTTCCAGTTCGGCATTCAGCCTTCTGATTTCCTCCTCGGCGCGCTTGCGATCGTCGATGTCGGTCACCGTTCCGATCCACTCGACGATCTCGTCTTTGGCACCCAGCACGGGGGCCGCGCGCACGCTGACGAAGCGATATTCCGAAGAAGCGGCGTGCCACAGGCGTGCCTCGCATTCGAGCGGTATCTTGGCGGTTGCCGCTTCCGCCCAATGACTCTCCAATGCGTCGGGGTCTTCGGCGTGAAATGCCCGTCGCCATCCCGCGCCCCGGTATTCGTCCTCGGTCTGCCCAGTGTAGGCGCCCCACGCCGGTTGGGTGGTCGTGAACGCCTTCTGGTGATCCGCCGTCCAAACCACTGAAGTGATCGCGTCGACCAGGGTGCGGTTGCGTCTTTCGCTGTCGCGCAACGCCCGTTCTGCCTCCGACCGTTCGGCGATCTGGCGCTCGAGGGCCTGGTTGGATGTTTTCAGGGCTTCTGTCTGGCGCGCGATTTCGGCGAGCATGTCGTTGAACGCATCCACCAGATAGCCGATTTCATCCTCGGTGGTTTTCTTCGCGCGCAGCGAGAAATCGCGCCGTTCGACGACATGGCGCGCGACCCCGGTCACTTCCAGTATCGGCCGCGTGACGCTTGCCTGCAGCCACCCCGACAGCAGAAGCGACACGGCCAGGGCCAGGACGCTTACGCCGAGCACGATGCCCAGGTAGTTCCAGAGGCGTTCGTAGAATTCGTAGTCCGACCGCAGGTACACCATTCCCAGGATTTCGTTATTGCCGACAATGCGCCGGTACAGGTCGAGTCTTTCGCCGGTCACGCGGACCCCCTCGCTGTCGGGGAGCGCGGGAAGATCTTCGCTCTCGGCGCCCTGTCTCAAGTAGCTGGCAAACAAACCGCCCTTGGCGTTGTAGATGGCGGCGGCACGTATCTTCGGCCGCACCTTGAGCAGATTGAGGTTCTCGGCGGCGAACTTGCGGTCGTCGAACTGGAGTGCGGCGGCACTGGCCCGGCCGATGAGCTCCGCCTGTGTGGTCAGATCGTTCACCTGGGTGGTGTGATAGCTGCGCAGGTCGTAAATCAGCATTGCCACGCCCGTGACCAGCAGTGCCGCGAGGCTGGTCACCAGCACGCCCGCAAACAGCTTGTGGCGTACCGAGCGCAGACCGAAATTCGGCGTCACTGCGCTTTCTCCTGGACCCGTTGTGCGACCGCGAGCAGCGGGGCCCCGATCCGCAAGCCGTTGCGATTTGCCGCCTCGAGCGATACCTCGAAGCGCACGCGGTTGTCCGCGACCACGAAATTGATGACGCTGCCCTGCGCAAGGCCTTTCTCCGTCTCGGTGACCGTGAGCACCGGCTGCCCTTGCGTCGTCGAGAGCAGTTCCCCGAGCCGGCCTGCTTCCGAACGGCTGATGAACAGGACGTGGACGCCCGCGACCTGTTCGCCGCTGCGTACTCGCCGCACGGTCACCGGCCTGCCGTTCATCGTCCGTCCCGAGGTGATCCGCGAGAGTTCCGCGACCAGCACGTCCGCACCGGCCACGCCGATCACCAACGGACTGTCGCTGCGCGGAAAGAGGCGTTCCGGCCACTCGACGTAGCCGCCGAACTTGAAAAGGAATGCAGCCTTGACGCGTTGCTCGATGTCTTGCGGGCTTTCATCGGCCGCAAGGCTTTCGCCCGCGCCAAGCGTACAAAGCGCGACCAGGGCGAACCTTGCAACGGCGTTCCAGATGCTTGCGGCCGATGCACGGTAGCGTGCGCTGCGATCGTCCGGGATTCGCTCCATGCTCGTCAGAAACGCCATAGGAGTTTGGCGAAGGCGCCTCGCTCCAGCTCACTGCGAGTGGCCGGATCCCCGAACTCAGCATGACTGGGGTCGAACATGTTCTGCAGCGTCAACGACAGCTCGAGGTTGCGGTCGGCCTTCCACCCGAAGCGCGCGTCCACCGCGGTGTACGCGGGAACGACCGGGTCAGGCAATTCACCGACGTGACGTACCATGATGTCGAGTTCGTGCCTCTCGGTAAGCTCGTACAACGACCGCAGCATCCAGCGATGCTTCGGGTCGTTGCCTTCCCCACTCACGCCCCGCGTGCTGGTGCTATCCGGCTCCAACTGCAGCCGCTCTCTCAGCAGCACCACACCGCCGCTCAATCGCCACGCCCGGGCCGCCTGGTAGCTGCCCCACGCCTCGACACCGCTGGTCTTGCCCTCGATCTTGTTGCCGAGTACGGAGACACCACCTCCAACCTCTTCGATGCTGCGTATGTGGTCGTACACGCTGTGAAAAGCGGTGATCGAGTACGAAATTGCGCTTGTCGGTTGCGCGCGGTAGCCGAGCTCGATCGTGTTGGATATCTCTGAACGAAAATCCGGTCCGCCCGCGATCTGGAACGGCGGAGTGGTCGAAACAAATAAAAAGTCCCGATCGATCCGCGACGGCGCGCGCACCGCGCGCGAAACCGCACTCCAGATCAGCCGCTCTGGAGCTGGTTTCCACGCGATGCGCGCACTCGGGAGAAACTCGTACCCGGTATAGACGTTGTGCTCGACTTTCGCGCCGAGCGTTAGATGCAGGTTGTCGCGCAATGCGATCCCGTCCTGCACGAACAGGTTTGCCCAATACAGGTTCCGGTCGGCCGGAATGAAGGCTATCCCCCTGTTCTCCACGCTGTCGTTTGCATATCGATATCCCCCACCCCAGACCACCTCATGTGCCGCCAATGGCCGGATCGAATGCTGCAATTCGACATCCAGGATGTCGAGATCTTCCGCGAAACTCCCGGGGATGTCGCGCTCGGTTCGATCGTAATAGCCCTGCAGGCGAATGCTCGAGCCGTCGGCAAACGTGCGGCCCCAACGCGCTAACAGGTTCATTCCGGCAATGTCGATAGTCCCTTGTGGACTTTGATCTTGCTCGAGCTTGCCATCGTATGCATCGCCTTGCAGCGTAAAATTGTCGCTCGCGCCACCCCAGTCGGCACGGAAACCCATCTGTCCCTTGTTCCATCCGTCCCGCACCTCGCTGCCGTCGGCGCGCTCGGTATTCTGGCGGTCGAAATATTTCCCATAGACACGGAAATGGCCGCCGGAGTCCAGTTGTGCCCCGTACCGTGCGGCGCCACCAGCCTCCAGATTGCCTGCACCGGGAGCGACAAACCCGCCCTGGGTGTCCTTGGCAGAGCGCGTGATCACATTGATTACCCCGTTCACGGCGTTGGCGCCCCATAGCGTGGCGCCTGGACCGCTGATCACCTCGATGCGCTCGACGTCCTCGAGCAGCACGTCCTGGACATCCCAGAACACGCCCGAGAACAGCGGCGTATAGACGCTTCGCCCGTCGATCAGCACCAGCAGCTTGTTACCGGTCGTACTGTTGAAGCCGCGTGCGCTGATGGCGTAACTGCTCGCGTTTACCCGCGACACCTGGAGATTCGGCGCAAGCCGCAGCGCCTCCGGCAGGCTGGTCGCGCCGCTGCGACGAATGTCCTCTCCGGTAATCACGAAGATGGATGCGGCGGCATCGCTGAGCCGTTCGGGTTTCTTGGATACCGAGGTGACGTCGATACTGCCCAGTTCTTCCAGACTGAGATCCGCCAGATCCGCAAGTTTGATTTGGTCCGTGGCAGCGACGACAGCCGTTGCGACCGCACCGAGCAGCGAAACGACGGCAAGTCGGAGCACGCGACGTGCCCGCCCAATTGCCCAAGCCGCACTTTCGGTCCATTTGTCAGTCATTGCACGCGCCATTTTCCATGCACCCTCCAAAGAGTCGGCGGTCTTTGCGGCCTCGGTGGTACAGCCCTGGACTGTATGAATTCTATGTGCATTTAAGGGCGATGGCGATCAGGGTTTATCCTACAAACCTCTTGCACGGCAGGCAAGGACCCGGACAATGCCGGCTGTCGTCTCGATCATGCTACGAGAGGGGATGCGATGAAGCAATATGACGTCCGCAAAAGCGGAAGACGAAGATTCCTGCGCGATGCTGTTGCCATGACGGGCGCAGTTGCTGCGGGCGCATTATTGCCGGCCGTGACGCGCGCGCAGTCCGCGAAAATCCGCCTCGGCGTGATGCTGCCCTATACCGGTACCTATGCCCAACTGGGCCTGGCGATCGAGAACGGGCTGAGGCTGGCGCTGGAGCAGGGCGGCGGCAAGCTCGGCGGTCGAGAGTTTGAGATCTTCAAGGTAGACGACGAGTCCGAACCGTCCAAGGCCACCGACAACGCCAATCGCCTCATCACCCGCGACAAGGTCGACGTGCTCATCGGCAGCGTGCACTCGGGTGTGGCCATGGGAATGATCAAGGTGGCGCGCGAAGCCGGCACGCTGCTCGTCATCCCGAACGCCGGGGCCGACGCGGCAACCGGCGCGCTGTGCGCGCCCAACGTGTTCCGCACCTCGTTTTCCAACTGGCAGCCGGTGCATCCGCTCGGCAGAGTGATGGCCGAGCGCGGCCATAAACGCGCGGTATTCATTACCTGGAAGTACGCCGCGGGAGAGGAATCGCTCGCCTCTTTCAGGGAGGCATTCACCGCGGTCGGCGGCACGGTGGTCAAGGAGTTGTTCGTGCCGTTTCCGAACGTGGAGTTTCAGGCGTTGCTTACCGAGATCGCCGCGCTCAGGCCGGATGCGGTCGCATGTTTTTTCGCCGGCGGCGGCGCAGTGAAATTCGTGAAGGATTACGCGGCTGCCGGTCTCAAGGACAAGATCCCGCTCTACGGGTCGGGCTTCCTTACTGAAGGCGTGCTGGCGGCGCAGGGCGACGCAGCCGAGGGTTTACTGACCACGCTGCATTACGCCGAATCGCTGGACAACCCGAAGAACAAGGCTTTCCGCGCCTCTTACCTCAAGACCTACAAGACCCACGCGGACGTATATGCAGTGCAAGGCTATGACACTGGGCTGCTGCTCATGCAGGCGCTCGACAAGGTCGGGGGCGACGTCGGTAACAGGAGCGCGGTGATCGCGGCGATGGAGGCCGCGGTCATCGACAGCCCGCGCGGCCAGTGGAAGATGTCGAAGGCGCACAACCCGATCCAGGACATCTACCTGCGCCGCGCCGAGAAAGGCGACAACAAGGTGATCGGCGTCGCCTGGAAGGCGCTCGAAGATCCCGCGCGCGGCTGCAAGCTGTAAAGGCGTGAAGGTGTGAAGGAGTGAATGTGTGAATGAGTAAGAGCGGCGCTTCGCCTTCACGTCGTATCAATCTTCAGGCTTTTGCCCTTCACCCTTCACCCTTCACTCCTTCACTCCTTCACTCATTCACACCTTCACTCCTTCACGCCTTTCCCATTCTTCCCCCTTCCCCCTTCACCGCTCTTCACGTCCACCCCGCATCCACGACGAAATTCTGCGACGTGATCATCTTCGCGTCTTCCGACGCGAGGAACAGCACCATGTTGGCAAGGTCTTCGGGCTGCAACCGGCCTTTCAGGCATTGGACTGCGTCCATCTGCTTCTCGCCTTCAGGCGTTACCCAGAGCTTTTTCTGCCGCTCGGTCATGACCCAGCCGGGCGACACGGTATTTGCACGGATGTTGAACCGTCCGAGGTCGCGCGCCAATCCGCGCGTAAGACCGTGGACCGCGGCTTTGCTGGTGGTGTAAGCCGGCATGCCGCCGGTTGCGGTCATCCAGGAAATCGAGCCGAAGTTGATGATCGATCCGCCGCCCAGGCGCTTCATCTGATCGACGACGGCCTGCGACGCAAAGAACTGGTGGCGCAGGTTGACCGCAATGCGCTCATCCCAGAATTCGACCGTCACGCTCTCGATCGAGTGGCGATCGTCGCGAGCGGCGTTGTTCACCAGTACGCCGATGTCGCCGAACTCGGACTGCACCGTTTCGATTGCCGCGCGCAATTGCTCGATGTCGCGGACATCGCAGCGGATGAATCGCGGGGCCGGCCCGGTGCCTTTGAGTTTCCGGACAAGTTTGCCGCTGGCGGCTTCGTCGATGTCCACGAATCCGACCTTCGCGCCCTGGCGCACGAATGCTTCGACGACTGAGGCGCCGATCCCCGATCCGCCGCCGGTGATGAAAACGACCTTGCCTTTGAGGCTGGGGTAGCTGGCGAGACGATCCCGTGTCATGACTATTCCTGGCAGTGAAAGGAAAAAAAGATGCCGGTCATGGCCGGCACGAGCGACGTTGCCAGTATATCCGGGAGACGCCCGAAAGCATGCACGTGCATATGTGCGCTAGCGCACAGAAAAGGCCCGTGGGGCAAGCTAGGCTTGAAACCTTCGCTGTCTACTGCAAACGAAGGAGGTAGATCATGAACTCGAATCTGTTGCGAGGACAGGACGAGTCATTGGAGACGACGGCCGTCTTGCGCTACACGCTGCTTCTGGCTATCGCCCAGATCCTGTGCGTGGTCCTGTTCGCTGCCTGGATGCTCAGCCTCTAGTCTTTGGACTCGCGAGAAGCATGACTTGATCCTGTCGTTTCCGGACGACACGACAACGAAAAAGTGAAATGTGAAGGGTGAAAAGATTCTTATAGAGAGAACCCGGTTTTTACTTTCCTGTTTCCCATTCCCGATTCCCCTTTCCCCTTTCAGTGCTTGCGGTGTGGCGGCTCGTGCACCGGTCCCGGATCGTCGTCCGGCGGCAGGATGGGCGGTTCTTCTTGCGGCGGGATGATTGGTGGCACATCGTCGATGGATGGCGGTATGGGCGGCGGCCGTTCGCGGCCTGGATCGTGGATCGGGGGTTCGGGCCTTTGTAGCGACATCACGACAAAATCCTCCGTAAGATTCGGGCGACATTCTCGTGACCCGATTCAGGCCCGAGAGTTCTGGTAGCCGAGGACCTGACGCCGACGGCCGCAGCTAGAAGAGGCCCGGTTTCTTCGGGCGCGCCCCGTTTCGCCGCGCAGGTCGTCCGTGTCCTGGCGGTCAGGCGTTGGCCCGTACCCAGTCCGCGATCGCCGCCGCGCCCATCGCACCGGAGTGGCGCGCAATCTCACGGCCGCCGCGAAACAGGGCCATGGTCGGAATGCTGCGGATATTGAAGCGCTGCGCCAGGCTTTGCGCTTCTTCGGTATTGACCTTCGCGAAGCGCGCGCTCGGTTCGAGTATCGCCGCGGCCTTTTCGTACTCGGGTGCCATCATCCGGCACGGCCCGCACCAGGGCGCCCAGAAGTCCACCACGACTGGGAATTCATGCGACTTCTGGACTACCGCCGACTCGAAATCTTTCTCCGTCGCGGAGAAGACCAACTCGCTCGTATCGCTCATGGGCAACCTCATTTCAGAAGGGTCACTATCTTATTCTATCGGACGCCAGCAAGGAGAATGCACATGGCCGACGCCGTGACAGAAGAATTGCTCAGGCTGAACCAGCGGTTGCTCGACGCCATCGCGCGGGCGGACTGGAACGTCTATCAGGAACTGTGCGACCCGAGCCTCACCTGTTTCGAGCCGGAAGCGAGCGGCCAGCTGGTCGA
>Ga0137403_10008674_pt1 | contig 11369 bp, 10 predicted proteins | sample CZOMad2_1_16fung_FD_122057 | JGI IMG/M metagenome (GOLD analysis project Ga0137403, IMG submission 122057) | Vadose zone soil fungal communities from Angelo Coast Range Reserve, California, USA - CZOMad2_1_16fungal (Hybrid Assembly) | ecosystem: Environmental > Terrestrial > Soil > Vadose zone...
GTTTCATCACCGGATGAATTTCCCATGCAGCGTAGCCGGGAAGATGGCTTCTCCGGTTCGACTGATCCTTGGGCGCATGGCCAACGTCCCAGTACACCTTTCCCGTTACAGTGATGATCGGCGCTTCGATCAATTTTAGTTTTCTGTCAGAGCTAGTGTGAAAAGGGAATCTCGTTGTCGTCCAACTGAAAACCGTTTCGCGAATCGAACACCATTGCTGCTTCGCCGGTATTCACAGACAACAATGCCCGCTTTGTCTCCGGTCGTATCTTGAAGCGCAACGTGTAGATCACCGTCGATTTCGACTTTCACCGCAACTACGCGCCCCGTGAGTGCGAACCAATTATTCTCGATCCCGGTACGCTCTGAGCTTTGCGTTAAATGCTCCGCTGACCCCGGCCAACTAAACACATCCGAGGGCGTGACGGCGTGTATTGCGCTGGCATCCACAGGCGGAGTTGAAGGATCGTTCTTCACGCCCAGCGATGTTCGCCATGGTTGTCTCGACATTCGCACGGCGATTCAAACGTGACAGGCGGCGCTGCCGCAATGCAAAGAAAAGCAATTGCAGCAATCGTGAACGTCCCCCGCGTCATTGCGCCCGTTCATATCACTTTGTCATTGCCGTGTGGAGAGCAAAAGAGGCAGAATGCGCCGCATGAACTCCCAGAAAACGACCATCACAATCCTAGGCACGCTATCTGCTATCTCACTCGCACTTGCCGACGATTTCAAAACGATCGACGGCAAGGTATACAAAGACGCTACGATCAGCCATGTCGAAGCGGACGGGATCGTGATTAAAACCAAAACGGGAATTTCTAAAATCTATTTCGTTGAACTCCCTAAAGACTGTCCAGGAACGCTTTCATCCCAGTCCTACAAAGACCGCCGCAGTACAGCGCGTCCGCGAGCCGATCAAGTTAGAGGGCTGGGCAGCGGTGATGGCAAATCCTACTGCCTTTATCATATTCTTCGTTGCCGGGACGATCATCATTGCCGGAGTCGTGTTTGCTATCGTCCGTCTTCGTTTTCAATGAAAAGCAACGATGCGAGCAAAGTCTAAATGAAATACTGCGAAAATCATCGCTGACAATCTCAGCAAAGCCGGTTGGAGTTGGGGCTGCGTATCAGCCATTGATTCCGAGGGGCGAACGATCTGGATTGCTGACGCACATCGCAGCGATGTGTTTGCTGTGATGTGTTTGGTATCTGTCGGGCCTTGAGCCGCCAAGTCCACTATTGCCCCGGTACTACCGTTCTCCGAGTGGATCATGTTCACCTGAACGTTTAACGTAGTTTCGAACTAAACGCAAAACGCAAGTCGTGACAATCATCGAAATCAGACCATTCAGGAACGGCTGGAGGTGCTTTGAAGCGTCCGGCGTCGAGCCAGTTTTCTTAGATCAAGCGCAGGCGATTGACTACGCCACTGGCCGCGCATGTTTTCGCTCCGGAGAAATTCGGATTTTGGATTCGAGCGGCAATGTCGTACGCACGATTCCGTTTAGTGAGGTGGATCGAAAACTGTGATGCGCGACAGGTGTCGCTGGGCGGCGCAGTCGTTGCCTCCCGCGCACGCGCGAGCGTGAGAGCGTTCCGGGAGCGCCCAAACTCGCGGAGCAATTCGATTAATTCGGAGTTATCGATCGCGAGAGTTTTTCCACGTCGGATGTATTCCACTTCGGAAGCGGACAAGCGCACGATGAAACGGGACGGCGGCCTGTTCGTTATCATCGCGCTCGTTCTTATCTTTAACTTTGTGCGGCGGCTCTTCCCCGTCGCTGAGCGGTCCGGAAGCACGGAAAACATTATGTCGATCCTATTCGACCTTGCATGGCGGTAGGGTTGGTCGGACTGCGCGCTCGGATTTTGAAAGCGAAGGACGCGGCAAGTGGGTCGCGTCGTTTGTCTCGGGAACCCGAGGCTCAGACGTCAGTAGAGCGTCCGAACACTGTGAAGTGCGGTGTCGCATCAGACTCACCTGCGCCACTTTGCAGAGAATAGCCCGTGGCACAGAACAGCTTTTGACTCGGATAATGGCGCCGGACTGCCAAATAATCCCCCCATTTATTATCAGACGGGCCGCGCGTGCTCGCGAACGTGGTCACCTGTCGCCGAGTGCCGGTGAGAATGCCAATGACGTGGGTTGGAAAACGGTGGCCTCCCCCGATCGTGTAGGAGACGCCTATTTCATTGTTCGAGTTGGTGGACAAGGCAGCGTAAAAAATCGCGGAGCTGGGATCCCAGAGATTGATATTTTCAATCAGAGTCATCGTCGTCCGGTTGATGCGAGCAATCTGAACAAACGGGTGCGGTCGCGCATTCGCTCCGCCCTGAGCCGACCCCCAGGCAAACCAAAGTTCGTTTGCAGCACGAGCGGCACCGGTGTGACGTCCGTCGGCGCGAGCCAGCCACTTGCGGCCATCCGGCGTCGTCGAGGTGCAATCAGCATTGGACCATGACGCTACCGTAACCTCTTTCGTCGTCGGCGCAGCGCTGCTCTCCTTCCAAGAGAATACCCGCAGGGAACTGGTAGACTGATGTGCGACGAAGTACGCAGTATTCCCGCAGTTCTGCGCGACTCGCAGACTTGGGTCCGTTGTTGAAACCGACCGTGAAGCTGACAACGTGCCCGAGGTGAAGCTGGATAAGGCGATCCTGACTACGGCGGAGGCCTGCCACTGGCCGGTGCCGTCAAAACAATTCGTAGTCATGTAGAGCATCCCTTTCCCGGCGGCCAGGTCAGGAAAGTCGAGCCAAATGGACGGGCCTAGCCCGAGACTGGCTGGCGAAATATCGAAGAAACGCCACTGACCGGTCCTCACGTGCGCCGTCTTGGCATACGCGATTCGTTGAATGTTTTTTCCTGTGGCGTCTGCGGTGTATTGCAGGAGCCAGACAAAGGTATCGATACTCTTGATGTAAAGCACGACTTGATCGCAACAGAATCCCATCCCGGCGGGATCCGGAAATGTGCTATACGGATCGACATACCTAAATGTTGCGCCCCCGTCCGTCGAAACAGCCGCAAACCAGTTTCCGGTGTAAAAAATAACCTGACCGTTGATTGCCGCGCTCGGCTCGCAGACGTGGGAGGCTGTGTCCGCGGTCGCCACATCGTTGAGCTGCACGTTTTTCGCGACGGTGACGGTGTCACTCGGCGTCATCGGAGCTGCCCGCATCGCTCCGAGGGCGGCCACCGGAATACCTTCCTCAAACGCCAACGGCATTGTCGGCTGTGCGTCGAGGACTTTTTCCCCGACCGGAGCTTTCGGAATAATCTTGCGTGGATGAATCGTGTCTTTGTTTCGGGCAGCCGAGAACTTGTAGGCTCTTTCGTGATATCGAATGGTTGTCTGGAACGCCTTCACAGCTTGCAGCCTGCCAGTCGAGAGGCTGGCTACAGCAGCGTAGACGCGGGTAGACTTCGTTGTTCCGGTGGCTTTCGCGCTGCGACTCTTCGTTCGTAGGGCTGCCGCCTTGCGAGTCTTTGTTCGAGTGGCTTTTACCACCGCCTTTGATCCAGTTTTCTTAGACATAACGTTTCAGGTTTCTTTCTGAGGGTTAAGGCCTCATTCGAAGTGTGGTCAGTTCAACTTTGACCTCGCAGGATTTAGAAACTTGCAAATCCGGCAGGTTGGCTGCTCAAGGGGAATACTCATAACTCAGTCAATTTCCACCGGTGGCGACGGAGATTTATCTGCTATGTGTTCTCCGCCGGGCACGGGCGGGAGTTTCCGGCGCAAATGGATTCGCTGGCCCTTGTGTGGAGGAGCCAAACGCTCGTAACGAACTCGGACCTCTTTGGCGGTTTGGCCGGCTACCTTACTCGTGGACAACTCCTCTGAAGCCCGTCGCGCCGATCTACAATCCTTGTTCTCGTTCATGTGCTGTCTATGATGTTCGCCTTGCTTGAAAAGAAACGCTATTCCAACTCAGCAATTTTGAGAATAGACGAAGGCGAGTCAAGGCTAATCTGGGTAGTGGTACAGTTTCCAAACTGTACCACTACCCTAATCTGTTCACATGATGGATCCGCCTTCGCTGGGGCTACAGGGCGATGGGGAGGTTGAAAGGTTCAGCTTTCGCCAAGCTTCGGCGTGGCAGGCAGCGAACAGGAGGAAGAAATCATTCTGGGGGCGCCGGCTCAGCGATAATGCAAACGGATCAGGCGAGGCCTTGCTTCGCGCACGACGACGAACAAATTGCCGTAATCGTTCTCGCCAATGTGAATCGGCGTTTCGATTGGCGGGGCGAGTGAGGGTGCGATACCCAACCCTCTGATCACGTCGGGAATGGTGTTACTGTGGCCGACGACCAGGAGATTGCCCGATGAAGCACGCAGCATCGCGATTAGCATGGGGGAGTTGTTCGCTGGAACGATTTTCGAATCGAGATTAAGCATCGTCGCCAGCGGGGCGGCGGTTTGCCGGGTGCGTTTGAACTCCGTCACAAAGATCGCAGATATGCGCGCGTCTTTCAGCAGGTTCGCGAGCCTCTTGGCGCGATGGTGGCCCGCGTCCGACAGATTTGGATCGTTGCCACCGCTGGCGGCTTTTTCTGCGTGTCGGACGATGAAAATCGTTGATTGGGCGGCAGCCGCGGACACAAGGAGGCCCAACAACAGAAGGAAAAGAATGAAGCGTTTCATGATGAAGTCCATGCGTCTTGTCTATCACGGCAGGGGCGGCAACGGAAAGTGTAATCATGACCGCATATGTGGAGGCTAAGGTGATTGAATCGGCACGGTAAGCAGCACAAACTAAGAGCGGGAGCCTTCGTCAAGAACGAACGAGCAATAAAGGAGGCAAATCATGTTGGGAGATAGCAAAGCGTTCCGCTTCCGAGGGAAGCGCCGAATCTACCGGCTGCGATCCCAACAATGGCACGGCCTCCGACACATCGCTTTCGTAAATGATTGCGTTGGTGCAGCCGGCAAAAAAGTGGCGAGGACCGTCGGGGCCGGCGGCTAGGCAGTTGACATTCGGATTGTCCCAGTTATTGCTCAGCGGAATGCTCGCCCCGTTGGTAGCGATGGTCCACACGCCCCCTGTCTCAACGGCCACTAGCAGCCCTGAATCGCCGCCATCCAATTCCAGCACGTCCTCGACGTGGCCGGACCACCACGCGTTTTCCCTCTCGTCAATGCTTGTTCCGTAAGGACCGACTAATTCCCACTGGATCTGAGGTGAATCCGCGATGACGGGTCTTGGAACTCAGAGGCCTGGAGATTTCAGACGCGCATATCAAAAATCAGAAAGTGCGACAGCCACGGCGATGATCGCTCAAAGACGTTCCCATCGGAAGAGTCGGCACAAGTCGCTTCGAAACAGAGCGATCGCGATGCAGATAATCAACGCGACGATCAGCACGAATTCAAACAGGCCATCACCACCATCCGGCGAAATCTGAAAGCAGCGCTCGACTAAATCCATGTTTATGTCTTAGGCGCGCCGATGTAGGATTGTCAATACTAGAAATGCTAGGACGCGGACTTTCCATCTTGGCTAGCGGTCAATAGATCAAGGAATAGGGGGCGGTGGGCAAAGTTAACCAAATCGCGGCGATCGTGAACGGTGCGTGTGTCATTGCGACCGTTCATATCAGTTTGTCGTTGCCGGGTAGAGAGTAAAAGAGACACAATCAGGCTCGTGAAGTATTGGGAAATCACCGCCGATCACATCATCAAATTCGGTTGGAGCTTGGGTTACGTCTCAGCGATTGATTCCAACGGGCAAACGATCTGGATCGCTGATGCACATCGCGATGATGGAAAGCGTTTCGTTGTGCGCGCCGATGAGAAGCTGACTGCGTTTCTTGAACTGGAAACAGCCACTCGGTCTCGCATTAAGTCTTACGAAAAACGGCCTCAATTCTTTCGCTTGTTTTAACTAGAATTCCTTCTTGGTCCCCTTTAGCAAGATTGACTAATGGTTTAGAGGGATCATTAACCGCCTGAAATTTAGAAAGACTCGTCGACTTGAATCGCGATGGGCTTACGATCAACGACATAATGATTGCTCCATCTTTCTTGGCAGCATCAAGCAAAGGTGGAAGTTCATGCCAAACACTTTAAGTGGTGCTCTATAACGTCTTTCGTCGAAGCCATTCCTCAGCCCTTCTGTGTACGTCCAATCCGCTCGCTTGTCTGGGAGGAAATCCGATAAAAGCGGCATCATAGGAAACTATGTAGCGTGAAATGCGACGTGTATGCAAGTAAACGCACCACTCTTTGAAATCGCCCGCGTGCTCGTGCGTGCGTTGCTGAAATTGGTGCAGAGTCGCTTAAGCCGGGAATAAGCTTTCCAATTGTTGGTTGATCAGGTTTCGGATTTTGTCTTCGGAAACAAACGCTGTGACTAGGCTTGGCAGGTCGGAATCCATGATCACCGAGTCATCGTCTACGCGGAGCATGCCGGAAATCGTCGTGCCAAAGAAACCCTTCTTGGCCTTGAAGGAGAAACGCATAACATTGTCGGACCAGCTCTTGGAGGGTTCTTCAAGAGTGATGCCGGCGGGAAACTGGCGTCTCATTAAGTCGTCAAGAAAGCTGTCGATCTTGTGAATTGCCTCTTCTTTACCCAAGTTATGGTTTCGTTCGATGTGCATAACGGCACCGCTTGGCTAGGCAGTTGACTTACCGGAAAGCTAGCCGAGTTCCTATTCCAGCTCGAGCCGCTCGTAAGCGAGCGTAAGTTCCTCCATCGCCACGTCTGTGCCTTTTGCGTTCATCGGTCCACTAACGATTTTGATAATGCGTGCGCGGATCACCTTCCAAGTCTGTACCACCGCGCGATGCTCTTTACGCTGGAGCTGGATCGTGATGTCGCGAGTCGCCGCTTGTTTGCCGTTTCGGATATCGTTGAGCCAGTTAAAGAGGTTCATTGATCCGATCACGCCGCGCTTAAGCGTGATGTCGGTCGATTTGTTCAGGCCCGTAATTTTTCGGACGCTGTCCCCCTTTTTACTCCGGCTGCGGTATTCGGGAACGGTGACTTCTATGCCGATGTTGCATTCTTGAAAGGCACCGTGCGGGCCTTCGGTATCACCGGCGCCCAAGTCGACGAGAAAGTTGAATTTCCTGTAGGCATGGTTGCGCTTGCGGGTTGGCATGATCTGACTCCTCGTTGAGGTTTGGGTTAATCGCGATTTTACCAAGAAACAGAACGCCAGCGCGATGGAAAACTTTCATCACTTTTTAAATTCGCCCGCGCGTTCGTGCGTCTCGATCACGTTACCAGCTTCATCCTAAACGCGAGTCACCGCGCGATGTGAACAGCTGCGATGCTTCACGTCGATTACATTACGGATTGCGTTTGGCTCGCCATAGCATAGCCGACCGAATGGCAGCGCGTCGGAAATCAGATCGACGCCGCGTTTATCCTAATAAAAATCGCCGAGTAAACATCAGAACAGCATATAAAATTAACACAATGACAAACAATAAACCCGCTAACATGCTAGTCCGATTACAGAAAAACAGAATACCATTTAAAATCCACAAAGCGCCTAATAAACAAACGAGTAACATACCAATCACATTAAACCAAAAAACATCTGGCGGAGGCTGCCATTCAACGCCAAAGCTCTCAAAAACGGGTTTGAGCGCGAACTTGAAGAGCTGCCGATAGGGCTTGTAGGCGTCTCTCTGGAAGTACGGGACTCCAAGTGGAAGAACGCTCGGCTTCCGGTCCGCGGTAAAGCCAATGAATCCCCCGGACTGCCCCAGTGTCGTTCTCTCAGGAAGAGACACGCCCAATACTGGGTTCACCTCCGCGCGAAAGGATTTGTAATGCTTCGCCTTCATCTCCAGGACCAGGATCAGCACCTTTTGCGGATTTAAAGTCTCGACAGCCTGCTTCAATTCCCAGAGAAGGTTTTCCCCCACGCCGGCCCTGATTATGACGAGTCGAGCTCCCCGCATCCGACGCGTGACGACCTCTTTCCATTCCTGGTCGGAGACGTAAATGCGCGCTGCACCCGGTGTTGGCAAATCCTCGCCTGGTCGGCCGATCGCGACGAGATCGCCGATCGACCGCAGCACGTCGGCCAACTGTTCCTCCTGAGTTTCTAACCCCGACGTCCACCGGAACATGGACGAGAATACGTACCCCTTAGTGGAGGGATCGCTACGAAAGGCTCGCAAGTACAACACATCTGGGTTGGAGTCGGTGACGATCCGCTGAGCATCAGCCTTGGCAGCGTACTGACGTTCGCGCCAGAGGAGGAAAACCCCCAAAACCACCATCAGACCTGCAGAGGGCGCAACAAATACGTAGATCGAACCCAATAGCCAGATATTGATGCTGCGGTTGAACACTACCGCCGCCGCATTGAGCATCATCCCGGCGCCCCCGGCGATAATCAGGGCGACGCCGATTCTTTTATGCTCCCTGCCGGATCTGGGTGCTTGCGTCACGGTTACTTCGAGGCTTCGCCAACGTTATCACTTTGTTATCGCTGTGTGGAGCGTAAAAGACGCAGAATCTGCCGCGTTGAACTATTGGGAGATCATCGCTGACAGCCCAGCAAAGCCGGCTGGAGCTTGAGCTACGTCTCAGCGATTGATTCCAATGGTCGAACGACCTGGTTTGCGGACGCGCATCGCGACGACGGAAAGCGTTTCATTGTGCGCGACCCAACCCTGAAATCGGGGTAGGGTTAGCAAGAGCGCCGACCTTACCATGCAAGCGCAACTGACGCCGGTGACAGCTGGACGGCGGTGAGACAGAATCAAAACTCCACGGTAATGGAAGAGCTGGGGGCGTCTTGGGAACGTGAATCGGCGAGTCGCGGCTTGCCGCCGAGGCATCTGTGATGGATTAGAATTACGATAAAGGAGTGAAACGACACATGAAACAACACGAAGTCACCGTTCCTCAAATTGGTCTCATCGCCGGCACGCGTGCAATGCTCGGCGCTGGCATCGCGCTGTTGCTTTCTGAAAAGCTGACCGCTGAGCAGAGGCGAGCAATCGGCTGGACGCTGGTTGCCGTCGGCGCGTTAACGACCATCCCACTCGTCCTGCAATTGTTCGGTGAAGACGAATGATCGCGACGCGGCCCACTTGTTCGCGCAGATGAAAAGCTGACCGCGTCCGGCTTGCCATACCAGGGTCGATTCCGGTATTGACATAGACAATCAGTTGTTGTTGAAATGTGCCATGACTATTCTCCGAAGAACGGGTCGATACATTTTCTTTGTTTCTGTTTTCATGTTGGTGTTACAAGTGGCTGTTGTAAGAGGGCAAAACAGAAAAGGCGGTGTAACAGTTTCGTACGAGAGTTTGGGCAGCTCCCGAGTCGCGCGCTTCACAAACTCAAATTCATTTCCAGTCCGAGTGGAGTTCTCATATAACGGCACAAGAGTGCACGGTTCAGCTGAGGCGTCTGGTGAGGATGCGGTTTTTGTAGCAGCCAATTTTTTTGCCACGTATGGTGGCCATGGGCTTTCCATCACGTCGGCCCGAATCACTGGTGTTATGCGGTCGGACTGAGGCCGCCAACGCAATTACAGTAGCATTCGGTCAGAAATCCGGACCTTTCGACGCGGGCGCGTCCCGCTTGAGAAAAAACTGGAGATGCGCGTCAGCAATCCAGATTGTGCGACCCTCGGAATCGACGGCTGAGACCCAGCCCGCGCAAAGACAAACGCGGCGCTGATCTAATTTGCGATGCGCTGCCGTTCGGCGGCTTGTGGTATGGCGGGCCGAACGCGATCAGCAACGCAATCGGCTATGCGCAATTTATTGTGCTTTCTTGGTTTTGGACTCCGCGTGTGCTCGCCATACCGCCATCGCCGAGACTGCGGCGCGCCCAATCCAAGGAAGAAGAAGCACAAACGTTATGACTATGGTTGCGCTGTCTTGATCTTTCATAGATTTCCCGAAACTTACCTCTACACTTGATTAAAGCCCTCCAAGTCTGCGCGGTCCCTCGCCTGAGAGGCGACCTTCGGCAGATGCAACTCAAGCGTTCACACAGTGCTCTGCTTTCTTCTTATAGTAGATCCAGCACTCTTCGGCCGGTAATACACGGGCGGCGTCGGTATTGCACCACCACGCGCCTCTTTCTTGGGTGTCAGGTCACTGAGCCTGGTCGTAGCTGATTTCGGTCCTTTGTGGTTTTCTTTCTTTTTGCTTCTCATATTTATTCTCTCTTTCTTGTTTTGTTCTTCGGTGTAATCACCGCCCTTGTTGGATTATCAGGATTCGTGCCAACGTTTCGAAGTCGAGTAAAAAACGTAAGAACTGGCGCTACTTAGCGTTAATCAGCAAGCCCTTATGCAGAGATTCGTTACCCCAAATTTATAACTTAGCGGCGAGAAACAGATTGAGGGTGAATTCAGATTGAGGCTGCTCTGGCTCATTTTTGGAGCCCCCCGTGCTTCAGCTTTGAACAATTCTCGCAACAGATTGTTCGCCCTTTGTTGATCCAAAGCTGAGACACAGCCCCAACTCCACCCGGCTTTGCTGAGATTGTCAGCGATGATTTCCCGGTACTTCATTGCAAACCAGAATGTTCGCTTGAAAACCGGTGGCCGTGTTCCCGAATGCGCTTGTGATGAAAATGCGAGGCTTCTACGATTGAAGTTGATGCCCGCTTATCAGATTCGGCACGCAAATGAACATCAAGCCCTACGCTGAAGCCCTCCGAGACATTCACACCGCCGTAGACTTGTCTGATCGCATCGGCAGTTTACAACTTTACGGCGCTGCGAAGGCTATTTATCGGGACTTGCTTCAGTTCCTTGGAGCCGAGCCACCGGAAAAGCGTGCCAGCGATCACGACTACATCATCGAGAAGCTGCGATACTTCATGGCATACTTCTCCGAAGCGGTCATGCCGATCGAAGACGACGAGCACACTCTTGAAGAGCGATTGAAGTTGGCGGGCGATTACCTTGAGAAGGTTGAGACTTCGATTTAAAAAGAAATCTATGAATCATTGCCTCGCGGGATTTTTGATTTTTTCACTGTTCGCGGTGGGCGGGCTTAGGGCATCCGATAAATGGGTGCAGGTTAATAACGGCCACGGATGGAGCCTCAGTTATCCGGCCTCCTGGGAAGCCTATGTCATGCAAGCGCCCGATTCTGGGCGAGAAATGTCTATTCGAGAAAGCGACAATGTGAATTTCGACGGTCCCCAAGGGTGTTATGAACGGAAGAAACGATGCGGTCTTTTCCAAATCTATCTAGATTCTGTCAACGCAAATCGGCAGCTTGATTTACAGGATTTACAGAAAGTTGTCGATAGCGAAACGCGAGATCGGAGAGTTATCTCAAAAAAAGCCGGCCAACTCGATGGAATGCCGGCGTACTTCATTAGGCTTCCTGAGGATCAGCGTTTAGTAATCGTGAAATCTAA
>Ga0137403_10008675_pt1 | contig 11369 bp, 8 predicted proteins | sample CZOMad2_1_16fung_FD_122057 | JGI IMG/M metagenome (GOLD analysis project Ga0137403, IMG submission 122057) | Vadose zone soil fungal communities from Angelo Coast Range Reserve, California, USA - CZOMad2_1_16fungal (Hybrid Assembly) | ecosystem: Environmental > Terrestrial > Soil > Vadose zone...
CCGTATCGCGTTCTGCACCTCCTCGCCGCCATCTTCGTCGTGACGCGCTTCATGCCGAAGGACTGGCCCGGACTGGAGTGGCGCATCTTCAGACCGCTGATCGTATGCGGCCAGCAATCGCTGACGGTATTTTGCCTCGGAGTCTTTCTCTCCTTTGCCGGTCATTTCGCGCTGCTGCTGAGCTGGGGTTCCCTGCTGGCGCAAATCCTCGTCAGCGTCAGCGGCGTCGCCATCATGACGCTTGCCGCCTACTACATCTCATGGTCCAAGCGGCAGGATGATCCGTCAGAAGTCCGCCGCCGCATGGCATCCATCGACGCCCATTTCTGCAACTCTCCAACTTCCGATCGTCCGCGCCCAGGACTCGAAGAGCACCGCACGGATATCTAGCCGATGAATTTTCCGCGCACTACCGTTGCGCGAGCGGCGCGCTTTGCGGTATGTAACTCGAAATCCTTCGATGGCGATGCTTCGAGTTAAATCCCTGGCGCAAATTTTCTTCTTGGCGCTGGCGCTATTTTTGCCGGCGCAGGCGTGGGCCCAGAAAGATAAAGAACCTTCGCGTTTCCTCACCATTTGGGCCGGCATGTTGCCCATCATATTGGCAGCGCCACACGGCGGGCGGCTGGCGATTCCAGGAGTCGCGCCTCGGCACGGCGTCGGCGTGGCACAATTTACTATCGAGCGAGATAGTAACACGGCCGAGCTTGCCGAGTTGCTTGCCGTCAAGCTCGGCGTGAGACTCGGCGCCAAGCCATTTCTCGTCATCGCTCATTTCGAGAGAAAGTTCCTCGATGCCAATCGCTCTGAAAACAGCGCTTTCGAATCTCCCGTGGCTAAACCGTATTATGAAACTTATCATCGCGCGCTCCAGGAAGCTTCGGCGCGCGTTCGGCAACGCTGGGGCAGCGGGCTACTGCTCGACATTCATGGCCAAGGGGCGGAAGCGGACACGATTTTTCGCGGCACCAACAACGGCAAGAGTGTTGCAGCGTTGCGCCAACGGTTTGGCGCCGCAGCCTTGACAGGTCCGAAGAGTATTTTGGCGCAGCTGGCCGTGAAAGGTTATCGCATTGCTCCGCCCGACGATCATGAGCGCCGCTATGTCGGCGGCTACACGACGCAGACCTACGGCAGCCATCGTGGCACTGAGATCGATGCGATTCAGTTGGAATTCGGCGCCAATTTGCGCAAGCAGGCAAACCTCGAACGAACGGCAAACGACCTGGCGCAGGCGATCGAAGTCTTCGCAAGAGAGTATTTGCCGCTCGCCAAAGACGCTGGGGATGAACGACCGACGTTGCAACCGTAGACTCATGCGCTCCCAAGTCCGGTCGGGCGATCATCGTCTAACCAGCGACAGCTTGCAGTATGGAACGGATTAGTCGCACTGCAGCCTGGCGGCCAGGACGATCATCAAATTTCGGCTTTTCACTGCGGCTGTTGATCGGCACATTTTGGCTAAAAGCTATGACACCCCCACCCCCAGACCAATTATTGAAGATTGAATTCGAAAGGTTATTGAAATTTGAATTTCAAACATCTGATTGGAAACGCATGGTCGGCTTTGTCGCGATCGCGCTCTCGTCGAGTTTGCGGTGGCAATAGGCCGCGTCTTTGGAACCTAATCTCCGGAGGAAATTGGCATGGCTCTAGGTCCAACCTATGATTCGGCTAAAGCCAACGGTTTTGCAGAGCGATTGTTAACGACACTGAATGACGGCGCATTGTGCTTAATGATTTCGGTCGGGCATCGCACCGGCCTGCTCGATGCCATGCGCGATACCGCGCCGGCAACGTCGGCCGAGATCGCCGCTAAGGCCGGCCTGAATGAGCGTTACGTGCGCGAGTGGCTCGGTGCGATGGTCACGGGCAGTATCGTCGACGTCGATCCGGCGACCAACCGCTTTTCATTGCCGGCGGAGCACGCGGCGTTTCTCACCCGCGCCGCCGGCGCCGATAACATCGGCGTGTTTACCCAGTACATCTCACTGCTCGGCAGCGTTGAGGACGATATCGTCGAATGTTTCAAAAAGGGCGGCGGCGTACCTTACGCTAAGTTTCCGCGTTTCCACGAAGTGATGGCCGAAGACAGCGGGCAGTCCGTATTATCGTCCTTGGAGTCGCACATCGTGCCACTCGTATCAGGATTGGCCAAAAGATTCGCGAGCGGGATTCAAATGCTCGATGTCGGCTGCGGCCGCGGCCGGATCATCAACCGGCTCGCGGAGCTCTATCCGAAGAGCCGCTTCACCGGAATGGATTTGTCGAGCGAGGCGATTTTATCGGCGTGGCAGGACGCGGCGGACAAAAAGTTGCGGAATATAGAATTCATCGTCGCCGATCTCAGTCAATTCGATGAAACAGCCGAAGCCGAGTCCTTCGACTTGGTTGCGACTTTCGATGCGATTCATGATCAGGCGAAGCCGTTAAACGTGCTGCGCGGAATTCGCCGCACGCTGCGACCCGATGGTATTTATCTGATGCAGGACATCAAAGGTTCGAGCCACATTCATAACAACCTGGATCATCCATTAGGTCCGTTTCTTTATACCGTGTCGTGCATGCACTGCATGACCGTGTCCTTGGCCCAGAACGGCGAAGGCTTAGGCGCCATGTGGGGCGAAGAGAAGACGCGCGAATATCTCGCCAAGGCGGGATTCAGCTCAGTTGAAAAGCACGAGTTGAGTCACGACATTCAGAACAATTGGTACGTGGTGAGGAAATAACTGGAGTAATGGAATATTGGTTTCGGTCTCCCAACACTCCATCATTCCAATACTCAATTACTCCATTCTTCGGCGTCACGCATCGATCGTCTGCCCGCCGTCGACGACCAGCGCGTGGCCGGTGACGAAGGACGCTTCGTCCGAAACTAAAAACAGCACGCCGTAAGCAATCTCTTCCGGACGGCCCATGCGCTGCAGTGCTTTGTTGCTTGCACCCATGGTTTTGCGCTGCTCGTCCGTCATGCCTTCGCCCAAGGTCGGCCGCGGCGGAAATCCTCTGAAGCGTGGGGTCTCGATGGCGCCCGGACAAACGCAATTGATTCGGATACCGAGCGGACCGTAGTCCAGCGCCATCTCGCGGGTGAGGTTGATGATCGCCGCCTTGGTGGCGCAGTATCCCGGATATTCCGGTGACGCCAAAAGACCAAAGGTCGAAGCCGTGGTGACGATGTTGCCGCTTTTTTTCTTGATGAAGTGCGGCAGCACCGCGCGCGCGCCGCGAAACATCGCATTCAAATTGGTATTCAAGACGAAGTTCCATTCCTCGTCGGTATGCTCGTGCAGCTTCTTGCGAATGCCGGCACCGGCGTTGTTGTAAAGAATATCGACGTCGCCGAAGCTATCAAGCGCCGTTTTGACCATGCGGTCGCAGTCTTCCTGCTTGATGACGTCGATGGTGGCAAAGACCGCTTCTCCGCCTTCTTTATTCTTAATGAGGTGGTCGATCCGAGGTGAGATGGTTTCTTGAATGTCGCAGCAAACGACCTTGGCGCCTTCGCGCGCGAATAGACGCGCAGTCGCGCGACCGATGCCGCTGTTGGCGCCGGTGATGATCGCCACCCTGCCTTTGAGGCGACTGAGTCCGGGTCGTAGTAGCGCGTGCTCGTCTGTAAGTACGTCCGCCATGAGTTCCCTCCTAATTTTCAGTGTGAAGTTAGCGCAGTTGAGGCGAAAATTCCAAGCTGAGGATGGAAGAATTCCAGGTCGAGGATAGAGGATAGAGGATCGATAACTGCAGGATAAAAGGCTAAATCGAGGATTGACGATCGATAAGTGCGAAAAGACTCTTACAACTGACTTGCTGAGCGGCAAAAATCGTCCGCGCGTCGGATCATACGATTGAGCATCGCCCTAATCTTTTGCCACGAATCGTCCAGAGAACGATCCTCGGTCCTTGCCTTCATTTGATCAGCCAGTCGGCAGTAAGCGCTTCCCGGATTTATCCATCCTCGATCTTCCATCCTCGGCCCCTTACCTTCACTTGCGGTATAACTGCTTAATGAATCCCGATTTTTCCAGCTCCGCGACCAAGCTCAGGTCGACGAAACTTTTCGGATCCGCACTCGCGGCCTTGGGATTTGCGCGGGCCATGTCATCGAGCATGGTTTTCACGCCGTCTGGAGTTGGATAGGGGACTTCAGGGAACGCGTTCGCATAATCCTTGTAGGCTCTTTCGAGACCTTCCGGGTCGGCTACTCCTAGATTCTTTTTGATAAGCGATTTTGCGTATTCCTTCTCGGTCTTGATGATGTGGATCGCTTCAACCATTGCGCGGGTGAGTTTTTGCATCAGCGGGCGTTTGGTCTTGATGATTGCTTCACGGCTCAGGATGCCGTTCCACCAGAACGGGATCTTGAGGTCGCTGATGTTGTAAAGGTTTCGGAAGCCGAGCTTTTCCGCCTGGGTCAAGAAGGGTTCCGGAATAATCGTAAACTGAGTTATGCCTTTTGAAAGTGCCGCGAATCTCTCCGCGGTGCCGCCTGTGGGAATGATCTTTACATCCTTTTCCGGGTCGACGCCAAGTTTTCTTAGCGCCAGCCGTAATCCTAGGTCAGACGTGCTGCCTAAACGATTGACCCCAGCCGTTTTGCCCTTGAGTTGCTCGACTGCGGTAACATTCGACAATGAAACGATGTGGTCGACGAATGTCGGAACCACGCCGACGATCATCACCGTATCGGCACCGGCGAGGCGCGAGCTGGTAAGTGTCGTCACTGAAATACTGGCGGCGTCGATTTCGTTCGCCAGCAGGGCCTGGAGCACGGTCGGGCTGGCGCTGATGGCGATGATTTCCGGCTGAACGCCCTGTTTTTGCATGAGCTTACGATCTTCTATGACCCAGATTGGGCTGTTGGTGGGGCTAAAGCCGGCCCAGGCGAGCCGGAGTTTTTCTTGAGCGCTCACAGGTGAATTCGCCGCGAAAAGGGTTATGAAGCTTAGAATCGCAAGTGCCAAACGATACGACATGGACGGTTCCTCCTCTGCAATTCTTAGACGCGCAGGCTGACATAATGCGCGAAAAAATAGTCAGGTCAAGACACAGTTCGTCGCAATTCATGGAGTTGAGGATCGATGATGGAGGATAGAAGATAGCGATCCTCGATCTTCCATTCTCGATTCCTCGCCAGTTCAGCACTGCGTTGACTCAACATACCGTTTGATATAGTAGAGGCACGTCTCTGCAATGGGGGAAAACTGTTATGGCTAAGAAGGGAATTCTTGTAACCGGCGGGTCCGGCTTGGTTGGCGCTTACGCGGTTGCGATGTTGCTGGAGCGGGGGGAAAGGCCGGTGGTATTCGACGTCGCGCTCAACGAACGATTGCTCAACGCCGTCGGTGTCGATACCACAAAGGTGACCCTGATCCGCGGCGATATGATGGATCTGCCGGCGATTATTTCGGCCATTCGTGATAACGAGTGCGATCGCATCATTCACCTAGCGGCTTTCCTGGGCGAAGAAGTTCAAAGGCGTCCTTACAGCGGCGTGCGCCTGAACTTTATGGGCACAGTCAACGTCTTCGAAGCGGCCCGGCTGGAGAAGGTGTCGCGCGTGGTGTTTCCGAGCTCGGGAACCGTTTACTTGGGATCACTTGGTGAAGGGCTGTCTAAAGTCGATGAAAGCATTCCCATGAATCCGCCGTCGGTCTATGCGGCGACAAAGGCAAGCTGCGAGTTCATGGGGCGCGCCTACGGAAAACGTTATGGATTCGAGTTTATTTGTCTCCGGTATACCGGCGGGCTCTACGGGCCTTCGCCGGCCGCGCTCAAAGCGACGAGGGAAATTGCCATTCAACAGATGATTCGCGCGGCGGTGAAGGGTGAGCCGGCCAAGATCAATTGGCCCTACGGTCCGGCGGAAATTCTCTATGGGAAGGACGCCGCCAAGGGGACGGTTTTGGCGGTGCTAAAGGACAAATTCAAAGACACGCTCTTCCACATCGGCAACGGCACGATGGTTAGTGGCGATGATATCGCCGACGCGATCCGCAAAAAGTTTCCCGGATCGGACATAGGATTGATCAAAGGAAACAACCCCATGCCGTACCCTGAATCCCGCGCTGCCAGCGATTTTTCCCGCGCCAAGGAGCAACTCGGCTACGAACCGGACTATACGATCGAAAAGGCAGTGGAAGACTACGGCGCGACGCTCAAGAGACTAGAGAATTTATAGGCCAATCGCGCCGGGAAAGACTGAAGTTCGCCACCAGTATTCACGTCTAAGGAGTAGGGTGCGCGAGGGGTCATCAGCAGCGTTCAAGATGGACGTTTTTACTAAAGATAGAGGAGGGGCTATGCGGCACAGCCGCCATGGGTTCTTAGTTTTCTTACTTTTACTCGGCTACACCGCGACGAGTCTGGCCGCCCAATCCGGAACCTTCGATGAAAAGGCGGTGGCGAACTTTTATCGCAACAAGACCTTGCGAATTATTGTTGGCTTCACGGCAGGGGGCGGTTATGACCAGTATTCACGGCTCATTGGACGCCATCTTTCTAAGCATATTCCAGGGAATCCCAACGTCATTGTCGACAACATGGCTGGGGCGGGAAGCATTATCGCGGCCAACCACGTCTACCATGCGGCGCCGAAGGATGGAACCGTGGTCGGAAATATCTCGGGGCCGATTATCCTGGAGCAATTGTTCGCCAATCCCGCGATTCAGTTCGATATGGCAAAGTTTCGTTATCTCGCCGTGCCGGTCAGTGAAACTTATGTTTTTGTCGTCACCCGCAAACCGGGCGTGAGCAAATTTGAAGAGATTCTGGGTCCCAACGGGAAACAAATTACCGTCGGCGGTATTCCCGGTTCGACGGTCGAGCACGCGCCGGTCATAGCGCGCGACGTTATGGGCGCCAATTTGAAGGTGGTCTTGGGTTACAAGGGCACTGCGGATGTGAGAATGGCCATCGAGTCGGGCGAAGTCGAAGGGCTATTCAATTCGTACACTTCATTGAAAATAACTTCCTTCGAAAAGATGAAAAGCGGCGAATGGCTGGTCTTGGCGCAGCTATCCGAAAAGCCGATCAAGGACTTGATCGTGCCGAACGTGCCGACCATCACGCAGATCGCAAAGAGCAACGAGCACCGCCAGTTGCTGAAATTCGGCACCAGCACACCCAACGATTTCGGCAAGGTATATGTCGTGCCGCCCGGAACGCCACCCGATCGCGCCATGGCGCTGGAAAAAGCTTTTGAAAAAGTGTTCGCCGACAAGGAATTGCAGGTGGACGCCAACAAAGGCAAGCTGGAAATCGATCCTATGTTTGGCGAGGACATCCACAAACTCGTTGTCGAGTTCTTGGGCATGAGTCCGGATCTCAAAAACAAATTGCAGGCGGCGCTGAAGGGCGGGAAGAAATAGTGATTGGTAATTTACTTTGGAGGGGAACGCGATGAAGTCTAAATCTAGGACCATCGTTCTGATTGTTCTGATTCTTAGTTTGCACATATCTTTGGCCGCCTCGGCGCAGACCGAATCCCTCGACGAACTTTACAAGAAAGCAGTGAAGGAAGAGGGCGTTCTCAATTGCTATTGCTCTCTGGCGCAGATCAACGCCGAAAAAATTTATCCGGTCTTCGAGAAACGCTTTCCCGGCATCAAGATCAATCATGTCGACGCGACTTCGGACAAACTCTCGGCCCGCGCGATTACCGAAGCCCGCGGCGGGAGGGTTATCGCCGATGTCGTCGAGTTCGGTTTGGAAGATATCAATAAGATCCGCGAGCAGGGACTGCTGCTGGATCGAGCCGTCCCCGAGTCCGTGGACTACCCGAGCGACCTTAAGGGCTCCTATTGGGTCGCCAACAATCTCATTTTCTTTGTCGGCGCCTGGAACACGGACAAAGTCAAAAAAGAAGAAGAGCCGAAGTTTCTCGATGACTTCGGCGACCCGCGTTGGAAGGGACGGCTGATCGGTGAGCCTCGCGACTATGAGATTCTGATTGGATTGACGCACAAGCACAAGAGCCTGGAAAAAGCGCGGGCCATTCTAGCGAGAATCGCCGCGAACGATGTCGAATTTCACAAAGGCCACTCAGAGCTGGCGGAGTTTCTCGTCGCCGGGCAAGCCGCCGCCTGCTTCACCTGTTACTCGCATCATTACCCCGCTCGCATCAGGAAAGGCGCGCCGCTCAATTACATGCTATCGGAGGGCGTTGCCGGCATTATCGCGATATCGGTTCTCAAAAGCGCGCCACATCCCAATACGGCTTGGCTGTTTGCCCGCTGGGCTTCGTCCGCGGAAGGGCAAGCGGTTTACGCTAAGGGGGGCAGAACTCCGGCCCATCCCAAGGTAGAACCCACGGAAAAAATTCGTCCTGCGACTATTTATGCCGTCGGCGTCGAGGACTTGAAGCAGTACAGTAAGTTCGAAAAGATTTGGAAGGAAGTATTCAAACTGAGATAGTCGGTTTTTAGCGATCACGTTTACACAGGTAATTTTTATTTATCGGAGGAAACATGTTGCGAAAACGGAAGGCATTCTTGACGATTTTGAGTTTGGTCGTGGGCGTCACGATTGCCTCAACTTCGGCGCCCGTTAGCGGTCAATCGCTGGACGAACTTCACAAGCTGGCATTGAAAGAAGGCGGGACGCTCAATTTCTACGGCACTCTGGCGCAGATCAACGCCGAGAAAATACTGCCGGTATTCGAAAAACGCTTTCCAGGCATCAAAGTGAATCATGTGGATGCCACCGCGGACAAGCTTGCGGCGCGCGCCATTACCGAGGCAAGAGGCGGGAGGGTGCTGGCCGACGTATTCCAAATGGCCTTGGAGAACGTTTTGCAATTGGTCGACCAGAAGCTCGTGGTTGACTGGCTCCCTCCTGAAGCCGCGGCTTATCCGGCCAATTTCAAGGCAGCGAACTGGTTGGCCGCGGACATGGTGATCATTACCGCGTCGTGGAATACGAACTTGGTGAAAAAAGAGGACGAGCCCAAGCAGTTCGATGACTTTGCCGATCCCAAGTGGAAGGGAAAAATGATCGCCGAAGGTCGCGATGTCGAATTGCTGATCGGCTTGGCCCGGCACAAGTTTAAGAACGACGAAAAAGCGATTGACCTGCTGCGCAAGATCGCGGCCAACAATATAGAATTCCACAAGGGCCATTCCGAGCTCGCCGAATTCCTGGTAGCTGGCCAAGCTGCCGCATGTCTCACCTGTTATGCGCACCACTATCCACCGCGAATCAAAAAGGGCGCCCCGCTCGGATATATGCTCACCGAAGGAATCGCCACGATCACCGCCAATGCCTTGGCTAAAGACGCTCCCCATCCCAACACGGCCCGGCTGTTTTACCGGTGGTCCGCCAGCGAAGAAGGGCAGAAAGCCTATGCGGCGGGAGGGCGTTTGCCGCCGCATCCCAAAGTGCAACCGGTCGAAAAAATTCGCCCAGCGGTGCTCTATCCTATCGGGACCGATGAAATCAAGGATTGGAAAAAATACGAGAAGATCTGGAAGGAAATCTTCAAGCTCCGTTAAGTGTGCGCCAGTGGGATGTTGACTCGGCGTTTTAAGTTGATATCAACTTTACACGGCGCTGGTGAGAATAGTCGGGGTTGTTTGATCAGAAGATTCGCCAGGACTGTATTAGCACCGCGGACCTCAAGAAATTTCCTAAGTACGAAAAAGCTTTGGAAGGAAATCTTCAAGCTCCGATAGCAATCCGGAATTTGTAATGCGCTTGACCCAAGTATGATGCTGTATGGCTACCGCCGCAATTCCTAGACCCGCGAGCGCGTCTCTCCCGTCGTTCCGCGATCCGGCGTTGCTGATTCCGGTCGTCGGCGCCGGCGTGCTCATTTATCTTGCCGTTTTGCCACTCCTCATGCTTTTGATCGGCAGCTTTCAAGCGGAGGTAGCGCCGCGGGAGTTTGTTTACACGCTGAAGAACTATCGGGCGGCGTATGCGAGCGAGTACACCTACTCGACTTTCATGAACTCGCTGATTTTCGCTTCCGGCTCAGCCGGCCTCAGCTTTATTATTGGCACGTTGCTCGCCTGGCTTACCGAGCGCACGAACACGCCGCTGCGCGCGCTTTTCGTTCCTGTTGCCGTCGTCCCGTTGATTTTACCGGGTGTCTTGGAATCCATCGCGTGGATATTTTTGCTCAGCCCGAAATTCGGTTACCTCAATGTCTGGCTGATGAATCTCTTCGGCCTAAAATCGCCGCCGTTCAATGTGTTCTCACTTCCCGGGATGATTTGGGTTCATTCGGTAGGCCAAGTTCCTTTGGCGTTTCTCATGATGGTGGCGGCCTTCAAATCCATGGACCCGTCTTTGGAAGAATCGGCGATGATGTCAGGAGCCCGCACCTGGCAAACGTTTAAGCGTATTACTCTACGTTTGCTGATGCCCACGGCGGGATCCGTGCTGTTGATCCTTTTCGTCCGTACCCTCGAGTCGTTTGAAACGCCGGCGTTGATCGGAATCCCGGCGCGGATTTACGTCTACACCAGCGAGATTTTTCTGGCATTCAACGAGTATCCGCCGGACTACGGCCGTGGCGGTGCCTTGGCGGTCGGGTTGCTCTTGTTGAGCGCCATAGGCGTATGGCTCTACACGCGGGCGACGAAGGAAGGAAAGAAGTTTCAAACTGTAACCGGAAAAGCCTTCAGGCCGCGGCAGTTTGATCTCGGGCCGTGGCGTTGGCTCGGTCTTGGCTTCTTGACGACGTACTTTCTATTCGTCGTGCTGTTGCCCTTCTTGGTGCTGTTTTGGGCGTCGTTCCTGCCGTTTTTTGCGGCGCCGAGCTTGGATGCGTTAAGCAAGCTGAGTCTCGATAATTATCGTTATTTGTCCAGCTTCAGGCCGTTTTGGGAGGCGATGAAGAACAGCATTCTGCTGGCGACGTTGACGGCGACGGTCGCGATGATTCTCACTTCATTGGTCGCTTGGATCGTCTACAAGAGTCGCCTGCGTGGGGCATGGCTGCTCGACTTTCTCGCCTTCGTGCCGATTACGATTCCGGGCATCGTGATGGGAATGTCGCTCATCTTGCTGTACGTCGCTTTTCCACTGCCCATTTACGGGACAATTTGGTTGCTGCTGATCGCCTACGTGACCCGGTTCATTCCCTATGGTATGCGCTCGGCTTCGGGATCGATCCTGCAAATTCACAGCGAGTTGGAAGAAGCGGCGGCAGCGTCCGGCGCTTCCTGGTGGGAAACGTTCAGGCGCGTCACGTTGCCGCTTTTGCGACCGGGATTCGCCGCGGGTTGGATCTATATCTGCATCGTGTCGTTTCGCGAATTTTCCACTTCGGTTTTGCTCGCGACCGGCGAAAGCCGGGTGTTGTCGATTCTGCTCTTTACCATGTTTGAACAGGGGCAGGTGACGGTCGTCGCGGCGATTGGTGT
>Ga0137403_10008676_pt1 | contig 11367 bp, 12 predicted proteins | sample CZOMad2_1_16fung_FD_122057 | JGI IMG/M metagenome (GOLD analysis project Ga0137403, IMG submission 122057) | Vadose zone soil fungal communities from Angelo Coast Range Reserve, California, USA - CZOMad2_1_16fungal (Hybrid Assembly) | ecosystem: Environmental > Terrestrial > Soil > Vadose zone...
GGCAGGCCCGTGAGACCCTGGCTGACCAGCCAGTTCATCAGGCGCAGGCGGGGCGTGAGTTCCATACGATATTATGCCGCGTAATCGTGTGTGACGAAAGACTTGCGGACGAGGCAGACCTCATCCTGAGGAGCGCGTCTTCGCGCGTCTCGAAGGATGAGAAACCGGCGTCCACTCATGGTTCGAGACGCCGCGGAGTTTATCGTCGGACCGCGCGGAGCCTGTCATCGGGCGCGCATTCGCGTGATTTGTTGGCGCAGAGCCACTGCGGTGCCTCGCCGGCGGTCCGGGTCGGATGCGCCGGTGCTGTGACAGGACTATCGAGCGCGAACTAGTCCACTTCTGCGCGCAACTTGTTTCTTTGAGGTGCTGGCTTTTTTTCTGGCTGGTGCACACCCGCATCCCGCGCTCCGGTCGACGCCCAAAAGCCCGCAGAGTTCGGGATGTCCATTGCAGCAATCATTTATTAAAAACGAAATCAACGACCGCATGCCTTCGACATCAGAGCGATAGATAATCGTCCGTCCCTCCCGGGAACTGCGGAGCAACCCGGCGCGGACAAGAATAGCAAGATGCGAGGAGAGGCTATTGTGCGGTGCGCCCACGGTTTCGGCAATCACCCCGGCGGTAATGCCGATCGGCTCGTGCTTGACCAGCAGCCGGAAGATCGCGAGGCGTGTGGGTTGCGCCAAGGCAGCCAAGGCCGAGATTGCGTGTGGCTCCGAAAGCGTCTCGCTTGAATTGACTTGGGTCGCGTGGCTCGCCACCGCAAGCATCGTCTTCCGCATTGCACCTTCCCGATGTCCCATTCGAAATTTCAGACATGCTTTATATGACAGACAGGTGACAAGCTAGAATATTTCCATTAATAAACATGTCGAGACGTCTCGACATGTCGCCACACGGGCTGTGTGACGGTCCGGACTGCAAACCTCCAAAAAACAGAGACGCTCGGCCGGTAGGCGTACCGGTCGCATCCTTGAGGAAACCCCGCCGGTAGGCGTACCGGCGCGTCCGAGGAGAACGTCGATGAGCCATTGCGATAAGATGGTTGATGCCGGCCGCCGCCGATTTTTAGGTGGCGCAGGCTTTGCCGCCGCAGGCGCGGCAGCGGCAACAATGGTGCCGGCTCAAGTCAAGGCCGCGCCAGGAGCGGCCCGAGTTGATTACCCCTCCAACCGCCTTGCCAATATCTCCGATCTCAAACCGAACGAACCTTTCACCGTCGCTTATCCGGACACAGACGCGCCAGGGGTTCTGCTCAAGCTAGGCAAGCGCGCTCCTGGCGGCGTCGGCGCCGATGGCGACATTGTCGGCTTCTCGACGACCTGCCCGCACAAGGGATTTCCGCTCAAATACAACGCCGCGGATAAAACCATGAACTGCCCCGGGCATTACTCGCGCTTCGACTGCGAGTCCGGTGGCCAGCAGATCTGGGGCCAGGCCACGCAGAATCTTCCGCAATACATGCTGCGCGTCGACAGTAAGGGCGACATCTACGCCGAAGGCGTGGACGAGCTTCTGTACGGCCGCCTCTCCAACGTGTTGTGAGGAGAAATCATCATGGCTTACAAGCGTCAAATCGACCGTCTTCCGATCATCCCCAGGGACGCCAAGGAGTTCAACGTCACCTGCCATTACTGCATCGTTGGCTGCGGCTACAAGGCGTATACGTGGGCGACCAATAGGCAGGGCGGCACGGCCGCAGACCAGAACAAGTTCGGCATCGACCTCGGCAGGCAGCAACCGGCCGAGACGGCTGCGTGGTACGCGCCCGCAATGTACAACATCGTGCGCCAGAACGGCAGCGACGTGCATATCGTGATCAAGCCCGACAAGGACTGTGTCGTGAACTCAGGTCTCGGCTCGGTGCGCGGCGCGCGACAGGCCGAGATGAGCTATTCGCAACAGCGCAACACACAGCTGCAACGCCTGACCGACCCCATGGTGTGGCGCTACGGGCAAATGCAGCCGACCGGCTGGGACGATGCGCTCGATCTTGTCGCGCGCGTGACCGTCGCCGTTATCAATGACATGGGCGAGGACGGATTATTCGTCTCGGCCTTCGATCATGGCGGTGCGGGTGGCGGCTATGAAAATACCTGGGGCACTGGCAAGCTCTATTTCGGGGCGATGAAGGTCAAGAACATCCGAATCCATAACCGGCCCGCCTACAACTCCGAAGTTCATGCCACCCGCGATATGGGTGTGGGGGAATTGAACAACTGCTACGAGGATGCGGAGCTTGCCGACACGATCGTTGCAGTCGGCACAAACGCGCTCGAAACCCAGACCAACTATTTTCTTAATCATTGGGTGCCGAACCTACGTGGCTCTTCGATGGACAAGAAAAAAGCCGAGTTCGGCGCCGAACCGGTTGAGCGCGCAAGAATTGTGATCGTCGATCCGCGGCGAACCGTTACGGTCAATGCCTGCGAAGTGGAGGCCGGCAAAGAGAACGTGATGCACCTTGCCATCAATTCAGGCTCCGATCTCGCGCTGTTCAACGCCTGGCTGACTTACATTGCGAGCAAAGGCTGGATCGACACGGCGTTTATCGACGCATCAACGAAGAATTTCGACAACGCCCGCACCGCAAACAACGTAAGCCTCGACGAAGCAGCGCAGATCACCGGCCTAACCGGCGATCAAATTCGCCAATCGGCAGAATGGATCGCCCAACCGAAGTCAGGCAGCGTGCGCCGTCGCACCATGTTCGCTTACGAGAAGGGCCTGATCTGGGGTAACGACAACTACCGCACTAACGCCGCGCTTGTTAACGTGGCGCTCGCCACCGGCAACATCGGACGACCGGGCGGTGGATGTGTTCGCATGGGCGGGCATCAGGAAGGTTATTCGCGGCCCTCGGATGCACACGTCGGACGCCCCGCAGCTTATGTCGACAAACTGCTGATCGAAGGCAAAGGTGGCGTGCATCACATCTGGGGATGCGATCACTACAAAACGACGCTCAACGCCTTCAAATTCAAGCAGGCGTACAAGAAGCGCACCGACATAGTGAAGGACGCGATGATGACCGTTCCTTACGGTGATCGAACCGCGATGGTGAACGCCATCGTCGGCGCGATCAAGAATGGAGGATTGTTCGCGGTCGATGTGGATATCGTTCCCACCAAAATCGGCGAGGCATGCCATGTCTGGCTGCCCGCCGCGACCTCCGGGGAAGCGAACCTGACCTCGATGAACGGCGAGCGGCGCATGCGTTTGACCGAGCGCTATATGGACCCGCCCGGGCAGGCGATGCCGGATTGCCTGATAGCGGCGCGCATCGCCAACAACATGGAACGCGTGCTGCGTGAACAGGGCAAGGGACAAATTGCCGACGGGTTCAAAGGCTTTGACTGGAAGACGGAAGAAGACGCCTTCATGGACGGCTATCATCAACACGAGAAAGGTGGGGAGTTCGTCACGTACGCGCGCCTGCGTGCGATGGGGACCAACGGGTTTCAGGAGCCTGCGGTCGGGCTGGAAGGCGTCGGCGCTGTTGCGGCGGGAACCTCAACCGGTACCACGACTGGCTTGTCGCCACCCGCTCCAGCCGGATCCGAGCGCATTATCGGAACCAAACGCCTGTACTCCGATGGAAAGTTCAATTCAAAAGACGGCAAGGCGACGTTCATGGCGACTCAGTGGCGCGGGCTTCAGGCGCCCGGCAAGGAAGACGAGCGAAAGAAGTGGCCGTTCCTCGTGAACAACGGCCGCGCCAACATCTCATGGCAGAGTGCGTATCTCGATCAGGACAACGAGTTCGTCATGGATCGTATGCCGTACCCATACATCCAGATGAATCCTGACGACATGGCGGAATTAAAACTCAAGCAGGGCGATCTCGTTGAAGTGTACAACGACAACGGCTCAACGCAGGCAATGGCGTATCCGACGCCGACCGCGAAGCGGAAGCAGACTTTCATGTTGTTCGCATATCCCACCGGCGTTCAAGGCAACGTCGTTTCCCCCGGCGTGAACGAGTTCATTATTCCGAACTACAAGCAGACCTGGGGCAATATACGCAAGATCGCCGACGCCCCGGAAGGCGTAAAGCATCTCAGCTTCAAGTCGCTCGAATACACCGGCTGATCGGCCTAGCGACTCTTCCCTCAAACTCTTGCCCGGGTAGCGCGCTGCCCGGGCAAACTTTGTGAGCGGAGGGACGCCCTTGCGCTGGTGCAATCGTTCGTGCGGCCGGTAGCAGAGTGCAGTATCTTCCCTTCAAGTCGCGTTTTGGGCCTTAATCGGCGTCAATCACCTCACCGTCCTCCTTGACGAAGCGGCCGATATGGGGATTGGGCAGAATGCCCAGCACCGCTTCCGACGGCCGGCAAAGCCGCACACCCTTTGGCGTCACGACGATCGGCCGGTTGATCAGGATCGGATGCGCCAACATGAAATCGATCAATTCCTCATCGCTCCATTTGGGATCGGCAAGCCCCAGTTCCGCATAGGGCGTGCCCTTTTCACGCAGCAGCGCGCGGACGGAAATTCCCATCGCCCTGATCAGTTCGATCAGCCGGGCGCGATTAGGTGGATTCTTCAGATACTCGATCACCTCAGGCTCTTCGCCGCTTTGCCGGATCATCACCAGCGTGTTGCGCGAGGTGCCGCAAGCAGGATTATGATAGATCGTCACGCTCACAACTGGGCTTCCTTCGCCATTGGGGCGCCCTCGCCTCCGGCGCGCAGCAGCCAGCTCATCAGTATCATCGCGGCGACCGCGCCGCAGAGTTCGGCCGTGATGAAGCCCGGAAGGTCAACCGGGCGAATTCCGGAAAAGGTATTGGTCATCGATCGCGCGATGGCGACGGCAGGGTTCGCAAACGACGTTGACGATGTGAACCAATACGCCGCCGTGATGTAAAGGCCGACCAGCCAGGGCACGGAAGCGCGCTCAAAGCGGGTGCCGGCGAGAATGGTTGCGACCAAACCGAATGCCGCAACGCCCTCCGCGAGCCATTGCGCGCCGCCGGTTCTCATTTTCAGCGAAGCATCAAGCAACGGCAGCGCGAACATCGCATGCGCCATCATAGTTCCGACAATGCCGCCAGCGATCTGCACCACGATGTAGAGCAGCGCATCGCGCGGCGTCAGCTCTCGCTTAAGCGCAAAGATCAGAGTAACCGCGGGATTGAAATGCGCCCCCGATATGGGGCCGAGAATGGCGATCAGAACCACCAGGATTGCGCCGGTGGGAAGCGTGTTGCCGAGCAGAGCCAGCGCCACATCCCTGGTGAGGCTCTCGGCCATGATGCCGGACCCGACCACGGTCGCGACCAGCAACGCGGTTCCGAGCGCCTCGGCCACCAACCGGCGCGGCAAATCGAAGACAGGCATCATCTGGCCTTCGCTTGGCCGAATGTGGTGCCCTCGCCCCGGCCGATATCGCGCAGCCGCGTACCGAGCGACAGTTTATCGATGCTTCCCAACGGCAAGCTCGTGAAGATGACGATCCGATTCTTCAGATAACGGAACGCGGCGACGAACGCCGCTTCCTTCTGAATATCGGTGCCCTCGACCTCGGCCGGGTCTTCAATGCCCCAATGCGCCGTCAAGGGTTGGCCGGGCCATACCGGACAGGACTCGCCGGCCGCGTTGTCGCAAACCGTAAAGACAAAATCCATCACCGGGGCATCGGGGCTCGCGAATTCCTCCCAACTCTTGGAGCGCAGATCGTCGGTGGGGTAATCGAGACTCTCGAGAACCTTGATCGCAAACGGATTCACCGCTCCCTTGGGCTGGCTGCCGGCGGAGAACGCGCGGAAATGGCGGCGACCGTCTTTGCGCAGGATCGATTCCGCCAGGATCGAACGGGCGCTGTTTCCGGTGCACAGGAAGAGAACGTTGTAGATGCGCTCAGACATAGGCCTTCCCCTGGGCTTTCCTCTTCGGCTTAGGCGGACAACAAGGCGTGAGACTTTCGATCAGCGGCGTGCATATTTCCGGCCGTCCGTCGCAACAATCCCTCAGCATGAACAGCATGACGGCCTGAAAGCGGGTCAGATCGGCGCGATAGACGATTGAGCGGCTGAATCGTTGCGCCGATACCAGCCCCGCGCGGGACAGGATCGAAAGATGCGCGGACATGGTGTTTTGCGGCACCGCCAGCGCCTTGGCGATGTCGCCTGCCGCGAGGCCGTCCGGTTCGTGCTTCACCAGCAACCGGAACACATCCAGCCGGGTCGACTGCGCCAGCGCCGCGAGCGCGAGAATGGCGTTTTCTGATTCCATATATCCAGAGTTATGGATATATGGCTGTTTGTCAACGAGGTTCCTGCACCGCCTGTGTCAGGCCACCAGCGGGGTGGAAAATCCGGCGACCACCTTGACGAGATCAGCCTGGCGGCCGACGCCGGTTTTGTCGAACAGGCGGCCGACATGCGTCCTGATCGTGGTGTCGGCGACGCCAAGGGCGGTTGCGACCTCGGGAATACCGCCGATGTTGACGATGGCAAACAGCACGCGCAGTTCGGTCGGCGTCAATTGATAGGCCCGCCGGATGACGTCAGGGGACGACAGGGTTTCCAGCGTCGCTCTGCAAACGAACACGGCGGCGGCGACTGTCCTGGATGCGCCAGCGCGGCGCCGTCGTCCCGCGGCCAGGGGCAGCACGTGGGCAACGTGACATTCCCCCTCCTGCGCGTTCAGGAGCAAGGCGACGCCTTTGCTGCCGATCTCGAGGTCGACCGTGTCGGCGAGGATTTCCTGCAAGGTCCGATTGATCCTGGTATCGCGGGCCACCAGCCCGCCGCCGATCGAGCGCAGAAAACCGTCAGCGCCGAGAATCCCTCGGCCGGCGGCGTTGGCATGGACGAGAAGACCCTTGGTATCGATCAGGAACAGCCCGGCGCTCAGGCCATCGAGGACGTCGACGAAGGTCGCCGCTTCGTTGGCTTTCCGATCGATCGCCTTGCCGATGAGGACCGCCCGACGTGCGTGAGGTGCGACAAGTGCCATGCGCCGCCGCATTTCATCGTCGACCACGTCGTTCTCGTTGTCGACCATGTCGTTCGCCTCGCCTCGGACGACGCTGAGAAACTTGCAACCCTTCCCCGATCTCTCGAGCACGGCGCCGGCAGTATCGGCCCACCCCTGGGGCCGCGCCCATTCCCGGTAGAAACGCCCCATGCAATAATCATCATAGGGCCTGAGTTCCCGAAGTCTCACGACCTGCCCGACGTCAAGGAGCGGCACGGTCGCGAGGGGATCGCATTCGCCGTACATTTCCGAATGCATCTGCATGTATTGGAGGTCGAGGCCGACATGATGGTCGACGTTGACGAATTTGCGCACCATGTCTTTCGAGCCAAGGGCGCCCGCCTGACCGCCGACGAACCCGGCAATCCTTGCAAGCGCATCGGTCCAAAGCGCGGGATCCAGCGCCGCATCGTAGATGCTGCCGACAACGCAGCTCAGCTCATGGTCTTCGCTCATGTGATCTATCGAACGCGTAGGTTTTCGGGGATGGTGAGCAGTTTGTCCCGATTTTTGGGGCACCATCATCGCTGTTTCGGCTGATACGGCCTAAAGCCGCAGCGCCAGGTCATCGCGGACGATGACGGTGGAGACGATCTGGAAAAATCTGATCGCCAGGCAAACCAACGCGCCAGGCATGCTCGCGGGCTCGAATGCAATGCCCGTGCAAGTCGGTCCATGTCGTCTCCAATCAACCGAATCCCAGCGGTATCCGCATGATCGTTGCAGAAACCGCTTGAGGCACCCGGCCTTAGGAACTTGCAACGTGATCGCAGCTAAGGCAAATTTGTTGTTTCAATCCTTTTGATAAGGAGAACTTTGGGTGCGCGGCCTCAATTTCGACCAACTGCGGACCCTCCTCGAGGTGGTCGAGCAAGGGAGCTTCTCTGCGGCGGCGCGCCGGCTCAACCTGACGCAACCGGCGATCAGCCTGCAAATCCGCGAACTTGAGCGGCGTTTCGGCGTGCGGCTGATCGAGCGCCTGGGCAAGCAGGCGCATGCTACCGTACCGGGCCGCGAACTGGTCGAGGCGGCTCAGCGCATTTTGCGCGAGTGCAATCACGTCGATGCGGCGATGCGGCGTTTTCGCGAGGGTTGGACCGGCCGCGTGCATGTCGGCACTACGCTGACGACAATGATATATCGATTGCCGCCAATCCTGCGCAGAGTGCGTCTCGATCATCCCGGCATCGACCTGGTCGTCACCAACGCGCCGACGCCGAACAGCGTCGAAAACATCATCCAGAACAGGATCGACCTCGGGCTGGTGAATCTGCCGATCCAGAAGAAGAAGCAACTCAAGATCACGCCGCTATGCCCGGAGGTGATGATGGCGATATTTCCTGTCGGCACGCCAGACGTTCCAGACGAGATCACACCCGGCTATGTTGCGCGGCAGAATCTGCTGGTGGAGCAAGCGAGTAGCGCGGCTCACTCGCTCGTCATGGGGTGGCTATCCGGGCATGCGTCGCCGCCGCGAGCGCCGACGGCCCTCGGGACAGTCGAGGCGTTGAAGAGTGCTGTGGCATCGAATCTCGGCATGGCCATCGTGCCGGAGGCTTCGATCGCCATACGCTTGTCCGATTTCATCGTGCGGCCGCTGCGGCCACCACTTTCGCGCATGCTCGCCCTGATCGAGCATCGCAACAAGCCGAACGAGCCCGCACTTGAAATCGTCCGCAACGCACTGCTCGCACTGCGAACAGGCGGAGCAATCGCGTCCAGGACGCACAAGCGTCGACGCGACAAGCCGACTGACGCGCCCGCATGAAGACGCGTTGCGGTCGTGGTCTTCCCGGGCCATGCGCGAGCGGCGCCAGGGCGCCGAACGATGAGATGTGCTTATTGTCAAGTATGGGAGGCGTGACCATGTAGGCCTTGCGTTGCATCAACGCGAGCGAAAGGGCTGTTCATGAAGGATGTGAGCCGTAGAGCCCATTGGGAAAACGTCTACACCACCAAAAGCGAAAATGAAGTCAGCTGGTTTCAGGAAAATCCTGCGCCATCGCTTGAACTGATCGATCTGGCGCAGCCAACGCCTGAAACGACCATCGTGGACATCGGAGGCGGCGCATCGCGTCCTGTTGATAGCCTGGTCGCGCGCGGACTCCGTCAGGTAACGGTGCTGGACGTTTCGGAGGCGGCGCTGGCCACTGCGAAAACCCGTCTCGGCGATGAACCAAATGTGCATTGGGTGGCTGCCGATGTGACCCAATGGAAGCCACCGCAAACCTATGACATCTGGCACGATCGGGCAGCTTTCCACTTCCTCACGGACGACAGTGACCGTGCGGCCTACGTCGCGTGCTTGAAGCAAGCGATCAAACCCGGCGGACACGTTGTCATCGGTACCTTCGCCATCGACGGTCCGGAACGATGCAGCGGACTACCCGTCAACCGATACGACGCGGCGAGCCTTGCGGCGGAACTGGGAAAAGGGTTTCGGTTGATCGATGCCCGTCGGCATGAACACGCAACGCCGTGGGGCGCCATTCAGCGGTTTCAATTCTGCATTTTCCAACGTTCGGCATAAGCTGCCAAAATTCCGTGTCTGAGCGGACCGGCGGCTGCACTCTGCAGGTAAGCGCTGATTCCAGCTGCATGAGCGACTTGTCACTTGATTGCGTGGTTCCAAAGTCGCCCAATATCTCGCTGTACGCAGCGCGAGTTCACTTGGAATCCCGGATGATCGCGCATTGTGACAAGACTATCGTATTTCGATAGTGTAATTTTGTAACGGTCGATTGGCCGCCGCGACGGAGCCTCCTCATGACAATTGATCGGCGGCTGCTCCTGCAAACTGGCGCGCTCACTGCGCTTTCGGCAGCCCTCCCCAAACGGGTCGAGGCTCAGTCTTCCGGTGGCACACCGGTATCGCCTCAAGGAGCAGCAGATCACACGATCCGGATCGGTAACGGGCTCGTGGAACTGGCGCCGGATCGCATCATTTCGACCACCACCTATAACGGACAGTTTCCGGGCCCCCTTTTGCGCTTCAAGGAAGGCCAGCAGGTCGTTGTCGATATCCATAATGATACCGACACGCCCGAGCAGTTGCACTGGCACGGGCAAAACCTACCCGTGGATGTAGACGGTGCTTCTGAAGAAGGGACGCCCTTCATTCCTGCGCATGGCATGCGCCGCATTGCCTTCACGCCGGGGCCGGCGGGACTGCGGTTCTATCATACGCACCTCACGCCCGGTGCGGATCTGTCCAGCGGACAATATGGCGGACAAGTGGGCGCGGTCTACATCGAGCCGAAACATGAACCGGGCCGTTACGATCGCGAAGTATTTTTGATGCTGAAGGAATTTCAGCCCGCGTTCAGTCGCGGCGGCGATATGGCCATGGATTTTCTTGCACCCGCTACTCGGGTCAAGGCGCTTGAAGAAATTGGCGAGCCAGCCACGCGGGCCTCATTGGCCAAGGCTACACCACCTGGCTTCGAAGTCGGTTACAGCCTGTTCTCGATCAACGGCCACATGTTGGGTCATGGCGACCCAATTCGCGTGAACGCGGGTGAGCGTGTCTTGTTTCATATCGTAAACGGCAGTGCGACCGAGATCCGCAGTCTCGCACTGCCTGGACACAATTTTGAGGTGGTCGCATTGGATGGCAATCCCGTTCCAACGCCGACGCAAGTATCGGGCCTGTGGCTGGGGCCCGCAGAACGCATCTCGGCGGTAGTTGAGATGAACCATCCGGGAGTATGGGTGATGGCCGACGTTGCGGACGACGACCGTATAAGGGGCATGGGCATCGTAATCGAGTATGCCGGCAAAACCGGAAAGCCGAAATGGATCAAGCCCGCACCGTTTAAATGGGACTACACGCGTTTCGGTAGGTCGAGCCCTATCAAGCAAACACCGGACGAAACCATTGAGATGACATTTACCGAAAATAGGGCTGCCAATCGTGGCTTCAACGAATGGCGCATCAATGACGTGGCGTTCTCAATGGAAAAAATGGAGCCGATGTTTCATCTGCGCCAAGGGAAACGCTATCGACTACGCATGCGCAACGCCAGTGACGATATACATCCTGTCCATCTGCATCGGCATAGCTTTGAATTGATCCGGATAGCTGGAAAGTCCACCGCCGGCATACTGAAGGACGTCGTCATGCTGGGGGGATATCAGGAAGTTGAAGTCGACTTTATGGCCGACAATCCCGGCTTGACTCTGTTCCATTGCCACCAACAACTGCATATGGACTTCGGCTTCATGGCGCTTTTCGACTACGCCTAGAGCATGATCGGGAAAAGTGGATACCGGTTTTCCGGATCATGCTCTAGCAGCATCCCTTACTCTGTTGTATCGGCGGACAAGGAACCGAGCCGTAAGAGCAAAACACGCAGCAATCGCCTGCGAGGGGCTTAA
>Ga0137403_10008677_pt1 | contig 11367 bp, 11 predicted proteins | sample CZOMad2_1_16fung_FD_122057 | JGI IMG/M metagenome (GOLD analysis project Ga0137403, IMG submission 122057) | Vadose zone soil fungal communities from Angelo Coast Range Reserve, California, USA - CZOMad2_1_16fungal (Hybrid Assembly) | ecosystem: Environmental > Terrestrial > Soil > Vadose zone...
GGTTCTGTCGCAAAGTTGCTTTTTCGAGAGTGTTGGCATCTGTAAGCCATTGAATTCCTGACACCCAATTTTGGGATTTTGCCCCAAAATCGAACTTTGCGACAGAACCGTCCATCCTCGGGAAGGCGCTGGTCCTGCAGCCGGTGACCGTCACCCGCCTGGCCGAAGCGACGGTGACGGACCGCACCACGTTGACCCGAAACCTTCGCCTCCTCGAGCGACAGGGGCTCATTCAGGTCGACAGGGGGCATGACCGGCGTGAGCGCGAGGTGCGGCTGACGGACCGAGGTCGCGACGTCCTGGCCCAGGTCTACCCCGTCTGGAGAGAAGTGCAGGCCGAGGTGGCCAGGCGCTTCGGGAGCGCCCGCTTAGCACGGCTGTTGGCGGAGCTCTCGGCGTTGGTCGAGGTCGCCAGGCCGCGCTAATTTTTTTTGGGTCAATAAGTGTATCTACACCTTTTATGGATAGATGCACCAATTGCTCCCTCATCGCCGGAAAGGAGTGGCCGCCGTGCTTCATGTGCCGAGACCAGCGCGGCTGCATTATCGCTGGGTGATTCTCGCCGTCACCTGTCTGACCGTGCTCATGGCGGCAGGCGTCACCGCCGTGCCCGCCGTCCTCATCCACCCGCTGGAAGTCGAGTTCGGCTGGGATCGGGCCGCGCTCGCGCTCGCGGTGTCCATCAACGTGCTGTTGTATGGCCTGGCGGGACCGTTCGCCGGAGGCTTGATGCTCCGCGTCGGCCCGCGGCGTGTCATGTTGACCAGTCTCATCGTCATCGCCTTTAGCGTCGCCGCCACGACGCAGTTACGTTCCTGGGTCCAGCTCTACCTGCTCTGGGGCGTCGTGGTCGGGCTTGGCACGGGGAGCACTGCGTTGGTGCTCAGCGCCACGGTGGTCAATCGCTGGTTCACCACGCACCGCGGGCTGGCGCTCGGCCTGCTCGGCGCCGCCACGTCCACGGGTCGGCTCATCTTTCTGCCGCTGCTGGCCGCCGTCGTGATCGCCCTGGGCTGGCAGGCGGTGGGGTGGATCGTCGCCGGGTGCATCACCCTGCTCGTGCTGCCACTGGTAGCGCTGCTCATGCGGGACGCGCCGGCGCCGATGGGGCTCACGCCGTATCGCGGAGTGAGCGAAGCGGCGTCTGCGGACACGCGTGCCCCCGACTCCAGCGCCGCGCCTCTCGTGCCCCTCTGGACCGCCCTACGCCATGGCGATTTCTGGCGGCTTTGGCTGACCTTTGCGATCTGTGGGGCGACGACCAACGGGTTGATCGGCACGCACCTGATTCCACACGCGATCGACCTGGGACTCTCGGAAGTCGCGGCAGCCGGGGCGCTGGCGCTGATGGGCGTGCTGGATATCGTGGGCACGCTCGGCTCTGGCTGGCTGAGCGATCGGTATGATAAACGCCTCCTGTTGGCGTGGTACTACGGGTTGCGGGGAGTATCGTTGCTCTTCCTCCCGTACGCGGATGGCCTGACGACGCTGGCGCTCTTTGGCGTAGTCTACGGGCTCGACTGGATCGCCACCGTGCCGCCAACCGCCGGCCTGGCCTCAGAGATCTTCGGGAAGCGCTCTGGCCCCATCCTCTTTGGCTGGATCTTCTTCGGGCACCAGGTCGGCGCCGCCCTCGCGGCGTACGGTGCCGGTGTCTTCCGCGTCTGGTTCGGCGACTACGGGGTGGCGTTTACGACGGCCGGCCTGTTGGCCATCGGCGCAGCGGGATTGGCCCTCATGATCCGCCAACGCCCCGGTGGTGTGCCGGTGGCCGTTGGCCTCCCAGCGCCCACGCCGGCCTCACGCTAAGCGAGGATCGGGCGCCGCAGTAACCATGGTCGCGTGATGACGTCATCACGAGGAAACATCAATGAAACTAGCGAACAACGTGGCGATCGTGACTGGTAGTGGAATCGGCATCGACGCCCCCTTGGGAGTTCATCGCATGCGTGTCGCGATTCTCGGAACTGGAGCCATTGGAGGGTATTACGGGGCGCTGCTCGCCAAAACGGGTGAAGATGTCGTCTTCGTCGCGCGAGGGGCGCACCTGCAAGCCCTCAATAGCCATGGCCTAACCGTGAAGACTGCCGACGCAGAATCGACCTTGCGCGTGACAGCCATCGGCAATACCGACGCCGTGGGACCAGTTGATCTCGTGCTCTTCTGCGTCAAGTCCTACGATACGGACACGGCCGCTGCGTCCCTTGGGCCGCTCATGACACCACAGACCCTCGTACTCACCCTGCAAAACGGGCTTGACAACGTTGAGACGATCGCTTCGGTAGTCGGCTGGGAGGCCGTGCTGGTGGGCTCGGTGTATGTGGCTCTGCAACTTGTCGCCCCTGGGGTCATCGTGTACGCGGGTGGCGAAGGCAAGATCGTCTTTGGTGAGCTCGCGGGTGGGCCGACCGAACGGACGCGGCGCATCGCGGAGGTCTTTCAACGAGCTGGGATCCTGCACGAGGTCTCGACAGACATGCCGCATATCCTCTGGGAGAAGTTCCTCTTCATCACAGGTGTGGGAGGCATCACCGCACTGGCACACTCGAGCATCGGTCCCCTCCTGGCAAGCGCCGAAGGGCAGCGACTGCTGACCGCCTCCTGTGCCGAAGTGGACGCCGTCGCCATGGCTGAGGGTATCCAACTTGGCCGTGACGCGGTGCAGAGGACCTTAAAGCAGGCAGGGAGCCTCGCGCCGCAGTGGCAGTCGTCCATGGCTCGAGACCTTGAGGTGGGGCGCCGCCTCGAGGTCGAGGCGTTGAGTGGAGCGGTGGTTCGTCGAGGCCGAACATACGGCATCCCGACGCCGGTCCATCAGGCGATCTGGGCTTGCCTCTTAGTGCATCAACCCTAAAAACCCGATGAACAGCGGTCAATCGGCCAACAGACCTCGTCGAGGCATTCGCCGCTGAGGACGAGGGCCAGTTCAAAGTAATGAAACTTGACGCGGATGAAAATCCCCGAACGGTTTCGGCGTATCGGGTCCAAAGCCTCCCGACCTGGCTGGTCTTCAAGGATGCCAAGCCGGCCGACGCCAAGGTAAGCGATGCGGAGCTCGCCACGCTCACCCCCGATGCGACGGCGCGTATCCATCTGGCCGAGGTGCTGGGCCAGGCGGATGCGTGTCCCTGGTGGGCTGGGCAGGCCAGTTCGCCAGGGCCGAACGGTCGGCTGCGGCAGCGAAAGGAGAGAGGCGTATGCAGGCAGATGCAGAACCATTGGCCCCAGGAGATGCGATGTCGCTGAGCGACAGTGCCCTGCGTGCCGTTACCGGATCTCGGAGCGACGTCGTCGCTCGGCTGGCGACAGGCCCCCGGTTCGACTCGCGAACCCGCCTGCTGCTCGAGGGACCCATCGTGGGCACGCTGCTGCGGCTCGCGACACCGAACGTACTGGTGATGTTCGTGCAGGCCTCGGTCGGGCTCATCGAGACCTATTTTGTCGCCAAGCTCGGGACCGATGCGCTGGCCGGCGTGGCGCTGGTCTTCCCCGTGCTGATGCTGATGCAAATGATGTCGGCGGGCGCCATGGGCGGCGGGATCTCGTCTGCGATCGCCCGCGCCCTCGGCGCCGGACGCCGGGCCGACGCTGATGCGCTGGTGCTCCATGCGCTGGCCATCGCCGTGACCTTCGGAGTCGTCTTCATGCTCGCCGTGCTGGGCGGCGGCCGATGGCTCTATGGCGCCTTGGGCGGGCGCGGGGCGTCTCTTGCGGCGGCGCTGACCTACTCCCAGGTGGTCTTCTCGGGCGCCATTCTGATCTGGGTGTTCAATTCGCTTGCGAATGTGATCCGCGGCACCGGCAACATGGCCGTACCAGCCGCCGTCACATCTGCCGGTGCCGCCGCGCTGATCCCTTTGTCGCCCGGCCTCATCTTCGGCTGGGGGCCGTTGCCGCGGCTCGGCGTCGCTGGTGGCGCCGTCGCGGTGCTCGCCTACTACGCCGTGGGAAGCGCCGCCCTCGCCGCGTATCTCTGGGCGGGGCGCAGCGTCGTCCGTCTCTCCTTCGAGGGAGCCCGCTTCCGGTGGCCGCTTTTCCGCGACATCCTGCAGGTGGGCGCGGTCGCCGCCCTGATCACCGTCCAGACCAATCTCACGATCGCCATCGCGACGGGTTTCGTCGGCCGGTTCGGGCCGGCGGCAATCGCGGGCTACGGGACCGGCTCGCGCCTCGAGTACCTGTTGGTCCCCCTCGTCTTCGGGCTGGGCGGCCCGCTCGTCGCCATGGTGGGCACCAATCTCGGGGCCGGCCAGCGGGACCGCGCCTTGCGCGTGGCCTGGATCGGCGCCGCCATCGCCGCCGGCCTCACCGAGATGATCGGCCTCTGTGCTGCCGTCATCCCGCACGCCTGGCTCTCGTTGTTCGACACCGATCCGGCCATGCTTGACGCCGGATCACGTTATCTGCACGCCGTCGGTCCGTGCTACGGCCTGTTCGGGCTGGGCCTGGCGCTCTATTTCGCGTCCCAGGGCGCCGGGCGGCTGCTCTGGCCGCTGCTCGCGAATCTGATGCGGCTGGCGATTGCGGCTGGCGGCGGCTGGCTGGCGCTGCGCTGGAGCGGCGACCTGTCCCACGTCTTCCTCGCCCTGAGCGCGGCGCTTGCCGCCTTCGGCCTGATCAATGCGGGAGCGGTCGCGAGCGGCGCCTGGTTCGGCCGAGTCGGCTGGCCGCGGATGCGCACTGCTCGCTTGCACAGGAGATAGTGGAATAACGCAGCAATATCTCGAAGACGTTGCCGTGGGGCAGACTTTGACCCCGCTTCCCGCCCGCGGGGTTTGACACCCCGACAACCCTATGAGAGACCGGGGGAATCTGGGTCGAAAATTGGCATGTTCTCGGGCAGGACAATTTATATTCTCGGGCCGTTACATGTAAGGGGCTTGGAAAACTTGGTGGTGATGAGGAGACAGACTCGAACGGGGATGAGCCAATATAGAGCCTTTAAAGCAGCACAACGTCTTTATGATGCGTAATCGGGGCCGGGGGATGAGCGTTCTTTAGCCCCAAAATGGGCCTCCCTCAAGTCAAGAATGGTGACGTTTTTGATCCCGTTGTTTTTCCATGAGGAACAGTGTATAGAAAGCTCATCCGAAACGGTGCATATGTTCGAACGAACATAGTGTGTGCCTGCTCGGGGAGCTCCTATGCGGACGGCACTCTACCGCTGGGTGTCCACCGCCCAGCAAAGGCCAGACCTGCAGGCCGATGGCGTATACCGTTATGCGAAACGCGCAGGGTCAGATATTGTGGCCGAGCATATGGATGTGGCGGTCTCGGGACGTCAGGAGGGACGGCCGCAGGTCCAAGCGTTGAGGCGGCCTGCCCGGCTACCGTGTCGCCGAGCCGGGAGAGTTTACCTACGTACTGGTGCGGAAGTTTGACCACCTTAACACACACGCCAATTGAACCCGAAATGGCCCCAAGATCCAATCGATGAAGCGTGTCACTGATTGACATGACAAGGGTCATCGCACGCGAACGGGTACGAAACTCGAAGCCCTCTGGCAAGACGGCATGCACTGGCATCAGATCGCGTACGCGGGTTGAAAGGGCCTTAGAGGGTGCCAGATGAAACGACAGGAGACGCGCGCACGCGTTGCTCAGCCCGCGCAGGAAGGACGGATCATGGCGGCGTAGGAACGCTTCCTGCAGAGTGGCGAGGTCGCTCCCAACGCCGTTCGCCTCGCGCTCGCGATGACCGCCGCCGGCCGCATCGAAGAGCGGCTGGCGGGGCGGGAGCTGGCATGGCGGCACCGCTTGCTCGAGGTGGGGCTTGGGCGGCTGACGCGGATGGCGCCGCGTGGCGTGCTCCTGTTCGATCGCTAGGGGCGGCTCGTCCAGACCGACGCCTGTGCGGGAGAGCGGCTCCAGGCCATGGGGTTCCCGCGAATCACAGACGCAGGCCTTTATCGACGCCGTGAATGCGCAAGGAGGGAAGCCACTCTATGAGCTGTCCTATGCGGAGGCCCGCAAAGTTCTGGAGACTGCACAGGCGGGAGAAGTCCCAAAAATGCCAGCCGATGTTGAAGACAAGGTGCTACCGGTCGGTCCAACCGGAGCGGTGTCTGTCACGATCTATCGTCCAAAAGGCTCCACAGGTCTTCTGCCAGTCGTGATGTATTTCCACGGTGGTGGCTGGGTGTTGGGCAGCAAACATACGCATGACAGATTGTTGCGCGATCTGGTCCATGGCACCAATGCCGCTCTCGTATTTGTGAACTACACACCCTCTCCAGAGGCGCAATTTCCAGTGCCGATTGAGCAAGACTATGCGGTGACTACGTACATCACCGAGCACGGCAAGGAATTCGGTCTCGATACCAGCCGGCTGGCGGTAGCTGGTGACAGCGTAGGCGGCAACATGGTCGCAGTGGTGACGCAGCTCGCAAAGGAGCGCCAAGGGCCAGCGATCCGCTACCAGGTTCTGTTCTATCCGGTGACCGATGCGAGTCTCTCGCAGAAATCCTACGAAGAGTTCGCCAATGGTCCATGGCTGACAACGGCTGCAATGGAGTGGTTCTGGGATGCCTATGCTCCCAATAAGGAAGATCGTAAGAAAACTACAGCTTCTCCGCTATCGGCGACAGCGGAAGAGTTGAAGGGCTTGCCTCCGGCGCTGGTCATTGTGGACGAGAACGACATCCTCCGCGACGAGGGCGAGGCATACGCCAGGAAGCTGATGCAAGCTGGTGTCGATGTGACTGCAGTACGCGTTCTGGCCACCTTTCACGACTTCGCCATGCTGAACGGTCTAGCCGATACGCCCGCTGCCAAAGCAGCCATTCAACTGGCTTCGGCACAGCTCACCGCTGCCCTCAACCAATAACGTCTTCACAAGGGCCATCTCTCGAGTTCAAAGGATGGCCCGCTATCAAGGCTTTGGCTTCACCGACATCGCGTGAACTTCCAGAGCAGTCGTTCCTGGGAGAAGCAAGTGCCAGTCCTGAAGGCAATTTTGACGAGCGTTGGCTCTAGGACATACCCCCTGCACGCGGGTTCCTATCGATACTGAGGAGTGAAGGAGTACAGCGTATGCCGGGCGACTACACACGCCGAGAGGTCTTGCGATGAGGGGCCGCTGCAGGCCTCGCATGCGCGCTCGGAGGAACCAGGATAGAAGCACAAATGCCCACCGAAAAACCCCTGCCAGCCGATCTGATTCTCCTCCACGGTCGCCTGGCCACGCTGGATGAGCGCCGGCCCTTGGCTTCGGCAGCCGCCATCAGCAATGGGCGCTTTGTCGCCGTCGGGACCGACGCCGAAGTGATGGCATATCAGGGGGAGAAGACCCAGGTGATCGATGTCGGAGGACGCACCGTCATCCCTGGGCTGAACGACTCGCACATGCACCCCATTCGCGGTGGGCTGAATTACAATCTGGAACTGCGGTGGGATGGCGTGCCCTCACTCGCGGATGGGTTACGGATGTTGCGCGAGCAAGCCCAACGGACGTCGCCGCCGCAGTGGGTGCGCGTCGTGGGCGGGTGGACGGAGTTTCAATTCGCCGAACGGCGCATGCCCACACTTGACGAGATCAATGCCGTCTCGCCGGACACACCGATCTTTGTCCTGCACCTGTATGACCGCGCCTTCTTGAACGGTGCCGCCCTGCGCGCGGTCGGCTATAAGAAGGACACGCCTGACCCGCCGGGCGGCGAAATCCAGCGGGATAGACACGGCAACCCGACGGGCCTGCTCATCGCGGAACCGAATGCGATGATTCTCTATTCGACTCTCGCCAAAGGGCCAAAGCTCGCGCGCGACGACCAGCGGAACTCGACACGACTGTTCATGCGGGAACTCAACCGCTTCGGCATCACGAGTGTCATTGATGCGGGCGGTGGGTTTCAGAACTACCCGGAGGATTACGAAGTCGTCGAAGAGCTACACAAGCAGGGCGCATTGACGGTGCGTCTCGCCTATAACCTCTTCACCCAAAAATCCCAGCAGGAACTCGCTGACTTCCAGCGATGGACACAGATGACCCGCCCGGGTGCCGGTGACAACGTTTACCGGATGAATGGCGCGGGCGAGATGCTCGTCTTCTCCGCGGCGGACTTCGAGGATTTTCTCGAGCCGCGCCCCGACCTGCCGCCGGTGATGGAAGCGGAACTCCAGGCGGTCATTCGGCACCTCGTCGCGAACCGCTGGCCGTTCCGCCTGCACGCGACCTATGACGAGACGATCACGCGCGCCTTGCACGTGTATGAGGAGGTCAACCGCGACATTCCCTTGGCGGGTTTACACTGGTTCTTCGACCACTGCGAGACGATCTCCGACCGCAACATCGAGCGCATCAAGGCCCTCGGCGGCGGCATTGCCGTCCAAAATCGCATGGCGTTTCAGGGCGAATACTTCGTCGAGCGCTACGGTGCCCAGCAGGCGCAGCGCACGCCGCCGATCCGCCGGATGCTGGAGATGGGCGTGCCCGTGGGGGCGGGGACGGACGGGACGCGCGTGTCCAGTTACAACCCGTTCGTGGCACTCTACTGGCTCATCACCGGCAACACGGTGGGCGGACTCCCCCTGTACCCTGCACAGAACCGCCTCGACCGCCTGGAAGCCCTGCGGTTGTATACGGTCGGCAGCGCGTGGTTCTCCAGTGAAGAGGGCACTAAAGGGGCAATGGTACCTGGACAACTGGCCGACCTGGCGGTCCTGTCCACCGACTACTTTGCCATTCCCGAGGAGGAGATCAAGCGGCTTGAATCGGTGTTGACGATCGTCGGCGGCCACGTCGTCTACGCCACAGACGCCTTCGCCGCGCTTGCGCCGCCCCCACTGCCCGTCAATCCTGACTGGTCGCCGGTGAAACACTACGGCGGCTATGCGTCAACACGCGCGGAGCACGCGCCAGTGACGAAGGACAACAGACGGGCGCATGCGCCTGAATCGCTCTCCGACCACGGACACCGATGGGTGATGGGTCCATCCGGATTGTGGCGTCTCAGCTGTGACTGTTTTACCATCTAAGACGGTTGCGCACCTAGCCGCGCGTTCTCCATACGTAGAGGAAAGGAGCCAGCACATGATCACCGTACGACCGGCAGACAAGCGCGGGAAGACACAAACCCCTTGGCTTGACAGCCGTCACACGTTCTCCTTCAACCAGTATGACGACCCGCGCTACACTGGTTTCCGCGACCTCGTCGTCATCAACGAAGACAGCGTCGCCGCGGGGAAGGGCTTCGGCACGCATGGGCACCGCGGGCAAATGCCGGAGCTCAGTTGCTGAATTGGTTCGCTGTGGTCTGCGAGCTGCATCATGATTGGCGGAATGACATTGAGGGCTTGGGCAACCTCCTCGCCAACCATATTCCGGCGTATCGAAACCTAATGGCGAGCTACATGGCCAGAAAGTAGCCGTACTATAAGCGCGCGATCCCGCGCATGGAGCAGGTGGGCGTCTTCAAGGGGACGCCCGCCCAGGCCATGCCCCAAAATCCCTAGCCGGGGTCCGGACTTTGAGGGGGGATGCTGGATGGACGGGAAGGCTCGCCGACGCGGTCATGGCCTGGTTGTCGCCATTGTCCTGGGGGAGTGCCATGCCACAGTCCCGTGCTCAGCCAGACACCACATCCGCCTGGAGCCCTCTGCGGCAGCCCCTCTTTCGCGCGCTGTGGATCGCATCAGTGGCCTCGAACATCGGCACGTGGATGCACGATGTCGGCGGGGTGTGGTTGATGACCTCGTTGACGCCCTCACCTATCATGGTCGCCCTCATGCAGACGGCGACCAGTCTGCCGTTTTTCTTGCTGGCCCTGCCAGCGGGTGCGCTGGCGGACGTCGTCGACCGCCGCCGCTTACTCCTGGCCACGCAGGGGTGGATGCTGGCGGCCGCGGCCGTCCTAGGGGCATTGACGCTCACTGGCGTCACGACCCCCTGGTGGCTCCTGGCCTCGACCTTTGCGCTCGGCCTGGGGGCGGCGCTGAATGCGCCCCCCTGGCAGGCGATCACCCCCGAGCTCGTGCCCCGCGAGGAGGTACCCTCGGCGGTGGCCTTGAGCGGCGTCGGCCTCAACCTGGCGCGGGCGGTTGGCCCTGCCTTCGGCGGCTTCATCGTCGCCGCCGAGGGGCCGAGTGCAGTGTTTCTCCTAAACGCGCTGTCGTGCGTCGGGGTCATCGTGGTGCTCTACCGCTGGCCACGGCCCCTCGTCGCCGTGCGCTGCCGCCCGAGCACCTGGTGGGGGCCATGCGGGCCGGCATCCGCTTCGTCTGGCATGCACCGGCCTTCCACACCGTTCTCGTGCGCGCGGCCGTCTTTATCCTGTGCGGCAGCGCACTCTGGGCGTTGTTGCCCCTCATCGCCCGGCGGGAGATGGGGCTCGACGCCGTCGGATACGGGATACTCCTGGGGTGCCTTGGGGCGGGGGCCGTCGCCGGAGCGGCGATCCTGCCACGGGTGCGCCGGAGGGTCGTGGTCGATCGGCTGGCCGTGGGGGCCACGGTCATCTTTGCGCTCGTCACGGTGGCCCTGGCCACCGTACGCGAGGTCACCTGGCTTTACGGGATCCTGTTCGTCGGTGGCGGCGCGTGGATCGCGCTCATGTCGAGCTACAACGCGGCGGCACAGGCGGCGGCCCCCGCGTGGGTGCGGGCGCGCGCCCTGGCCGTCTATCTGCTGGTGTTTCAGGGGGGACTAGCCGCCGGCAGCGCCCTCTGGGGGGCCATGGCGGCCCGCACGGGAATTCCGATCGCCCTGCTCGTGGCTGGGGCCGGGCTCGTCCTCGGACTCCTGGCGGCGACTCGGTATCGGTTGGCCGGAGGAGCCTCGCTCGATCTCACGCCCTCCCTACACTGGCCTCAACCGGCCGTTACCATCGAACCGCCCGCGGAGCATGGGCCGGTCCTGGTCACCGTGGAGTACCGCATCGATAGGGTGCACGCCGGAGACTTCGTGCGGGCCATGCGGGAGGTGCGCCTGGAACGACTCCGGGACGGTGCCCTGCGCTGGGAGCTGTTCCATGACCCGGCCGATCCGCACCGCTATGTCGAAACCTTCCTCGTGGAGTCTTGGGTCGAGCACCTGCGCCAGCATGAGCGCGTGACCCTGGCCGACCGTGAGGCGGAGGCGCGCGCCCGGGCGCTGCATCACGGCCCCACGCCGGTGGCCGTGTCGCATCTGGTCGCGGTGCGCGGGACGGCGGGGGAAACAGTATAGCCAATTCTGAGTAAGGGGATTATCAAGCGTAAAAGTGTATTGTCTCGCTAGGTCGACCAGCGTAGTATGAAAATTGTAATTTTGCATTTTCAGAGGGTCAGACCATGTAATACTAAGTAGTTGTCCAAGAATAACTCGGTCATTTTGGGGATCGCCTGGGCATGATGGTGTAGTTCCACTCATCGTGAAACTTCGATGGCTTCAGC
>Ga0137403_10008678_pt1 | contig 11367 bp, 15 predicted proteins | sample CZOMad2_1_16fung_FD_122057 | JGI IMG/M metagenome (GOLD analysis project Ga0137403, IMG submission 122057) | Vadose zone soil fungal communities from Angelo Coast Range Reserve, California, USA - CZOMad2_1_16fungal (Hybrid Assembly) | ecosystem: Environmental > Terrestrial > Soil > Vadose zone...
GCATCCGACACCCCCGTTTGATCGTCGCGCCGGCAGAGGCAGAGTGACAGGACAAGTTATTCAACCTCCGCGACCGCGGTCAGCCGGGGCGATAACTCTAACCTTAGTGTAATTTGTGAGGTGTCTCCGAGATTCAAATTCTTCCACTCCGCGTAATACCCATCGGCCCCTTCTATTCTCATGTCCCACGTTACTGCTGTCTCATTCGGATTGAATCTGATGTTGAGTGTATTGCCACTCTTCAGATCAGATCCCGCCAGGATGTTCTCCTCCCAACCACTCGACGCGCTGGGAGAGAGATAAACGCCTGTCACCGGCGCACCGGTGAGGTTGATCAGGCTGAAGTCCAGATTAACGCGCGCATCATCCCACCCCGCACGATTCTGTGAGCTTGGTCCCCGCTCAGAGAGCGGATGGTCGCTGTATTTCGCTTCAGACGAATGATGCCTGATCGAGGAGCAGGCGTTCATCCCGAGTGCGAATGCCAGAAGGATGACAACCGTCAACGGTCTCAACGTATTCATTTCCTCTTCGGGATTCACTGAGATCTCATCATGAAATCTGTAGGGAGCGACGGCCCAAATACTGTTGCCGCATTCGCCTGCGCTCAACGACGGAAGCAAGGAGCTTATCCACGACTGTCATCGCCATGACCATTACCATTACCCAGAAAGCGTAGCGAAGTCTGTAAAGCGCGCCGACATCCGGAACTACAAGAGCCAACGCCGTAACTCCCCAAGTCGCAATAGCAAGCAGGAACCAAAGCGCCAGCCGGCGTGGCTCGCGCATGACAGCCCAAACTGCCAGCACCTGACAAAGATAAATGAAAAAAGTTTCACCACTGGCTAATAGTTTTCCAGCGTTGCCCACGCGTCGCCCGGCCGAAATCCACGAGTTAGGGAAAGGTGCCCATAAACCAAGATTCGTGGCTCTAATTTGTTCGGACAACTCCGCAGCCGCATTCGGCTTCGGCCCGAGACCGTTAGCAAACCCATCGTCGATGTATCTGACCGCCTTCTTCGAAAAAAATAAATTCAAGGACGGATTGCTTTCCTTAAATTTATGCCATTCCGTGGGACCAAATCCAAAGCGACCACAAACTTCCGGCCAAACGTTCATCTCGTTTGCTCGCGTAGTAGAAACAAAGGGCGTCGCCTTCTGGAACGTGAGCGAATTTGCGTATATCTTTCCTAGCGTATACAGAATCGCGAAAGTCTTTGCTTTCTCGTCGAAAACGTCGAACTTGCAAGCCATAAAGACTTCGCTGAATTGCGGGCAAATATTCTGCAGATCTCTACCGTGATAGAGCTCCCGCATAGTCCGTAACCAAATTAGTCGTTCGTCGGGGCCGTGGGTAGAATTTCGTTCAATGATATTCCAAATAGATACACTTTGCTTTTCGCCACGCTCCCGTAAGGCACAAAAGTAGGTCAATAGAAATTGCCAAGCTGCCATAGCCGGAGCGAACAAAATATCTTCGCCCGAAATATATTGCCGAACCACGGTATCGGCTTCGACGATTACCGCCTGGCTGACAGTAAAAGTACTCCACGCAAAATCATTGCGGATCAACGAACATGTCGAGCCGCGCCAAATGAATTCGAGAATGTCCCTATCTTTGGAAATGCCGCTCGGATTTGACGACAACGGACTTTCGCGAGCGTCGTAGTGAGAAGAAACGATAAACGCCTCGTGTTCAGAGCGTTCCCGTATCCCACCGGAACCGAGCGCATGTATGCGGGCTAGTGTGGGAAGCAACCGGACTTGGAACTTGTCATTAGCAGCGGGTGCCGAGGCTAACTGAGCCGCGCACGCACGATCTAATTTTGTGAGCATATCCGCGTCGCGGTAAATAGGCCAAAACAGCTGACAATACACCGTCAGATTGGCCGGCTTTGCAGCGCCGAATTCCGCTACTATTTCTGATGGGTCAGTCGCAACCCGTTTCGGCCCAATTGATTCTCCTATGGTATCCGAGCCGTCGCCTTCCACCCTACGCTTCTTAGCGACGACGTATGCTCCCGTTGGAGCGGCAATGGCAGAATGGGCCTTCAATTGATGAAGCAGCGACTCCTCTTCGCCGGCATAATCCGTCATAAGACCCTCGTCTCCTGCGTCCCACGCAACCCTAAGTTATAATACTCCGTTAAAGATTACTATCCGGTTTTTACCCTTAGAGACCCTCGACAACCTCATTAAACACTGGCGAAACGAGGGCACCCTCCAGGCGGTCTAGAATCAGGCCTGCCGGTACATGTCGCGGACCGACCTTCATCCTTATTTTTATAACGACAAGCGATCCGACGGCTTCCAGCTTCATACTTTCCCTCTGTATGTTTTGGGCGTCCCCTACGGGCCGGGCTCTCGTGAACGGAGCCGCCGTACGGCGTCTCCGCCTTCGGCTTCGATCCCTGACGCCAGACCGATTCCAAACCTATTGTCGTGAGCATGTCGTGAGCAATGGAGAGATTTTGCAGATGTGATATACTTATCGGCATGAGCCCCGGAAACAAAAAACTGCTGGAACAAATCGCCTTCTGGCCGGAAGAAGATCAGGAAGAGCTTGTTGAGTTGGCGCGCGAAATTGAATCGCGCCGCACCGGCACCTACCAGCTTTCAGACGACGAAAGAGATGCAGTTCGTGCCGGAATGGATGCCGCGCGTCGAGGTGAGTTTGCTCCCGAAGCCGAAATGGAAGAGTTTTATAGGCTCCATCGCCGTGTATGAAGATCCGGTTTACCCGACCAGCGCAGCAGGACCTTTTACAAATCCATGCTCACGTCAGCCAGGACGATCCTGACGCGGCGTCGCGTATCGTCGCGCGCATTACTGAGCTTGCGTGGGCGCTCAAAGATAACCCTTACGAAGGACGAGAAACGGACGAACCTAACGCGCTGCTGTTCCTCGTACCTCGGCTCCGCTATTTTATCTTCTACAGCATCGTTGGTAGCGAAATTCACATCAACCACATTCGCCATACGTCGCGGAAACGCCCGCCAGGCTGGAGAGCGTCCTAGCCAGCGCTGCATTCGCGCTCCCTATGGTGCAGTGTGCAGTGCATGAGTACGCCATGTTCGTATTGCTACTTCCAGTAGACACGATAAGGTTCCCTCTCGGCCGGTAAACCCCCTGCCGTCATGACGGCTCCAACTTTACGGAGTTTGTTATGACTACAGGCAAAGAAGTAGTAGATCACAAAGCCCTCAAGGCACTCGGCATTCGATATTGCAAAGTGCATCTAAGCCGCTTGGAGGAGAAGTTGGAATTTCCACTGAGCTTCAAACTCGGGAAGTACGACAACTCGCCACGGGTTTGGTTCCTCTGCGAAGTGCTTGAGTGGATTGATAGCTGCGCATCTACACGCTAGCCGAAGCTCTGAAATAGGAGCACACCCGCGCCTCCAAAACGCGGGTGTTTCTGTTTCCGGCCACAAAAATTTGGCGCGAGACCCACTACGGCACCACTACAACACGACACTAAAATAGATGGTACTACACCCGAATGGGAAAGACCGCGTATTGCGGCCATTTCCGCCTGGTTCGCGTGGGTATTAAACCCCCGACCAATCCTTATCTCCTGGTTTTACTCGCTACGTTCCTAAAATCTTGAGACCTACCCGTGCTAGCGCGTGGTCGGCTGGCGTCGAAAGGATTGGTCGGGGCCTTAGCCCCAGACGAACACAGGCGGTACGCTTCCTTACTCGCTACCGAACAACAAACAAAACAACAACACCACGCTGTTGCGCATGGCAGAATTTGCCTTTGCTCTGCTGCGCGCGCTCGTCAGCAAAATCCTCTCGACGTACCCGCGAGAGGATTTTTGCGTTTCGCGATATAATTTAAGTGGACAGTTCTTTCGTGCATTTACGTTGCGACGCCCGACACCGCGCCGCGCCAACACGATACGGCAGAGCGCCGGGCTGGCGTTGCAACTTACTTTCATGAACAAACTCTTGATTGGCGCCGCCGACAAAACTGATTTGCTTTTGCAAATATTACAAAACGAAACCGCGGTGACGGTCATCGACCCTCGCGGGGCGTTGGCGAGAGCGGCGGCCGACCAACTCCCCGCGCGGCTGACCCAGCGGGCGCTCTACTTCGACCCTACCGATATGGCGCACCCCGTGGGGCTAAATGTGCTCGAAAACGTGCCGCCAGATGATCGACAGCGACTAACCGAACAGCTCTGCGGTTATTTTGAAGCCATGTGGCCAAATGGCTGGGGCGCGCAATCGAACTATTTACTCGCGAATTCTCTCCGCTTGCTGCTGGACAATCGGGAGACATTGCTCGGGATCCTTAAGCTCTTGACCGACCCGTCTTTTGCCGAAAAGTGCCTACTGCGGTGCAAGGACCCGGTCCTGTTTAAGAACTGGCAAGTGATCAATAGCTGGGACAAGAGGCAGCGGGCCGCCGCACTGGCACCGCTGCAAAATAAAATAGGGACACTTTTGCTATCGCCCACGATCCGCAACATTGTCGGGCAATCGCACACCACCTTTGACAACGTGTCAATCATCTTTGCCAACCTGGACCGGGCCAAACTGGGCGACCTGACCGCGCGGTTGCTGGGTGGGTTGTTGATTGCTCGCAGCCACGGCCATGTGATGATAAATGATTACGGATTTTTTGCCGCACCGGTGCCCCTGCCCCAAGAGCGCTTTACGCTGGCCCTGAACTTCTTGGACGAACTCCCCCTGAATTTGAAGCAGGAGGTGTTGGGGATGGAAGACAAGACGGTTTTCAAGACCAACAAGCGCGATGCTGAAGAGCTCGCCTTCTATGTGGGAACCTTAAACCCCCGTAAGTTGAGCGAGCTGGACTACTACCAAGCCGTTAACACGTTCGACGGGGATATTGAGCCGGTACGGCCGCCTTCCCTAAAGCGATTGAAGCCCTTGAAAACGCGTACGCGGGCCTGCCATACTGTGCCTCGCGCTAAGGTTGAACGGGAAATCAGAGAATATATTGGTGCTTAAATGGAGACGTTCTGGGCGGCAGTGGTTGGGATTATTCTTGTATTGGTGTTCGCCTACAATTTTCCGTTCCTCTTTATTCTCATAGCGAGCCTGATTGGCCTCGGCATTTACTACTTTAACTTTGAACTTCCGAGGCAAAAACACCGCGACGTTTTTGATGCCGAGTACAAAAGACGCAAAGCCTTGCACGACGAGGCTATGAAGATATCGTACCCGGTAACGGCTGTTTATGAGGCCGAACCATGGGTACCCGAGTGGTTCGTAACCGAATTTAACAAACTTCTGAACTCGCTTTATGCAGATGAATTTCTAAAAGCCATTCCTCCGCCCGTGCCTCCAGTTTATGAGGAGAAGTTTTACCAGCAAATGCCTACCGACTGGCAGCGCGACGTTGCCCGCCGCACCCATCTTAACAACACCGACGGCCTCAACCGCTTCTTCTCAACCACGACAAATGTCGCCGATGGTATTTTAGCCACGATACCGCCCAAGACACCTTCTGCTCTAAGAACCACATTGCTTTTTCTCAACCCTATGCCCGTGAACAATTGGGCTAATATCTTAGATGCGTTTTGGGAAAATGACTTTGCCGTTCAATTTCGTGACAGCTTTCACCGCAACCGTGTTGAATATTCAAAGGCGGTACTTAGCGAGAAGGACCTTAAAGATGGAAAAACTCTCAATCCCTATCAGCACGAGGGCTCACAGCCCCAAGCCTTGTACGATTTCTATAAGAACACACCGTTTAATGGCATCTTCAATCATATTCTGACAGACGATTATCCTTTTGTAATTCGGCCGGCGGCGCGGTTTTCTGGCACATGGATCGTCGCTCCCCCAGGGCGCGGCAAAACAAATCTCCTGCACAATATGATTTCCTTTGATCGTAAAGAGCAAGCCACTGTTGTCCTAATGGACAGCAAGGGCGATTTGATCAACAGCTACAAAGGTTATCCCGACGTAGTCGTAATTGACCCGGCGACCGCAAACATCAATCCGTTGCAGTTAGGCTCTTCGACCCGAAGCGTTGAATTTTTAGAGTACATCTTTTCCGCTCTGCTCGAAACGTCAATGACTTCGCTTCAGAAGACGCTGTTTCGTGCAATCCTCACCGTGCTATTGAAAGTGCCAAATGCAACGTTGGAAACGTTCCGACAGGTGCTTACCGGGGGCTGGCGTCCGCTTGGACTGGAGCCGTACATCCGTCAGTGCGATCCTTCGACACAAGACTTCTTCCTAGTGGGAAACCCAAAACCGCAGTTTGATAGCAACACATACGTCGAAACCAAACAGCAGGTACTTTGGCGGTTGCAGCTCCTACTCTCAAACGAGTACCTACGGGCCATCTTCACCTCACCAACTACTAACGTTCCATTTTCAGAATTACTCGACAGCGGCAAGACAATCATCATTGACAACTCCAAAGATGATTTGGGCGAAGATGGCGCGGAGTTTTTCGGACGGTTCTTCGTGGCCCTCACGTGGATGGCAGCGGTGTCACGTTCGCGATTGCGACCCGAACAGAAGATGCCCGTCTATTTCTATATCGACGAGTGCCAAGGGGTAATCTACAGAGACACGAAGATAAAGACCATTTTAGACGAGTGCCGCAGCCAAAAGATTGCCCTCATTCTGGCGCATCAGCGCGTCGGTCAAATCAACCCTGACGTGATGGACGCCTTAAACAACTGCGCTATACGACTTGCAAACAGTGACGGCGATGCGGAGGCCCTGGCTAAGCGATTTCGAGTTGAGGCGGTACAACTGCGTTTGCCGATTGGTAGCTTTGCCTGTTTTGTCCGCGACCAAACCGCCCAAGCCTGCACGGTCAGCGTTCCAGAGTTTGATATGAGTAGCTTTCCACCAACGAGGCAAAAAGCTCCGCCACCACCCCTTAAAGAGCCTTTCAAGCCCCGCCTTGTCCCCAAGAACGACTTAGACTTTGGATAGCCTGATATTATTTAGACAGTAACGCCGTGCGACTTGGCGCTACTTCGCCCACGCAGCGCCACTTGGCGGACTTAGACGATTATCAGTTTACCTTTTACTAACGAGGAATGAAAAAGCATCTTGTTGCCACTTTGGAGATACTGAACCGCCGCCGCTTGGTGCGCAGTAACTTCCTGATCGCGTACTTGGGCGGGAGCGTGCAGAACCGCCGTAAGGAAGTTGGCGATTTTGCAGCGGCTGAATACCTGGCGTCCTACCCCCACCACGGCGACGAAACGCCGGAGCGCTCATATCCCCGGCAATTCTTTCGCATTTACGGTAAGGGCTTGCGCGCTGACCGCGCACTTCGGGCGGCCGGCATTGAGCCGATAAAGCACCCGGATATTGGTGAGCAGTTTTGGCACCAGATGCTCATTGACGACATTGTTATGTCGTTTGAGATCGCCTGTAAAAAGCAGGGCGTACTGTTTAAGGACCAGTACGAAATATTGGGGCCGAAGCCATTAGAGCTGCCCTGCCATATTACTTTCAGCTTCCCGTCTTCCGGAATATCCCAAACGTCTGACAAGGCACTGTGCCCCGACGCGCTGTTTGCTATCGGCGACACCTACTTTGCTTTGGAAGCCGATCGCGGCACCGAGCCTATTGAGCGTTCGAACCTTAACCAGACGAGCTACCTGCGAAAATTCTTGCAATACGCGCATCTGTTGAAGGGCGGCACGTATAAGACGCAATGGGGCATCCCCAACCTGATGGTCCTCCACTTGTCCACTCGGCAAGAGCGCACCGAAGCGTTGATGGCCTTTATGCAGGCCCTGGGGGCAAAATCGCAGAGCCAGTGCTTTAAGTCTGTGCCCTCGTTGGCCTCGACCGCGAAATCACCAAAGCCACTTACTACCCTACTCACCGATCCGTACGACCGAGTAGGCCACCCACCACACACCATCGGAGAGGAGGTGAAAAAAGAGTGGACGCATTAGCGAAGCTGCAAGAACTGTACACGCTCCGCGATACGACCAACACCCAGATTGAACAGATCGAGGGGATACTGGGAGCCGACCCCACCGAATTAAAAGTGAAGCGCAAGCGTGGGCCGAACAAACCGAAAGAACCGCCCACAAATCAACTGTAAAGAAAGAGGCCCTGCATTTGCGCGGGGCCTTTTTTGCTATTGGTCGTCGTCGACCTCTTCCACAAACGGCGGAACGAGGATAAGCGAGCCGTTCCAACTCTTATCGATTGGCAGGGTGTTGAGCTTGACGGTAAAGCCCGGCTCATTGTTGCGGCGGGTGAAGGCAACGCCGATGGTTGTCCAGTCCTTGCGGCCGGGGCCGGTCTTGGCGCGCACGTAGTAATCGACTTCGCGCTTTTCTTCATCACGTCCACGGCGGGTACCAGCAGTTGCACGTTCAGTCATGCTGTCCATCTTAGTCTCCTTCCCGCTGTTGGTTGAAGTGCGGGGCAAGACACTCCACGCAAATCGTCGCGTCATTCGAGTGACCGAGTGCCCTAACCAGAACTCCAGCCGACATCTGCTTTCAGCCTATCACATGGTACAATTGGCTACGGACGTTCTCCACACGCTCACAGGAGGCTGCCGTGCCTTTCATTGATTTTGCAGAGTTGAAATCGCGCGTTTCAATCGAAGAAGCCGCCGACAAGCTCGGCCTCACCCTCAAACCATCGGCCGGGAAACTGCGATGCCCCTGCCCTATACACGGCGGAGGTGATCGAGCCATCGTTATCACCCCCGAGAAAGGCCTCTTCTGTTGTTTCGGCAGCCGCCCCTCAACGGGCGGCGACCAGATCCAGCTAGTCGCTCATGTCAAAGGGATCGGCGTGAAAGACGCAGCCGAGTTTTTGGATGGAACTGTTCCGCTAGCGCGGAACAAAACAGCTCCACAAAACAACAACTCTCCCTCAACAGTTCCCACAAGTCCCCCGGGAAGGAAGCCAGGGTTCGATGTAGCAGCATATGCCGCGAAATTGGACCCTGGTGCTCCGGCTCTAGCAGCGCTAGGGATCTCACCGGAGACACTGAAGGAGTGGAAAGCTGGATACTCTGGCTCTGGCACCAACCGCGGTCGCCTGGCAATCGCCCTGCACGACCGTGACGGAAACACCATCGGATTTGCAGGGCGGGCGCTCGGCAGCGAGCAACCGACCCTCACAGTCCCGAATGGGATAAACCCGCAGGAGATTATCTTTGGCGGCGAACGAGTTGAGCAAGGGACTCTGTACCTGGTTCGCGATGTCTTGGATGTTTTGAAAGCACACGAAAGCGGCGTGACGAACTGCGTTTGCTTCCTTTGCGAGATATCGGCGTTACAAGTGGAGATGCTTGCTGCGCTGATGGCGACGAAGCACTGCGATATGGTTGAACTGTTTTAGAGCCTCTTCGGAGGCTCATCTTTTTGAAATTTTTTTCGGTCGAACCTAGCGCGACTCTGTGCCTACAGCATCTGCACGACGGCACTTGGCGGCCTGTGACGTGAGTTTTTTTAGGTCAGTAATTGGATGTCTCTCTCAATTGGAGACACCAAGTTATGAAATAAAAAAGTACTACGCCGATCCGCCTTGGCCCGAATACGGCGGCGGCAAAATAAAACGACGAGCCGATCGCCACTATCCAATGATGAAAGTGAAAGACATCATCGCACTTGGTAGTGAACAGCGACCGTTGTCGGACGACGCATTGAAGGTCGTCTTGCGGGGCACCCCAAGGCTCGTGGTTCGTGCGGAACGTCACAGCCAAACCGAAGGAATTAACGAAGTGTGAAGATATCCCTGAACATTTTAGAGAACCCGCCGTCTATTGGGCAGGAGCACTACAATGAACCGCAGACGCCGCGAAGAACTCGACCAGAAGCTGGCGCAGGCCGGCAGGTCGGCGTTGGAGCCCACCGATCCCCTCACCACAGAGCGACTGGCGCTGTTGATTGAGGAGCTTGAGTTTCAGCTCCAGGACCAGCAACGGGTCGCCTGACGCAGTTTGAGCGAGGAAAGCTCATTAAACCCGCAGCCAATTCGAGCGGGACATGAGCCAGGCCGATCGCCGTCCTCAAGGCAGCGATCGAACTGGCAAACTTGTTCCAGAAATCGAGGCCATTTCCCGCCTTGAAAAGGTGTGGGCTAAATGCGACCTAGGCTGCCGTCAGGGTCTGAACGTAGCGGCAACAACCAGAGCCAAAAAAGAGCCAAAAAGTTTGACGCGGTTGCTAACCCCTTGAAAAGACTCATGCGCTCGTAGCTCAGCTGGATAGAGCATCGGACTCCGAGGGCTGAAGCTCAAGTCTCCAAGCGCGCAAGAAAGCGAAAACGCCGTGAAGTAATCCTCGCCAACTTCCACGATCACCTTGGACGGCAGACAAATACGACGTCTCCGCCTCCGCCAGGCGCCCTCCATGTCCAGTGCGTCTCAGAAATTGAGAACCGTCTGCCGATCGAGTGCATCCACTGGCTTCCACTCCGCTTGTACTCCCCACGAAGTAAAACATCGTTTTGCAAAACCTCGATAGCCGCTTCGATTTGCCCGTCTGGCCAATTGTTTTGAATCCCGTACCCGATCAAAGAATTACCTAGCCTAAGCGATGCAAGTCGCCGCCTCTGCTCGTCCCTATGGGCGCCGATCACCTCCTCACCAATCAGCAACGAAGTACTCGGTCCGCATTCATTGTGCAACTTGTCGAGAAAAGTCTCTTGGTCGCCGAAAGTTAAATGATGTAGTCCACCGGTGCATACTATCAGATTGAGTTTTTTGCTTGGACGAAGATATCGAGCGTCCCCGCACTTAACTACTACTTTGCCGTAGTTCCGATGGGCGTAGTCCACGAACGGCGGTTCTATGTCGCACCCGAATAATTGGAGGTCGGGCCGCTTCTTTTGAATAAGAGCAAGGAGATAGCCGGTGCCACACATGTAGTCAAAAACGGTTCCCCCATCCGAGATGCTTCTCACCACCCATTCAGCGCACCAATTAATCAGTTTTCCCCAAGGCCAATAAAGATACTCCGCCTCGTAAACCTCTGGCGACGGCATCACGGCGACCGAATAGCCCGAGCTTGCTTGCTCGGCAGATCGTTTGGCCTGCTCCGTCTTGGCTATGCCTCTGTCTTCCATCATCCTTCCTTTGTTCTAGTTCTCGACGAACCAGTCTTGCATCTTTTCGAGCATAGCGGCCTGGTTTGATCCACGAAGCGCAATGTCTTCTACAAGCCCGTTCTTTCCCAAGAAGAAAATTTGATCGGCAACGTTGCTACACCAAGGAATGTTGTGGGAGACAATAAGCGCACCTCCCCTTGTCTCTTTTACATAGTCGATAATTGAATGCCCGATCTCAATAGTAGTAGCCGGATCGATCGCCGCAGTTGGCTCATCCAGAAGCAGCAGCGCTGGCTTGGTAACCATGGCTCGCGCCAAAGCAGCACGCTGCTTCTGGC
>Ga0137403_10008679_pt1 | contig 11366 bp, 9 predicted proteins | sample CZOMad2_1_16fung_FD_122057 | JGI IMG/M metagenome (GOLD analysis project Ga0137403, IMG submission 122057) | Vadose zone soil fungal communities from Angelo Coast Range Reserve, California, USA - CZOMad2_1_16fungal (Hybrid Assembly) | ecosystem: Environmental > Terrestrial > Soil > Vadose zone...
GATGCGGAACAGCGCCGTGGCCGTTTCGGGAGACAGGTCGGGTTCATCGTCCGGGACGGTGACCGTGCATTCGATCCCCGCGCTCGTCCGGAAAGCCTTCGCGCTCTCCGTGATCGCCGCGCCGAGACCGACGAGGTCGAGCAGCGGCGGGCGCAGGGCCGCGATGATCCGACGCATCGACGTGATGGTGGCTTCGAGGAGCCTGTCGAGCTCGTCGAGCCGGCTGCGGACACCCGGCGGCGCCCCCTCGGTCTTCCCCGTCACCCACTGAAGCCCGAGCTTCACCGCGGTGAGGGCCTGACCGAGCTCATCGTGAAGCTCTCTCGCGATGCGGGTCCGCTCTTCTTCCCGGACGATTTGCAGGTGGGAGGCCAGGGCCCGGAGATGCGCCTGCCGCGCCCGCTCTTCCTCCAGACGCCGCAGCGCGGTGATCTCCTCGACCGAGACGTTGATGCCGCGAATGGTTCCGGTATCGTCCGAGAGCGGCAGGTAATTGACGCGCCAGATTCGCTGAACATCCGGTTGCGCGCGGGTCTGTCCATGGAGCTCCAGGCCGAGTTTCGGCACGCCGGTGTCGAGGACCTGCCTCAACATCGGTTCGGCGCTGTCTGCCAGAGCGGGAACCATCTCGCGCACCGAGCGGCCGATATGGTCCGCGGCGGAGATCCCGTTGATCGCGGCCAGCCACTCGTTGATCCGGACGTACCGCAGATCGCGATCGATGACGCACAGACCTATCGGGGCGGTCGCGTAGATCGCGTCGACCTCGGCCAGTATCGATTCCGGTGTCTGGGGCATGACCGACCTCGTTCCGCCCGGTTCTTTGGCTGAGGTCCGTTCGTCCGCGACGAAGCCGCGTGATGTCGGTTACTCTACCACACGGAGGCGGTGCGTCTCGCGGCCACGGGAGCGCGAAGGGACGGGGCATGACGATCGATCGGGGCGTGTCGGCCGGACCGGGCGTGATGGCCGGGCGGGGGCCGGGCTCCCGCGGCGCGACGCTGGCGATGCGGGTTCGCGGGCTCCTCGGGACGCCGCGCTCGTACTGGCTCACGCGCTTCGTGATCCTCCGGCTGCTCGGCCTCGTCTACTTCGTGGCGTTTCTCTCCCTGGCCCGACAGGTGCTGCCGCTCATCGGGCGCGACGGGCTGCTGCCGGCGCATCTGTTCCTCGACCGGGTCGCGGCGCACTTCGGATCGCGGTGGGAAGGGTTCGAGCAGTACCCGAGCTTTTTCTGGGTCGCTCTTTCGGATCGATGGCTCGCCGGTCTCGCCTGGGCCGGCGCGGGACTGTCGCTCCTCGTGCTCTTCGGGTTCGCCAACGCGATCCTGATGCTGCTGCTCTGGGCGCTCTATTTCTCGTTCGTCCAGATCGGCCAGGACTGGTACGGCTACGGCTGGGAGATCCAGCTGCTCGAGACCGGGTTCCTGGCAATCTTTCTCTGCCCGCTCCTCGACCCCCGGCCGTTCCCGCGCCGCGCGCCGCCGGCGGCGGTCATCTGGCTCTTCCGCTGGCTGATCTTCCGGATCATGATCGGCGCGGGGTTGATCAAGCTGCGGGGCGACCCCTGCTGGCGCGACCTGACCTGTCTCGATTTCCATTACGAGACGCAGCCGATCCCGAACCCGCTCAGCCGGACGCTGCACTTCATGCCGCGCTGGTTCGGGAAGCTCGGGGTGCTCTACAACCACCTGAACGAGCTGGTCGCCCCCTGGTTCGCCTTCGGCCCGCGCGCGGCGCGCTGCGCGGCCGGGCTCTCGATGCTGTCGTTCCAGGTCGTGTTGATCGCCAGCGGCAACCTGTCGTTCCTCAACTGGCTGACGATCGTGCCGGTCCTCGCCTGCTTCGACGACTCGCTGCTGAGGCGAGCGCTGCCGCGCCGGCTGGTGGCGGCCGCCGATCGGGCCGCCGCCGGCGCCCGGCCGTCGCGGGCGCAGCGGGTCGCCGTTCTCGCCCTGGTCGGTGTCGTGGCGCTGCTCAGCATCGCGCCGATCGAGAACCTGCTCTCGAGCCACCAGGCGATGAACACCTCGTTCAACCGTCTCGCGCTGGTGAACACCTACGGCGCCTTCGGAAGCGTCGGCCGCGAGCGGGCGCAGATCATCTTCGAAGGAACCGACGACCCGGCGCCGACGGACCGGAGCGTCTGGAAGGAGTACGACTACAAGTGCCAGCCGTCCGATCCCGACCGGCGCCCCTGCATCATCTCGCCGTACCATTACCGGCTCGACTGGCAGATCTGGTTCGCCGCCATGTCGAGCCCGGCGCGCTATCCCTGGACGCTGCACCTGGTGGCGAAGCTGCTGCGGAACGACCCCGGCGCCCTCGATCTTCTGGCCGGCAATCCGTTCCCCGCGGCCCCGCCCCGGTTCATCCGGGCGCAACTGTACCGCTACGAGTTCGCGCCGCCCGGCGACCCGCGCGGCGCCTGGTGGCGCCGGACATTGCTCGGCGGCTGGCTCCCGCCGCTCTCGGCCGACGATCCGCGGCTGCGGCGCGCCCTCGCCGCTTACGGCTGGCTCGACTCGGAGGAGGCCCCGGGGATCAGGCGGGAATGATCGGCTCGACCCGGAAGCCGTAGGCCCGGCAGCCGCGGCCGGCGCGCGTCAGGTACCGCCCCGCGAACCGCGCCAGGGTGATCCGTCCGATGTCGACATACCCCATCCGGTAGACCGACTTGAGCGAACCGAAGTTGTTGGCCTCGACGTACGACACCAACCCCTTGCCGCCGCGGCTCAGATAACTCTCGAGCGCCCGGGTCATGCCGATCGCGTGCAGCCGCTGGCCGCGGTACTTCGGCGGCGTGAATCCCTTGTACATGTAAACGTACCCCTCGTTGAAGCGCAGCCGCAGGTCCGGCGGGTCGATCGCGGTCGGGGTCCTGGCGTACCAGCCGTAGCTGGCGATGGCGTCCCCCTCCATGATCGCGTAGCACTCGTCCCCCTTCGCCAGCGCCTCGTCGAGAAACGCGGGCGACATCTCGTTGGCGGGGTCGCGACCGAGAGCGCGCAGCCGCTCCGGCTCGAGAAACGAGCAGCGGAAGCGCGCGTCGCAGGCGAGGTACGCCGGGTCGACCCGCTCGATGACGACCCCTTTGAGCACCTTGAAGAGGACGACGACGTTGATCCCGCGGTAGGCGAGATCGTAGAGGGTTCCGGCGACCCCGAAATGCTGCACGCTCCGGCGGATCGAATCGAGGTTCATCGGACCACGAGGCCCGCCGCTGGAGCGGGACGTCGGGCCCGCTCATCGCCGGTCGGGACGCTCACGCCTCCTTGATCGACATCGGCTCCTTCGGCGCCCCGGCGCGGTAGGAGGGGCGCGCCTTGATCCGTCCGATCCAGGCGGTCAGCCCCGGATACTTGGGGTCGGGCAGGACGCCCAGGAGCTGCAGCGAGCCGGTGAGCGGGGCCGCGAGCGCCGCGTCGGCGAGGGAGAAGAGATTGCCGCCGAACCAGGTCTTCCCCTGGATCTCGCGCTCCAGACGCGCCAGGTTCTCGTGCACCTTCATGCGCGATTCTTCGAGCTGCTTGTGATCGACCTTGTCGGCCTTCTTGCGGGTCAGAACCGGCGGCGTGTAGTCGAACTGCGACATCGTCATGCCGCGCACCGCCGGCATGAAGTACTGGTCGGTGGTGTCCTCGAGCAGGCGGATCCGCGCCCGCTCGTAAGGGTCGCGCGGCAGCAGCGCCGGCTCGGGATAGGCCTCGTCGAGATATTCGTTGATGATGGTCGACTCGTACAGCGTCCGGCCATCCTCGAGCTGCAGCACCGGGGTCATGCGGAACGGGTTCAGCCGGGCGAACGCCGGGTCTTCGTTCTTGTTCTCGGGGACGACCGGCTCGTACGGGACCTTCTTTTCGGCCAGGACGATGCGGACTTTCCAGCCATAGGGGGATCGATCGAAATTGTGCAGCTTGAGCATCGCAACACCTCCGAGGCATCCTACCCCCGGAGGGCCGGCGGGTCAAACGAGCGTCGGCGGGTCAAACGCGGGCCCCCGGGATCGAACGCGGGGCCGGCGGGCCGACCGGGCTCAGTGATGATGCATGCCGGCATGGCCCGCGCCGCCGGCGCCGAAGCGGAATCTCAGGAAAACCTGAAGGGAGACCGGTCCGGCGCCGTAGACCGGAACGAGCGCGTCGTCGAAGCGGTAGACGGTCAGGCCGGCCCCGGCTCCGCTCTCCGCCTCCTTGAGCAGCGGCAGATCGCGCACATAGCCGAGCGTCGCGGCCTGCAGGGTGGTCCGCGCGGGCGGGACGCTTTGGGGCCTCTGCGTCTTGTTCACCAGCTCGTAAAGGTCGCGATCGACGCTCTCGACCCGTCCGTAGAGATAGTTCCGCGCGCGGAATTTCCAGGTCGCCTCGATTCCGTTCCCCCATTCGTGCTGGTCGCCCGGGAGGAGGTTTCTCCCGAGGATCAATGACGCGGCGATGAAGCCTCCCTCTGTCGGATGGGAATATTCGATCGAGAAGGTCTGACGGGTCTGGTCCCCGTCTTCGGTCGACTCCGGGTGCTTCCGCCGGGCGGCGGAGATCTGGATCGCCAGCCCTCCGACCGGCCGAACCGTCAAACGGCCGGCGTACGAGTCGATCGAGCCTTGCTCGAGGTCCCAGCGGTTCTCGTCCGGCTCCCGTCCGTGGAAGACCGAGCCCTCGATTGTCGTCCTCCAGGCGCGCAGTCCGACGTTCACCACGTCGGACGAGATGTGGGTCGAGTCCTGATTATGGTGCGCCAGCGGCGCGATCGGATCCTCGGAGGCCGAGAGGCGGTGCGGATAGGCGGTCGGGCCGACCGCCGGCTGTCCGCGCGGCGCGGCGTACAGCAGCAGGCCGGCATTCTTCGACAGGTCCCGATCCCAGCGGGCCCCCAGCTCGACGAACAGATCGTGCGGATGCTGCAGATCGACCAGCAGCCGGCCGCCGTAGGTCTCGCCGCGCTGGAACAGCTCGCCCGAGCCCCGGGCCGGCACGGTCGCCGGCTCGATGGTGAAGGTTCCGAGCAGGCTCAGCGTCCCGCCCGAGAACGGCCGCGAGGCGCCGCCCATGAAATGGTTGGCCGATTCGAAGCCGCGGGAGGAGAGCCGGCCTCCCTGCCGGTTCGAGGTCAGGAAGGCGTACCCATGGAAGAATTTCGACCAGGGCGCGCCCGGCGCTTCCACCCCGGCCGCCGAGGCGCCAGCCGCCGAGGCGGTAGCCGCGTCTTCGGCACGCGCGCCCGCCGTCGCCGCGGCGCTGATCAGAGCGATCGCGGCGAGGAGGGGCACGCCGGAACGCTTCAGCCGGTATGAAAATGCCCTACCACCGTGCGGATCGAATCTCTGAACTCTAAGATGATAAATGACTTACCTCGCGATCTCCTGGTCGAGGCCCACAGCGCATTGGCAAGGCACCGACCCTGGCCGGAATGGCCCTTCTGGCAGTGATTTCATGGCGGATGGTTGGTCGCCACCCGCACGGTGGTAGGGCATTTTCACTTCCAGTACAATCCGGACCACCTGGAGGGCCGACATGCAGATGAAGACCGAGGTCGAGGCGGCGGAGCGGCGCATCCGGCAATATGTTCGCGAGACCCCCGTCGAAGAATCGCCCGCTCTCGGCCGCGCCGGCTCCGGGCCGGCGCATCTCAAGCTGGAGAACCTTCAAGCGACCGGCTCCTTCAAGCTGCGGGGCGCGATGAACCGCCTGCTGTCGCTGACGCCGGAAGAGCGCGCGCGCGGCATCGTGACCGCCTCGTCCGGCAACCATGGCGCCGCCATGGCCCGCGGTCTCAAGACGCTCGGGTCTCCCGGCATCATCTTCGTTCCCGAGAACGCCTCGCCGGCCAAGGTGGCGAACATCCGAGCCTACGGCGCGGAGGTCCGGATGCACGGCCTCGACAGCGGCCTGACCGAGGTGTTCGCGCGCCGCTTCGCGGGAGAGCGGGGCGTGCCGTACATCTCTCCCTACAACGACCCGGTCGTCGTCGCCGGCCAGGGGACGATCGGCGCCGAGCTGCACCGGCAGATCGGAACGATCGACACCCTGTACGTCGCTCTCGGCGGAGGCGGGCTGATCGCCGGGATCGCCGGGTTTCTGAAGGAAAGCGGGAGGAAGGTCGTGGTGGTCGCCTGCTCGCCCGAGAACTCGGCGGTGATGCATCACTCGCTGGCCGCCGGCCGGGTGCTGACCCTCGAATCGAAGCCGACCCTCTCCGACGGCACGGCGGGCGCGGTCGATGAAGATACCATCACCTTCGATCTCTGCCGCCGCTACGTCGATCGCACTCTGCTCGTGACCGAGGACGAGATCAAAGATGCGATGCGGCTGGTGTTCGACCATCATCACACTCTCATCGAAGGGGCGGCGGGGGTGGCGGTCGCCGCCTATCTCAAGGACCGGGACCGTCCGGCGGGCCGCGCGGCGGTCATCATACTGTGCGGCGCCAACATCGCCCGCGAGAAGCTCAAAGACCTGCTTTGATCACCGCGGACGCCGTCAGCTCGCTCTTCACGACCCGGCCCCCCTTCATCACGAATCCCACGTTCTCGAGCGCGCGGATGTCGGCGAGCGGGTCCCCGGGGACGGCGATCAGATCGGCATACTTTCCCGGTTCGATGCTCCCGACCCGGTCGGACCAGCCGAGCAGCTCCGCCGCCTTGCCGGTCGCCGCCTGGATCGCCTCGGCGGGTGTCATGCCGTACTTGACCATGATGGCGAACTGCTTCGCGTTCTGGCCGTGCGGGTAGACGCCTCCGTCGGTGCCGAACGCCATCAGCGCCCCGCCCTTCCATGCTTTGGCGAAGTTGTCCCGCTGCAGCTGGCCGATCGCGCGCTCCTTCTCGAGCGACTCCTGCAGCATGCCGACCCGCGCCCCCTCGCTCAGGATGAAATCATCGTTGTAGATATCCATCACCAGAAAGGTGCCATGCTCGCGGGCGAGCCGGATCCCTTCGGCGTCGATCAGGCTCGCATGCTCGATCGAGTCGACGCCGGCCGCGATCGCGTCCTTGATCGACTGCGTTCCGTGGGCGTGCGCCGCCACCTTGCGGCCCAGCCGGTGCGCCTCCTCGACGATCGCCTTGAGCTCCTCCGGCGTGTACTGCGTCGTCCCCGGTTGATCCCCCTTCGACAGCACGCCGCCGCTGGCGCAGATCTTGATGAGATCGGCGCCGTACTTGATCACCTCGCGCACCTTCTCGCGCGCCGCCCAGGGGCCGTCGGCGACCCCTTCGTCCTTGAACCGGAAGGCGGGGGCCAGGAGGTTGTTGTCGCAGTGGCCGCCGGTCATCCCGAGCGCCGGACCCGAGGCCAGGATGCGCGGCCCGGGCAGATCGCCATCCTGGATGGCGTCGCGCAGCGCCACGTCCGAGAAGCCGCTGGCGCCGACGTTGCGCACCGTGGTGAACCCGGCGAAGAGCGTCGTGCGGGCGTTGGCCGCGCCGTACAGCGCCTCGCGCGGCAGCGAGACGCCGAGCGCCTTGTACCCCGACTGCTCGGGCTCGCTGGTGAGATGATCGTGGCAGTCGATCAGGCCGGGGAGCAAGGTCGCGGCGCCGAGGTCGATCACCCGCGCGCCCGGCGGGATCGCGAGACCGCTGCCGACCCGGACGATGCGGTCGTTCGCGATCAGGACCACCGCCTGGTTCAGCGGCGCGCGCCCCTTGCCGTCGATCAGGCGGGCCGCCTTGAGGGCGACCGTCACCGGCGCCCCCGGCGCGGAGGTTCCGCCCGGGGCCTGCGAGGCCGGGGCATCCACCGGGGCCGCGAGCAGGGGCGCGCCGGCGGACAGGGCGGCCGGCAGCAGCGCGCCGAGCAAGAACGCCCCGGCGCGCAACGCGGCGGCAGCCGGCGCGCCGACAGCCGGCACGCCGAAGCGCAGCGCCTGCGGCGCCACGAAAGTTGATTGGAAAGGGACGGCCGGACCGGTCGGGAACCTGCGCTGCATGGCAACCTCCGCGGCGAAAAGCGGGCCATTCTAGCGTATCCTTACCTCCGCCGATGCCTGAATCGCCCCGCTCCGGCCCCGAACTGTCCCTCGTCGTGCCGGTCTACAACGAGGAAGAGAATCTCCGTCCGCTGTACGAGCGGATCGCCGCCGCCATGGCGCCGCTCGGCCGGACCTGGGAGCTGATCCTGGTCGACGACGGCAGCCGCGACGGCTCGCTGCGGACCCTCGAAGCGCTCCACAAAGACGACCCCGCGCACGTGCGCGTCGTCGAGCTGCTGCGCAACTTCGGGCAGCACGCCGCCGTGTTCGCCGGCTTCGCCCAGGCGCGGGGCGAGGTGGTGGTGACGCTCGACGCCGATCTGCAGAACCCGCCCGAGGAGATCCAGGTGCTGCTCCGGACGATCGACGAGGGGTTCGACGTCGTCGGCGGCTACCGCCGCGACCGCGAAGACTCCTGGTTCCGCAAGACCGCCTCGCGGATCGTCAACCGGATCACCGCCCGCGCGACCGGCGTCAAGATGCGCGACTACGGCTGCATGCTGCGCGCCTACCGCCGCCCGATCGTCGAGGCGATGGTGGCCACGACCGAGATCGCCACCTTCATCCCGGCCCTGGCGAACGCCTTCGCGCGCGACGTGGCCGAGGTCGAGGTGGCGCACGCGCCGCGCGCCAGGGGAGAGTCCAAGTACTCGTTCTGGCGCCTGATCAGGCTCAACTTCGATCTGATGACCGGGTTCTCCAACCTGCCGCTGCAGTTCATCTCGTGGGTCGGGGCGCTCCTGGCGGTCGTCGGCTTTTCGTTCGGTCTGTTCCTCTTCGTCCGCCGTCTGATCGTCGGGCCGGAAGAAGGGGGTCTCTTCACCCTGTTCGCGATCCTGTTCGCCTTTCTCGGCGTGCAGCTCTTCTGCCTCGGTTTGATGGGGGAGTATGTCGGCCGGATCTATTCGGAAGTGAGGCACCGCCCGCGCTACCTGATCCGCCGCGTGCGCGGATGACGGGCGGGGCGGGAGCGAAAGCCGGCGCTCCGCGCGCCGTTGTCTGCGGCTACGGCGAGATCGCGACCATCGGGCTGCAGTGCCTGCGCGAGGCCGGGTACGACACGCCGCTCTTCGTCACGCACGAAGACACGCCGGGCGAGACGATCTGGTGGGAGCCGCCGGCCGCCTGGGCGCGCGCCCGCGGCGTGACGGTCGCGACCCCCGACGACGTCAACCGCCCCGGCGAGGTGGAGCGGATCCGCGCGCTCGAGCCCGATTTCCTCTTCTCGCTCTACTATCGATCCATGATCGGCCCGGAGCTTCTGGGCGCGCCGCGGCGCGGCGCCCTGAACCTGCACGGGTCGCTGCTGCCGCGCTACCGCGGGCGGGCTCCGATCAACTGGGTGCTGGTGAACGGCGAGACCGCGACCGGCGTGACGCTGCACTACATGGACGCCAAGCCGGACCATGGCGACATCGTCCTGCAGCGCGAAGTCGCCATCGAAATGCGCGATACCGGCGAGACGCTGTTCCGCAAAATCGCCACGCAGGCGCGTCTGCTGCTGCGCGAGGCGCTGCCGCTCCTGGCACGGGGCGCCGCCGCGCGCCGGCCGCAGGATCATGCGCAGGCGTCCTATTTCGGCCGGCGCCGCCCCGAAGACGGGCGGGTCGATTGGTCCTGGCCGGCGCCGAAGGTCTACAATCTCATCCGCGCCGTGACCCGCCCCTTTCCGGGGGCCTTCACCATGCTCGGCGGCCGCAGGCTCTACCTCTGGTGGGGCGTACCGGAAGAGTGTCGCGCGGGCGAAGCGGGTGCCGCAGCCGGCACGGTCCTCGGGCCGCGGGCGGAGGGGGTGGCGATCGCCGCCGGGAGCGGCGCGGTCGTTGTCATGAAGGCGCAGCTCGAAGGGCAGGGCGAAATCACGGGTGGACCGGGGCTCGGCGCGCTTCTTCCCAAAGGCGTCCGGCTGCCGTCCTGAACGATTTGCGGCGGAGCGCTTCGCCGGCGGAGAGACCGATGAAGATTCTGGTGACGGGCGGCGCGGGGTTTCTGGGGTCGCACCTGTGCGAAACGCTTCTCGACCGCGGGCACGAGGTCTGGGCGATCGACGCGAAGGGCGAATCGAAAATCCTGCACCTGCTCAACCGCGACAACTTCCACTTCGTGCGCGAGACGATCTTCAACGAGGCGATGCTCGAGGATCTGGTCCGGCGCGCCGAGCTGATCTTCCACCTCGCGGGCGTCGTCGGGGTCGAGCATTACGTCGGCGACCCGTACGCCGTGCTCAACGTCAACATCAACGGCACGCAGAAGGTCCTGCAGGTGGCGCACAAGTACGACCGCAAGGTGGTGTTCGCGTCGACGTCGGAGGTCTACGGACGCAACACCAAGGTGCCGTTCGAGGAGGACGACGACCGGGTCCTCGGCTCGACCCGGGTCGATCGCTGGTGCTACTCCACCTCGAAGGCCGCCGCCGAGCATTTCTGCTTCGCCTACGGAAAGATCGGCCTGCCGTTCGTCATCGTGCGCTACTTCAACGTCTACGGCCCGCGCCTCGACAAGATCGACGTCGGCCGCGTGCTGACCATCTTCATGGGGCAGATCCTGAAGAACAAGCCGCTCACCGTCATCGGCGACGGCTCGCAGACCCGCTGCTTCACCTACGTTTCGGACGCCATCGAGGGGACGATCGCCGCCGGAATGCGGCCCCAGGCGGTCGGCAACATCTTCAACATCGGCACCGACACCGAGATCACCATCCGCACCCTGGCCGAGACGATGCTCGAGATCGCCGGCAAGCCGAAGTCGATGATCGAGTACGTCCCTCAGGAAAAGGTCTACGGCACGTCGTACGAGGACATCCCGCGCCGCGTGCCGAACGCCACCCGGATGAAGAAGATCCTCGAGGTGACCCCGAAGATCGGCCTGCGCGAAGGTCTCGAGCGGACCATGAACTGGTTCGTGAAAGAGGCGCAGTAGCATGCCGGACCCCCCCGCGCCGGCGCCCGCCGGCGGGGAGGCGCGGCGCATCTCGATCCGGGTCGACGTCGACACCCACACCGGCCTGCGCGACGGCGTCCCGGCGCTGCTCGATCTCTTCCGCAAGGTCGGCGTGCGCGCCTCGTTCTTCGTCACCATGGGGCCGGACAACTCGGGCCGCGCCGTCCGCCGTCTCTTCACCCGCAAGGGCTTCGCGCGCAAGATGGCGCGCACCAACGCCCTGAAAACCTATGGACTGCGGACGGTGCTGTCCGGGACGCTCCTGCCGTCGCGCCCGGTCGGCCACGGCTTCCCCGATCTTCTGCGCCGCATCGAAGCCGAAGGGCACGAGGGCGGCATCCATGGCTGGGATCATGTCTTCTGGCACGACCGGCTCGAAAGGATGGATGCCGCCGCGATCGAGCGCGAGCTCCGGCAGGCGGTGGAGGCGTATCGCGCCGCGACGGGCCACGACCCGG
>Ga0137403_10008681_pt1 | contig 11364 bp, 11 predicted proteins | sample CZOMad2_1_16fung_FD_122057 | JGI IMG/M metagenome (GOLD analysis project Ga0137403, IMG submission 122057) | Vadose zone soil fungal communities from Angelo Coast Range Reserve, California, USA - CZOMad2_1_16fungal (Hybrid Assembly) | ecosystem: Environmental > Terrestrial > Soil > Vadose zone...
GGTAGGCACGTGGGGACTCGAACCCCAGACCTCTACCGTGTCAAGGTAGCGCTCTAACCAACTGAGCTACGCGCCTACACGTTGATTCCATTATACCTAACCTTTAATCCTTCCCATGCTCACAGGAAATTTACCTGTGATTTCCTACCTGCTCAATTCACCATCCGAGAATCAACCCGGTCCAGCGCAGCACGCATGACACTCTCACGAGCATGCGTGTAGATTTCCATCGTCACGTCGGAATTGGCGTGACGTAGAATTGCCTGGGCAGTCTTCGGGTCCGCGGACACTTGTTCATCCACAATCAGTCCAGTTGATAGGCTGTGCCGGAAAGCGTGTAAACCTGCTCTGCCCTTGTAGCCAGCTTCAATCACTCCGAAGGAAATGAACCGTGGTCGCAGCCAATCCTTAACGAACTGGCTTCCGGAAATCGGCGTCTTGCCCTTCAGCTTGAGACTCGCGAATACCCAATCCGAGTCCGCACCGTAGGGCGTCTGCTGTTTCCAGTCCTGAAGTGCCTGAACAACCTTGCGGCTCATCAGGGCAGGCTGCTGGCGTCGGTTTTGCCTTCGCCGATTCCGCCGCCGGAGTGCCAAGTGCGATTCAGATTAATCTTCATTCCTTCAAAGTCCAAATCGCTCCAACGCAGCCCGAGGATTTCCGAAACCCGGAGTCCGGATACGGCGGCGACCATCACGATTGCTCGGGCCATCACAGGCAGGTCCTGAACAATTCGCCACGCGACATTGAACGGAATGACAATCTTCTTGCTCTTGCCGTTCCCGCCGATGCCGTTCAGCTTCACGTCTTTGAGTGGGTCAAGGCTGGTGGGCAGCAATTCATTCTCGCGCCCATAACCGTACAGCGTTGCATGATGGCCTTGATTTTCTGAATTGTGACCTTGGCCAACTGTTTTTCGTCAGCCAGAGCCTTGAACCACTTCCGGAGTTCCAGCACCCGCACGAAGCTGCCTCAGGTCTGCGGGCCAGCAACCCGGCCTAGGCCGCTCCGTTCGCCGTTTCAAAAAAAATAGGCTTGACAAGTATTCTGAAGGCAATGTAATTTGCCAATAGGCTAATTACCCAAATGGCTAAGTTAATGTCCGATCCTCTCAACGCTACCTTTGCAGCTCTGTCTGACCCGACGCGTCGCGCGATCCTGGCTCGTCTCGCACAGGGCGAGACCTCGGTGAAAGAGCTGGCCCACCCTTTCTCGATCAGCCCACCCTCGATCACGAAGCATCTCAAGGTTCTCGAACGGGCGGGCTTGATCAGCCGAAGCCGTGAGGCGCAGTGGCGGCCTTGCCGGCTTGAGGCCGCTCCGCTTAGGGGTGTCTCTGAGTGGGTCGAGCGCTATCGTTCCTTCTGGGAGCAAAACCTGAACAGGCTGGACAACTACCTTTCGAAACTACAAGCACAGGAGGCAACGAAACGTGTTCGAAAAAGGAAATCATGAAGTAACCGTGACGCTCCCATCCGATCGGGAGATTGTTTTTACTCGCACTTTTGAGCGTCCTCGTCACCTGCTGTTCGAGGCGTGGACAAAACCCGAACACCTCCGCCAGTGGTGGGGCTGCGAGGGTTCGACGGTGACCCTCTGTGAAATAGACCTTCGCCCCGGCGGCGCATGGCGTCTCGTTATGCTGACGCCGGACGGCGGCGAACATCCCTTTAAAGGTGTCTATCGCGAAATCGTACCGAACGAGAGGCTCGTCTATACCGAATGCTACGACATGCCAGCCTTCGGAAGGCCCGAATGGCTCACTACGATCATGTTGGATGAAATCGACGGCAAAACGAAGCTAACGCATTCGATTCTTCACCGCTCGGTTGAAGCTCGGAACGGGCATCTCCAGGCAGGGATGGAAGCAGGAACGGTTCAGACCCTGAATCGTCTTGCGGAGCACGTCGGGTCGATGGCGGAAGTTCGCTGACGAACAGATAGGCGTTCTCAACCCGGTAGTTGACAGGTGTGGCGGCGGTCGATACTCAAACATTTCGAAAGTAAACTCTGAACCCGTCGATTTGGCCGCTTCCGGTTCGACGTGTAGATAGAAGGAGACTTAACCATGTTACTGAGAAGACGTTTCATCGCGCCGTCGACCGCAGGCATCATCCTCGCGTCATCGATCTTTGCTTTCACCCAGACCAGCACGACACCGGCGCTCAAGTCCGGATACGCTCCGGTAGACGGCCTGAAGATGTATTACGAAATCTACGGCACCGGCAAGCCGTTGATCCTGCTGCACGGCGGGTTGGGCTCCACCGACATGTTCAGCCTCATCATGCCGCAGCTCTCGCAGGGAAGGCAGGTGATTGCCGTGGATTTGCAGGCGCACGGGCGCACCGCCGATATCGGCCGTCCGCTGAGCTACGAGACAATGGCCGACGATGTCGCCGCACTCATCCACTATCTGCGGATCGAGAGGTCGGACCTGATGGGCTATTCGGTAGGAGGCGAAGTCGCCCTGCGCACGGCCATTCAGCATCCCGAGGTCGTGAGGAAACTGGTGATCGTCTCTGCCACATTCAGCCGCGATGGATGGTTTCCCGAGATCGTCGCGGGAATGACGAAGATGGGCCCAGACTCCGCCAGAGCGATGACGCAGACACCTATGTATCAGCTCTACGCCCACGTTGCGCCCAGACCCGAAGACTGGCCGGTTCTACATGCCAAACTCGGCGAAATGTTCAAGCAAGACTATGACTGGTCGAAAGATGTGCCGGCGATCAAAGCTCCTACCCTGCTTGTATTCGGTGATGCCGATGCTATCCGCGCCGCGCATGCCGTACAGTTCTTTGAGCTCCTTGGCGGAGGCAAGAAGGACGGCGGCTGGGACGGATCAGGGATATCCAACGCCCGGCTCGCGATTTTACCCGGCCTGACGCATTACACGATCTTTTCGTCGCCCGTATTGGCTTCCACTGTGACGCCGTTCCTCGATGCCCTTATGCCGGAAGCCAGGTAAAAGCACGCAGAGGAACCGTATGCTCAAGGCGGAGTTGGGCCCGTCACAATCCACGAGGAAAACTTCAGTCCCTGTAACGCAAATTTCACGTAATCGTCATAACGCCGTTACATCTCCTCTGTTAAGTTCGGCGACTACGCATATTCAAGGGGTCTCGCTGTACTTGCGCCTTGTTGTATGCACTTTGGCATTTGCACCTCGTCGTAGGCACTTTGTTCTGTGCACTTCGAGGTCGCACGGCCGATGCTGGTTGCCTAATGAAAATTTGAGGAGGAAACGGTACATGTCTCGACAAGCGGCTAGAAACAAATCTCGAAATAGGTCTCGGATCAAGAAATTGCGTCCGCTCGCGGGCGTGCTTGCGATGGGGTTGAGTCTTCCCCTTTTCGTGGGTGCCCAGTCTGTACCCTACCCGACCTACGTCACGGGCCCGCAGCCGAACGGGTCGTGGGTCGTCGGCAACGGCCAGGTTCTAACTCCTGCCGGCACCCAGATCGACCTCGGCATACGCGTCCGCGCGAAGGCCATCGCTCTGAACCCGACTGTCAGCAATCACACCGCCGCCGTCCTTACCTTGGGCGCGTCGCAGGCAGTCGAGGTTTTCGACACCAACACTGGCGCTGTGCTTCAGAAGTACACACCGTTTGGGAGCGATTCCAGCGGCAGCTATAGTGGCATCGCTTATTCGGCTGACGGCAAGTACCTGGTGTTCAGCCAGGACAGCAGCAACGTCGCCGTTGCCAGCGTTGGTGACGATGGCCTGCTCTCCGACTATGCACAGGTCAGCGTGCCCCCGGATAACTCTTTCATCTCCTGCTTCCCCAACAGCCCGATCGGCGATTACGGCAGATCCTGCGGCACTTTCTATAGCACATGGACTTCGTACCCCGGGGGCGTAGCCCTCTCCAAGGACGGAAAGAGCGCCTATGCTCTCCTGAACCAAAACGACACGCTCACCAAAATCGACCTGTCGGTGAACCCTCCGACGCAGGGTGTCCAGATCCGTGTCGGAAACGCACCACACAGCATCGTCATTGACCGTACCGGGACGACTGCCTACGTCAGCAACGAGGGTGGCCGCGCGGCTGTTGAGGCGGACTTCCAGATTTACTCTGCCGGCACTCCAATCGTCGCCGATAAGGTGGTTGGATCAGCCACCACCGGGACCGTTTCCGTGGTTGATCTGGCTTCGATGCGGGTCACCGCTAATATCTCGACAGGTCTGCACCCGACCGGAATGGCTTGGTACGGAAGGCACTTGCTGGTCGCCAACACGTATAGCGACACCATCTCGGTGATCGACCCTGCCACAAATAAAGTGGTGCGGACGATCAATCTTGGGCTGCCGATCGGAGTGCCCGGTTCACGTGAGCGTGCCTATGGCGCAGCACCCAACTCGATCGCGGTCGATGCCAAGAGGGGCGTTGCCTATGTGGCGCTTTACCATGCCAACGCCATCGGCGTGGTCGATCTTGGCGAAGAGGAGGACGGTGGATCCGTGGTCGGCATGATCCCGGTCGCCTATGCACCGAGTTCGGTGGTGCTGGACGAAGCCAATAACTCGCTGCTCGTTGCCAACGACAAAGGTATCGGCGCACGTAATTCGTTCGAGACCGACTACGGCGTTAGCAGCTACAACACCCACCAGGACAATGGCACCGTCAGCATCGTACCGGTGCCGGATCGCGGAACCCTGGCCGGAATGACCAAGCAGGTTTTCCAGAACAACCACTGGGATCTGACGCAGAATATCAGGTCCGCTTCCGGTGGCAGCCCGAAAGCCAAGCCGGTCGCAATCCCCGCCAAGGTCGGTGATCCGTCACTGATCAAACACGTGTTCCTGATCATCCGCGAAAACCGTACGTATGACCAGGTTCTGGGCGATGTGGCTGCTGGTAATGGCGACTCGACGTTGGCGGTATTCGGCGGCAAGATCACGCCGAACGCGCATAAGCTAATCAAGCGTTTCCCACTGTTCGACAATTTCTACGACCCGAGCCGCCAGTCGGCTGACGGTCACCAGTGGATCAATGAGGCTATGGCTCCCTACGCAGACGACATCCAGTCGCCGGACTGGAACCGCAGCTATCCGGGCGGGAACGCCGGCGATGCCCTGGCTTATATGAGCAAGGGCTACCTCTTCTCGGAAGCGGCGGCCGCCGGTCTGCCAGTGAAGATCTATGGCGAAAACGTCGAGAACGATTTCTTCCTTCAGCCCAACGGCTCAACCAGCGAGCCGAGCTGGAGCGAGTTTTACGCGGACGCGAAGAAATTCGAGGCTGGCCTTGAGCCGACGCTGTACCATCAGAACACGATCCAGGCAGAGTCTTCTGTCCCGGCCGTGTCCAATTATCTCGTCAAGAACTTCCCGCAGTTTGATCTGAACATTCCCGACCAGTTCCGTGTCGATCTCTGGGTGCAGGACTTCAACAAGGATCTCGCGGCCGGTACGGTGCCCGCCTTGAGCATCCTCTGGGTCATTGACGACCACACCGGCGGTCCGCCAACACCGGAGGCGCAACAGGCTGATAACGACCTGGCCATTGGCCGCATGATCGACTACATCAGCCACAGCAAAGTGTGGTCTTCTTCGGCGATCTTCATGGAAGAGGACGACGCACAGAACGGCGTCGACCACGTCGATGGTCATCGCAGCCCAGGCTATATCGTCAGCCCCTACGCTGTGCAGAGCGGACCGACCGATCACACCTACTACACGCAGGTCAACATGACTCGGACGATCGAGCAGATCCTCGGCTTGCCGCCCATGAACCAGTTCGACCTGGTGGCTTCGCCCATGAAGACGGCGTTCGTCAAAGGCGACGCACCCGCGGACAACTTCAAGCCGTGGAGGCACGTCAAGAACCAGGTCCCGCTGGACGAGGGCGTTACTCCAAGCCTAGCCAGACCAGCGGGCAGCACCAGGATCCAGGCCCTGAGAGCGGCTTGGCTCCAGAAGAAAGCGGAGATCTTTGCCGGCAAGCTAACCAGGCCCGACGCCGAAGATCCGGACACTGTCAACCACCTGAACTGGTACCTAACCACCGGCTTTACGCGGCCCTATCCTGGTGAGAGCAAGGTTCGCCCGCCAAGCGAATTCAACAACCCGGCACCCGCTGGCGATGACTCGGACGACTAAGAAGGACGACTAAAGAACGTTCCGAACTGCAGCAGCCCTCTCCCCGAGAACCGGGGGGAGGGTTTCTTGTTCAAGACAGAAAGAAGTCTGCTTCGCGGAAGTTGTGCGGGCTTGCCTTAGGTCGGCCAAACCATTTGACCACGAATGGATCGTCCCTTGGGTGGCTGATGGGGGCGGAGGCGGGGAACGTCAGGAAAGAATTCGCCAGCGGAAATGGAAAAGGCTGTGACATTGGTTATGCTCTAGCCGCCAGCTCCTGCGAGGAAGCTGACAGCGTGGATGCATGTACCGTCACAGCCCTTGATGCGACCACCGCTTTCGCGGTTCCCAACCCCGGCTGACCCTCGCAGGGCAGTCGGTTTTTTCAGGTTTGGAAGCTCTTTGAGTTGCCTCGTCGAGCCGATCACCCAGCCTACTTCGGACCGGGGAAACTTTCGTTTCCGCCAACCCTTTCAGCCGTCGACGAAAGTGAAGTTAAGCGTTGGAGAGAAAAAAGTCAACGCCGTTTTTCGGTGCAGAGGGGAAAATTTCGCTGTGCAAATGTCACGAATGCAAACCATTGAAATTGTTAACGCTTGAGGAAGTGACGGTAAAATTCTGGCGCTGTTTTGCACAGGGCGATGCACAGGGGTGCGATAGGATCAATACACCAGCGTGCAGCGCAGATTGATTTTGCATCTTGACGAAATCTTTCGCGTGCCTCAATGTGAGACAGTAACGCGGTGACTCAACGCGGCGGAGCCTATGTCGGATTTAATTGCGTATATTGATGGCGGCTCGCAGGGGAATCCGGGCCCGGCGGGCGTTGGCGTGGTCATAGATGGGGCGGCGGCGGGGACGATTCGCATCGCCAAATGGATTGGCAGGCAGGACAACAACGTCGCGGAATATGTGGCGTTGATGGAAGCGCTGCAGTGCGCGCTGGATTTGAAAGCGCAACGGCTGCATGTTTATTCCGACTCGCAGGTGGTCGTGAAGCAGATGACCGGGGAATACCAGTGCCGGAGCACTCTGCTCTACTCGCTGCACTGGACTTGCCGGAAACTGGCGCGCTCGCTGGAATTTTCCATTTCGCATGTAGTGCGCGAAAGGAATGCCGAGGCGAATACCCTGGCCCAGTCCGCGGTGCTGTGGCGGTTGCAGTAGGGAACTCGAAACCTTCCCCACTTCCTTACATCTCTTTTCTTGTGTTCACTCAGGCGGTGGTGCAAATGATCTCGCCGCCCACCCTTGCAAACTGCGCAAGGGTGGGTGCACCCATCGTGATCTTGGGTCACGTGTTTTGGGTCAGCGAGGGCTGGGAAAACCGCGATGGTTGTCGCGGATTTCTGGATTTGGGCCAATGACACCCAGCGCGATCAGGGGTTACAGTCGCTCCAGGTGGATGAGTTTCGTTTTTGGTTCCAGCGCGCCATGCAGGCTGACTCTCTTGCCTTCGAACGGCTTGACGGCGTCCTGATTATCCAAGTCATAGGTGTTGCCGTGGCCTGCCTGCAGAACAAACTTATCACCAGACTTCACGATGGTGCCGGTGAAGGACTGGCTGTTCGCCATGACGGAGGTGTCGGCGATGGGCCGGTCGGTAGGGTTATCGCCGGGATACAGAGTTGAATCGTTTTGCTGTTCCGTTTCTGTATATCGCTCCGGATGTTGCGGGTTCTGCTGCGCCTGCAGCGACACTCCGATACCCATCAATGTTGCAACCGATGCAATGGACAGAAAGTGGCTTAACCGCTGGTTCATGAAATCTCCTGAAGGTGGAATGTGTTGCTTTGGGATCAGGGATGCACACACTTTGCCAAACTGCGGGATGGCGCTGGATGAAAAGTGCGGGCAAGAGGCCGGGTAATGAATCTAAACGGGTTTCGTCCTTTGCGGTTGAAATGACTTGGACAGGTTTGTAACCCGTCCTACCGGTCTAAGGAAATGGAGGAGTAACGATGCGGAGAAGACTGCATTTGGAGGTGAGATTTCGAGTAGTTTTTGCGCGTCGGATTGCGTTGAAGGTTTTACGGTAGGATTTCCATCATCCCATACACTGACAACAGGACGAGGGCTCACAATTCATGGCACCGATGGTTTTACGGCTGGGATATGACCTCGAGTTCGACATTCCGGCGCCCGTTGCTATGGTGGCTCTGTTGAATGTGCATCCGTCGCGGGTAGCGGATTTGCGGGCGCCTGACGAGATCAGCATTCAACCGGCGACGCCCACGGAAAGCTTCGTGGATGGCTTTGGGAATCGCTGTGCCCGGTTCGTAGCGCAGCCAGGCTCGCTGCGCCTGAGCAGTTCGACGCAGCTCTATGACATAGGCCTCCTAGATGCGGTGAGCTTGGCTGCGAGGGAAGTTCCAGTCCAAGAATTGCCCTATGAAGCACTGGGCTATCTCTACAACAGCCGGTATTGCGAAGTGGACAGGTTTTCGACGATTGCATTGGAATTGTTTGGCGGGATTTCGCCGGGATGGGCAAGGGTGCAGGCCGTGTGTGATTGGGTACACAGCAAGGTCAGTTTTGGATACCAATATGCCCGGCCGACGAAGAGTGCCTTGGACGTGTTCACGGAACGCTTTGGGGTGTGCCGGGATTTCCAGCATCTAGCGGTAACGATGTGCCGGGCGCTGAACATTCCGGCGCGATATGCGACCGGCTACCTGGGGGATATCGGCGTCCCACCGTCGCTGGACGCGATGGACTTCAGCGCCTGGTTCGAGGTGTACCTGGAGGACCGATGGTGGACGTTTGATGCACGGAACAACCGGCCTCGCTTGGGGCGAGTGCTGATGGCGACGGGGCGCGATGCGTCGGATGTAGCGATGACGACGTCGTTTGGCGTCGCGAACCTGAAACAGTTTCGGGTGATCAGCGAAGTGGTGGAGGGCGGGGTGTAAGCAGATCGCACTTGGCTCAAGTCCAGGTGACAAATAAAAGCCGCGATTGTGATCGCGGCTTTTCAATCTCCAGCAAGGTGAATTCGCAGTTTTGCTTCTACTGCTGGGTAATATGAATCATGTTGGTTTTGGTGTCGAGAACGCCGTGGAGCTTGACCTTCTTGCCTTCAAAGTCTTTCACCGCCGCCTGATTGTCGAGGTCATAGCTGGTGCCGCTGGTGTCTTGCAGCACATATTTGTCGCCCGATTTGGCGATAGTGCCGGTAAACGTCTGGGATGTCCCTACGGGCGTCTGGTTTGCGTTGTCAGCACCACTGTCGCCAGGCCGGGCACTTGTGTCGGGCGGCGTGCTGGGTGGCTGCTGATTCTGCGGATCCTGTGTTGACGGAGTCTGACCAGGACGCGGCGGATCCTGCTGCTGCGCGAGGGCAGCGCCGACACCTAGCAACAGGGCTATGGTCGAGAGAGACAACAATGAGCAGAGCTGTTTTTTCATGAAATCCTCCGGAAGATTGAATCTTCACGAAGCGGTACAAGCAAATCGCTGACCAAACGGAGCTGCAACCTCGCGCTGCCAAGGTGCGAATTTTTGATAGAAGCTCCCGATGGTTGAATTCACGGGATTTAGCGCTGGGTGCGGCTTGACCGACCCGGAATCAATCCCACAGTTGATGCGGACTTTCCTTTCCTGGAATACACGGAAGGCTGTAGTCGGGGAGCGGAGCATGATTAGGGCAGATACTGAACCGGCGAGCAATTTTGCGCACATTGCCCGCGCAGTTCTTCCATCAGGTGCTGCCGTCTAGAGAGCCGCTGCTCATGCGAGTCCGCTTGGGGGCGCGCTCTACGGATACAGAGATGATGGTAGATTGCAGGGACACCTCTGAGGCCCTGCGGTTCGGAGATGACGAGGACAAGTATTGAGCACTGAAAGACCCGACTGAGAGCAGGAGTGCTGAGCACAGATATTGTCCGAGGGGAGGATTTCGATGGGTAGGTTGGGAAAGGCGATCGCGCACACTCTGGTTGTTGTTCTGTTTATAGGCAACGCAGCACTCGCCGAGGGAGCGCAGGACCGGGCCGCCAAATATATGGAGTCGGTGCGGCATCAGCCCGGGCTGCTGCTGGCGTTCTTGCGGGAGATGCCCAAGGGTGGCGACTTGCATGTGCATCTGTATGGCGCAATTTATGCGGAGAGCATGATTGACTGGGCAGCGGAGAGCGGGCTGTGCGTGGACCGAACGACTTCGCAGTTGATGCGCGCAACTTGCGATTCGTGTGACCGTTACAAGGATAAGCCGGGGGTGCGGTGCGCATATCAGGATCGTATTCTCTATAACCAGATGGTGGATGCGTGGTCGATGCGGAATTGGCACGCGGAGGAAGAATCGGGACACGATCATTTCTTTGGGACGTTCGATAAGTTTGCTCCGGCGTTTGACAAGCATATTGGGGATGCGGTGGCGGAAGTGGCGTCGCGGGCCGCGGAAGATCATTTGCAGTATGTGGAGCTGATGCATACGGCGGACGGAGCGGGGGCGGCGATATTGGGTGGGAGGGTGGGGTGGGATGACGATTTTGGCAAGCTACGCGAGAAGTTGCTGGCGGGTGGCATGGCGGATGTTGTGGCGGCCGTGCGGAAGCAGTTGGATGCGGACGAGGCGAAGAAGAACCACCTGCTCCATTGCGGGACTGGGCAGGCTGCGCCGGGATGTGGAGTGACGATCCGGTATTTGTATCAGGTGCTGCGGGGATTGCCGCGGGAAGTAGTGTTTGCGCAGATTTTGCTGGGGTTTGAGCTGGTGAAAACGGATACGAGATTTGTGGGGTTCAATCTGGTGATGCCGGAAGATTATTACGTCCCGATGCATGATTTTGATTTGCATATGCGGATGATTGAAGCGTTGCGGAAGTTTTACCCGACGACGCATACGTCCTTGCATGCGGACGAGTTGGCGATGGGGTTGGTCCCGCCGGAAGGGTTGCGGTTTCATATTCGGGAATCGATTGAGCGCGGCGGAGCGGAGCGGATTGGGCATGGCGTGTCGGTGATGAACGAAGATGATGCAGTAGGGTTGCTGCGGGAGATGGCGAAGAAGAAAGTCTTGGTCGAGATTTGTTTAACGTCGAATGATGTGATTCTCGGTGTGAGTGGAGATCGGCATCCTTTTCCCGTTTATTTGAAGTATGGGGTACCGGTGGCATTGGCTACCGATGACTTGGGTGTGTCGCGGACGGATATGACGCATGAGTACTTGCGGGCGGTGGAGACGTATGGGTTGTCGTATGGGGAGTTGAAGAAGATGGCGAGGGCTAGTTTGGAACATAGTTTTTTGGCGGGGAGTGAGAAGGCGCGGCTGGAGGGG
>Ga0137403_10008682_pt1 | contig 11364 bp, 9 predicted proteins | sample CZOMad2_1_16fung_FD_122057 | JGI IMG/M metagenome (GOLD analysis project Ga0137403, IMG submission 122057) | Vadose zone soil fungal communities from Angelo Coast Range Reserve, California, USA - CZOMad2_1_16fungal (Hybrid Assembly) | ecosystem: Environmental > Terrestrial > Soil > Vadose zone...
AAACCGTCGCCGTCCTGCCCTATGAGCAATATCTGAAGCGTTTTCCCGCCTATCTCCAGCAACTCACCATGGAGAGCAACGGCAAGCATGTGACGCTGGATGGAGTTCGGGTCGACTATGATACCGGGCCGATCTACTGGGGCGAGCCGGGAACCAACGGCCAGCACTCGTTCTATCAGCTGATCCATCAGGGCACGCGGCTTGTTCCCTGCGATTTCATCGCTTTTGCCCAGACCTTGAATCCGTTGGGCCGGCACCACGACATGCTGCTGGCGAATGTCTTCGCCCAGACCGAGGCGTTGGCCTTCGGCAAAACCGCCGAGGAGGTCAAGGCGGAGGGAACGCCGGACTGGCTCGTGCCGCACCGGCTCTTCGAAGGCAACCGGCCATCCAACACTATTCTTCTCGACCGGCTGACACCGGGGGCGCTGGGCAAACTGGTCGCGCTCTATGAGCACAGCGTCTTCACTCAGGGTACTATTTGGCAGATCGATTCTTTCGACCAATGGGGCGTGGAACTGGGCAAGGTTCTGGCCCAGCGCATCATTCCCCAGCTCGAGAGTGCCGCGGAGCCGAAGCTGGAGCATGACAGCTCCACCAACAATCTGATCCGGCGCTATCGTACGGGGAAAGGAACCGCCTGATGCCACGCGGATATGACCGGGATCTGTACATCCAGCCTTTCGACCACCGCGGCTCCTTCCAGACCAAGATGTTCGGCTGGAAGCCGCCGCTGAGCGCGGCGCAGACCGCCGAGATCGCCGCTGCCAAGCAGGTCATCTACGAGGGCTTCAAGGGCGCAGTCGCCGCCGGCGTGCCGAAGGAGAAGGCCGGCATCCTGGTGGACGAGCAGTTCGGCGCCGCGATCCTGCGCGACGCCTTGGCCGCGGGATTTATCACCGCGGCTCCGGCGGAGAAGAGCGGGCAGGACGAATTCGATTTCGAATATGGCGCGGATTTCGCAGGCCACATCGAAGCCTTCACGCCGACCTTTTGCAAGGTGCTGGTGCGCTACAACGCCGAGGGCGATCCTGCCTTGAACCGGCGCCAGGCCGCGCGGTTGAAGCAGCTGTCCGACTATCTAGCCTCGAAGGGCGAGAGCCGCTTCTTGTTCGAGTTGCTCGTGCCGGCGGAAAAGGCGCAACTCGACAGGCTCAAGGGCGACAAGAAGGCCTATGACCTCGAACAGAGGCCCCGTCTGATGGTCCAGGCCATTCAGGAGCTTCAACTTGCCGGCGTCGATCCGGATCTATGGAAGATCGAAGGCATCGATCGGCGCGAGGATTGCGAGAAGATCGTCGCGGTGGCGCGGGCCGGCGGCCGCGATCAGGTTGGTTGCATCATCCTTGGCGGCGGCAAGGATGATCGCAAGGTAGGCGAATGGCTCGGGATCGCGGCGGGCGTACCGGGCTTCGTCGGATTTGCGGTCGGTCGCACCGTATTCTGGGATCCGCTGGTCGCCTGGCGGGCCAAGAAAATGACGCGCGAAGAGGCGATCGCCGAGATCTCGCGGCGGTATCGCGAGTTCGTGGATATCTTCGAGAAGGCCAGGCATTCGACCGCTGCCCGGGCCGCGGGCTGATCGGATCCAATCGAGACATCGCTTTTTGAAGGAGGGTTAGCGCTTGCAACTGGGAATGATCGGCCTCGGCCGTATGGGAGCAAACATGGTGCGCCGGCTCTTGAGGGGCGGCCATGATTGCGCGGTCTTTGACATGTCTTCGAAGGCGGTGGCGGAGCTGGTGAAGGAGAATGCCGTCGGCACCGCCTCTCTGGCCGAGTTCGCGAAGGCGCTGACGAAGCCCCGCGCGATCTGGCTGATGGTCCCGGCCGGCGTGGTCGACAAGACCATCGCCGATCTTCTGCCCCATCTCGAACGCGGCGATATCCTGATCGACGGCGGCAATTCCTACTACATCGATGACATCCGCCGGGGCAAGGAACTGGCGCCAAAGGGCATCCACTATGCCGATGTCGGCACCAGCGGCGGCGTTTGGGGGCTGGAGCGCGGCTATTGCATGATGATCGGGGGCGAACTGGACGTGGTGAAGCGTCTCGACCCGATCTTCGCCACCCTCGCGCCGGGCCGCGGCGATATCCCGCGCACCCCGGGCCGCGAAAAGTCGCGCGGAACATCCGAGGAGGGCTATCTGCATTGCGGGCCAAGCGGTGCGGGCCACTTCGTCAAAATGGTACATAATGGAATCGAATATGGACTGATGGCCGCCTATGCCGAGGGGCTGGCGGTTCTTAAGGCGGCCAATATCGGCACGAGGACGGGGGTGGTCGACGCCGAAACCACGCCGCTTCGCGATCCTGAACATTATCAGTACGACCTTAACCTTCCGGACATTACTGAGGTCTGGCGCCGCGGCAGCGTGATCGCTTCCTGGCTGCTCGATCTCTCGGCGGCGGCCCTGATCGAGGACCCCGGCCTTGCGAAATTCGCGGGCCGGGTGTCCGACTCCGGCGAAGGCCGTTGGACCATCAAGGCCGCGATAGACGAGGGCGTGCCGGCTCATGTGCTGTCGTCGGCCCTCTACGAGCGGTTCAGCTCCCGGGGCGAGGCGGATTTCGCGGACAAGCTGCTCTCGGCCATGCGCTACGAGTTCGGCGGGCATCGCGAGAAGGCGGCCAAATCCTAGTTGGCCAAAGCATGGGTGAAGGAATCGGGAGTTGAGCGGCATGACCAAGGACGATCTCGACCAACTGGCGATCAACACGATCCGTACCCTCTCGATCGACGCGGTCCAGCAGGCGAAGTCCGGGCATCCGGGCACGCCCATGGCACTGGCGCCTCTGGTCTATACGATCTGGAACCGGGTCATGCGCTTCGACCCCAAGGATCCAATCTGGCCCGATCGCGACCGTTTTGTACTGTCCAACGGCCATGCATCGATGCTGCTCTGGTCCGTTCTGCATTTGACGGGGACCCAGGCGGTGAATGCCGATTATGAACGTCTGGGCAAACCATCGGTCACCCTCGACGATATCCGCCACTTCCGCCAACTCGAGAGCAAGGCCCCCGGGCATCCGGAATACCATTGGGTCTCGGTGGTCGAAACCACCACCGGCCCGCTGGGCCAGGGGATCGCCACCAGCGTGGGCATGGCGATCGCCCGGAAATGGCTCGCCAGCCGCTACAATCGGCCCGGATTCGAGATCTTCGACTACGATATCTACGCGGTTTGCGGCGACGGTTGCTTGATGGAGGGCGTCGGCTCGGAGGCGGCCTCTTTGGCCGGACATCTCGGTCTCGACGACCTGTGTTGGATCTACGACAACAACCACATCACCATCGAAGGCAATACGCGCATCGCCTTCACCGAGGATGTCGCAGTCCGCTTCCAGGGCTATCGCTGGAACGTGCTGCGGGTCGGCGATGCCAACGACCTCAAGCTGATCGAGGATGGCCTGGCAGCGTTTCGGAAAACCCCGGGCCGGCCGACCCTGATCATCCTGGACAGCCATATCGGCTATGGCTCGCCGCACAAGATCGATACCGCCGCGGCCCATGGCGAGCCCTTGGGCGAGGAGGAGGTTCGGCTCACCAAGCGCGCCTATGGTTGGCCGGAGGATTCCACGTTCCTCGTTCCCGACGGGGTGCGCGAGCATTTCGCCGCTGGAATCGGCCAGCGCGGTGCCGAGGCACGTGGCCGCTGGGAAAAACTGTTCGCCTCATACCGGGCGCAATTCCCCGATCTCGCCGTCGAGATCGACCAGATGCAGCGCCGCGAATTGCCCGCGGGATGGGATCGCAATCTGCCGAGTTTCGCCTCCGATCCCAAGGGCATCGCCGGGCGAGACGCCTCGAGTCAGGTACTGAACCAGCTCGCCCAGAACATCCCCTGGTTCCTAGGCGGCTCGGCCGACCTTGGGCCCTCCAACAAAACGACGCTCAAATTTGCCGGCGCCGGCGATTTCGAGGCCGAGACGCCGGGCGGCCGGAACCTACATTTCGGCATTCGAGAGCATGCTATGGCGGCGATTGTCAACGGGCTGTCGCTCTCGAAGCTGCGGCCATTCGGCGCGACTTTCTTCATCTTCAGCGATTATGCCCGCCCCGCCATTCGCCTCTCCGCCCTAATGGAGCTTCCCACGATCCTGGTTTTCACCCATGACGCCATGGGCGACGGCGAGGATGGGCCGACCCATCAGCCGGTGGAGCATCTGATCTCGCTGCGCGCCATGCCCGGCCTGGTGCTGCTGCGCCCCGGCGACGCCAATGAGGTGGTCGAAGCCTATCGCTATATCCTGCAGTTGCGCCATCAGCCGGCGGTGATCGCGCTCTCGCGCCAGCCTTTGCCGACCTTTGATCGCAGCAAATACGCCTCGGCCGCCGGCGTAGCACAGGGGGCCTATGTGATGGCGGATTCCCCGGGCGGCCCGCCCGAGGTCATCCTCATCGCCTCGGGCAGCGAGGTCTCTCTGGTTGTCGAGGCCCACGAAACGCTGGCGTCACAGGGTATTCGCTCCCGTGTTGTCTCCATGCCGTCTTGGGATATCTTCGAGCATCAGCCGATATCCTATCAAGAGAGCGTACTGCCGCCCCAGGTCACGGCGCGCCTCGCCGTGGAGCAGGGATCCGTCCTGGGCTGGGAGCGCTATGTCGGCCCGGCTGGGCGGGTCATCGGGATGAAGACCTTCGGCGCCTCGGCGCCTCTCAAGGAACTGCAGCGGAAGTTCGGTTTCGAGCCCGAGCGGGTCGTCGCCACGGCCAAGGAGCTGCTCGGACGGAAATGACGACGCGGGCCGGCGAAGTCTGCCAGGATCGGCGGCTCCAGGGCGAATTCGCAGCCAGCAGAAAGAGAGGAGCAAGACAGCGATGGCGGGCAAGCAAGATCGCCTGACGAAGGCCAAGGGCGCGGCGCAGGACAACAGCAGCGCGCCTGTGGCGCCGGCCTGCGCCATGGTGATCTTCGGCGCCGCCGGCGACCTGACCAAGCGTCTGGTCGTGCCGGCGCTCTACAACCTGGTCAATGCCAAGCGGCTGTCCAAGGGTTTTCAGCTCGTCGGTGTCGACCTGGCGGCCAAGACCACGGAGGATTGGCGCCAGGGTCTGACCGACATGATGAACCAGTTCGTCGCCGAGGGCGGCGGCGAGTTCCAGGCCGACCACATTGAGCAGACCACATGGCGCTGGTTGACCGACCGCATGAGCTATCTTCAGGGCGATCTGAACGATCCCGGGACCTACCACCGATTGGGCGAGCATCTGGCGGGGCTGGACAAGACGGCGGGCACCGCGGGCAACTATCTCTTCTATCTCGCGATCGCAGACCGCTTCTTCAGCGTCGTGGTCGCGGGCCTTGGGGCTGCGGAGTTGACCACGGAAAAGGACGGCAAATGGCGCCGGGTGGTGATCGAAAAGCCTTTCGGCCACGACCTGGCTTCGGCCAAGGCGCTCAATGCCGAGATCCGGAAAACGTTGCAGGAGCATCAGATCTATCGGATCGACCATTTCCTCGGCAAGGAAACGGTGCAGAACATCATGGCGCTCCGATTCGCCAATGGCTTATTCGAGCCATCCTGGAATCGCGATCATATCGACCACATCCAGATTACCGCGGCGGAAACCGTCGGCGTGGAGCGCCGTGGCAAATTCTACGAGAAGACCGGCGCGCTGCGTGACATGGTGCCTAACCACGTCTTCCAGCTGCTGGCCATGACGGCCATGGAGCCGCCGATCTCCTTCGACGCCGACGCCGTCCGGGCGAAGAAGGCCGAAGTCATCCAGGCGATCCGCCCGCTCAAGCCCTCGCAGGCGCTGAAGGACGCCGTGCGCGGGCAGTATGACGCCGGCACCGTTCTGGGCAAGCCGATGCAGGCCTATCGCCACGAGCCCGACGTGGCCCCGGATTCAGCGACCGAGACCTTCATCGCCTGCAAACTGAAGATCGATAATTGGCGCTGGGCCGGCGTGCCCTTCTACCTGCGCACCGGCAAATATATGAAACGCCGGTGGACCGAGATCGCCATCCGCTTCCACCAGGCACCCTATGCGCTGTTCCGCGGCACACGTGTGGAGCGGATGAATCCCAATTGGATGATCCTTCGCATCCAGCCGGACGAGGGCATCGCGCTCGAGTTCGCAGCCAAGCGGCCTGGCCCGACGGTCAAGTTGGCGAGCGTCTGCATGGATTTTGCCTACAAGACCTATTTCAAGATGGCGCCCAACACGGGCTACGAAACGCTGCTCTACGACTGCATGATCGGCGATGCGACCTTGTTCCAGCGCGCCGACAATGTCGAGGCTGGCTGGCAGGCGGTGCAGCCCATTCTGGATGCCTGGGCGAACAATCCGCCAAAGGATTTTCCCAACTACGTCGCGGGCGGAGACGGCCCGGCTGCGGCTGTTGAGCTGCTGGCGCGGGATGGACGCGCCTGGCGGCCGCTGGACGCCTGAAACATCGCGCCGAGGACGTCATGACAAAACCTCCGAAGATTTCGCTCGTGCTGTCGGATGTCGACGGCACGCTCGTCACCGAGGACAAGGTGCTGACCGAGCGCGCGCAGGCTGCCGTCCGGCGCTTGCACGATGCCGGGATCGGCTTCGCCATCACCAGCGGCCGGCCACCGCTCGGCATGGCCATGCTGTTCGACGCGCTCCAGCTCAGTACCCCGATCGCCGGCTTCAACGGCGGGCTCTTCGTGAAGCGGGATCTCTCCATCCTCGAGCAGAAGACGCTGCCGGCCGATGTCGCTGCCAAGGCCATCGAACTCATCGGCGAGCACGGTCTCGATGCCTGGGTTTACCGCGGCAATGATTGGCTGATCACCAAGGCTGTCGCCCCGCATGTTGCGCGCGAGGCCTGGACGGTAAAATTCCAGCCGAAGGTCGTGGCAGACTTCGCGGGCAAATTGAACGATGCGGCCAAGATTGTCGGCATCAGCGACGACCACGACAAGGTCCAGCGCTGCGAGGTCGACGCCCAGGCCGCCTTTGGCCAGCGCGCGACGGCGAACCGGTCGCAGCCCTACTACCTCGACATCACCCACAAGGACGCGAACAAGGGAGCGGTGGTCGAGTATCTCTCGCATCACATGGAGGTGCCGGCTGCGGAGATCGCCACCATCGGCGATCAGCCGAACGATGTCCTGATGTTCAAGCGATCGGGCTTCAGCATCGCCATGGGCAATGCGTCCGATCAGGTGAAGGCCAAGGCCAGCGCCACTACGGATTCCTATAACGACGAAGGCTTCGCCAAGGCGATCGAGCGTTTCATTCTCGGTTCATCGGACTGAGGCGACGACATGGGCGAAATGATCGGGCGCATCGAGATACTTCCGGATCCGCTGGCGCTCGCACGCCACGTGGCCGGTTGGATGACGGCGGCGGCGGACGTAGGCCCAGGACCCTTCCGGGTGTCGCTCTCGGGCGGCTCGACACCGAAGACGCTCTATGGGCTTTTAGCTTCCGATGAGTTCCGCGGACGCTTCGCCTGGAAGCGCGTCTCCTGGTATTGGGGCGACGAGCGCTTCGTTCCCTACGATCATCCCGAGAGCAACTACCGGATGATTCGCGAGGCGATGCTTTCCAAGGCGCCCGTCCCGCCGGAGAACATTCACCCCGTGCCCTGCGATGGTACCCCCGACGAGGCCGCCTTGCGTTATGAGCGGGTGTTGCAGGCGCACTACGGCGCCGCGGTGCTGGATCCGGCGAAGCCGCTGTTCGACATTACCTTGCTCGGCCTCGGGTCCGATGGCCACACCGCATCGCTGCTGCCGGGCGAGCCGGTGCTGGAGGAGCGCAAGCGCTGGGTGGCCCCGGTGTCCCATGGCCGGCCTGAGGTTCGCATTACCATGACCTATCCGGCGATCGAGAGCAGCCGGCGGGTGGCCTTTCTGGTGGCAGGAAGGGAGAAGTCGGCCATCTTCGGCGCGATTCGCGCAGGCGCCAGCGTAGTTCCAGCCGCCCGCGTCAGGCCAGTGGGTGAGATCATCTGGTTCGTGGATCGGGCGGCGGCCGGCCAATGACAGGATCCGCAGGCAAAAGTCGATCAGCGATAACGTCGACTGGGAAAAACGGGACAGATCGGACAGGCCCAACCTCCGAGTTTTATGAATGATCGAGGTGGCAACCATGCAGCCGGTGCTCGTGGCACCCTCAGTGCTGTCGGCGGATTTCACGCGGTTGGGCGAGGAAGTCCGCGCCGTCGATGCGGCCGGCGCCGATTGGATCCATGTCGATGTGATGGACGGCCGTTTCGTGCCAAACATCACTATCGGGCCGGTGGTGCTGCGGGCCATCCGCCGCTCGACGGCAAAGCCGCTAAACGTGCATCTGATGATCGTCGAGCCGGAACGCTATCTCACCACCTTCGCCAAGGCCGGCGCCGACCATCTGCTGGTCCAAGCCGAGCCCGGTTCCACGATCCACCTGCATCGGGTGCTGACCCAGATTCGCGAACTCGGCAGGAAGGCAGGGGTGGTGCTCGATCCGGCGAGCCCCCCGGAGATCGTCGAATATGTCCTGCACCTCTGCGATATTATCCTGATAATGACTGTCAATCCCGGATTTGGCGGCCAGGCCTTCCTGCCCGAGATGCTGCCCAAGATCCGCCGCATCCGGGCGATTTGCGCTGAACGCGGCCTGAATCCGGTGATCGAGGTCGATGGGGGTGAGAACATGGCGACAGCGGGACAGGCGGCCGCGGCGGGCGCCACGGCGATCGTGGCCGGCTCGGCGATCTTCGGCACAAGCGACTACGGGGCTGCCATCGCGGCGATCCGCGCAAGCGCCGCTTCGGCTAAGGCAAATCCGTGAACCCGACGGCGACTTCGGCCGATGCCGGCCGGAACGCTCTCAAGCGCGCGGCGGCGGAGGCGGCGGTCGAGCTGGTCGAGGATGGCATGGTCGTCGGGCTCGGCACCGGCTCGACGGCGGCTTTCGCGGTCGAGGCTCTGGCCCGGCGGCATCGGCAGGGTCTGCGCTTTGTCGGCATCCCGACGTCGGAGCGAACGGCGGCGCAAGCGAGGGCGGCCGGCATTCCGCTGTCCTCCTTCGCCGAGCATCGCCAGATCGACCTCACGATCGACGGCGCCGACGAGGTCGAACGCGGCACCCTGAACCTGATCAAGGGACTGGGCGGCGCCTTGTTGCGCGAAAAGATCGTCGCCAACGCCAGCCGGCGTCTCGCCATCGTCGTCGATGGCGCCAAGCTGGTCGATCGGCTGGGGACGCACGCCCCGGTGCCGATCGAGGTCGTCGCCTTCGGGCTGGAAGTCACCCGGGCGGCCCTCGAAGTGTTCGCCGCTGATGTCCGGCCACGCCTGTCGCCGGCAGGCGACTTGTTCGTCACCGATCAGGAAGGGGCCACCTGGTTGCCAAATGGAAATCCGTTCGACGAACTGCTGCACATTCAGCCGGGCCGGCATTACGGGTTTCCGCCCCGCCATCCCCGTCATCTGCCGGACGTGATCGATGAACCTAGCCTCTTTGACTACGCGCCCCAACACCAGTCCACCTGCGGGTTGACCTTCAACGAGCACATCAAAACGTCTCTCTCCCGATCAGATGGAACGAGGTTAACCCCGGATGAGGCGCGGAAAGAAGGTGCTGCTGGCGTCTCGCCGGCAGAACAAATCCATTTCGTAGGACAGACATCCTGCCTGTCTCTGATTTCAATTAAGTATCTTAGTTCGTCGAGGTCCGAGGCTCTTCCAGCATTTCTTTTTTGCGTTCTTTGCGTTCTTTTGTGGCTATCATAAAATCTCCAACGATGCCACGCACCGCGAACACGCAACACGCAACACGAAACACAAAACAGATTGCCTCCTTGCTCCTGACGTGGTTCGCAAAAAACGCCCGCGACCGCCCTTGGCGTCGCACGCGCGATCCCTACGGCATTTGGGTGTCTGAAATCATGTTGCAACAGACGCAGGTCAAAACGGTGATGCCTTATTGGGACCGCTGGATGCGCGAGTTGCCCACGATTGCTTCCCTCGCGAAAGCAAGTCCCGCAAAAATCCACAAACTTTGGGAAGGTCTGGGTTACTACACGCGCGTTCGCAACCTGCAAAAGGCCGCGCAGTTCATTGAACAGTCTCACCGCGGCAAGTTTCCCGAGAAGTTCGATGACGTCCTCGCGCTGTCCGGCATTGGCCGTTACACTGCCGGCGCGATTTGCAGCATTGCGTTCAATCAACCCACGCCCATTCTCGATGGCAACGTCATCCGCGTCCTCACCCGCGTCTTCGGCATCAAAGAAAACCCGCGAGGAAAAAGTGCCAACCCGCACCTCTGGAACCTGGCAGAACAACTGGTCATTCACGCATCACGTTTCACGTTTCATGCCCACCCCTGCTCCCATCTCAATCAATCCCTGATGGAACTGGGCGCGCTCATTTGCACTCCGCGCGAGCCGAAATGTTTGGTGTGCCCGATATCAAAACACTGTTTTGCGTTTCAAAACAATCGCGTAAGCGGATTTCCAAACTTGGAGAAGCGCGCGGCGCCCATGATGATCTGCTCCGGGCCGATGCAGTTGTGGAACTTACCCATCCGTGGGGACCCTCACCAGTCAAACTTTGCGCCGATCCGCAAAACGCGGGGAGGCACGATCGCGAGCGGACGCAGGAACGCGATCGAGTCCACTTCCAGTGCCATCAACAGAGAAATCATTCTCGAACGCGCCAAAGGATGAGCGCGATACGTGGCCTGCAGTCATTCTCTGTATCTCGGTTGCCACAGTTTTGTCAGGCGGCATTGCGTACCTGGCTACGACCCCGGCACTACCCATTTATGTCGGTGCGAATGCCGTTATCCGCCCGGCCGCTCCCGAGACCACGGCGCCGTCGCCCCGCGGCCGCGGCGACGCCGAGCGGCGCCATCTCACCGTGATGTTCGTCGACCTGGTCGGCTCGACGACGCTTTCCGGCCGGCTCGATCCCGAGGAGATGGGCCGCGTCCTGAAAGCCTTCCAGAACGCGGCCGCGGGCGAGATCACGCGCATGGAGGGCAACGTCGCCAAATATATGGGCGATGGCGTGCTCGCCTATTTCGGCTGGCCGCGCGCCCATGAGAACGATGCCGAGAGCGCGGTTCGCGCCGGGTTGGCCATCGGCGACGCCGTCGGCCGGCTGCCGCCGCCGGCCGGGGAGCGGCTGATGGTGCGCATCGGCATCGCCACCGGGCTGGTCGTCGTCGGCGACCTGATCGGGGAGGGTGCCCACCAGGAGGAGGCGGTGTTCGGAGAGACGCCGAACCTCGCCGCCCGGCTGCAGCAGCTGGCCAATCCCGGGGAGATCGTCGTGGCCGACACGACGCAGCGGCTGCTCGGCGGCATCTTCGACGCGACCGCGCTCGGCCCGCAGCGGCTGAAGGGAGTCGCCACCCCGCTGCCTGCCTACGTCATCGGCGCC
>Ga0137403_10008683_pt1 | contig 11363 bp, 8 predicted proteins | sample CZOMad2_1_16fung_FD_122057 | JGI IMG/M metagenome (GOLD analysis project Ga0137403, IMG submission 122057) | Vadose zone soil fungal communities from Angelo Coast Range Reserve, California, USA - CZOMad2_1_16fungal (Hybrid Assembly) | ecosystem: Environmental > Terrestrial > Soil > Vadose zone...
CCGAGTTCGGGATGGGCGTTGTTGATGATGTCGATCGCGGTCTCGATCGCGGCCTTGCCGTGCACGCCGGCGCTGGCTGCGTTGCCGCTCAGCGGATAGATCGCACCGATCTTGACGACCTTGTCCTGGGCCGATGCCGTGCCCGTCAGCGCGACAGAAATCGAGGCGGCGCAAAGCAGCCCGAGGACATGCTTAAATCTCATGATGATAATCTCCGAAACGTTTCCCACGCAGTGCCAAACGTTGAGATGAGGATGCGCAAAAGACGCACCCCGCAACTTCTCGTTATTTATTGGCCTGTCAGCATTGCATGCCCGGTTCACAGGGGCAAGTTGCGGCCCCGTCGCGGGCCAGCAGCACAGCATCAATCGGCTATGGCGCCGCTTCATTGTTTGCCTTCTGGACGGGCGGATCGGCTTTGACCCCGACATAAACGGTATTGCTGGCATCGTGATGCCCCAGCGAATTGTCGAAGGTCACGACATGCGCAGCAGCGCTAGCGAAGGCGTCAGCCATCACCGCGTTGAACGCATCGTCCGGAGGGTCGTTCGACCACAGCGCGAACACACCGCCGGGGTGCAGATGTTCGGCAAGCCGGGCAAGCCCTTGCCGCTGGTACAGCGCGGCGTGGCGCGGATGCAGCAGCTTTCGCGGCGAGTGATCGATGTCCACCAGCACCGCATCAAAGCGGCGGCCCGGCGTGCGGGAATCGAATCCATCCGCGCAATGCGACATCGCGAAGAAATCGCCGTTGACGAGACGGCAGCGCGGATCGCCGGTCAGTTGCTTGCCGAGCGGCAGCACGCCCTGCTCGTGCCATTCGATGACTTCGGCCAGCGCATCGACCACGATCAAGGATCGCACGTTAGAGTTTTCCAACGCCGCCTGCGCGGTGTAGCCGAGCCCGAGGCCGCCGACGACGACGTCGAGCTCTGTTCGCGCCAGCGCCGCCAATCCGAGCCGCGCCAGCTCAATCTCGGCTGTGGTGAACTGGCTCGACATCAAAAATTCGTCGCCGAGTTTGATTTCGTAGATGTCGGCGCCGGTGGCGAGATGCCTTCGGCGGCGCAGGCTGAGCACGCCCATCGCCGTCGGGCGAAAATCCAGCTCTTCGAAATACACGCTCATGCGCCGGACGCCCGCTGACTGGGGCGCGACTTGCGCCCGGGAATAGCCGCGGCATCGCCGCGACCCCATCGCAACAAGCCCATCGCCGCGCGCTTGCCAAGGCCGGGAGGGAACGAGTAGAACGGCGCACGCTTGGCGCGGAATTGATCTCATCCGACGCAAGAACTCTAAGAATACCGATCAAGCCTCTGATATTATTCAGAAATCTTGGGGAATGGTGTAACGGTAGCACAACAGACTCTGACTCTGTTTGTCTAGGTTCGAATCCTAGTTCCCCAGCCAAGGTTTTGCTTTCTAAATCAATGCGTTATTAGTTCGGGGAGACTAGGATTCGAACTTCAGAAGCGGAATTCACCATCAGTTATCGTGTGATCTGCACGGCCATCGGTCCGGCCAGTGCGGCAACATCAGCTTCCGCTGATCGGTCCGCGTATTGTACATCGGCGCTATTAAACCCGATGAAAAAGTATCTCTAGCTTGAATCGCTGTCTTCCATACTAAGCACTCCACCATATCGCCAATGACTTCTATTGAAGTATCGCGCCGATTGAACCTAGTCGGTTCGTGCGTGACCGCAGAGCGTGACCAGATAGTTTGTTGCAGGCGACCAGGCCCTCTTGCTTGGCGCGACAGCAGCCAGTTCTACCGCTTCCTCGATCGGTAAGGCGTTAGCAACGAGCCAGGCCGGGACCGGGGGCCTACCGACGTTTGGAAGGTACACCGCGGCCCTTGGTCTGCGTCCGTTCTTCTTGTCATCGACAATTTTCGGTTGTCCTATATGGGAGTGGCAGCACGCCGCCATGGGGGGAAGCCGTGAGCGCAAAAGTTAGCGCACACATGGGTAACGTTTTTGAAGGCGGCGCTGACCTGACTGTCTTGCCGTGCGGGGCAAAGCCCAGTTGGACTAGCGCAGTCAATCAGTGGATCGAGAGATTTAAGCTGCCAACACCTCGGCAGTTGATGCCGACTATGCGCTTGTCGGACGTAACACCAACCGCGCATTTTCCTGGCCCAAAAAACATAACAAAGTTCATCGCCTACGGAGCTTCGGTACTCAACGATCCGACGACGCCCGAGGCGATCGAAAAATTGGGCGCCAACATCGGCAAAATCACTCGCTCCAATTCTGACATCCGAATTGTAGAGTCCGTTCTTTTCGGGACTGGATATGGTCGACTGTCGGATACTATGGCGGCCGAAGCCTTAACGCGTGGCTTTCAGAGCACGGCTCAAGCCGACTCGCAGCTTTGGATATGGGTTTTTGGGCACGATAGACATGCGACGGTCTCAAAAGCCATCGAGGCGGCCACGATCAGGGAAAACGAACCGATTCAGAAGTTCAGGGATACTAGAGAGAAGTTCGGAGATATACGTATCGCCGTCATTGTGGCCCTCGCCGAAGAATACAAATTATTCATCCAGTATTTCCAAGGTACCGTCGTCGAAAAATTTCACGTCGACAATCTAACAATCGATATTTTGAAGCGTGACGGCCAATCAGAAAGAATAGGATTGGTATCTGTCAATCGCATGGGCAACGTAGCTGCGGCGATCGCTGCAACCCGATTGTTGGAAATTTTCGATTTAGACCTAGTTGTGAATGTTGGCCTGGCTGCGGGTGTGGACAGCGAAAGTCAACATCTGGGTGACATCATAGTGGCGGACAAAATCCGCTATTATGAGACGGGCAAACTCAAAGATGAACAGTTCGACGTAGCTCCGGAATTTGCAAATCTACATTCATTATTCGTTCAGTCGCTTCAATCGGCAAACTGGGAGACATGGCCATTAGGTGCGTCGCTAAGCGGCAGGCCGCGAAGAGTCTTTTTTGGAACAGTTGCGAGTGGCGAGAAGGTGGTGGCAAATCAGGAGTTCGTCACCATACTGAAGGGCTATGACCGCAAGACAGTCGGTATCGAGATGGAAAGCTACGGTATCGCCGCCGCGGTGCATGGCAGAAAAGAGAAATTCCTGTTGGTTCGCGGGATCACCGATTTTGCCGACGCGAAAAAACATGACAACGCCCGCCTAAGTGCCATGGAGGGCGCCATTCGGTTTCTGAATGAAGCGCTCCGACGCGGCTGCTTCAGCAGCCCGCAAAAACCCGTATCATCTGTTATTTCTTCGGAGCTAATTCTCACTTTGAAGAGCCGAGAAGTAATCGAGGGCGTTGCAAACAATTATGTAGAAATTGCTCGCTCGCATTTCGTGGATAAGTTCAGGTTCAGAAAGTCTGTAATTGAAAAAATGGCGAGCCGCTTTACGTTTGGCGGATTGCGTAACTTTTGTATCGAATTGGGCGTCTATTTCCATGAAATGAAAGGCGAGACCAATCTCGAAAAGGCCGCCAGTATTTTGGAGTTCTTGGAAAAGAAAACAGACGTCACGATTGAGATTCTCGATTCCCTGATTGAGGACGCCACGGAGGGTCGGGCTAACGACGACGAAGAGAAGACTGACCTAAACTCTGCCGAGAGTTTAATCAGCATCGACGCTGTGATCTTGAAAGGAGGTGGCGTAAAGGGTCTGGCGTTTGCCGGAGCGTTGATTGAGCTACAAAAATACTATGAGTTCAAATCTTTTGTTGGGACGTCCGCTGGTGCGGTCGCTGCGGTGCTGTTAGCCAGCGGCTACAGCGGGCGAGAACTCGAGGCGGAACTACGGCAGAAGCGCTTTCGCGACTTTTTGGATGGGAACTTTATTATAGGGCTACTTAAAAATCTCGCAGGCAGAGGACTGCATCCCGGATATGCCTTTGTCGATTGGTTGAGACTATTGCTGCACGATCGGTTGCGTCGTGCATCCGATATTCGGATGAAAGACTTACCAAAGCGTGCGGTTGTATACGCTACCTGGCGAGATGGAGAGGTTACTTTTGATTCTCACGGCGACCATGCGGATACGGCTGCATACGCAGCGGTGAGATGCAGTATGTCCATCCCATTTTTCTTTTGGCCACAACTAGTAGACGGAAAGCACGTGTATGATGGCGGCTGGCTTAACAATTACCCGTTGGTAATTTTCTTAAGCCAAGAAACCGCTGCGGGTAGGCCTCCACCCTCATTCATCGCCATCTATCTAGGACGCGATACGCCTCGTTCAATCAAGCCGCGGTCGACGGTTGCCGAGTTGCTGTCCGGAAACTTAGAACGGAATGACGCAAGCATCATCGATAAGTACCGATCTCAAACTATTTTAATTGATACCGATCCTGTTGGTACGATTGATTTCGACCTTACGGATGCCGAGAAAGATTTCCTTGTAACGCAAGGTCAGGCTGCCGCCCTGGAATTCCTCGGCCAAAAGAAGCTTCTCGACGTCCAAGGGCTGCAGGATCTTCAGCAGATCAAAGCACGCGCCAACAAACTTCAGCAGCAAGCAGCTACACAGCGTGACGTGCGCCGGCGTCGCACGAAGCTGGCAATGGGGGTTGCAATGATCGTCGCAGTCGCAATTGGAGCAATGACCTTTTTCCGTTCACAGCAGTTTTTTGTTTGATGGAGAAAGCATTCGGGATAGGGTGTGGTGAGGTATGGAACGACTCATTCGATGCTTTTGCGCGAGCAGTGAGGGTTCGGCGATGAGGGCAATCATTTGCATGATTTCTGGTGCGCTCTTGTTGGTCCAGGCCGGAATGGCCGAGGCCGCATGTCCAGAAAAATTAGGTAATGATCCTGGGCCAGCGGTGCTACGAGATTGTGTGGAAGAAATCGCGAAGCTTCGTACTGAATTGCGTGCGCTGACCGAGGGTCTTCAGTCGCAAAATAGGTTGGGCGGCATCTCGATGTTGGCCGTCGCGGCTGTCCGAAAACGAGCTCTAATCAGCAGCAGTGAAGGAGTTGAATTTGATGCGGGCGCAGGACTGCTCTCGTTTCGAAACCCAGAAGGACTTCCATTTGTCCCAATAATTGCAGATTTCGGTGACCGAGATACCAAATACATTACCGACACGCATTACATTCAGGGGACGTCGGGAACGGACAAGGTTTTCATCAGAGCCAAAGCGCTCGATACAGGCGGTGTCGAGAGGACGGCCGATGCACATGATTTTACGGCTGTCATCTTTGGCATTCGCGGTAGCAAGAAGCAGTAGCTGGCCAAACGGCAACTAAATTGCTTCCCGCCGAAGCCTCGCGGCAAAGGCACGTTCTTCCCGGCCGCAGGCCGCCGCGTATATCGCGGTCGTCCTGTGCGTATGCCCCAGCCAGCGCTGCACCAAATTCAATGGGGGCCTGCAATGGCACGCCAAAGCTGTGCCGTAGGCCTTTCGGGGCAGGCTTGGGGAGGCGGCCAAGAAACGCTTCCGCTCACGGCCCGATTCAAATACTTCCTCGCGCCGGTCGGCGAATACAGAGGGCATGCGGCTCCGGCATTGGCTCAAACACCCTAATTGGACCACCTCTTCCCGATCAAAAATTGGTTTGAACAAATTTACGGCTGGCACTCAGCCCAACTGTAAGTCACCCTGCCATCTAACCTGTTCAAACAAGAGGCGTATTTCTGGATTGGGGGCGACGCACAAAGTTCGATACGTGTCCAAGAACCGCAGCCAAGATTTTTTCGTTTCGAATCAATGCATTTTAGCACCGGTTTGAAGCTTGCAGGCACGGTTCGCGCCCGGGCCGGTCGGCGCGGAAGGTTTCAATGAATTTGCCGTCCTTCTGCGTGACGAACACCGACCTGCCGTCGGGCCCGCCGAAGGTGAGGTTGGTCGGCACTTTTCCGCGCAGGGGAACTTCACGCACCAGCGCCGTATCTGGAGTCTTGTCCGGCGCGAGGATGGCGATGGTGCCGTTCAAGGGTCGCGCCACAAAAATCTTGCCGTCGAGATCGGTGCGCAGGCCGTCGAGTTCGAACGCATCGAATTTTTTCACGAGGCGGGGCGCGGCGAGCTTGGTCCCGTCGAGCCGATAGGCCCACACCTCGCGGGTGTCGGCTTCGCTGACGTAGAGTGTTGCGCCGTCCGGGCTCAGATCAATGCCGTTAGTCGCTCCCATCGATCGCTCGCTCGACATCACCTCGCCGCTAGCCTTTCCGTCGCGACCCCGCACAATGCGCCAGATCTGGCCGGAGTGCGGAAAGCGCGGATCGCTGGCAAAGAGTGTGCCGTCGCTCGCGACAGCCAGGTCGTTCGGCTGGTTAAAACGATCGGAATGAAAATAGACCTGCGGCGCCGATTGACCGGCTTCAATCACAAGCACGTTGTGCTTCCTGAAGTCGGCGATATACATCCGCCCTTCCCGATCGAAGCGAATGCCGTTGCCAATGCTGCCGCCAGCAAGCGTCGTAAACGATTCCGACCGCGTCGCGCCCGGACGCAATTTTCCGATCGTATTCTGCCGCTTGAAATTCACGACATACAGGGTGCCGGCGGCGTCGCCAGGTCTTCGGATTGATGCCCTGCGGCGAGCGCTTGGTCAGCCGGGCGTGCCAGCCATTGGTCGGCACCCGCACGTCACCGATCATGATCAGCTTGGGCGGCGCGCCCGGCGCGCGGTCGATCCAGGCCTTGAAGGTATTTCTTAGCAGGACAGCCATGAAATGCGCGCTCAAGACGCCGAGGCGACTACCGGGCTTGACCTGCCACGCAATACCGGCCGGGCAGCATCGTCCGGCCATGCCCGACCTCGCGCCGCTCACCGCGGCATGCCGGCCGGCGGTCAACCGGCCGCGAACAGGTCAAATCGTACTCGCGCAAGAGATCCCGACAAGGTGGGGACCGGCTCACGTGCGCGGCGCAGGCGACTGAAGACCCACACATTCACGATCATTTCACGCTCGTCGGCTCGAAGTGAGGAGCCATTTCACTCCGCCCATAAGTCGCATTTTGATTATTCAGCAACCCTTGACCATCTGACAACCCAAGATGTACCATTTATCACCTTTGCCAGATCCGGCGGGCTGCACGCCTGAGCTCACGTATTGCTGGTTTCGCGGGCCACGCGAACCGATCATCTGCATTCCACCAAGCATAGCCTCCCGGAACCTGCCCTCCTACGCTGTCGTCGACGATATCGACGAGGGATGGGACAAGATGTCGGGAGTCAACGGCGATAAGGCGGTTGGCAAGGGCGAGACAGGCCGCCTGAGACTGAAAATCATCGGAACATTTTCGGCATCCGTGGACGGACACGAGGTCGGTCTTCTCCGAAAGGCGCAAGCGCTTCTCGGCTACATGATGCTCTCCTCCGCACGGCAGTTGCCCAGGACCAAATTGGTCGGGCTGCTCTGGAGCGAGAAGGAAGACCCGCTCGCGAAGGGTTCGCTGCGTCAATCGCTGAGTCAGATCCAGCGCGAACTAAAGGCGCTCGGCTGCACGCATTTCCATGCAGACCAGATGCACGTGGCACTTGAGATCGAACAGGTGGCGTGTGATGTGATGGAGATCGTCTCGGATGCAGAGCGCGGTATCGTCCATCCACTCCTGCTCGCGCGCGAACGCCTGACCGATGACATTCTCGATGATCTGGAAGGCATCGATCCGGCATTTTCGGACTGGCTTGCAGAGACGCGGCCGCTGATTCACGAACGGCTGATCGATGCACTGACAAGGCTGCTGCCAGATGAGGCCCAAACAGTTGTTTCGGCCGCCGGGGAGGCTGCAGCCAAGGCAATCTATCGACTGGATTCCGAGAATGAGAGGGCCGTTCGTGTTCTTATCAAGGGCCACCTAGCGGCTGGAAGTATCGGTGCTGCGCTTGCGGTCTATGCGCGGCTCTGGCGCCAACTCGAAGACGCCTACGATATCGAGCCGCACAAACTCACACAGGACTTGATTACAGGCATACGACAGCAGCAGCCCGAGACTGCCGTACAGCCGGTTCTGTCGTCCGCAGCGGCACCCGCGGTCGGTCTGGCCGGACTTGCCGCCAGCCGACCGTCGGTCGCCGTTCTCCCCTTTCGCGCGTTGTCGCCAGCGCTAGAGCCTCAATTCACGATCGGTATCGTCGACAGCGTCGTCCAGGCCCTGTCGAGTTTGAAAGAACTGTTCGTCATTTCTCGCGGCTCGACCATGATCCCGATGTCGCAGACGCTGGATCTGCGCGCAATCGGCCGTGATCTCAATGCGCAATATCTGCTTCTTGGAAGCATTCAGCGCGCCGGCGATACGATCCGGATCTCGACCGAACTCGTTGCCGCCGAAACGGTCGAAGTGGTTCGCGTCGACCGTCTCAGCGGAACTGTCTCAGATGTCTTCGACTTGCAGGATCGTATCGCCGTCGAGGTAATACGCTCGCTCGCACCGCAAGTCCGCGATCGGGAGCTTCATCGCGCAATGCAGAAAAGGCCAGACGATCTCGATGCCTATCAATTGGCGCTGGTCGGCTACGATCAGATGTTCAGTGCGGACTACACCACCTTCGTGACCGCACGAACCAACTTCGAACGGGCACATGTCCTCAGCCCCACATGGGCACCGCCTCTGTCCTACAGCGCCATCTGGCACATGCAGCGCGTGGCGCGCGGGTGGTCCGCGAATGCATTGAGCGAACTCGACACCGCGCGAGCGCTCGCCGAACGAGCGCTGGAGCGCAACTCGGCCGATCCGCTCGCCAATGCCGTCAGCGGCTACACGCTGTCGCACTGCAGACACGATCATGTCGGGTCACTCAAGCAGCTTGACCGTGCGATCGAACTCACGCCGAACCTGGCGCTCGCATTCGCATACCGTGCCGCCGTGCACGTTCGTTGCGAACACCACGAAGACGCAATCCGCGATGCGGCAATCAATCTACGTCTATCCCCGAGAGACCGGCACGCGTGGTTCGCGGAGATGATTTTGGCTCAGGCACATTTTGCCATGAAAGATATCACTTCTGCCATCGAGTACGCGACGCGGGTCGCGACGCTCCTGCCCAATAATCAGATGAACCTGCGCGTCCTCATTGCTGCTCTTGTGGAGAGCGGACGTCTTGACGATGCGCAGACTTTTGCTCGGCCACTCATGACAGCAGGCGAGCTCGACCTGAAATGGATCGCGACGTCGCCGTGGCCGAAGCCGACCCTGGCGCGCATCGAAGCAGCGCTCTCACGACTGGCGTCGACACTTCGGCACGGAAACGCCCAGGGCGGCGCGACTAAATCGTAACAGAGGAGGCACATATGGCAGGCGGATACGGCGGATATGGCGGTTACGGGGGCTACGGCGGCTATGGCGGGTATGGGTATGGAGGATACGGCGGCGCTGGCGGATCGGGCGGCGCCATGTTCGCCGATCGCGCTCAGCTCCCGTTCGCAGGGGATCCCGGAATCGAGGGCGCAAGGTTCAATGCCACCGGCTTTGGCGGAAGGCTCTGGTCGACCCGGTGGTACGCGTGGGTCGTGATGTCCGATCTTGCCCGTCAGGCAGATTGGCTCGACCGACTCGGCGGGTTTGCTCTGCTCGGCACGGGGTCGACTCCATGGGACGGAGATATTGAATCCGACATTGCCAAGTTGAGAAAGATGACCGGGACGCCACTCCCCGAGCGCGCTGAAGCAATCGACGAAATCGTAACCGAGGCCGACGAATTCATCAGCAAGTTCCTGCACCTCGTGTCCGCGACGGCGACGACACACCCGGCGACATCGCGCATGCTGATCGTCGCCGACGCACTCACAGCCCTGATCACGATGCACTACAAGGCTCATTTCAATCGCCCCCGCCCCACGCAGGTGGTCCCCGGATTAATGTCGCCGATCCAGCACGGTGGGCATGCGTCATTCCCAAGCGGCCACGCCACCCAGGCCCACGTCTTCGCGGCTCTTCTCACGGAAGTCATGCCGAAGTGGCTCGGTGTTCCGGCTCCTACGCCGAAAGATCCCGAGAGAACCACGATCGGAAAGTCGCTTGGCGTCCTCGCCGACAGAATTGCGCGAAATCGCGAAATCGCCGGTCTTCACTATCCGTCGGATTCCAGGGCCGGAGTGACGCTCGCAGCAGCGATTACCGCCAAAATTCTCCTGGATCGGACATACCTGCCGAAGTTCGCAGAGCTCGTCGACAACGCCAGGCGCGAGTGGAAAGACACCGGTGTCTTCGCGGGAGGGAAAGATGCCGGAAAATGATCACTACGGCTTCTACGAGGTCGTGCCCGACGGGTTCGATCTGCTCAACGCGGCGCCTGACAAGCTCGATCTCTATGGCATTCCGCAAAAACCCGATGCCAAAACCGAGCCGCGCCTGTACGAGTTCTGGAAAAGACTGGTTTCATCGCCTTTCACAGCAAGGCGGCCGACATTCAGCAGCATAGATCCTCCGTCGCTGGGAGGTCCGCTCGAATCGCTGTTGAATTGGTCAGGGGCGCTCATCCCTTCGCCCCCACCAGAGCGGATCGTTTTCGCGGCGGCCGGATGGAAAGCGCCGAGCGTGAGTCTGCCGTCCACACCGGCCCTTTTCACGCCCTCGAACGATCCAAGATCGTTGTTATGGGTGGGCCTTGACGGCCACAATGCCATGGTACCGAATATTTCTCTTCCTCAAATCGGCACCGGCCACTGGCCCAACCACAACCCCCAGCACTTTGCGTGGTGGGAGTGGTGGCGCAACGCTGCGGCGGATGGGGCGATAGAGACGCCACAACAAGCAATCACGGTGATCGACAACCTCCCAATCAACGCCAGCGACGAGATCCTCGCTGGTCTCGCGGTTCAGGTCAGTGGAGACGTACTCTTCTTCATCAAGAACCAGAGCACTGGCGAGTTTCGCTCATTTCTCGCTCGGCCGCCCGGTGTGATCCGGCCGCTCGGATCATCGGTGGAATGGGTGGTGGAGCGGCCGACAGATCCGCCTAGCCGCAAACTATTTCCGCTTCCCGCTTATGGTTCTGTGGATTTCAGATACTGCATGGCGCGAGCAGCCGATGGGCCACTCGCCCCAGGGCGTTTGATGACGCTCACGGACGACGCACTCATGATCCATATGCGCGAGGCTTTCGCGGATCCCTATCGTATGGTCTCTGTCTCAAGGCCGACGCTACGGCAGGATCCGGACGGCTCGGTTGGCGTCACATGCACTTTCCAAGCGCCGACGTGAGCGCCCATTGCGCGTTTCACTCGGTCATCCCACCTGACGGCTGGCGAAGGTTGGAAGGCATCTTGGAAAATATGTGCCTCCGCACGGTTGTCGCGCCCGGTGGCAGAGCTTTGAGGCGAACCCTCCGCTTCCGGGAAGGCGGATCGTTCGGCTGGTTAAAACGATCGGAATGAAAATAGACCTGCGGCGCCGATTGACCGGCTTCAATCACAAGCACGTT
>Ga0137403_10008686_pt1 | contig 11361 bp, 10 predicted proteins | sample CZOMad2_1_16fung_FD_122057 | JGI IMG/M metagenome (GOLD analysis project Ga0137403, IMG submission 122057) | Vadose zone soil fungal communities from Angelo Coast Range Reserve, California, USA - CZOMad2_1_16fungal (Hybrid Assembly) | ecosystem: Environmental > Terrestrial > Soil > Vadose zone...
GTCGCCGCCTTCGTCAAGCGCAGCAAGCCCGTATCCGACGTCGAGCTGGAGCAGTTCTGCCGCACCTCGGGCCTCGCCAATTTCAAGCGGCCGCGCCGCTACGTCTTCGTCGACGCCATCCCGAAATCGCCGGTCGGCAAACTGCTGCGGCGACTGCTCGTCGCCGGGGAATATGAAGCCGAGCGGCTGCCGCCGTCCGACGCCGCCTGATCCGAAGCATCAACAGAAGGAAACACAGATGCCGTCACCCTACACATTTGCCGATCCCCGCCTTGCCAGGCTCGACGGGTTCAAGGTCGAGATCGACGAAGCGCATGAGCGCGCCGACATCGTCCTTGGCCGCCCGCCCTATAACATCGTGGCGATGCCGCAGCGCGACCAGCTCCGGCTGACCTTCGAGACACTCGATGAGGATTCGCGCGTTCGCATCATCGTGCTGCGGGGAGAGGGCGAGCACTTCTCCAGCGGCGGCAACATCGGCGGTTTCATGGAGGCAAGCCCCGAGCATGTCTCGAAGCTCGCCTGGAACATCGCCGCGCCAGCGCGCTGCGCCAAGCCGGTGATCGTCGCCAACCGCGGTTACTGCTTCGGCGTCGGATTCGAGCTCTCGCTCGCATGCGATTTCCGGATCGCCTCGGAGACCACGCAATACGCGCTGCCGGAGCAGAAACTCGGGCAGATCCCGGGATCAGGCGGTTCGGCGCGGTTGCAGAAGATGGTCGGCATCACCCGCACCAAGGATATCGTGATGCGTTCCAAGCGCATCTCGGCGAAGCAGGCGCTGGAGTGGGGCATCGCGACGGAATGCGTGCCCGATGCCGAGCTCGAGAAGGCGACCGACAGGCTGGTGGACGAGCTTCGCACCTTCTCGCCGCTGGCGCAGCGAACGGCGAAGAAGCTCCTGAACGACACCGAGGACTCGACGCTCGCGATCGCCATCGAACTCGAAGGCCACTGTTACAGCCGCCTGCGCCAATCGGACGATTTCAAGGAAGGCGTTGAGGCCTTCAACGCCAAGCGCCCGCCGAAATTCGCCGGCCGCTGACACACGAAGTAACCAACCGCCGCGGTTCGACAATGCGCGAACCGCGGTCATAATCAAACGGGGAGGGTAGAAATGGCTGAGATGGATATGCCGATCGGAAATGCAAAGGCATCGGCAGGTAACCGACAAATGGTCAATGCCGTCATTGCGTCCGTATTGGGATGGTCGCTCGATCTCTTTGACTTGTTCATTCTGCTGTATGTGGCGCCGGTCGTCGGCGCATTGTTTTTTCCATCGAGCAACGCGGCCCTGTCGCTTGCCGCAGTCTATGGATCGTTTGCTGTCACATTGTTGATGCGGCCGCTCGGCTCGGCGGTATTCGGGCACTATGCGGACGTGCATGGCCGAAAGCGCGCCATGCTGATCGCCATCGTTGGCGTCGGAATCAGTACGGCTGCGTTCGGTCTCCTGCCGACGATCGCGCAGGTCGGCGTGATCGCGCCGATCGTGTTTCTGATCCTGAGACTGGTTCAAGGCATTTTCGTCGGCGGCGTGGTGGCGTCCACCCACACCATCGGCACGGAATCGGTACCGGCCCAGTGGCGCGGCGCGATGTCGGGCCTCGTTGGCGGCGGTGGTGCGGGCATCGGTGCACTGCTGGCATCGTTCGTCTTCCTGGTCACATCCTCGATTTTCCCGGGCGACGCCTTCGCCGTGTGGGGATGGCGCTTCATGTTCTTCTCCGGCTTGCTCAGTTCGCTGCTGGGGTGGTTCATCTTCAGGAATCTTGAAGAGTCGCCCTATTTCAAGGAGCTGAAGCGCCAGCAGGGTACGCAGGAGGTGAAGGTCTCCAAAGCGCCCGTCAAGGACGTGCTTTCCGGGAAGTATCGCAATGTGCTGCTGCTCAATCTGCTGATCACGTTCGGGGGCGGAGCCGGCTACTATCTGACGTCGGGTTACCTGCCGAGCTTCCTCAAGGTCATCAATGCGGTTCCGAACCAGACCTCATCCTTGATCCTGATGGGCGCGAGCGTGTCGGCATTCTTCTCGGCCGTGCTGGTGGGCGCGTTGAGTGACCGCATCGGGCGTAAGAAGACCTTCCTCCTGATCGGCGTTTGCGCCGCGGTGCTGCTACCGCTGTGCTATCTCGGCCTCGCGGCGACGAAGGATGTCACGCAGATCACGCTTTATGCGCTGGCCATCGCGTTCATCGGCAATGCCGGCTATGCGCCGGTCCTGATCTTCCTGAACGAGCGTTTCCCGACCGCTTTGCGTGCGAGCGGCACGGGACTGTCCTGGAACATCGGCTTTGCGCTGGGCGGAATGACGCCGACCTTCGTCTCGCTGGTGAGCGGGAGCCCGGCCGAGATTCCGATGTCGCTTGCGATGTTCGCGGTCGGGGTTTTCGTCGTGTACCTGATCGGGGCGGTCCTAATCCCCGAGACGAAGGGCGATTTCCGCTGACGTTCCGGGTGGAAGTGGCGGCCGCTCCACATGATTGCTACATCGCGAGATAGCGACGCCGGATATCTTCATTCCCGGCAAGCCCAGCCGTATCCTGGCGATGCACCACCTTTCCTTTATCGATGACAACGGCCTGCTCCGCGATCCGTACGCAGAAATGCATGTTCTGCTCGGCAAGCAGGATCGTGGCGCCACTCGCTCCCAGCTCCCGCAGTACCCTGCCGATGGTGGCGACCACGATCGGGGCCAGCCCTTCGCTCGGTTCGTCGAGGAGCAGCACCAGGGGATTACCCATCAAGGCACGCGCGATCACCAGGAGTTGCTGCTCGCCGCCGGACAGGCGCCCCGCCTGGCGCGACCGGAGTCTTGTGAGCAGCGGGAAAGTTTCCCAGACGCGCGGCAGGGTCCAGTCTCGCCGTCCGTCGGGACCGTTCTTTGCAGCGATCAGGAGATTGTCCTCCACGCTGTGCTCCGGAAACACCTGCCGGTCCTCGGGCACATAGGCGAGCCCGAGCTGGGCGCGCGCATGCGGCGGCGCGCGGGTCACGTCGCGGCCGGCGAAGAAGATGCGCCCGCCGCGGGCCGGGACTATTCCCGCAAGGGTCTTCATCGTCGTGCTCTTGCCGGCGCCGTTACGCCCGAGCAGCGCCAGCGTGCGCTTTTCCTGAAGGGCGAGATCGACATCGAACAGGATCTGGCTTGCGCCGTAAAACGCGCTCAATCCTTCTGCGCGCAGGAGGTCAGTCATGCTGTGTCGGCCTCCGTGCCGAGGTAGGCGTCGATCACCGCCTGGTTGTTGCGGATTTCGTCCGGTGTGCCTTCGGCCAGGACACGGCCGTAGCACAGCACGCGAATGGTACTCGCGACCTGGAACACGATGTCCATGTCATGTTCGATGAACACCAGCGTGAGCTTGCGGCTCTCCCACAGGCCGCGCACGCGCTCGATCATACGCCAGCGCTCCTCCGGACCCATGCCGGCCGTCGGCTCGTCGAGCAGAAGCACCTTAGGCTCGAGCGCAAGCGCGATGGCGATATCGAGCAGCTTCTGATCGCCGTGGGAGAGGATCGCGGCGGCGACATTCGCAACGTGCGTCAGGCCCACGAACTCCATGACCTCCTCGGCACGCTCGCGTATGCCGGGTGACGGAAAACGGCGGGAGAGATTGCCCCACTGGCCGGCATGGGCGGTGACGGCGACCATCAGGTTCTCCGCCACCGTCATGGTCGGAAAGCAGCTCGCGACCTGAAAGGCCCGCCCGATGCCCCGGTGCATTCGTTCGGTCCTGGAGAGACGCGCGACGTCCTGACCGTCAAGCAGCACCAGGCCGGCATCGGCCGGGAACGCGCCGCTGATCAGGTTGAAAAAAGTGCTTTTGCCGGCGCCGTTTGGACCGATCACGGCGGAGAGCGAGCCCGACGGAAAGGCCAGCGACACATCGTCGATTGCCCGCAGGCCGCCGAAGGCCTTGGTGAGATTTCTGATCTCAAGCTTCATCGCCAGCCTCGGGGCTAACCTTGGGGCGCCGGCCTTGGGGCCACGCCAGTCTGAGAAAATCGAGCACGCCGTGGCGCAGGCCAAGGGCGAAGGCCAGGATCACGCTGCCCAGAACCAGTCCATAATATTCGGTGAAGCGTGTCACCACATCGTTCAGCGCGAGCAGGATCGCCGCACCCAGGACCGGTCCGAGGAAGCTGTTGATGCCGCCCAGCATGACCGCAAAGATCGCCTGGCCCGAGTTCGGCCAGTCGGCCAGTTCGGGATAGGCGCCCGAGACGAACAGTGCAGCAAGCACGCCGCCCAGTCCCGCAAACGCGCCGGCGATCGTGAAGGCAGCGAGCCGGGCTCGCCACAGAACGACGCCCAGGAAGCTCGTGCGGCTCTCGTTATCGCGGATCATGCGCAGCGTCTGGCCAAACGGGCTCGCCGAGATGTGGCGGAGAGCCAGGAGACCGAGCACCGCCACAATCGCGCAGAATTGGTAAAGATGCAGCTGCGAAGCGAGCTCGAAGCCGAATATCTCACGGCGCGGGATGCCGCCGCGCAGTCCCTGGTCGCCGCCGGTGAGGCTCTGCCAGGAGATGATGATGCTGTAGAACAGCATCTGCACCGCGAGCGTGATGAAGGCGAAGTAGTCCGTGGTGAGGCGCACGCAGATTGCGCCGACGCAGAGCGCGGCAAATGTCGTGATCAAGACCGCAAGCACGGCTGCGACAGGCAGCGACAGGTTCGTCATCTGCATCGTCAGCGCGAAGGCGTAGGCGCCCAGCCCGTAGAACATGCCGTGGCCGAATGAAACCATGCCTGCGTTGCCGACCAGCAGGTTCAGCGAGGTCGCAAACAGCGCCATGGCGCTCAGGCGGATGACGAAATCTTCGAAGGCCGGGCTGCGATGGAACAGCGGAATCGCCAGCACGACGATCAGGGCAATGGCAGCGATCGTAGCATCGCGCAGCGCGGGGCGTCCCTTCATGACCGACGACCGAACAGGCCTTGCGGGCGAACGAGCAGGACGGCGATCATCACGATGTAGATCAGCCCGTCGGTGAATTTGGGGAACGCGATCGTGCCGAAGCCACGGACCATGCCGATCAGCAGCGCCGAAACCAGTGCTCCCGCGATCGAGCCCATGCCGCCGATCACCGTGACGATGAAGCTCTCGATCAGGATCGAGAAGCCCATCCCAGGCGACAGCGAGCGCACGGGGGCGGCGAGCGCGCCGGCGAGGCCGGCCAGCCCGCCACCGACGGCGAAGACGATCGCGAACAGCAGTGTCGTATTGACACCCAGCGCCGAAACCATCTGCGGGTTGATCGCGGCGGCGCGCACCGTCTTGCCGAGCCGCGTCATCGAGAGGCCGAGACCAAGCACGATCGCGATCAGCGCGGCGATGCCGATCAGCACGGCGTAAAAGGGCGGCACGACGCCGCCCGCGATGAAGAGCGGCGGAACCTGGAAGGCAAGCGGCATTCCCATGGCGTGGAACTCGGGGCCCCAGACGATCTTCACGAGGTCGTCAAAGATCAGCACCACGGCATAACAGATCAGGAGCTGCATCAGCACGTTGGAGCCGTAGACGCGACTGATCAGGGCGCGCTCAAACAGCACGCCGAACAGCGCCATCGAGAGCGCTCCCGCTAGAACCGCAAGAGTGTAGCTGTCGGTCGCGGCCAGCGCGGAATAGGCGACATAACCGCCCAGCATGTAGAACGTGCCGTGGGCGAAGTTCACGATCTTCAGCACGCCGAAGATCAGGGTCACACCCGCGGCAACGAGGAACAGCAACATGCCCACGATCAGGCCGCTGGTGGCTTGGGTGACCACGCAGGCAGACGTTGTGAGGCAGGCGCCGAGCGCGTCGAGGTCCATCGGAACTCAGATGTACTTCTGCTGCTTCTTCCACTCCGTCTCAAGCTCGATGATCTTGCCCCAATCGGCGGTCTTCACATCGACGATGAACGGCTCCTTCGGCGTGGTTTGGCCCCAGCCTATGGCGTAGCCGATCGTCGTGTGGTCGTCGCGCATGGTGATCGTCCCGTCGGCGCCGAACGGCGTGTTGACCTTCATGCCCGTGAGCGCGGCGGCCAGGGCCTTGGCGTCGAGCGAGTTGGCCTGCTTGATGGCCTGCTCATAGAACTGCATCGCCAGCGAGTTCTGCCACGACCAGTTGGTCGGCCGATCATTCCATTTCTTGAGGTAGGCTTGGCCCCATTCCTTGTTGGCGGGCGTATTCGGAAAGGTCTCGAGGTAGCGCGTCGCCGACTGAATGCCGGCTGGCAGATTCTTGATGGCGGCCAGCACGGGATAGTCGACGTTGGGCGTCGCCACCGTCATCTGCGCGAACAGCGCATAGACGTTGCCCTGGTTGACGAACGCCGAGAGATCGCCGGCATAGAGAAGCGTAAACAGAGCCTGCGGCTTGGCCTGGATCAACTTGGTGATGACTTCGGTGAAGTCGGGCTGGCCGAGCTTGGGCCAGGCATCGGTGACGACCTCGACGTCCGGCTTGAACTGCTTGAAGAACTGCAGGTACTGCGCGGTGGTGTCGCGACCGTAGGCGTAGTCCGGTGAGCAGGTCGCCCACTTGTTGAGTTTCTTGGCATTCGCGTATTCGGCAAGATAGATGCTGCCGGCCACTGCGTCGTGCACGCCCTGGCGCGCGACGCGGAAGGCGGTCGGCGCGCCGATCTTGGGGTCGGCGGTCAGCGAGGAGGTCTCGCTGTTGGTCTGGATGCAGGCGATGCTGCCCAGATCGCGCACCACTTCCTGGACCGCGAAGGATGCGGACGAGGCTTCGGCATCGATCAGCAGCTCGCAACCCGTGCTGTTCACCAGCTCGCGCGCGATGCGCGCGGCCTCCTGCGGCTGGCCCTTCGAATCGCGGAAGACGAATTCGATCGGGCGGCCGAGAAAACCGCCGGCGGCATTGATGCGATCCTGCTCCATCATCAGCGCGTTGCGCGAGGACGTGCCAAGCAGCGCGATCGGTCCGGACAGGATGCTTTGCATCCCGATGCGCAACGTATTGGCCTCTGCCCTGGCGACCCAAGGGGCGGCCAGCAGGCTGGCCCCGCCACCGGCCAACATCGTGCGACGCGTCATGAGTCCGCTCATTGAACTGCACCTCCCTTGACCTGTTGCCGCGGCCTGGTTTTGAGACAACCGGCTCTTGTTAAAGCCGCCAAGCTTAGATCGGCGGTAGCGTGCTGATCAAGACGACATTCGCCGGCGATATCTCGCCCGGCGAAATAGCATCTGCACCGGGGTGGTGAGGGCGGGCGGCCGGACGATCCTTGTCTTGCTGCCGTGCAGCAAGCGGCGAACGCCGGTTCGTCAGGCGGCTGTGACGGGAATCTGCACAACCGCCACAATCTTGTGATATGCAGCGGACGTCCAGAAAAATGCGCCGAAAACAAACAAAACGAAGATACGTCAAAACAGGGAGGACACCATGCTGCTGCGTTGTGCGAGAGCCCTTGGCATATTGACCTTGGGACTTCTTTGGGCGGCCACGGGGGCAATGGCGGCTGACGCGCCAAAAGAAATGAAGCTCTACGTGTTCAGCTCCGGGGCGCTGAACCTCGACAAGTCGATCATCCAGAACGGCGCCAGCGGCAAAGTGCAGATTCCCGTAGGCTTCTTCCTGATCCGCCATCCCAAGGGAGACGTGCTGTTCGACTGTGGCAACAACGACAAGATCATCACCGATGCGGATTATTGGGGACCGTTCGTCAAGGCGCTTGATCCGGGTCGCTCGCCGGATATCGCCATCGACACCCAGCTCAGCAAGATCAATGTGAAGCCTTCCGACATCAAATTTGTGGTGCTCGGTCATTTCCATGTCGACCATGCCGGCAACATCGGCAAATTCCTGGATTCGACATTTGTGTACCAGCGCGACGAGATCAGGAACGCGTTCTGGCCGGCGCCGGGCTATGCCACGTTCTTCATCAGCGATGATTTCGCCATGCTGCGAAACAGCGTAGGCGGCGGGATGCCAAGCAAATACAAGACGATCGAACTCGACGGCGACCTCGATTTGTTCGGGGACAACAGCATCTACATCCATCGGTCCGTGTCGCACACCCCCGGCAGCCAGATCATGGTGGTGCGGCTGCCCAAGACCGGAACGGTCGTGCTGACCAGCGACGCCGTCTATCTGCAGGAGAATCTCGACAAGAACATCCTGCCGAGCATCGGCAGCGTCTATGATCCCGTCGGCATGCTCGACGCCTATGCTTGGGTCAAGCGGGTGCATGACACCGAGGGTGGTGACATTGTCTTCGCGCACGATCCGGACGTGTACAAGGCCCACAAGCATTCGCCTGAATATTACGAGTGACCGACGCAAGGTCCCGCAAGCGGATTTCGATCCCGGGCCTGGCGCCCGGGATCGTATGCGCGGGGCAGCTAAGGCTGTGATCACTGGCGTCATCTGGGTGTTGTGAGCCGATGTCTCCTCTCGTGCTGGCGCAGAATGTCACCAAATGGTACGGGCCGCGGCGCGCCGTCGCTGACGTGTCCTTTGCGATTGAACCGGGTGAGATCGTCGGTCTGCTCGGGCCCAACGGCTCGGGCAAAAGCACGATCTTCCGCATGCTGACCGGCTATCTCGTACCGACCACCGGCCGCATCGAGGTCGCCGGCCACGACGTCCTGGCGGACTCGCTCGCGGTTCGCCGCGCGATCAGCTATGTGCCGGAAGACGCGCCACTCTACGATCACATGCGGGTCGGCGAGTTTCTTCGCTTTATGGCCAATCTTAGGGGATTGCGGGGGCGAGCCGCAACGACCGCGGTGGACGAAGCGGCCGAGCGGCTGGATCTGACCCGCGTCATGCGGCTCCCGACGGCAAAGCTCTCTCGCGGCTTCCGCCAGCGCGTCTCGATTGCGCAAGCGCTGCTGGGAAATCCGCAGGTGCTGGTGCTGGATGAGCCGACCAGCGGGCTCGATCCGCACCAGGTCATTGCCGTTCGCGATCTCATTCAGTCGCTCGCGGGAAACCACACCGTGCTGATTGCTTCCCACATCCTCCCCGAGATCGAAAAGATCGCGTCGCGGGTCATGATCCTGCTCGACGGCACGCTTCTGACCGCAGACGCGCTGAAGGAGAAGCCGAAAGGAACAACGCTGCGGCTTGCGGCAGCCGCTCCTGAAACGATCGTGCGAGCTGTCGCGTCCACCATCGCCGGCGTGGGCGACATTGCCGTCGAACCGAACACCGGCTCGGGACCAACGCATTATCTGATCTGGGGCGAGCCACGCGCATCGCTTGCCGCCGACCTCGTCGCGGCGCTGGTCAGGGCCGGCGTCGCCGTCTCGGAACTCGCCGAGGCCCGTCCGGATCTCGAGCGCGTGTTTCTCGACCTGACGCGGCGGTCGCCAAAGGTGGCCGCATGAGAAGCTTTGCGATCCTGTTGCGCAAGGAGGAGATGGCGCTGTTTTCCTCGCCGATCGCCTATGCCGTGATGACCGTTTTCCTGCTGATCATGGGCTACAGCTTCACGCTGACACTGTTCATCAGCCATCAGCCCAGCATGGTGCATGTGTTCTTCCAGATGTTCGTGCTCTTCATGCTGACCGCGCCGCTGATCACGATGCGCCTCCTGGCGGAGGAGCGAAAATTGCGAACGATGGAGGTGCTGCTCACCTCGCCGGTTTCCGAGGTCGCGATCGTGCTGGCGAAGTATGTCGCCAGCATGAGCCTGATCGTGCTCATGCTGCTGCTCTCGGGCTTTTACGCGGCGGCGCTGGCCTGGTTCGGCGATCCCGATTTCGGGCCGATCTATAGCGGCTATCTCGGCCTGCTGCTGTTCGGTTCCGCGCTGGTCGGCGCCGGACTGCTGGCATCGGCGCTCACGGCCAACCAGGTGATCGCGGCTCTGATATCGCTCAGCGTCTTTCTGCTTTTGTGGATCATCGACAGTTTCGGCTGGCTGCTGCCGAGCCCGGCGGACACGCTGGTGGTCAACCTGTCGCTGGCGGTGCATTTCCGCCCCTTTGCGGTGGGCTCGATCTATCTCTCGGACATCGGCTTCTTTCTCAGCGTCACCCTGCTGACGCTGCTGTTGACCGTGCGTGCGCTGGCGCGGCGTTAGGGAAAACAAATGTCGCGGTTTACCCGATCCGATATGATCGTCGCCGCGCTCATCGCTGCTGCGTTGCTGTTCGGCGCGCTCGGCTTGGCAGGATTTGGCGACAGGATCTCCAATATTCTGTTGTTCGCAGCCTGGTTGCTCACCCTGCTGACGCTATTCGCACTCGCAGTCCGCTTGCCGCTGCGCGGCCGGGGATCGCGATGGACGGTCTGGGCCGCCAACGCGCTGATCGTCTGCGGCGCGCTCGGCGCGGTGATTGCCGCCAACGTCGCCCTCTATCGCCACGACGTGCATTTCGACGCTACACGCGAAGGAGTGAACACCCCGCCGCGGCAACTCACCGATATTGTCGATCAGCTGCGGTCCCAGCTTTCGCTGGCCTATTTCTACAACGCCAGCGACCCCAACGCGCTCGCGGTACGGGACATGATCGGAATTGCAGCGCGCAACCATCCGCTGCTGGCGTTCCGTGCCATCGATCTCGACAAGGAGCCGGGGCTTGCGCGCGACATCGGCGTGCATTCCTATAATACGGCGGTGTTGCAGGCGGGTGATCGCAAGGTGCTGGTGGAAAACGTCACCGATGCCGCGCGCCTCGGCTACGCCGCGCTACGCGTCCTTCGACAGCGCGCCGAAACGATCTGCTTCGTGACCGGCCATGGCGAGACATTTCGCCCGATGCCGGGCCATTACCACTTCAGTCACGTCGAGACGCTGAGGGGCCACGATACGCCGGGCGCCGACGATGTGCTGGTCGCCGAGCCTGAGCAACTCGACCGGCTTCAACTGGCGCTCAACGAGATTGGTTTCGAGCTGCGCCCGCTCGCCATGGCGACGGCAAGCGCAATTCCGACCGGTTGCACCGTGATTGCCGAGATCGGTCCACGAACCGCGCTGGCGGCGGGCGAAGCGGATCTCCTCGCCGACTATCTCAAGCAGGGTGGACGGCTGGTGATGCTGATCGATCCGCAATTTCCCGTCGGGGGCGAGTTGCAAAATCGTTTGCTGACCCCGCTGGGCGTGTCGAGCGAGCCGGCCATCGTCATCGATCCGCTGAACCATTTTCGCACCGATCCGGACAAGGTCGCAGTGCCGTATTATCCGCCGCATCCGATCACGGCCCGTCTCGCACTCACCGTGTTCGCGCAAGCGCGGCCGATCCGCCTCGGCCAGCCGCTAATGGACGTGCGAGCCAGCGTGCTTGCCGCCAGCAGCCAGGACAGCTATCTGCGGCCATCCCCATCTGCCGGCGGCATCACGGTACCGGCCGGCGGACAGGCGCCAGGCGAGGTCGATCCTGGCGCTCAGGCGCAA
>Ga0137403_10008687_pt1 | contig 11360 bp, 11 predicted proteins | sample CZOMad2_1_16fung_FD_122057 | JGI IMG/M metagenome (GOLD analysis project Ga0137403, IMG submission 122057) | Vadose zone soil fungal communities from Angelo Coast Range Reserve, California, USA - CZOMad2_1_16fungal (Hybrid Assembly) | ecosystem: Environmental > Terrestrial > Soil > Vadose zone...
CTCGGCGAATGGGCGACGAGCAACGCGTCTCCTGGCAGGAGCTCCTCGCGCAGAGCCGCGACGACTTCGAGGCCGGCGGACCGGCTCGAACCCGCACTATCTTGCGATCACTGAATTTTCCGTCCAGGGCGTGCTCATGTGCCGCCCGACGGGCCGGACTATTGATATGGCAACATTGACGACAATGATTTGTTGTAGGCTTCGTTGTAACTCCGCCTGAAAAAGGACGCACCTATGAGGGAGCGGTGAGGAAGGGATTCGAACCCTCGGTTGTAACACACGCCTTTATCTAGCCAATTCATCTATGAAAATAAGCGATAAAATGTGCTCCCACTGTTTGGACGTTACGCTGGTTAGGCCGACCGTCCTGCGCCTGCGGGAAAGGGTTGGTCATGGCGAGTAAGCATGGCAAAGAACTCAAATACAAGTCGCTGTGTCCAAACGAGAAGGAACAGGAAGCGCGCACCGGCTCCGACCGTCAAGATGGCATCTATGAGTAGACGGCGTGACGAGTAGGGGCCTGCCAGGGCCACGAGCAGACCATCAAGCAAAAAGACCAGGGTCAGACTGCGAAACAGCTTGTACTCGGCTGCCTGTCGCTCGACCTCAGCGAGCGCACTCGGACTAGCGAGCCGAACGAAGGAGAACGCTGCGTTGAACACATAGGATCGTTTGCGGCCGACGTTCGGGGGGAGAGGGACTTCGTCCCGGACCGCTTGGAAGAAACGGTCCTTCGACTCTGGGAACACGAGGGAGGCTAGGCGGTTCAGCGGGACGCCCAGACCCAAGAGGAATTGCCCGGCCACGTAAGCCGCCACTAGAGCTGGCACCCAGTCCCACCAGTTCTGAGCCTCTGGAACTGAGATCGCCGCTAGGTGGGCCAAGGTCGAGCCTTGGAGCATGAGCAGGGCAATGCCTGGGACGAGTATGCCGAAAAAATCGATTGCGCCGAGAAAGAAGTCGGCGGGCTTTTCGCTCATAAGGCTCCGCGACGGTTCGGCCTAACAGGATATAGATGGAATTTTTCCGTAATCTTTACGGAATTATTCCGTCTAATCCGGTCGTTTGCTGGGAGGGAGTCCGACAAAAGCGGAGTCATGGGAATTCTTTTAGCGGGAATTGTGAAACGAAGCGAGAAAACACTTCCAGAGCGCGCTGGCGACCCTCCTCCGCCCTGAGAACGCCTTCCCTGGACGATGTCTGACTTTGCGTTCTGACTTTCGACACCAACCTCGCTTTTAGAGATGTATTTTCATAGTAAAATGAGCGGGCAACGGGAATCGAACCCGCATTCCGCGCGGCAGGGACCGCCGCTCGCGGCGCTTCGCGGGGAACCCGAAGATGGTTTTCGCCTGGAGGCACCGACCGACAAAACTGACGAAAATCTTTTTTGTCCGTTTTGTCGGTTGACCTGTCTGCCCTGCAACAATAGAAAGAGTTCACTTTAGTTTCGGGTTTATTCGGTAGATGGGCAGTGGCGGTCTACCCTGTTCGTGTTGTTGTGGAGATTCCTCGCGAAGCCAACCTGCTTCGACCAGTTCGTCGATGGCACCCAACGTAAGTTCTTTCGTGTCTAGCAAAGCCCACTCTTTTCTGTACACATCACGTGCAGTGAAGCCGTCCGGGAGAGCGCCTTGTTGAATCTTTTGAACGAGACGCGAGGCCGCTTGCAGATTGATATCGGTCACTAAGCCATAAATGCGGCGAGCGTGCGTCTCGAGGTAATCACACCAGCGCGCGGCTTGTTCCGTGGATCGTAACGAAACCGCACCGGTCGCGGTTTCGTCGGCGACCTCGATTAAATGGAAGATCAGTGACAGGCTCGGCAGCAAGCTGCGGTATTTTCCAAGGTGTTCCACCATGATTGCCGACTCATCTGGAGCACGGAGCTTCTTTGTTTCCAGCTTCTCCAACCAGCCAAAGAAAAATTCCTGCGCATCGTCAGCGAACTGGAAATGTGGAATCTGTGCGCTGTCTTCCTGTGTTGCACCGCACTGGACAAAGTCCATCGCGGCCAGCGTTTCAATCACTTTAAATGCGCGGTTCTTTTCAGTGTGGTTTGGATATTCATCTACGAGCTTCCATTCCTTTGATTCATCCGGATAGACCAGCAGCTGAAATCTCTGTAGCAAGCCGTCGTTGGCGATGCTTCGCACAACCTGGTAAAGGTACCTGATCAGCTTGGAAGGTTGGATCCCGCCGAAAATGCTCTCGCATAGATGCTCCGTATAAACCGTTCCTCGCCCGATTCGGTCAGTGGTGTAACTACCGTTCCCGTTCCAAGCTTCGAGATGGAAGGCGCGATCCGGTTCTCGCCCTTCCTTGTCCCAACTTGTTAGCAAACCAATCAACTCATCCCGAAAGATGAGCAGTCCACGCGGATTTACCGCAAGCAATTCACTAATCTTTTCGATTGTCGCGTCGTTTGTCTTATAGCGCCGCCAAATCGGAGGATCGGGCGCTTTCAAATCTGCCAACATGCTTTTCAAATCCGGCCGTGGATCATCTTTGGGATCATAGATCTTGAACTGAGCTCTTGCTGATTCGGGGTCACAACCTTTGAACCGGGCTCTTGCTGACTTAACCATCTGACCCGTGAGCGCATGCTGTTCCGCCTTATACATCGCCGCGTCGAGCAGATAAGTCTGCATAGCTGCGTCATATTCTTCCTTGGCGATCGCTTCCAGCCGCCCGAGCGGTTTATGAGCTTCCGCCAGAGCGGGAGTCTTTAACACGCTAGGCCGACCAATCGCGCCCCCCCATAGGTTTGGTATAACTAACCAGTCGTCGCGTCGCTTCGGCTTAATGCCGCATCCAGCACCGATTATCACACTTGCCATTGCCACTGCTGCGGCAGCGACAAAGTCGATTGGACATTGCATTCGGTGAGCGACGTCAACCAACCAACGTCGAAATGGTCCGGGAATCATAGTTTCGCTTAACGTCTGCACTGGTCGCAACTCGTTGCGGATTGGCTCCGGATCAGGCCACTCGCTTTCTCGCGATGTTTCGACCCGAACATGATCAAGCGGTTTACGCGCGTTAATGATTGCTGCAATCAGGTCATCCGATGTAGCGCCAGCTCGCGTCCAGTCGTTCAAATCCTTGAATTGCTCGGGCGTTTTAGCCCAACGGACGTTCGCGGCTGCGTGCATGGCCACATTTTTTAGCCACTCGTCGCCCGCACGCTTGCCCTTCTTTTCAACATCGTTCTGCTTGAAAGCAAAAACGTGAGTAGTTCCACGTGGGATCAGGCCGGTTACCAGAGCTCCATTCGCCGCACCGCGTGTAAATGATCACCAATCCAGGTTCATCCTCCAACTTGTCTATGAGGGCAAATGCATCCCAATAAGACTCGAAGAGGTAAACGTGGCATGCGCCTGTTGAAGCGCCGATGACCAGAGGGCGCGCAGTGCAGCCTTCGGTATAAAACCAGCGATTGCCGGATTTAGATCGGTAGTGGGCCCCGATTCCGCTCCCATCCGCGGCATGAACAGGGAAAGCAATGCAGCCGTTGTAGATTCCGACCAGACCCCGGTCCCGCAACGAACGGCAGAATTTATCTGAATAACCGCGCCATTTCGCGAGCCGTTCGACATGTTTCTCTGTGAACGCCTTAACGCACGAATCCCAATTAAACCGCGTCGTCCGTGGCCTAACGACTGCGGTTGGACGAACAGAATCTGCACCGTTAACACCGGCGAGTTCTAGGAAACGCTTGGTCGCATCGCGGCGAGAAGGGTTTCCGTGCAACTCCAAGAAGTTTATTTCATCGCCAGAGCCGCAGCCGGCGTGACACTTCCAACGCCATTCGCCCTTCTTATCCCTGTAAATCGAGAACGAAGCGCGCTGGTCATCGTGGAATGGGCAACGGGAGCTTTTCTTCGCGTGCTCGCCAAGTCCGACTTGCTTCATCAGCTCGGGCAGCGGCAGCTTACGCTTTGCTTCATCTATAGGGTTCATCGCTCCCCCTCCTCGATTGACGTATTTGCAATTGCTTCCGCCATGCAGATACAGATTCCACCAATGTGGCGACAGAACGCGCTAAGGTGTTTGACACTCCCTCTGCTTTGAAACTGATTCAGCAGCCGCCAACCTTCATTCGCCAAAGCAGGTGGCGCGTAATTGTTGATTTCTCTCAGCCGTGCGATTACGGTCAGAGCGGTAACTGAATTGAGGCGGGCGGGACCTTGAATCCCGCCTGTTTCGTTTGGCGGCGAGTTCATCGCGCACTCCCTTCGACTCCGGCGCGGTTTGCCTTAACGCGACGCACTCGTCTCGGTGCGAGATTCGGCCGTTTTGTCTGACCAACACGCTTTTGCAACCAAGAAACAATTGATGACGTGAGAAACGTTCGTTTTCCGCGCCCTAAGCCGAGGCTTGCAGTCTCGATCTCGCCGCAGCTCGCCAGCTCGTAGAGCAGGCTGCGACTGAGCGGCGCGATGTGAGCGTTAACTCCGGCGACATCAAGAAGCGGTGGAATCTTCGACAAGTCGATGTTGAGCTTTGCGACACCTGCGAGTTCGGATGTGTTTGCTTTCATGCGCGCCGTTTTGCCAAATTCCGAGCACGCAGCGAATTGCACCTCGATACTAGGAGGTGCATCGTTGATCGAAAAGCCGCTATTCTCGCTATCTTCTGGAGCGCTTTTTCGCTGATTTTCCCCTACGCCCTCGCCCAGCCAGCGCCAACAAAGTGTACCGAACTCCTGTAAGAACTTTCCCCATAAGTTCCGGCTGGAATTTTGCCATTTCTACAGTGCCGCCTTCGTCTCGATCGACGATTCTCGACTGCAATTTTTTCGCAGCCTTGTCAAAAATAACCCTCCACAAGAACAAGCCTTCGATTACCGGCTTAAAATAACCAACGCTTTCGCCGTCGAGTCGTTCCAAGAATGGGAGGTCTGTTGCTGGATTCGTTTTAGTTAACGGCACAAGTTCATCCATCCACCAAGGCCACAGCAGGAGACGACGACCAGGCGTTTCAAAGCCTTGCACTCGAAACCTCGCTTTCATTCGCGGATGCCAGTATTCGACGGTTGCTATTAGCTTCGATTCACGACGTAGCCTGTGGAATGGTATCAACCACTGCGCGTTTAGCATGGTAGCCTTGATCGCCGCTTCGGTCTCGTCACGCCAACCACCCTTGCCTTTTCTTGCGGTACCTGCTCGACTCTTAGGGCCAGCAGTAATCAGCGCTTGGCTGCCAACCCTTAGTGCCTCGAAAAGCGCTACCTCGTCTTTCATCTTAGATGCCCCCCCACTGGCCCCTGGCGCAAAGTTAATCGGCCACGCACGAAGCCGCTTGGGCGCATTACCGAGCGCACCGCCTTCGGCTAAGCCGTTGAGTCGCTCGACGAACTCAAATCCAATTTGACAAACGGCTTCCGCAGCGGCTTTCTCGCTGCCTCCGCTCGTCCACGCCAACGCATATCGAAGATGCTTCAACAACTCTACGGCCGAGTCGTCGCGGCTACCGGTGATTACATCATCAATCGAGACAGGGCGAATTAGAGAGCGACCATCAGCCAAAAGATTTTCGAGTTCGGCAATCGGAAAGACGAATGAGTAAAGAGAGGAAACAACTGGCATCATCAAGAATGAATTGGCCAACGCGGACCGCTCCTTATTTTCAGCGGATCGCTTTGACCTAGCCTTGTGTTTCGGCGTTTTCACGCCGAAAGCCGAATGGACTTCACAGCCAATCGGAGCACATCGAGATCCGCATTGACGTAATTCGCGTGTGTGTCGACGTCGATGTGGCCGGTGATCTGGCGCGCGACCTCCGCGCGCACGCCAGCCGCCGCAAGTTGCGTCGCAGCGAAGTGGCGGAAGCTGTGAAAAGATTTTTGACTCGTCGACCGCCCGCGTCCTCCGGCCATCGCTTGTCGCGCAACCCCGGCCGATACATTAGCCCGTTTCATCAAACGTTTGAACGCCATGCTCAGACCAGATTTTCCTGCGCCGCTCTTGCCGGCAAGGCTCGGAAAAACCGGGGCAGCCCCAATTCCACGCTGCTGTTTCTTCAACCATGCAATAAAGGATGAATGCAAAGGTAATGCCAGTGTCGCTCCCGTTTTGGCAGTCTTGATACGAAGAACCTTCGTATCCAAGTTCAGGTTCCCCCAACAAACGCGGCTTGCGTCCATTAGCCGCAAGCCCGTCGTTGCCGCCAAAACCAAAAGACCCTTCCAGTCTCCCTTTGCGTGATCAATCAGCCGTGCAACTTCCTCTTGCGTGAACGGAAGGCGTTTAGAATCATCAGTATTATCCCATACGCTGCCGACACCAACGAAGGGATTTCGGGCGATATACCCGTCTTCCAGCGCGCCTTTGTAAACACCCCGGAGAATCTTGATTGTTTGATTAACAGTCGCTGATGACAACCCTTCGTTGGCGAGCCGATCGCGATAGGCGACCGCTTGCAGTTTGGTGGCCGTTTCCAGTGGCTTGTCGGCCGTTTGTTTCAGGAACGCCAGCCAGTCTCGACAAGTTTGTTCATATTTCATCTTTGATCGCTTTGTAATCGAAGTCGTTCTACTCGCGAGCCACGCATCGCACCATTTGCGATGCGTCATGGCATCTAATGATTGCTGGCCCGCTGCGCTCAAAAGGTCACTGATCAGATCGCGGGCTGCTCCGGCATCTAAGCGCCCTTCGCGCGCAAGCCGTTCAGCACGTGCAATAGCATCACTGATTCCGCCCGGAGAAATGTCCGGCCTCTGATTATTACGCTCTCGCGCGGCCTCGATCTCCCAAGATCGGGCGATCAATTTAGCGTCGGAACGAGAACGCGTTCCCGTCGAACGGTTGATGGTTTTCCCTTCGGCGCCACGATAGCGCGCAAACCAGTTCGCCGATTTAGGATGTCTCCAGATACAAGCCATTGGTAAGACAAATAAGTAAGACAGTCCGTGTCTATTCGGCGTTGCCTTACCATGTTTTCCAACCTATGACAATAATTATTTTCACCGGGGTGTTTAGACATGCGGGTTCGATTCCCGTTGCCCGCTCATTTTACCTCTGAAAATGAGCTTTGACCGTTGTTAGGGGCGTGGGGGCCCGGCGACGATAAGGTGGCAACTGAAATCTCAGTGATGCGAATCCTCTTATCTGTTTTGGGCCGCATCTTTTTCGAACAATTCTGTCGACCTTAGCAGTTCTTCAATCGCTTGGGCCTCTTTTTTAACCCCGCGTTGAAGCACCCCAATCATTTCGACGCCTCGGGGCGACAAAGCTTCTTCGCGCAGCAAAACTTCGAGCCCAAGCAACAGGGGACCCAACGGCTCACGCAGTAGGTGCGTAATGCGCTGAACAAATTCTGCATTGCCAGCTACCGTCGGTTCCAGCCCGGCATTCAATTGACGCACAGCTTCTTGATGTTCCTCAACGAATTGGAGGGTTGCTTCGATAATGACGTTGTCGAAAAAACATTCCACAACCCGCCGCGCGGCATTTTGCGCGTCAACGTCAAAACGTACATTGGTCGCGGCGAAGGCTTTAAGCCAGGTGTCAATGAAGTTCCGACGGATCAGGCAGATCTCGCGGATTAGTTCGTCTAGTTTGTAACCTTGTCGCCAGCGTTTCCAGCCGTGCGCCCTGGCATCCTGCCTCGCCTCTCTCTTGATCTCCTGGGCATCGGGCTGTTTGAGGAGAGCTGCCAGCTCCGTGCAGAGCTCGGGCAGATGATCAAGCAGTTGTGTATATGTAAGATTGTCCGAAGTAGAAATGTTCGGGTTCTGACCGACTGCAGCGATCCAGGATTGGAGAATTTGCTCCCGATGGGCGAGCACAAAATCAGCAAACCCACAAACTGATGGGACCCCAGACCTGCTCTGACCGTAACGAGTGATGAACCAAGCCTCCTAATCTTATTTCGGAGGTAAATACCTGCGCGGCCCTAGCCTAAAGTATTATCGCCAAAAAAATTCCAAACTAAAAGATGGGATCTTGCATTTGTAAGTTGGCGGTGACGGGGTGCGTTGCCAGCAGCCGGAACGTGCACCCACAAGAGGACCGAGCCGAGGATCCCCTTAGTGTGTCTCGGTCCCGTCAATGGTCATGTTTTTTGTACCGGGGGAGTAGAACCGCGGACGTGATATGGGCTGATACTTACGGCGTAAGGAAAATTTTGCCCGTGTAAGGATCTTCCACTGGGGTTCCCGGCGGAAAACCGATGACTTGGACGTAACCGGCATCCGGCGCGAACGGACTTGTAACTAAACCTGGTTTTCCCTGCACCGGAGTTCCGTACGGTAGGTTGGCTTTTTCGTCGCTCGCGATCGAGCCTGCCTTCGCCCACCGGACGTCGGGCTGGCCCGGTGGCGCAGGGGTTGGCGTTTGCGAAGTCTGACTGTTCGAAGCATCGCTTGGCGGAGTCTTTTTACGCTTATGCGTGCTCCGGTGCGCCCGCGGCGTCTCTTTCGGGTGAGCGATTGCGCTACGTACCGTCCTGAAAAAATCTTGGAAGGGCCCCGCTTTCGCCGCATCAGTCGCAGTAGATATCGTGGAGATCGACAACCAGACTACGATTGCGTGGAGTCGTCGTTTCACAACACTGCTTCGTGCCACCCGCCTGCTATGCGTGTCTTGTAATTGACTAAACCATTGGAATGGCCGCGGTTCTGAGCTGGAGCCTGCCGCCGTGCGGAGCCAAGAAAAGCCGCAGGATTTATCAAATCCTGCGGCTTTTTATCGGTGATATTCCAAGACGCGCGTCAATCGACGACGACGCGATCAACCATACGTGAATCGCCTAGATTTGCGTAATAAATATGCACCCGAGTGCCGGGTTTGATCGCAGTTTGGATCACTTCGCCCTTCTTGTTGACGACGTGACCGCGCCCGTTAAGGACGTAGCTGCCCGGAGTATTGGAACGATCCTCGCGAACAACAAGTGTCTTGAACGGCTGGTAATTGGCCGCCGAGCCTTCCTCACTTGTCATTTTGATGATGGTTCCAGTCACCGTTACCGCTTCGGTGCTACTTGGCCCTTGCCCTTTGCCCTTCGACTCTGGTTGCGCGAACGCCAGCGGCGCCAGCAGTGCGCAGCAGATGAGGATGGTAATTGGTTTCTTCATGTTATCCCTCCATTGTTGTTGATGGTTGTACGTGACGGTTGGTTACCCTTTACAAAGGGATTCCGGAGCGCGTGCTGCACGAAATTTAGATTTCTGTCGTCTCTGGCTTATCTTCTGCAATCTTGAAAGAAGCCGTTAATCTGGATACCTGCGCGGCAAACGGGCAGAGTGGCAGCGAAGTGTTTCCTTCCACTCACTGGAGCGTGGTGCTGGCGGCCGGGAGAAGCGAAGCCGAACCGGAGATGGCGGGGGCCGCGCTAACAGAACTTTGCCAAATCTATTGGGCGCCGCTTTACGGCTTCGTCCGCAGTCGCGGGCACACCGTGCACGACGCACAGGATCTCACGCAGAGTTTTTTCGCTTATGTGCTCGAACATAAAGTTTACGCCCGCGTGGATCGACGGAAAGGCAGGTTCCGTTCATTTCTACTCGCCTCCCTGAAAAATTTTCTCGCGGACGCTGCCGACAGAGACCGGACCCTTAAGCGCGGTGGTGCACAGATTTTTCTGCCGCTGCATGAAGAGCAGGCGCAAGAGGCAGAGTCGCTTTTCCAGACCCATAGCGGCATGAGCAACGAGGATCGGCTCTTCGATCGCAGTTGGGCGGAGGCATTGGTTGCCGCTGCATTGGAACGGCTCTCGGCAGATTACAGATGTGAGACCAAGGAGCAGCTCTTCAAGGAATTGAGAATATTTATCGCTGGTGGCGCGGAGCCGCCGCCAACTTATGCCGAGCTGACGGATCGGTTGGGGATAACTGAGTCAACGCTTCGCAGTCATGTCACCCGTCTCAGGGCGCGGTATCGGGAAGCATTGCGCACCGAGGTGCGCCGAACGGTGGACAGCGAAAAGCAGGTAGATCAAGAGTTGCGCGAGTTGCTCCACGTGTTAACGGAAATGTAAGGAACGCGCGCCATGGGAAAACCGCTGGCATCTAGCGTCGGGGTCTGCTCGGTCTGTGGCAAGCCGTTGAACGCAAAAGGCGACTGCCTGGCTTGTCTGCTGCGGACGGGTTTAGAGGAAACAGTCGTCGAACCTAAACCGGCGGTCCTAGCGTTCGGCGATTTCGAAGTCGAGCAACACGCAGATGGTTCTTGCTGGGAACTCGGTCACGGTGCAATTGGCGTGACATACCTTGCTGTGGACAAGGTGTTACGCCGGCGCGTCGCGCTTAAAGTGATCGAGGTTCCTCCGGCGGCACGCGGCTCCAAAGCTGTGCGCGACCGTTTCCTACGTGAAGCGCGCGCGGCGGCTACCCTACGGCACCCGAATGTAGCTCCCGTCTTCCAGTTTGGTACTTCGCCGGATGCTATTCACTGCTATTACGCGATGGAACTGATCGAAGGGGAAACGTTAGCGGCGCGCGTGCGCAGGGATGGTCCGCTTAACGCGAAGGAGGCTTTGAAAATTGCGATTCAAATTGCGCGGGCGTTAGTGGCTGCGGCGGCCCACGATTTAATCCATCGCGATCTGAAGCCGAGCAATATCATGCTGACGAGCGATTCGGAGGTGAAAGTCATCGATTTCGGTCTAGCTAAGGCGATTACCGACGCCGGGGGGGAAATGGATCTGACCCATGGAGAATTCGTAGGCACACCGACTTTCGCCAGCCCTGAGCAATTTGGAGGCGGCCCAGTGGATGCGCGCTCGGACATCTATGCGCTGGGCGGCACGCTCTGGTTTGCGCTCACTGGTTTGGCACCACACCCTGGCAAGACGTTGGAAGAGATTCGCGAGCGTAAAACGCGCGATGGCCTGCCGGTCGCGCAGTTGATTGCCAGAAAAGTTCCTGAACCGCTGGTAAAACTGCTGCGTTCTACGCTTGCCATTGATCCTGGGAAGCGGCCCGCGTCGGCTCGCGAATTGATGGAAGCCTTGGAATCGTGTCGTCGGAACCTTACTCGTCGCATCGGCGTCCGTTCTGAGGAAGCTGCTCTGCGTAGCGAAGCGTTTTCCAGAGCGTTAACGGATGCCAAAGCGTGCGCTGGCGATCGCGAAAGTTTACACGCGCTTTTCGACAGTGCGGCGAAGAAAGCGGCGGCCATCTCTAAGAAACCGTTTAAACAGAACTGGGCTTACCTTCAAACGATGTTGCGTTTAATTCGTGCATACCATCGGGGGGAATACGATCAAGTTTCCGATGACGCGCTCGTGTGGATCATTGCAGCCTTGAACTATCTGGTGGACCCATTCGATTTGATTCCCGACAACACTCCGTTTCTCGGCTTGGTTGATGATGCACATGTAGTCGAACTTGTGACCGATAAGACTCGAAGAACGCT
>Ga0137403_10008688_pt1 | contig 11358 bp, 13 predicted proteins | sample CZOMad2_1_16fung_FD_122057 | JGI IMG/M metagenome (GOLD analysis project Ga0137403, IMG submission 122057) | Vadose zone soil fungal communities from Angelo Coast Range Reserve, California, USA - CZOMad2_1_16fungal (Hybrid Assembly) | ecosystem: Environmental > Terrestrial > Soil > Vadose zone...
CAGATCACGTAGGCCCGGACGCCCTCGTCCGGGCAAGCGGTCGAGCTTCGCTCGACTGGGCGGGTGAGGGCACCCGCCCCTACGCGCATATTTATGACAACACCACCCCTAAAATTCCGGTCACAATCAGCACGCCCAATCCGATGGGCAGTAACACCTTCCATCCCACTCTCATCAACTGATCGAAGCGGTAGCGCGGAAACGTGCCGCGATACCAAATGTAGAGATACATGAAGCCGGCAACTTTAATTGCGAACCAATAAATATCCTGAATGCGATCGCGCACCGGGGGCATGAACAGAACCAGACCGATCAGCCCCAGCACTGCGCCGAACCCTGCAAGCCCGATGGTCTGAACGCGGAAGTACGGATGTTTCGGCATGCGGATGGTGCTGTAGAACGTCATCAAAGCCAAAAGCACAAATGTGACGCCTGGGAACAGCGAGAACACCAGGTCCCACGTGTCGCCCGTGAGCCAGTGCGGGAATGGACGCATCCATCCGCCCAGCCACAGCGTGACTGCAATCGATGAAACCGCGATCATCGCCGAGTACTCTGCCAGGAAAAATAATGACCAGCGAAAGCCGGAATACTCGGTGTGGAAGCCAGCAGTCAGCTCGGATTCTGCTTCCGGCAAGTCGAATGGCGCGCGATTGGTTTCCGCGACCATGGCCACTGCGAAAACGAAAAACGCGATTAGTCCCAGCGGAAAAAATTTGAAGATGAACCAGGTCTGCTGCGCTTGCTGCGCCTGCACGATGCCGATCATGCTCAGCGTTCCCGTGCCCTCCGTGTTCAGGCTTGTCATCAAGATCGCTGAAATTACGGCTAGGCCCATGGCGATCTCGTAAGAAACCATCTGCGCGCTGGAGCGCAATGCGCCGATCAGCGGATAGTGCGAGTTCGAAGCCCACCCGGCGGTTACGATTCCTAATACACTTAGCGACGAGACTCCCAGCATGAACAGCACGCCAATATTCATATCCGTGACGGCATGGGTTGGACCAAAAGGAACAACGATGAATACCGTGAAAGAAGTAATCACCACGATGAGAGGAGCGATCCAAAAAACGATGGGATCAGCCTCGGCCGGCATGATGTCTTCTTTGATTAAAAGCTTGAGGGCATCTGCAATCGGCTGAAGCAGGCCATGCGGGCCTACGCGCATTGGACCAAGGCGTACCTGCATGTGAGCGAGAATTTTTCGCTCCAGCCAGTTCATCGCAATCACCGCCACGGACAGGCCGAGGAAAATTAGAAGAATGTAGATGAAGGCCCAGAGAAAGTTTCCTGCCTGTCCCGGAGTGGTATCGCTCTTGAGATATGAGGTGATGTAGTCGAGCATCAGCGATCCACCTCGCCGAGCACGATGTCGAGCGTGCCGATTACGGCAATCACGTCGGCGACCAATTGACCGCGGACCATCTGGTCTAAGGCTTGCAAATTAACAAAAGATGGCGGCCGCACACGCACTCGATACGGCTGCGTGGAACCATCGCTGACAATGAAATATCCCAGCTCGCCTTTTGGAGCTTCAATGGAATGGTAGATCTCGCCGACCGGCGGCTTCATGACTTTGGGCACTTTGGCCATGATCGGACCGTCGGGAATTTTCCCAACCGCCTGCTCGATAATTCGCAGCGATTGCCGCATCTCCTGCATGCGGACAATGTACCGGTCGTAGGTATCGCCGTTCTGGCCGGTGGGAATTTCGAAGTCGAAATCTGAGTAAGCAGCGTACGGCTGCGCTTTGCGCAAATCCCATTTCACGCCACTGGCGCGCAGCACCGGGCCGGTCACGCCGAGCGCCCTGCAATCTGCCGCCGAGAGGAACCCCACGCCTCTGGTGCGCTCCACCCAGATGCGATTCGTGGTCAGCAGCTCTTCATATTCATCAATTTTCGGCGTGACGAACTTCAGAAACTTCTTTACGTCCTCCTCGAATCCCTCGTACGTTTCGTACTGGCATCCGCCGATGCGGAAAGCATGAGTGGTCAGGCGCGCGCCGCAATATTTTTCGAAAATTTTGAGGATCTCTTCCCGATCGCGAAAAGTATAGAAAAGCGGCGTAATAGCGCCGATGTCGAGCGCATGCGTCCCCAGCCAGAGCATGTGGCTGGCCAGCCGATTCAGCTCGGTGAGAATTACGCGGATGTATTTCGCGCGCGCAGGAGCTTCAACGTTCAGCAGTTTTTCAACGGCCTCGCAATAACCTAATCCATTCGACACCGCGGCGACATAGTCCATGCGGTCGACGTATGGATTGAACATCGTATAGGTGCGGTTTTCGGCGATCTTCTCTACCCCGCGGTGCAGATAACCGATGACGCATTCCGTGCCGAGAACTTTTTCGCCATCCAACTTCAAAATGACGCGCAGCACGCCGTGAGTGGCCGGATGCTGCGGGCCCATATTGATGATGAGCTCGTTGGAATCAAGAAAGGTCTTGTCGGCGTGCTCCAGTTCCAAAGGCGAGCTTCGATCCGTCATTGGCCGCTCTCGATCCCCAGGTTAATCTGCACCCACTCGTTATCTTGCTGAATAATGCCGTAATCCTTGCGCAGCGGATGGCCTTTCCAACCGTCGGGCAGCAGAATGCGTTTCAGATCGGGATGTCCCTCGAAGCGAATCCCAAACATGTCGTAGACTTCGCGTTCCAACCAGTTGGCTGCCGGCCAGATCGGAACGGCGCTGGGCACGGTCTCCCCATCCGCGATCAGGGTCTTCACCCGAATCCGCTCGTTGCGCGCGAAGGAGTAGAGAATCCAGATGAGGTCGAACTGTTTTTCGCGTTGCGGATAATGAACCGCAGTGATATCTACGCAATAATCGAACTGCTCCTGATCGCGCAGAACCTGCAAAAATTCCGGAATTAAAGACGGATCTACCACCATGTAGTTCTGCCCGAGATAGGTGCTGGCCTCGCGGATTCCGGAGCCATACTGCCTCTTAAGAGTCGCTACCAAGGCAGAATTCCATGGCTCGGGCGCAGGCCCCGTTGGTTTCGCTGGAGCTGCCGGCGCGTGTGGCGCAGCGGCTTTGGGCGGGGCTCCTGGCGCGCCGGGGGTGGCAGGAGCGGTTGGATCTCCGGGTTTTTTCGCAGGAACCGGTTCGACCGAAGGAGGAGTCGGTTTTCCCGGCGAGTCTTTGGGTTCGCCATTCGGCGGCGGGGTTGGGGCTTTGGTCTCCTCGGACATGGTTGCGGGGGAACAAACCTCCGGCGGCACACACTCTTACAAGGAACGTTAACTTCTAACAGCTTGCAAACAGGGTGTCAATGAGGGGCGCTAAGGCTAGCGGAGTTTCCTCCTCACGACTTTTCTTTTGGAACGTCATCCCGAAGCCCTCGCGCTTTCACCAGCGAGGCGAGGGATCTCGCGCGTATCGCCTAGGAGGAAAACAACAAATGCACTTCTGCTGAAGGTTCATTTCCTCTGCGCCGTCTGGTAGCCTTCGATCAAATCTCGAATTCTCTGTGCGTCCGCTTTGCGGTGGCCATGACTGGTGATCGGGTCGGCACCGCCGGAAGAATCAATGCGAATTTCTGACCAGATGATTCCGGTTGAAATTTGTACAGACGCGACTTTGCCGATGGCAATGCTTTCCTCGCTGCTGCCGAAGAGGCGCGGCTTCACGCGGTTCACATGCTGCGGAGTCACAGTGATACGGGTGGGGAAGAAAAGATTGCCTTTGGTCCAGCGGCTGGCGGCAAAAGTCTCGGCATTGTTGGACATAATTGGCTATGTCTGGATACCCGCACACTCGTGGGCCTCTGACCTGAAAGGCCGAGCTTCGCTCGGCCGGGCGGGTGGGGGCACCCGCCCCTACGTGTGAATTTGGGTCCCTACACCCACTCCAGCGCGCCCTTTTTCCAAATCCAGATGTAACCGACGATCAGGATCATGAGGAAAATCAAAATCTCGACCAGCCCGAATACGCCGAGCGCCTTGAACTTCACCGCCCAGGGAAAAAGGAAAATCGTCTCCACGTCGAAGACCACAAAAAGAATCGCGACAATGTAAAAGCGGACCGTGTAGCGCCCGCGAGCGGAATCGACAGGATCGATGCCGCATTCGTAGGGCATCAGCTTCGCCTTGCTCGGATTTTCGGGGCGCACCAGCTTCGCCGCGAACAGGGTCACAGGAATGAGAACACCAATCAGCGCGACGAAAATAAAAATGGGAACGTAATTTTGCGGCATCTACCTTCCTCGCGTACCAAGTGCAACTTTGCAATAGTACAGCCGGGGCTGACTAGCTTCAACCCGCCAATCCCAATTCATCTTTCTTGTTTTTCAGGAAAGATAAACACTTTTCTGGCAAGATCAGAGTTCAACACTTCTTCGCTGTAATAGCGGCTCAAAATTCCCTTCTTCCAGACAAATAGATCAGGATTATTCCGCGCGAACTCGTTCCAATCCCGAGGGTTTGCGCTCTGCGCCATCCGTTGGCGAATAATCAGCACATAGGCCCATGTGATGGTTTCGTGGTAAAGATTCGGTTTACCTTGTGCTGCGGCAAATCGCCGGAGGGCGTCAGAAAATCTTCCTAATGCCTCCAGCGCCGGATAGCGACAGAGGTATTCGAAGGCCATTCTGACGTGATCAGAATGGTGAAACTGCTCAAGCTTTCCCTGCTCGAAGTTGTCGATTAGATCGTTCGTTGTCGCGATCACTGGATTATGCTCGCTTGGAGTGTTGCGCCATTACCGCCAGCGCGGCTGCTGCGTAAACAATAAGGGGCAGCACGTTGTAACTCCCGTGCAGCAGATGGATGAGTATGGCCGCCGTAAGGAACACGATCAGACCCCAGCCACCGATCATGACTGCGCCGGGAACCAGAAACAGAAACGCTGTCAACATTTCACCCCAGGCCTCGACCACCCGAATCCAGTCTGGCAGTCCTGTTTTGCTGAAGGCGTGAGCCGATGCCGGAGCAAAGGCAAACAGCGCTGCTTCAATGAGCAGAGTCAATCCCAGAGTCCATTGCAGAGCAGTGAGCGCAATTTTTTGAATTCTGGTATCCATATCGTCTCTAGGCTTTCCGTTGCCTTGAACGCGCTTCCTTCAGACGATGACTTGCCGTGGAATCAAGCTCCAAGCCGTAAAACTTCTTCAGTTCGCGAATGCGCTCCAGTGAGGCCTGGTTGAACGGGCACTTCCCATCAAATGCATGCAGGACGATGCCCTCCAGCAAATCGCCCAGCGTAAGGTCGTGGTACTCGGCAAAGGCCTTCAGAACTTTCACCAGGCGCTTTTCGATTCGAACTCCGGTTTGCACGCGCTCAACCAGCAGCGAATTGGTCTCCATGTGTACCAATGTACCAAGGTAACACATCGAAGTGCAAGGCACCGCTCGACTTACCGTCCTAACTCGCTCGTTTCCAGTTACTTACGTCACAACAAACCCACGAATCCGCTTGAGCCGCAAGCTGCGTTGTCCTTAGATATCGGCTAGGCAAATATGCGAAACGCGATCGTGCTCGGGCTGTTGGTTCTATTTTCCGCGTCCTGCTGGGCACAGGACAAAGTTTTCGACTGGGTTCGCGCCAGCGACGAATTCGCGCAACTGTACCCCGCCGACTATCACGCTGGACGTGTCTACCGGGCGGGCAATGACGGCGGGAACATGCATGTAAACATCGAGGCCAAGCAGCCGGTCACGATCGCGATCGCATTCAGCAGAGAATGGAATGAGGCGCAGGAGCATCCCGAAACGATTTCCGATCTGGAATTCCGCTGCATGCGTGAGCACGTGGTCAACACCACCTACGAATGCCATCTTCCGCCAAACCGTCCCATGGTGCTTTTGGTCCGCGATGAGCGCACGCAGGATCGGGCGATTTACAAAGGAATCGATGCAATGCTGGGTCAGGGAGCGCGTCAGTTGGTCTCGCCTAATGATCTTCGGATCACGTATTACAGTTGGTCGTGCGTGCAGAACTGCTTGCAGCCGGAATTTCAATGGGTGCTGTTGCTCAAGGAAAAGTACGAGCTTACATCCGTCCCTAAGGTTTACAGTCTGCTGACGCCGGAGCGTGACAGACAGCAAGTGAGCGTGCGAATCAAAGCCCCGGTACCGATGACAATTGCGCTTTTGCCCTCGCAGTCCGCCGACCAAATTTATGACAAGCCGGACACGCTCGGGTCAGCTCTTGCGAATACTTCCTGCAAGCAGCGAGGAGTGCAGTCGCTCAGTTTCGAATGCACGGTGAATTTGGCCGATGGACGGCAATCGCTGGTAGTCGTGCCGGATTCCACCGCGAAAGTTCCACACAAGAAAGCCGAAATCGAAATGCAGGCTGTCGAATGCCGAGCCAACTGCGACCTGCTGAAGAAGTGACCTATTAGTCGTTCACCGGTTCCCGCAAAGCTTTGCCGTAATCGTCAGCCGTTGTGAGATAGCAAGGAAGCGGCGCGCGGCGGCGCTCAACATTCAAAATCGGGGAGTCAGTAGAATACTTCAGGCTTGATCGTGGTCCGTGCGGCGACGTCATTTGCGCAAGCGTCTCATCACACTCGGGATCTCGCAATGCGCGAATCTCGTGCACGGTAGCATAGTCGAGGCCATTGTCCGAAAGCCTCGGCTGATATGGAAGAAATCCGTACACCAGCTTGACCAGCCTTGATTCGCTCTGGTTCAACGCTTTCTCGGCGACAAAAACTTCTTCATTTGAGAAGAACGATGAACGCGGGTGATTCCACGCCATCGCTACAATTCGCACACGTATGGGTTCTTTCTTTCCATCCTGCCAGCGCAGTTCGGCCTCCGCGGGTTCGCGCCCCAGCATTGCGCAGATGCCCAGCAGCGTGAGCAGCAGGATGCGACAGATCGAGGGTTTTACGAATCGCATGCGGCTGGTGGAGCAATTCAGAGAGTCTCGACTATAGATGCGACCGGCTTGCCCCAGGTTTTTGCCATAGTAATGCCTTGGGCAGGACGCCGTCTACCCGGCCAAGACGCTTAGTTATAATCGCTGCTTCACCCTGTACAAAAAGGAGCATCTTGGCACTCGACGAAAATATTTACGAACTGCGACGCGAGAAGCTGAAACGCATTGAGGCTCTTGGGCAGCGGACCTATCCGACAAAATACGAGTTCACCCATACCATCCCGCAGGTCCTGGCGGAGTACTCGGAGAAAACCGCGGAGCAACTGGAAAATCCCAGAATAAATGTGCGCGTGGCTGGCCGGATTATGGCCATTCGGTTAATGGGAAAGGCCGGTTTCGCGCACTTGCAACAGGAAGGACAGCGGCTCCAGATTTACGTGAAGAAAGACGCCGTCGGCGAAAAAGGATTCGAGCTTTACAAGTTGCTCGACCTCGGCGATCACATCGGCGTAAGTGGATATTTGTTCCGCACGCGCACCGGCGAGCTAACGGTACACGTGGAAGAGATCACGTTTTTATCCAAGGATCTGCTGCCGTTGCCCGAAAAATGGCACGGACTGACAGATGTCGAACTGCGCTACCGCCAGCGTTACGTCGATCTAGTGATGAATCCCGAAGTTCGCGAAGTATTTCTCAAGCGCAGCAAACTGGTGCAATCGATGCGGCGGTTCATGGATGCTCATGGATTCATCGAAGTAGAAACTCCCATGATGCAGCCTATCCCCGGTGGCGCCGTAGCTCGGCCGTTCATTACGCACCACAACACGCTCGATATGAATCTCTACCTGCGCATCGCGCCGGAACTTTACTTGAAGCGGCTGACGGTCGGCGGACTCGACCGCGTCTATGAGATTAACCGCAATTTTAGAAACGAAGGCCTGGGCTGGCGCTGGAATCCTGAGTTCACCATGCTGGAGTTCTACCAGGCCTATACCGACTATCGCGGCGTGATGGATCTGACGCAGGAGTTGATTATCCAAGCTGCGAAAGATGTTACTGGTAGGACGAAAACCAAATGGGGAGAGGTGGAAATCGACTGGTCAGAAGCAAACTGGAAGCGCATGACAATGCGGGAGGCAATCATTCATTATTGGCCGGAACGCGCCGGCGCAAAGCCTGAGCTGTCCGATTTCGCAAGCCATGCTTCCGTCAAGAAGCTAGTGGAGCGCTTCAATGCCGCGCATGCGCACGTGGCGTACGATCCCAACGAGCCGCCTGGAAAAACGATTGCCAATCTTTTTGAAGCCGCCGCAGAAGAGCATTTGACGCAGCCAACCATCATTTACGAATTTCCTACTGCCGTGTCGCCCCTCTCCAAGCAGAAACCGGACGAGCCCGAGTGGACCGAACGATGGGAAATCTTTGGCGGCAAAATGGAGATCGCCAACGGTTTCAGTGAACTGAACGATCCAGAGGATCAGCGCCGCCGCTTCGAGCAGCAGCTCAAAGAACGCGAGCGTGGCGACGAAGAAGCACACCAGATGGATGAAGACTACATTCGTGCGCTTTCTTACGGGATGCCGCCGGCAGGAGGCGTCGGCGTGGGCGTGGACCGGTTCGCCATGCTGCTGACCGATTCGCATACGATCAGGGATGTGATTCTGTTTCCGCTGCTCAGGCCGGAGAAGAAAGCCGCAGAGGACACGGACGGGAAATAAAAGGCGACCTCATAAACGTCCCCGGCATTCATTCCGTTTGATAGCTGGCGTAAGTGCCTGATTGCGTCAGTTACGATCAGGGCACATGAACCACGACCAAACTTTCCGCGCCGTACTGATTGCTGTCTTGCTCTTGATCCTTCCAATCGGCATCTACCACAGGCTCAAGTCACAAGCGACGTGCGAAAGACTCGATCGATGGCAGGAGGGTCCGTTCATTTTGGCGACGTTACGGCCTGTGGGCATTGCTCTCTGGCTGGGGCTGATCGCCTGGGCGATCGATCCAGACTGGATGGTCTGGTCCTCGGTGTCCCTTCCAACCTGGTTGAGGTGGACAGGAGTCGGCATGATTGCAATTGCCTGCGGGTTACTGCTGTGGACCTTACGCTGCCTCGGGAAGAACTTGACGGATACGGTGGTTACACGTCAACAGCACACCTTGGTCATACATGGCCCCTATCGCTGGGTCCGGCATCCGTTCTACGACTCTGCCGCGTTGCTCGCCGTGGCGGTTTCGCTGATTGCGGCGAACTGGTTCCTATTTGTGACCGGCGTCGTGCTGTTTTGTCTGTTCATCATCCGAACGCGAACCGAAGAAGAGAATCTGGTTGCCCGCTTTGGGGACAGCTATAGAGCGTACATGGAACGGACCGGGCGCTTTTTGCCTAGAATTAGAACGACCCTGCGTGGCGCCTGACACCGCACGGAGCCAGCGGCGCCGCAGGGTCAAAAGAGCAACTGGATCACGGCTCTCCCGCACGGGCTGTTTCAATGCACTTCCGTTGCTATGGCCGACCGAGTCATTCTTCGACAAGGCGTGCCGCTTAAAGCGGATATCGAGAAGTAATTTGACATCGCGCCTGGCGCATTACTATTGAAACATCGCCATCTCACCAGCAACCATTGCGTACCCCATTTATGATCTAGGTTTCAACGCCCGTTTGTCCGCGGAATGCATTGACGAGCCCACTGTCTCCTATGTCGCTCCTCCGTGTCGTGTCGTGCCGAATGTTCGTCGTCGAAGGCGGGGCGACGGCCACAACCGCTCGCTCCCCCTCAGTCTAGAATCGAACGCATATGGGCTTCGACCTCGACTCCGCCACTCGCCGCCGATTGGGCTATCGTCTGATCGATCAAATAGACGCGTACTTCTCTTCCCTTCCCGACCGTGCCGTGCAACTTCCCGCGGATCAACGCACTTATGGGACATTGGACGACGCTCTGCCTGAAATGGGCGAGGATCCGGGCAAAGTGCTGGATGAAATCTGCCGTGAGATGGTGGACGAAGGCTTCAATGTCCCCAGCGCGAACTACTTTGGATTGATGAATCCTACACCGACCTACATGGGCGTGTTGGCCGAGGCGCTGGTGGCGGCACTGAATCCGCAACTCGCAACGTTGGCGCGCTCGCAGTTGGCGTCGAAAATCGAGCTCGAGACAGTTCGCTGGATTGGCGAGCGCGTAGGCTGGCCCGGCGCATTCAACGGAACCTTCACCAGCGGCGGCAATGAAGCCAATTTCAGTGGCCTGGCTTTGGCTCTGGCGGCGAAATTCCCGGAATCCATAGACGACGGCATTGCCATGATCGGGGCAAAGCCTGTAGCCTACGCGTCTGCCGAATCGCATCACTCGCTCGACAAGTCGGCCGGCCTGCTCGGAATTGGACGTAAAGCATTGCGTCGAGTCGCGGTGAACGTGAATGCACAGCTCGATCCGAATGAATTGGAGAAGGCGGTAGCCGCCGATCATGCCGCCGGCAGGAAACCGTTCTGCGTAGTCGCGACTGCGGGGACCACGAATTCCGGCACGGTAGACGATCTGGTTGCAATTTCCGAAATCTGCCGCCGTCATGATCTCTGGCTCCACGTGGACGGCGCATACGGCGCGGCAGCGATTTTCTCCGACAAACATCGCGACTTGGTGCGCGGCATCGAGCGCGCCGATTCCCTCACCATTGATCCTCACAAGTGGCTGGCGGTTCCATTCGCGGCGGGCGTCATACTCACCTGCCATCCAGAAATTCTGCAACGCGCTTTTTCTGTGGCGGCGCCATACATGCCGAAAGCTGCAGGAGCGACGCTGCCCGATAATTCCCGCATCAGCGTGCAGTGGACGCGCCGCATGAACTCGTTGAAGTTGTGGCTTACGCTGCGAGTGCACGGCCGCAAAGCTTACGAAGAGCTAATCGATCGCCAGCTCAAACTCGCTGCAAATTTTGCCGCGTGGGTCAGTAATTCCGATTTTGAGATCACCCTGCCGCATACGCTCCCAATTGTGACTTTCCGGCTCAAAGCGTCAAGCCTGTCTGCCCCGGAGCTCGCTGAAGCACATAATCGCATTGTGGACGAGGTCACGCGCGACGGCCAGCGCTGGATTTCCGAAACCATCGTGAACGGCCATAGCGTGTTGCGCATGATGGTAATCAGTTATCTCACCGAAGAACGTCATCTGGAAGCGTTGCAGGCGGCACTCGCAAAAGCCGCCGCATCTTTGGCGAGCACGTCGCGCGCATCGGCGATCCGCTGCGCGACGTGATCCGCCGCCTCGCCCGGTTCCTCAGCGAAGAGGAAGTCGTCGAGTTTTCCGAACGAGCGATCACCCGCCAGCTCCGCGAGCTGCCGATCGAGCCGACGGCGGCCCGCTGGCTCGGCCGTGCCGCCGACAGCCCCGCCGCGGGGGAAGCGCTGCGCTCGGCGGCGCTGTCGCTCAAGAACCTCGCGGAGCGGCCGCGCACCGCGCAGGAGCTCCACTGGTGGCTGATGCGCTCGGCGCGGGCGCTACACGCCAGCGGCCACCGGGTGGTCCCGTT
>Ga0137403_10008689_pt1 | contig 11356 bp, 8 predicted proteins | sample CZOMad2_1_16fung_FD_122057 | JGI IMG/M metagenome (GOLD analysis project Ga0137403, IMG submission 122057) | Vadose zone soil fungal communities from Angelo Coast Range Reserve, California, USA - CZOMad2_1_16fungal (Hybrid Assembly) | ecosystem: Environmental > Terrestrial > Soil > Vadose zone...
CGATATTGGCATCCGGTGGCCGCCGCCGCGGAGTTCACCGAAGAGAAACCGATCAAAGCGGTCAAAATTCTCGGCGAGGAGTTGGTCGTTTATCGCGACACGAATGGTCGCTATGGATTGGTCGGCGAACACTGTCCGCATCGGTCGGCGTCGCTCGCTTACGGACACGTTGACGAGGAGGGAATTCGCTGTCCATACCATGGCTGGAAGTTCGATAGCGCCGGCAAATGTCTCGAACAACCGGCGGAGCCCGCCGACGGCACGTTCAAAAATCGGATCAAGCATGTTGCCTATCCGGTGGAGTATTTAGGAGGGCTCATCTACGCCTATCTCGGGCCGGCGCCCGCGCCGCTCTTGCCGCGTTGGGATGTGTTGGTGTGGGAGCACGGCAAGCGCTGGATCGTCAAGGAATCGATCATCGACTGCAACTGGCTGCAGCCGATGGAAAACTCAGTGGACCCGTCGCATCTTTATTGGCTGCACGGCGACACGGCGCATCTCGCCCCGCGGGTGAAAAAGTATGCCGAGAAACACGAATTCATCGTTTTTGAGTTCGGTATCAGAAAGCGCCGGACCACTTTACCGCTGGCAACCGGAGGGGAGCCCGCTGTCGATGAACATCCTCTGCTGTTTCCCACGGTGTTGCGCCATGTGGCGCCCTATGATGAGGGCAATGGGCATCGGCACAACTTGCAGATCCGTGTGCCCGTGGACGATGATCACACGCAAGTCTTTCGCGTGAATTTCGTGCCATCCGAATCCGTAAGGTCTCCGGCCGACGCGCCTGTGCCGTTTCGCTTCACACCGCTGAAAACCGGCCCGCGTGAATACAAAATGAACATGGTTTCGGCGCAGGACTCCATGGCCTGGGAAACCCAGGGTCCAGTCACCGACCGCACTCGGGAACATATCGGCGTCGGCGATGAAGGAATCATCGTGCTGCGCAGGCTTCTCAAAGAGCAGATCGAACGGGTACAGCGGGGACTCGAGCCGATGGGCATGATCCGTGACCCGGAGAAAAACAAGCTGATCGACCTAGGTGTGATCAACGAACGCATCGGTCTCCATCGCCGACACTGCGGCGACGAACAACCAAGCAAAGTCGCTTCTTAGAAAAATTCGGATTGCTGCTCGCGTGAAATTTCTGTTCGAATTCCAAGCCGTTTCGACTCCGTCGTTTAGTCCCGCTGCGGATTCGCGGTAAGCCTCAACTCGCGCCGTTCAGAGCCTGAGCAATTTATTCAGGGGCTCCAGACAAATTGTCTGTCAGCTAGAATTTCCGCCTCCCGTGCTCCTTCCTTTTGCCCCTGACGATTAACACATGAAAATTCCATACCTAACATAAGTAATTGATTTTAAAAGATTTTTTCTGGAAAGTTCTTGCATAGGTGGGGGCTCCCGATTATATTGAACTCGCTGGGCAAAAAAAATGTGCCGGTGGTAGATCGAGATCGACAGCGGAGGATTCGCGCCATGTTGACGAGAGAAGAGAACGAAACACTAACGCGCGTTGGACCGGGAACTCAAGCGGGAGAATTGTTACGCCGGTATTGGTTTCCCGTTGGAGTTGCCAGCGAACTCACCGCTGAGAACCCCACGCAAATCGTGCGGATTCTCGGCGAGACGCTGGTGCTGTTTCGCGACAAGTCGGGACGAGTGGGTTTGCTTAACGATCGCTGCTCACACCGAGGCGCTTCGCTCTGTTACGGTCGCGTCGAAGAGCGCGGGATTGCCTGCCCGTACCATGGGTTTCTTTATGACACCAAGGGCAATTGCCTGGAAACTCCGGCGGAACCCGCCGAGAGCAAATTTCACCTGACCGTGAAGCAAAAATCTTATCCAGTGCAAAAGTTGGTTGGGCTTTACTGGGCATATATGGGACCGGAGCCAGCACCGCTGATCACGAATTTCGATATCTGGTTCAGAAAAGACGGACATCGAAAGATCTTCATTCAACCGCAGCTCGATTGTAATTGGTTCCAGGCGATGGAGAATTCGATGGACCCGGCGCATTTACAGATTCTCCACCAAGACACCGCCAATCGCGGCCGGACGATTCAAAACAGCACGCGTGGCTTGACCGACGATGTCCAGGAATTCAGTTTTTACGAAGTTTCCTACGGCCTGATGAAGCGGCGGACTTACAAGAATGGCATGATCGACGAGCATCCGGTAATTTTTCCGAATATTTTACGCCAGGGAAACGTTGGACAGATCCGCGTGCCGATGGACGATACGCACACAAAAGTTTATTTTGTTCGATTTTTTCCAAGCGAAAATGGCGAGATCGTCGAGCACGAGGAACCGCCGGTGGAATATATCAAGCCGTATAAGAATCCGCCCGACGCGCTGCATCCCTATACGAAGTTCCGCATGGACATGGTGCAGGCGCAAGACCATATGGCTTGGGAAACCCAAGGCCCGATCGCGGACCGCACCACTGAGAGGCTGACCAGCTCGGATCGTGGCATTATCATGCTGCGCGAGGTGACGTTCCGCGAGATGAAAAAAGTGCAGCAGGGTCTAGATCCCATGGGTATCATTCGCGATCCGGCGAAGAATCCCTTTATCGATACTCATTTGCTGGAATCCATCGCTCAAAGCGGTGAGGATCGCGCGCCCCGCGCCGTCAACGAATAGCTTGTCCAGGTTAGGCGCAGGAGCGCTTAACCTGGAATTGCAAATTTCAGATTTCAGATCTCGGAGTGGTGAAATTCACGGCTAAGTGCGGATAGTTGTGGCCACGCCCTCTCTGTTGTCTACCGAGGGGCGCGGATTTTTCAGGGCTGAGCTTCGCGTTTCGGGTTTTGAGTTTCGGCTTCACTCCATCAAGAACCAGTACGTAGCGTCATTCTGTCCGCGCTTATAAGAGCGAGTGGTAATTCTTCGCTTGCCTTAGCCCCACGGCGAGATTATGATCCACTCGCTTTATCGTTCGTTCAATCTAAATTTACTTTTAGCAGAGGAATAACTTTATGGCTGATCTATCCAAACTGCGTGAGCAGGTTGCCCAGTCCTGCCGGATGCTCGGCAAGCTCAATTTGACCAAAGAGCCGAGCGGCCACGTGAGCGCGCGGGTGCCGGGCGAAGAACGAGTGCTGATCAAAGCGCGCGGGCCGGAGGAGTCCGGCTTACGTTTCGTGTCGGCGCGCGACATTATCACGGTCGATTTCAACGGCAAGAAGATCGTTGGCGACGACGGCCTCGACGTACCGCAGGAAGTGTTTATTCACACTTGGTTGTATAAAACCCGTCCTGATGTGCAGTGTGTCGTGCATGTACATCCATTGACCGTTGTGCTGTTTACGATTTGCAATAAGCCGATTCTGCCGTTGTACGGCGCCTACGATCCGTCGGGATTGCGCTTGCTGGTCGAGGGCCTCGCCAACTACCCACGTAGCATTACAGTATCGAACGAAAAGCTTGGCGAAGAGTTCGCCAAGGCAATGGGCGAGAAGCCGGCGTGCCTCATGCGTGGGCACGGGATCACCAGTGCCGGGCCGAACATCGAGGATGCAACCTTGACGGCGATCAAATTAAACGATGCCGCGGTAATCAATTATCAAGCCAGTCTGCTTGGCACGCCGGAGCCAATCCCGCAGGAAGATATCGACTTCCTGGTCGGCAGGTCGCGCGGCGGCAGTAGCCAGTCGGTGCATGCCGGTTCCAACTGGCGCTATTACCGCAAACTTCTTGATGAAGAATGACTGCGGCCCGCTCAAAACATTCAAATAGTTCGAGCCGTTCAAATCGTTTCGGATTTGAGGTCTAAGTCTTTGACGCCAAGTCGAAGAAAAGCTGTGCGGGATTTCTCTGCATCGGCAAGGACGCAGATCGCAAGTGAATTTCAGATTCGATTGTCGATCGAAAGGAGAAGGGAGCATGCCAAACGCATCGGTCCCGCCATGCTTCTGTTGCAAGCTGCTGATCATGACGGTGGGTCTGGCAGCTAGCGCGTTTCTCTTGCCGCTATTTTTCCTGATCGCTCCCGGATTGGCGCAAGACACGGGTTGGGAACAGAAATGGGATCAATGGGTTTCGGCGGCGAAAAAAGAAGGCAAAGTGGTTTTCGCGGCGGCGCCGGATCCGCTCATGCGAAAGCATATACCAGAAAGATTCACCGCCAGGTTCGGCATCAAAGTGGAATATCTAGCTGGCCGCAGCAATGAAATGACGGCGCGCCTGCGCTTGGAGCGTCAAGCCGGCATCTACTCGGTGGACGTGGTTACCGCGGGGGTGCAAACCATGGCGACCTCGCTCTATGCGGCAAAGATGCTCGATCCGCTCAAGCCGCTGCTGATCTTGCCCGAGGTCGTCGACGGTTCGAAGTGGAAGAGAGGACAGCCTTGGTTCATCGATCCGGAAGCACAGTACATCCTGCGTCTATTCAACACGGCGAGTTCGCTATTTTTCATGAACACTCGGTTTGTCCAGCCGGGCGAGATGAAGTCGATCAAAAATTTGTTAGAGCCAAAATGGCAGGGTAAGATCTCCGTATTCGATCCCACCGATGCCGGTACCGGCAGCAATACCGCGGCGGCGCTTTACGTCCAGTTTGGCGAGCCATTTTTAAAAGCCTTGTTCGTCGACCAGAAGCCGGTGTTTAGCCGCGACAAGCGCCAAATGGAGGACTGGCTCGCCAGAGGCACTTACCCAATTTCATTCGGCGCGCGCAGCGAAGAAGTAGACCGCCTGCAAAAGGAGGGTTTTCCGATCGTCAAAGCAGCGCCTGCGGACGCGATGGACATGCTCACCGGCGCTTCGGGTTTGCTCGCGATCATCAATCGCGCGCCCCATCCTAACGCCGCGCGGGTGTTTCTCAACTGGCTGGCTGCGAAAGAAGGCGCCGAAGTTTTTTCCCGGGCGCAATTGCACGCGACCACGCGAACCGACGTGGATGAGTCTTTTTTGCCGTCCGATATCGTGCCGCAGCGGGGGATAAAATACTTTGACAGCTACGACTGGGAATTTACCCTTTCGACGAAAGAGAAGGTGAGAAACCTTCTGGGAAAATTATTGAAGCGACAGTGATGGAACAGGTCGGCCAAATATTTTACTTTGACCACGCTGGTTGCGGCGTGAAACCATTAAATGGGGTTTCCAAAGGGGGCGAGCATCCCCTTTGCGATCTTTTAAGAGCGTCGGGGTCAATACCCCGCCCGCGAAGTGGCTGCGTTTATTTAGCTCCGCTGCCGGGACAAAGCATCGGGCTAGCAATTCCTTCTTATGGCGCAAACGGTTCTTGAGTTTTGCCAAGTCGTTAAGCGTTTTGGCTCGGTCAGTGCGGTCGATCAAGTAAGTTTCTCAATTCAATCCGGCGAGATCTTTACTCTTCTCGGACCGTCCGGTTGCGGCAAGACGACGACGCTTCGTTTGGTAGCGGGTTTGGAAGAGCCGGACGCTGGGGAAATTCTGATTGGCGGCAAAGCGGTGGCGGCGCCTGAACGCGGGTTGTGCCTGCCGCCGGAAAAACGCCAGTTGGGCATGGTTTTTCAGTCCTACGCGATCTGGCCGCACCTCACGGTTTTCGAAAATATCGCGTTTCCTTTGCGGGTGCGGCGAGAATCCGCCGGTGTGATCCGCCAGAGGGTTCATCACGCGCTTGAGGTCGTCGGCCTCGGCGGCTTGGCCGATCGCGGCGCAACGGAGCTTTCCGGCGGACAACAACAGCGAGTCGCCTTGGCACGAGCGTTAGTTTACGAGCCGGCGATTTTGCTACTCGACGAACCGCTGTCGAATCTCGACGCCAAACTGCGCGAGCAAATGCGCGTCGAGATTCGCGCGCTGCAAAGAAAGCTCGGGCTGACGGTCTTATACGTTACGCATGATCAGGCGGAAGCGATGACCTTGTCCGACCGCATCGCCGTGGTGAATCGCGGACGCTTTGAGCAGATCGGCAACCCGGAAGAGGTGTATGAAAAACCCGCGACGCCGTTTGTCGCGGAGTTTTTGGGGCGCACAGTTAGTATCGAAGGAAAAGTCGCCAAGAACCACGCTAATTGCTGGATCGAATTTCGCCAGGGCGCGGGGCGGAGCGCGCTTTCCAGCGTGGCCGGTGAAGCTCTCGCGGACGGCGCTACCGTCAGAGTCATAACCCGACCGGAGGATATTGAGATTCTCGACGCCGGTGGGCTCGCGCCGAATCAGCTGGTGGCGAAGATAGAACAGGTGGCTTACCTCGGCGATCGTTTCGAATATCACGTCCAGACCGGCGGAGCGTCGTTTGTCGTGTCGGCGCCGAAGAAGCAGCGTTACGCCGCCGGCGACATTGTTCGTCTTGCCCTCGATCCGGCGCGTCTCAATATTCGCCCGCTTTAGCTTCAATCAAGATGAAGTCGCCCGCCATCACTCTGTCGTCGCCGGTGATTCGCTTTCGCCTCCGGCCGATCCGGATCGCCGAGCTTTCATTCCTGGTTTTTCTGATCGCGGCGATGGGCACGCCGCTGCTTTTCTTGCTTACGGGTAGTTTCAATCTAGCCGCGCCGGGCAAGCCGGCAGTTTACGGCTTCGACAATTGGTTCAGGGCGTTCACGGACCCGGGGACGTTGAGCGCTCTTTGGATGAGTTTTTTGCTTTCCGTCGTGCGGCTTATCCCGGCGATGATTCTTTCGGTGATGTTCGCGTGGCTGATCGCGCGCACCGACATGCCTGGCGGCAAGTGGATCGAGTCGGCGTGTTGGATCGCCTACTTCGTACCGGATTTTCCCCTGGTGCTGGCGTGGATCTTGCTGCTCGATCCCAACTTCGGTTTTCTCAACACGCTGGCGAAGAGTTTGCCGTTCATCGACCGGGCGATTTTCAACCCGTACAGCTTTTGGGGCATAGTTTGGGTGCATACATCTACCGGCGGCATCTGGTTCAAAGTGATGCTGCTCGTACCCGTGTTTCGCAGGCTGGGCGCGTCGCTCGAAGAAGCGGCGCGCGTTGCCGGAGCCAATACCACGACGATGCTCTGGCGCATCACGCTGCCGGTGTTGGCGCCGATGATCTTGGCGGTGTCGGTGCTGAGCTTTATTCGCGGTCTACAATCCTTCAATACCGAACTCTTGCTCGGCACGCCGGCCGACATCTACGTCTACTCGACCAAGATTTATGATTTCTTGCACCGCGAACCGCGCGCCTACGGCGAAGCGACGGCGCTGGGTTCGGTGTTTCTATTTGTGCTCGCGATACTGCTGTTTTTCTACTGGCGGTGTCTCAGCGGCAACAAAAAGTTCACCGTGGTTACCGGCCAAGGCTATTCAACGCTGCGCGTAAAACTCGGCAAATGGCGCTACGTCGCTTTCACCGGATGTCTGTTTTATGTCGGCGTTATGATGCTGCTGCCGGTCACGTTTCTAATAATCGGCTCGTTCATGCGGCGCTATGGGTTCTTCAATATCACTTCACCGTTTACGCTGAATCATTGGCACAACATGCTCGCCGACCCGATTTTCCTCGTCGCCCTGAAAAACAGCTTGATCATCGCCAGCGTCACCGCCATCGGCGGCATCCTGCTTTATTCGGCGCTCGCTTATTTGCTCGTTTCGAAGCGCACTGTTACCGCGCCGCTGTTGGAAAGTCTTTGTTGGATTCCGCATGTGCTGCCGGGAATTCTTCTGAGTCTCGGCGTACTCTGGCTTTTTCTCGCGACGCCGCTGCGGTTTTTTCTTTATGGCACGGTTTGGGGCATCGCCTTCGCGCTGATTCTGGCTGACAGTCCAGTGACGACTCAAGCCTTCAAGGCGGGTCTGTTGCAATTGGGCAGCGACTTGGAAGAGTCGGCGCGGGTCAGCGGCGCTTCTTGGGCCTATACCTACCGGCGCATTCTATTGCCGCTGTTGGCGCCCATCGCCGCTGCGGTGGGCCTGATGAACTTCGGCAGCGCCTTGACCAGCATCAGCACTCCCGTGCTACTGTACAGCCACCAGTCGCGGCCGTTGGCGATCTTGCTGCTCGAATATAGCTTCACCGGCGAGCTGGAACGGGCCGCGGCCCTCGGTTTATTAATTACGCTGATCATCGGCGCGATGATGCTCATCGCTAGAAAACTGGGATTGCAACTATCCGGCAGTGATTAGGGCAGGTTTCACGGCGATACCTCGGAGAGAGCTTAGATGAAACGATTGATCATGTTTATGTACGTGCTGGTCGGCTTCAGCAATGCGTGGGCACAGACAAAAGCGAGCGATAAGGAATGGGCTGCCGTCATTGACGGGGCTAAGAAAGAAGGTAAGGTCGTCGTCGCCGGCTCTCCCGACCCGGTGATGCGCAACGACGTGATTCCCAAATTCACCGCGCGGTTCGGCATTCCCGTCGAATTCGTCGCCGGGCGGTCGAGCCAAATCGTCTCGCGCGTCGAGACCGAACGCGCTTCTGGCATTTATAGCATCGATCTCTACCTCGCCGGCCCCGACACTTCGGCCAATGAGCTCTACAACGACAAGATGATCGACCCGCTGAAACCGCTTATCGCCATGCCGGAGGTGGTCGACGGCTCGAAGTGGAAGACGGGCAAAGTATGGTTTGCCGATCCGCAGGAACAGTTCGTTGTGCGCGCGTTCAGCAGCGTGGCGAGTTTGCTGTACATCAACACCGAGCATGTGAAACCCGACGAGCTGCGAAATATCAAAGACCTGATTAATCCCAAATGGCGCGGCAAGATCTCCACCGAAGACCCTACGACCACGGGCGCGGGCGCGAATATGGCGGCGCGGTTGTTAACACAGGTGGGCGAAGAGTTCGTAAAAAATCTCTACATCGAGCAAAAGCCGGTGCGCACGCGCGAACGCCGACAGATGGCCGATTGGCTGGCGCGAGGTACGCAGCCGATTTGTCTCAACTGCCGCGAAGATGACGTACGGCCGCTGGTCAAGGACGGCTTTAAAGTATTGGAAATTTTTGAACTGAATGGCGCGGCGCCAACCATCAATGGCTCACCGTGGATGTTAACGGTCGCCAACAAAGCGCCGCACCCGAAAGCGGCGCAGCTGTTCGCTAACTGGATTCTCTCCAAAGAAGGGTTGGAGACCTATGGTAAAGGTTACGGCTCGGCTACGCTGCGGACAGACGTCGATGAGTCGTATCTTAACCCCGGCAACTTGCCGAAGAAGGGCGTAAAGTATTTCGATGATACCGAATGGAAATGGATCGTCGGCGGCCGGCACGAGTCACGGGACAAGGTTTGGAAGATACTCAAGACGCGCTAAGCGCTAGTAAAGAAAAGTCGTTCAAGGTTCCATGTTCAAGGCTTGTCCTGAGCGAAGTGAAGGATCTTTCTTGCTCTTGTGAGATCCTTCGAAGCTCAGGATGCGCTAGACGCGCACTTTGAACGTTGAACCCAGCGACGCTGGGAGAAGGGCAGGACACATCATGGCCAAGAAAATTAAAATTCACTACCGGGCGCCGAGCCACGTGCCTCTATGGAAAGTGATGGAGGAGGGCGGCTTTCTAGAAAAGCACGGCTTGGAAATGGAAATGGGCTCGCTGGAAGGGCAGCGCAAGCGCGCGACGGAAGGACTCAAGGCGGGGGAGCTCGACGTAGTTTCCGGCAATCATCACAACCTCTACGTGCGCAAGGCGCTCTACGGCGATCCCTACGTGCACATCGCCCAGAGCAACAATGCTTGGCGGGAAAATTATCTTGTGTGCGGCAAAGGCGTTGATGGCCTCAAGGATCTAAAGGGCAAGCGCGTGGCGATGGATGATTATGACGGACACACGGGGCTCAATGTCTGGTTGTACCTCAAGCAGCATGGTCTGGAAGAAGGTCGCGACGTTGAGTTGGTCACGGATCCAGTCAAAGGCGCCGAGCGAGCCAAAGCAGTCACGGAAGGAAAATACGACGCCACATTCATTCGCGCAGTGGACCGTCTCCGCGCGCTCAAATTCGGCGCCAAGGTCATCGAGGTGCCGCCGATGGCGATGATCGAAGGTGTGACGCTTACGACGACGACGGAGTACGTAAAGAATCACGAGGACGAAGCGCGCTCGCTGATTCTCGCGCTGATCGACGGCATTCATTTTTTCAAGACCAAGAAAGCCGACACGCTTGCCATCATCAAGAAGCACTGCTCGCAGCTGCTCAAAATGCACGATGACGAAGAGTGGGATTGTTTTTACGACACCCAGTCCGAATCGCTAGAGAAGGCGCCTTATCCGTCCATCGAGGCGATTCAAAACGTCTTCGCGCTCGGGGTGAAGCGCGATCCGCAGATCAAGGAATTCAACCCCTTGGCGCTTTGGGACCTTCACTACGTAAAAGAGATTGATGACAGCGGGTACATTCGCCAACTATACAAGTAACGGCTTTGGGTCCTCGCGCCAACTTTCTCCCACGGGAAAATTGCGATTTTCGCGAAGGTATTGACGCGAAGGCGCAAAAAAGTGTAAAAACGCGCACCGCTGCAAGTCTCGCAAAATTTACGCATCGGTGAAGGGGAGAAAGTTATGAGACAGATTATCAATAAGGTGTTGTACGGCATACTCGTCGGGGCACTGCTCGCCGGCTGCGGGGTTCAGATGGGCGATGATTCCGCTCGCACTCCCGTGACCGGATCGACCGGAGGCGCGACGGCGCAAAATGCCAATTCCAAGCTTGAGCGTTGCGACCAATCGCTCGGGACTCTAGCCGTGATCGAAGACCAGAACTCCCCCTGGTATTATCAACTAACGCGGGAATATAAACTGACATCGACTGTCCCCCTCATTCGATTACTGGTACAGCAGTCTAACTGCTTCGTAGTCGTCGAGCGCGGCCGTGCATTTGGCCAAATGCAAAACGAGCGCGCTCTAAACCAGTCAGGTGAACTGCGCCAGGGAAGTAACTTCGGCCAAGGCCAAGTGGTTGCGGCGGATTACTCAATGAATCCGATGATCACGTTCAGTCAGAAAGACACTAAGGGCGTTAACGCTGCACTAAGTGTGGTTCCCTATGTGGGGGTACTAAGTTCTCTTGCCGGAGGTGTCAGAACGAGTGAGGCTTCGACGACACTGACGCTGGTTGATAATCGCTCGGGGGTGCAATTGGCCGCCGCCGAAGGAGCGGCATCGAATACCGACTTTTCCGCGTGGAGCGGCGTCTTCGGATCAGGTGGCGGGGGAAGTCTCGGCGGATACACCAACACGCCCGAGGGCAAAGTGCTCGCTGGGGCATTTGCCGATGCCTACAACCGACTAGTCACCGCAGTGCGAAATTATAAGGCTCAAGAAGTTAAGGGCGGCTTGGGAACCGGAGGAACAATGGGCGTACAGGGCGGGACGACGCCGGCTTCGCAGGCGCTCGAGCCGGCTGCGGTAAAGCCTGCCGCGAAACCGGCGCCGAAGCCTGCCCCCAAACCAGCGGTGAAGCCGGCGCCGCTTTATTAGATGCTGGTGA
>Ga0137403_10008691_pt1 | contig 11355 bp, 8 predicted proteins | sample CZOMad2_1_16fung_FD_122057 | JGI IMG/M metagenome (GOLD analysis project Ga0137403, IMG submission 122057) | Vadose zone soil fungal communities from Angelo Coast Range Reserve, California, USA - CZOMad2_1_16fungal (Hybrid Assembly) | ecosystem: Environmental > Terrestrial > Soil > Vadose zone...
CCTGACGCGGACATCGTCGCTTTGAGCACGTCCGTCTCGAACCATTGATCGAGAAAATCGACGGCGCTCATCGTCATCAACTGCACCTGGTTGTATTTGTCTTCGCCTGAGAGTTTCTGAAAGCGCCGGCCCATCGTCAGCAACTCCATCAATCCTTTCGGATTAAGCGAAGCCGGATCGGGTGGCGTCATATTCATGATCGGCTTGACGAAGTGGGCCATCTCGACCATCGCCTTGCCGTACTCGTCGTAGGCTTCGGCGTCGAGTTTGGAATGTCGCGCGATCTCGCGTCGCGTCTTCGCGTGATCGTTGACGCGCCAAAGGTAATCACCGCTGGGCATCGGCGTGAACGTGCCGTCGAGCGGCAGAATCTCCAGTCCATGCCGTGGCAGATCAAGTTCGCGAATTATTTCAGGGCGAAGCAGGGAAACAACGTACGAGCAAACTGAGAATTTGAAGCCGGGAAAAACTTCTTCGGTCACAGCCGCGCCGCCCAGCACATGCCGGCGTTCGAGCACGAGCACGCGCTTGCCCGCGCGCGCGAGATACGCCGCATTGACCAGGCCGTTATGGCCACCGCCGATGACTATGCAGTCGTACTTTTGGGTCATCTTTCAGATTAAGGCTTGATTGATTCGATATTGGCGATTAGCTCGCATGGTGGATTCTTTGGATCGATCTTTTCTTTAGTTAAAGGAAAGATCGTTTCAACTAACACGTTACATAAGCCTAATGAAATGGCTTCCAGGTTTCCCTCAAACATCGTTCGGGCTTCGCCGCCACGCGCCACTTCTATGATTTCTCCGACCGCGACGACCTTCTCACCGATGGCCACATTTCGAAAAACAACCTTGACGAGTTGACTGCCGTTGTACCCATAGACAGCAAGGGCGCTCAACTCAAATTTGGTGATTCGTTTAGGTAACGGCTGTTCCTTCCACGAATACTCTTGCGATTCCCTCGGATAGAGTTGCTTTAAGGTGTATTTTACGACGTTCCTTGGGTCCTTCGGTGTTGGACCTTGTGAAACCATGAAAAATATTGCGTCTTGGTTCTTGCCGAACAACAATGCCGATTCGGGTGTCAGCTGCGTTGGAGCAAGTTTGTAGGCTTTCGGGGCTTTGAGCGTGATCCCGTCAAGCGTGACCGTTCCCTTGGGTTTGGGCTGTGGTTTTTGCGTAGCTAAAACATAGAACGACATGATAGGCGCAATGGCGCCAATTATGAGTACGCGAAGGACACGCCTCGCCGTCGATGTTTGAATGCCTGAGCGCAAAGTAAACATTACTCCCCTGGAATTACTGAGCCTTGATGAGGACTCGCAAGGATACTTATAATCGCTCGCCCTGACAATTCATCATTCGATTTGTTTAGAGGCGAGCTACCGCCCGCCGTCTGATGAATCAAAACCAGGCGGGCAGTGGCCCGCCTCTAAACGACCGAAAAGTTTTTGAGCCCTAGCTGGAGGAAGCAATGCCGATCAGTCAAACAATCTTGCCGGAGTTCGAACACGAAATGGCGAACACGCGAAAGACGCTTGAGCGGGTTCCTGACGATAAGTTCGCGTGGAAGCCGCACGAAAAATCGATGACGCTGGGCGGTCTGGCCACGCACCTGGCAAATATTCCCAGTTGGACCAAGAACACATTTGAGCAGGATGAACTCGATGTGGCGCCGCCGGGACAGCCGCCATATCGTCTCGAAGAAAAGAAGTCAGCGGCAGAGCTGCTCGCCGCGTTCGATGAAAATGTCGCTTCAGCTCGGGCGGCGCTTGAAGCCGCGACCGACGAAAACTGGCAAGGCAAGTGGTCTCTGTTGATGGGCGGCAAGACAATTTTCACGCTGCCGCGCACGGCGGTGATGCGGGGCTTTGTGATGAACCACCTGATTCATCATCGCGCGCAACTGGGAGTCTATCTGCGCTTGCTCGACGTTCCGGTGCCATCGATCTATGGACCGTCGGCGGATGAAGGTGGGTTCTAATATGCAATCCAAGACTTTACCTGTTTAGCTTGCAAGAAATTTGGCAAAAACCTCTTGACGCAAACGGGAAACTGAGATATTTATGCGTCGCCTTACGTAATTTCGTGGCGGCGCCTTTGAGCCTGCGTACCTAGCACTCTCCTGCGCCAGCCTCTCAAGTGCATAACCAGAGCCTTGCTCGTAACGTGCGGGTTATCGAAGCAGCGCCTCGATTGTCGGAGGTGTTTTTGGTGCACCTTCGTAACAGGAGATACCTCATGAAGAGCCCTGCTGTGCTTGCGGTCTGTTTTCTGGTGTTGATTATCTTTTCCGGGAGCAGCGCCCAAAATTCGCTTGATCGCAGAATCGTTGTTCTGCAGAAAGAGATTGTCCAGCGCGAAGCAATAGATCGGGACCGTAACACGCCCGAAATACATAAGGCCATCAACCGCCAGGTATTAGCAGAGCGACGGCGCGAACTGAGCGCGGCGCTTCAACAGAAAAGCGAGTTGGCTCGCGGCTATCGGCCGGCAGGTCAGACCAACGGCTGGCCGGCCACAAACAATCACGCCGAGCCGGTCAATCGAAACGTCGTATCAGCCGCGCTGCCTTACGCAACTCCCAAACCAACTGCGACACCGAAAGCGGGACCTGCCATACCGGCCGCTGACGGAGCCGATAAATCTATAATTACGCTTACCCCTTCACATCCCGGAGTTTCCCCCGGCGCGACGGTCGACATCGTGGCAGGTGTCCCCGAAAAGGACGGAAAACCAATTGCCAAGCCGGACGACATCGCCTGGACGATCGCAGACGACATGAAGGCCTATCTGGCCATCGTCGGCCCCGGCACCGGTCTCAAGATCACCGTAATTGGGTTGAAGGTTTCCCCACCTCTGCAACAATCAATGCCCACGACTGTTCCGGTGGTGGCCATCGCTACCCTGGCGGACGGAACCAGAAAAACTGCCGTCATTAGTATACGTCTTGAGATCGCTCCCGTAGCGGCGGGCCCAATCCCTCCAGGACTCGATCCGCAGGTTGACGTGATGTGGGCGGTGGTACCAAAAAAAATAGTTGCTGACAACTTTGGGCGGGGAATTGCGAAACGTTATTACGCAGCCGAAGTCGTGATCGGAAACAACACCGGCTACGATCTACAGGTGGCCAGTGTCGGTTTTGAAAAGTCCAAAGTTAGTAGTGAGAACATAATACCCTCAACAGGCTATCGCATGGCCAGAGGAAGCTTCGAACGAACCAGGGATCTTTATCCCCGAAGTTTTGTATTAAACGGGATTAGGGCTCTGGGGCCCATCCTGGTTGGCTTTAACCCTTTCTTCCATAACCTCAGTCACAGCGCGAACTTCTCACAAGGTGTGAATATTTTTAGCGATCCTATCGAGAAAGGTATAGATTTATTCTGGCCTGATCTGACCATTGGAGAAATGAATCGTCTCCAGGATGCATTGCTCCGCGACGATGTGACGACTCGAACAGTGGTTCCCAATAATACCCAAGTGAGGACGGTTGTTCTCATTCCAAAGGATCTGCTTGCTTTGCAGAAGAATGTGGCCGGCGGCCGAGATGATCCTGCGACGGTCATGAGACAACTTGGCCATCTCGTGCTAATCGGAAACAGAATTCAATTTCTTAACCGCGAGAGGATAGTCGCGCTGCCTGCAAATGCGGGCGAGTTCATGATCTCAGGCAGGATTACGGATGCCTGCGACAATGGTGTTAAGGACGTAGCGGTAAGCTTGCAGGGGCCGGCGGACTTTGCGGGAAAAACTGCAACCACCGATGCGAACGGAGCCTATTCCTTTACACGCATTCCCTCCAACGAAAAATACATCGTCAATCCTAAATCGGATGACGCTACTTTCATCATTGACAAGACGCGCGGGCTCGGACTTCAGACCTTCACGCTGGATGAGGACAAGCAAGTCAATTTCACCGCCACGCTGAACACTTATACAATTACCGGAAAGGTAACCGGTAACGATCTCAAGAAGGTTCAGGTTATTCTGAATGACAAGCCTGATAGCGCTAAGGATCTCCAACCAGACGGCAGCTACTCATTTACGAACGCTCCGAAGAACACGCCCAATAAAGTGAGCGTAAAACTTCCGGACGATAAGAAGAAATGGAAGGTTTTGCCGGGAGCGGATCTATCTCTCGATGCGAATTGCAACGAGAAGCATGTTGATTTCAGCATTAGTCCTTAAGACTCGGACTGAGGCTGCTTCGATTGATCGCATCGGCCACTCGAACAGCCTCAACCGTCGCCTTCACATCATGGACCCGCACGATGTGCGCGCCGTTCAAGACTGCAGCAGTCACGCTGGCAATTGTCCCGTAGAGACGTTGGTCGGCCGGAGCGCCATCCAGTAACTTTCCCAGAAACGATTTTCGCGACGGACCGATCATCAATGGCAAGTCAGCGAACTCTGAAACGATCTCAGTGAGCCTGGCGATCACTTCTACGTTCTGTGCGCCGCTCATGCCAAAGCCGAGACCAGGATCGATCGCGATCGCAGTCCGTCGGACGCTGTGCTCTTCTGCGATTGCGACGCTCTGGCGCAGACCGCCGATCACTTCGCTGACGATGTCGTCCACGCGTGGCAACCTCTGCATCGTCTTGGGAATGCCGCGCGAATGCATCAGGATCAAGCCGGCGTTCACTCTGGCAGCTTCATCCGCGATCAAAGGTTCAAACCGCAGTCCGGAGATGTCGTTAACGATTTCAGCTCCGGCTTCAAGTGCCGCCCGGGCGACTGAAGCTTTGGTAGTGTCGATCGAAATCGGAATGGCTGAAGCAAGTCGTTCGATGATCGGAATCACGCGCCGCAGCTCTTCGTCTTCCGAAACAAATTCAGAGCCCGGCCGCGTCGATTCGCCGCCAACGTCGATGATGTCGGCGCCCTCGCTAATCATTTGCTCAGCGTGAGCGATTGCTTTGTCGAACGAAAAGAACTGACCGCCATCGCTGAAGCTGTCAGGGGTGACATTCAGCACGCCCATGACTAGCGTGCGCTCTCCAAAGGCGAGAGATCGTCGAGCAATTTTCCATTCACGAGTCGGCATGTCCTTAACGCCGTCCGCACCACGTCCAGAAAAATCCGCTGGACCAGTTAAGCCGGTTCGCTCTGAAGTCCATGTCTCCTTTGAGGGACGTTCCACCATCGGAATCGAGATAGACCCACGGCCCATCAAGACGACCAGTGTCGCGCGTGCCGTCTTCCGTAATGCTCAACACCTCACCCCGCGCGTTATGCGTGACAGTTCGAATGCGATCGCGGCTGCCGCCGAAACACCATCTACCTTCGACTCGCATTAAGGTCCAGGAGCCGTCGCGGACCCGTTGGTTGTGCCACGGACCGCCGAGGAAATTGTTCCAGCTTAGCTCCAGCCAGCCACTGCCGCTTTCGCCGGCAGAGTTGGTCCAGGTGTGCTGCAAGCGCTTTCCTACCATCCTGCCGGTGATAGTTCCAGTGCGCCCGTCAGCATAGTGAATTTCTCCGGACACGGCCGGTCCGTTTTGCGTGAACACAACTTCGGAAGCCCCAAAATCGTTGCCACTCGTCCACCACTTGCCATCGAGTGAAGCGATAGCGCCGCGCGACGTTGCGCTCGTAGTTGTGGCCGGCGGTTTCGTTGAGGGTTTTCCACTCGGGTGACCCGTCGTTTTCGCAGGTGTGTCGGAAGTCTTGCCGCCTGAAGGTTGCGCAGATACGCGCGCAACGAACAGTGCGCACATCGTTAAAGTTATCAAAATCACAAGTGCTGTTTTCTTCATCATCCAGGCATCCCTGACCTTGATTGAGCGAAACTATTTTTGCATCACCGGCAACGTCAAATGCGAAGGATAACGCGCCGATTCATAGATTTTCTGCGTGGCTGATTGATAGTCCGGCGGCTGGGCGAGAAAAATGTTCGCGACAAATCTCTGCGGATTGCGATCGTAGAGCGGATACCAGGTGCTTTGCACCTGCACCATCAGGCGATGACCTTTCTTGAAGGTGTGATTGTTCGCGTGCAGATCGATCGTGTATTCGTTCACTTCATTTGGAGTTATTGGCCCAGGCTTTCCAAAGCTTTGCCGGTAACGCCCGCGAAAGATTTCATCGACGATCATCAACTGATATCCGGCCATCGCCGGCTCTTCGGGATTACTGTCCGGGTAGGCATCGATCAGTTTGACGATCCAATCACTGTCCGTGCCTGAAGTAGAAGCGAAAAGATGAGCAACAACACCGCCATCCATTACCAGGTCGTTGTCGAGCACCGGCGTCTGCCAGGTCAACACATCGTTCCGGCCCGCGAGGAATCTCTGGTCCTGGACCAGCCAGCTGTTCCAAGTCGATCCGCGCCCGTAGGTCGGTTGGATCGGTCGTTTGCGATAAGGAACCGGATTGGCTGGATCAGAAACATAAGAGTCAGCTTCCTGCGCGTTGTTGGCGGCGGGTTTTTCAAAGGAAAGTGTTTTTTCGTTATGGAGATAGAGATCGCGCGCCACTGCTTCTTTCGGTGGCCAGCGATCCGATCGCGTCCACTGATTCGTGCCGCTTTGGAAGGTCAGCGCCTCTGGCTGATCCAGCTTGCCCTTGTCTTTTAGATAATACGCGAACCACGGCGCCTGCACTTGCGCGCGATAGTAGATACCGGTCGAGTTGCCAAAGTTCACCTGGCCCAGTTCGCGGCCGGGCCCGTTCCACCCACCATGGTTCCATGGCCCAAGCACGATGAAGTTGTGATTGTTCTTGTCGAATTGTTCCAGCGCCGCATACGTCGCCAGCGCGCCATAATAATCCTCCTGGTCCCAAAAACCGCCCACCACCAGGGTCGCGACGTGCGTGGGTTTCAGATAGTTTCCCGAGCCGCGTGCTTTCCAATAGTCGTCGTAAGCCGGATGCGCCACGAACGCGTTCCAGGTGGGAAACTTTCCTTATTGAGTTCCGTGATTTTACCGAGCGCTCCCTTTTCCAGATACCAATCATACGCATCTTTGTCGAAAGAGACGTCGGTGTCTTCTTTCGAGGTTTCCATCTCTTTCACATATTCGTAGCCATAGCTTTGCCGAAACGCGCCGTTGTGAAAAAAGTCGTCGCCCAGCCAGGTGTCAGTCATCGGAGCTTGCGGCGATGAAGCTTTCAAGGCGGGATGGGCGTCGATTGTCGCGACGGCCGAGAGCCAACCATCGTACGAGACGCCCAGGATGCCGGCGCGGCCGTTGTTCTTCGGCACATTCTTGATCAGCCAGTCGATCGTGTCATAGGTGTCGGTGCTTTCGTCGATGCCTTTCGGATCTTTTTGGTTGTGCATCGGCCGGTTCATCAGAAAAGTGCCTTCAGAGCCGTAGCGGCCGCGAATATCCTGATACACGAAGATGTATCCATCCCTAACCAGATCGCGGTAACGTCGATTGACTCCGTCGGAATTTGATTGGCCCACACCGTAGGGCGTTCGGTCTATCAAGATCGGCAGGGCTTCGGTCTGAACTTTGGGAGTGAAAATTATCGTGTGTAAGCGAACCCCGTCGCGCATTCGAATCATCTCTTCGCGCCGTGCGAATTCGACATTGGCTTCGACGGCCGGCTGGTTGCTGGTTCTTTTTGCCGGAGTCTGTTGGCCGCTTTGCCGCCACCGGACACTCGTAACTTTCCCTTGCGCATCGCGCACAAACGTAGCGTCGGCGTCGATCACTTTAAGAAAGAATTTTGTTTCGCTCTCTGGAAAGATTTCAATCCGTCCCTGGTTGGTCGCCTGAAGAAAAAACTTGTCACCTTCGCGAAAGAACGAAAGCACCAGATCAGGATTTTCGGCGAAAGAGTACTGCCCGACGAATTCGTCGAAGGTTTTCGGATCGATCTTGATTTCTGTTGGTTTCGAACCTTGAGCCTGGTTGTCGATCGCCGACGCACCATGGGGCCCGAAGCAGACAATCAAGGCGATGAAACTTCCGGCGAACAATAATAGGAAAGAATTGCGTTTCATTGACAATCTCCCAATTCAATTTGCAATAAGCGGTGGATTACGATGGGAATACTTATAGGGACGTTATGAGCGCTTTGCAAGCGAGAGCTAATCCATCGAAAAAGAGTTAATCCTTTAGCGCTTCCAGGCCCCAAGGCCGGAGAGAAGTGGAACAGATTTGTCGTGCCAAGCCGCATAGTTTGTGATATCGTCCGCAGCCAGTTTACGCGGTGGACTCCCCCAGTTCACCGCATTTATCACTCAAATAACAATCACACCAGGGAGGAATGTCATGACGCGGCACAACACTTTTCGTAGCCTACTTAAACCAGATTCGAAATTCGCCCCATCAGTTTGGCGAAAGCTAAAGAGAACGTCCGCCGTCGTGCTCGTTTCGCTGGCAGCGGCAATCGCCGTACTGGCGAGCATAAGCTTCGTAACGAAGTGGGGAACCAGTGGCTCAGCCAACGGACAATTCCTTACTCCCACGGGTGTCGCCGTCGACATTTCCGGCAATGTCTATGTTGTCGAAGGCAACGGCAATCGCGTACAAAAGTTCGATGGGAATGGAGCCTTCATCTTCAAGTTCGGCTCACCAGGTTCAAGTGGCGGAGAATTTGTGACGCCTACGGGAATAGCAGTAGATTCAGCGGGAAACATTTACGTCTCGGACTCGCAGGATCCCGTCAATCAAGTATCAAAGTTCAATTCCAGCGGCACCTTTTTGAATTTCGTCGGGAGCGGCTTACTGGGTCCCAGTGGTGTTGCCACTGACTCGGCGAATAATGTTTACATCCTGGATGCCAACCACCATCAAATACGAAAATACGACTCTGCCGGGGCCCACCTCATCGATTTTGGCAGCAGTGGATCCGGAAATGGGCAGCTGAGTTTTCCCCAGGGAATCGCCATTGACGCATCTGACAATGTCTATGTAGCCGACACCGGCAATAGCCGCATTGAAGAATTTACTTCAACTGGTGGATTTGTCAGGGTGTGGGGAACGCCAGGCACCGGGAACAGCCAATTCACAACACCTACCGGCGTTACGGCAGCGGGAGGCAATGTCTATGTGGCTGATAACGGCAACAGCCGCATTCAGAGCTTTACCTCAACCGGAACATTTAATGAAGCGTTCGGAACGTCGGGTAACGGCGACGGACAGTTCGCTGGTCCACAGGATCTTGCGGCTGACGCCTCTGGAAATATCTTCGTCGCGGACAGCGGAAACGATCGAATCCAGAAACTTAGCACCGCTGCCGCTCCGGTAGTAGCGAATGCGGGAACCGATCAAACAGTTGAATGCGCGGGCGCGACGACCAGCGTCACTTTGGACGGCACAGCTTCCACCGGGAGCGGCACGCTTACCTATGCCTGGAAGGAAGGAACAACGACGCTCGGAGGCGGCGCGACGCTGGGCGTTTCATTACCGACTGGCGCGCACACCATCACCCTTACGGTCTCGTCCTCGGCCGGAGGTTCTGATGACGATGACGTACTCATCACAGTCGTGGACACGTTAGCGCCCACCATCACGCTGAATGGCGCAAATCCCATGACAGTGGAATGTCATACGGCATTCTCGGATCCGGGAGCGACCGCTAGCGACGCTTGCGCAGGTGATCTGACCAGCTCGATCGTCGTCACCGGCTCTGTCAATCCCAATGTTGTGGGCCCTTACACGCTAACTTATACGGTCAGCGATGGGTCACACACCACTTCAAAGAACCGCACCGTCAATGTTGTCGATACCACGCCGCCGGTCATCACTATCAACGGTGCGAATCCGATGACCGTTGAGTGTCACACCACCTTCACTGATCCGGGAGCGACAGCGAACGACGGTTGCGCGGGTAGTTTCCCAGCCAGTGCATCAGGAACGGTGAATGCGAATGTGCCTGGCACCTACACAATTATTTACAACGCCAGCGATCCTTCGGGTAATTCGGCTGCGCCCCAGGCGCGAACAGTCAACGTCGTTGACACTACGGCTCCTGTCATTACCGTCAACGGCAATACTCCGTCGCTCTGGCCACCGAATCACAAGTACCAAATCTTCTCGGTTACGGATTTTGTGACGGGTGCAACCGACAGTTGCAACACCAGCCTGGGTGTCGGCAGCGTCGTCATTTCAAAGGTCACCAGTGATGAACTAGAAAACAGCGGCGGCGATGGTAATACGCTGAACGACATCGTAATCGCAGCCAACTGCAAGTCTGTTCAATTGCGGGCCGAACGGGATGGCGACGGCGACGGCCGCGTTTACACGATCACTTTCAAAGTTACGGATTCGTCCGGCAATGTCGGAACCGCGACCGCGAGAGTGGTGGTGCCAAAGAGCCAGGGCAGCGGACCCGCGATCGACAGTGGCGTGCACTACACAGTGAACGGCACCTGTCCGTAGCTGTTTTATTAAAGTTGATTAGAACTGATGGGCGGTTGGGAGATTATCTCAGCCGCCCATTGCCATATAGACAACCGCGGCCGCCGACAACAGAAAGATCAACAGCGTCACGATCCAAACCAACCCGCGATCGGTCTTTACCATGCCCGCCTCGATCTGACGGTTGACTTGATCGTAACGTAAGGCTGCGAGCACGGTAACTAACGCTCCGAATACGATCAGAACAATTCCAACTGGTTGAGTCCTGGAGAGGATGCGGCTGGCATTCACTGCTCCGGCCGCGCTGAGGGTCGGGCTGAGCCGTGAGACAACAAAACCGAGACTGATTAGCGCAACGTCAGTGCGCACCCACGCCAGAAACGTACGCTCGTTGTCGAGGTGTTCTGAGGCGCGGTGCGACTCAGGAATTGGTCGATGCGTGGCGTGTTTGCTCATGGTCATTGATTAGGACATTGTGGATCGTTTAGCGACATCATGATGGCCGACGATATTGCCAGGGTGCCTAAGCCATTCATTTCCTGATAGACCTTTCGCAAACGGGCCAGATCGTCTTTTAAGGCAGTACATGAAGGCGCCGCGTTTTCGATAATCGATTTGGCTGGGTGTCGATCGCCGCTCTGGATCATCGTTACGAATCGGGTAACATCGCGATTGATCGCACCAAAGCCCGGAGCTTCATTGGTTCCTTCCTGAAGGTCGCCCAATTGTTTATCGAGAGCCTCGAACCGATCGCGGACTCCTTTATCGGTAATCGATTTCTCTGCCTCAGCTATGACAACGCGTGTGTGTGAGATGTGATCATATGCGCGATAGCTGATATTCATCCAATCATCGATCATCCGTGCGGCATCGAGCTGCGCTTCCAGATCGCCGGCGCTGACGTGCACGCGCGGATCGATCTTTATCGTCAGTGGCTGACGAAAAGTCTTTCCATCAACCGTCAAAACCACTTCGTAGCGTCCCGGCACGGCCAGCGGGCCCGGCGGTTGATAGCGCGGAGTTCTGCCCGGCACCGC
>Ga0137403_10008692_pt1 | contig 11354 bp, 8 predicted proteins | sample CZOMad2_1_16fung_FD_122057 | JGI IMG/M metagenome (GOLD analysis project Ga0137403, IMG submission 122057) | Vadose zone soil fungal communities from Angelo Coast Range Reserve, California, USA - CZOMad2_1_16fungal (Hybrid Assembly) | ecosystem: Environmental > Terrestrial > Soil > Vadose zone...
AACTTCTTCTTCTGCGCGCGCTCGTCCTCGAGCTTCTTGCGCTGCTCGTCGAGGAACTCCTTGGGATTGATGAACTGCGACATGTACTCGCGGTTCGTCTTGAACCCGCGCACCTCGATGGGCTGCTCCACCACCTCGTCGCGGCTCTTGGCGGGGAAGTGGGGCGCGTGCTGGTTGATCAGGTTCTCCAGCGAGAGGCAGCGATCGATGAACGTCTCCACCGGCTCGATGCCCACCTTGTCGATGATGCGTCGGAGCCGGGTGGCGTGGTTCGCCATCTCGTCCATCATCTTGCGGTTGGTGTGCTGGAAGGAGAAGTTGTTCTTGAAGAAGTCGACGTGGCCGTAGACGTGGGCCATCACCAGCTTCTGGTCCACGTCCATGTTGGACTCGAGCAGGTACGCGTACGAGGGATTGTTGTTGATCACCATCTCGTAGATCTTCGAGAGGCCGTACTCGTATCCCTTGGAGAGCTGCTCGTACTCCATGCCGAACCGCCAGTGCGGATAGCGGTTGGGGAAGCCGCCGTAAGCGGCCACCATGTTGATCTCGTCGTACCCCAGCACCTCGAAGATGGTCTCGTAGAAGTCGAGGCCGAATCCCTTCGCGTATCCTTCGATCTCGCGCTGGATGTCGCTCAGGTGGGGTGGAAGACGCGTGTCCCTGTTCTCGTTCACGCTAGGAGCCCTTCCCCAGGAAGTCCTTGATGGAGTTGTAGATGGCGTCCTTGTTGGCGATCTCCGAGAGCGCCACGTTCTCGACGCCGTCGAACGCCTCGCGCAGGTCCTTGATGAACTGGCCGCTCCCGTACGGGCTCTCGACCTGCCCGTACGCGAACTGGTTCACCTTGGTGAGGATCTCGCCCTTGAGCAGCCCGACGCAGGTGCGCGTGTCGTCGGCGCTCCAGTTGTCTCCGTCGGAGAAGTGGAAGGGGTAGATGTTCCAGGATCCCGAGTCGTAATCCGCGTCCATGATGTCCCGGCAGAGCTTGTACGCCGAGCTGATCATGGTCCCGCCTGATTCCCGGGTGTGGAAGAACGTCTCGCGATCCACCTCGCGCGCCACCGCGTCGTGGATGATGTAGCGCGTCTCCAGGCCCTTGTAGTTGGCGCGCAGCCAGGTATCGATCCAGAAGCTCTCGATGCGGACGATCTCCTTCTGCTCGTCGCCCATCGAGCCCGAGACGTCCATCATGTAGATCACCACCGCGTTCGACTGCGGCAGCTCGGTCAGACGCCAGCTCCGGTATCGCTTATCCTCGCGCGTGGGAACGACGATGGGGATCTTGGGATTGTACGTCCCGGAAGCGATGCTGCGCTTCAGCGCCTGCTTGTAGGTGCGCTTGAAGTGGCGCAGGGACTCGGGGCCGGTGGTGTGCACGCCGGTGTACTTCACCTTGGGCGTGGTCAAGTTCTTCTTGCCCTTGCTCTGGATGCGCGGGAGCGCCAGCTCCTCGCCCAGGATCTCCGCCAGCTCGTCGAGCGAGAGATCCACTTCCAGCGAGTGCTGCCCTTCCCCCTGCCCCGCCTTGCCCCTCCCGTCACCTTCGACGGCGCCGGGAGCGAGCACGGTGCCGGGCTGACCGTCGCCCTGCCCCACGCCCCCCTGGTCCTTGTGGCCGTAGCGGAAGTGCGGGATGTCGATGGACGGGACCGGGATGGTGATCAGGTCCTTGCCCTTCTTCCCGATCATCTCGCCCTTCTGGATGTACTTGCGGAGATTCTCCTTGATCCGCCCGCGGATGATCTCGCGGAACCGGGAGTGGTCCTGTTTGATCTTCAGCGGCACCCGGACCTCCAGCTCGTCAGTGTAAACCCCAAGTGCACCCGATCAAAGTTGTTGTGCGGGCCCTCGCCATCTGAGGAGGACGAGCGGCAGGACGGCGACCCACGCCAGGACCAACGCCCAGAGGTCGCCCCTGGTGACGTCATACGTTCGCAGGATCTGCTCCCAGGTGACTTCGCGGATGGCCCCGTTCACGAAGGCGAGCACGAAGAAGCCCAGCCAGATCAGCGTGGCCCGCTTGAGGAGCTCCATCATGTGCCCAGCGCCTGCCGCGCCTAATCCTTCGCGTCGCCCCGGGCAAAGATCGACGCCACGAAGTTCAGCACGTCGGTGCTGCAGATCTCGCAGTACCCGTAGGACTTGATCATCCGGTCCTTGACGATGTCGATCTTCTCCTGCGTGTCCTTGTCCACCACGCTGGAGACCAGGTTCTTGAGCTTGATCGAGTCCTTCTGGTCCTCGAAGAGCTTCAGCTCCAGCGCCTTGTGCAGCCGCTCGTTGGTGCGGTAATTGAACGTCTTCCCCTCGATGGCCAGGGCGCCGATGTAGTTCATGATCTCGCGGCGGAAGTCGTCCTTGCGCGACTCGGGGATGTCGATCTTCTCCTCGATGGCGCGCATCAGGCGCTCATCCGGCTCCTCGTACTGGCCGGTGTACTTGTTGCGCACCTTCTCCCGCTGCGTGTACGCCTTGATGTTGTCGATGTAGTTGCCGCAGAGCTTGGCGATGGCGTCCTCGTCGGCCGAGATGGCGCGCTGGACCTCGTTCTTCACGATGTCCTCGTACTCGCCCTTCACCACGCTCAAGAGCTCGCGGTCGCGCTTGCGCACCTCTTCGCTGGAGATCAGCGAGTGGTGCCGCAGCCCGCTCTCCAGCTCGTTGAGCACCATGAAGGGGTTGACGCAGCCCTCGCCCTTGTCGCTCACCAGCGCGTTGGAGATCTTGTCCTGCACGTACCGCGGGCTGATCCCCTCCATGCCCTCCCGGTTCGCCTCCTTGCGCAGCTCCTTGATGTTGTCCTCGGTGAAGCCGGGCAAGGTCTTGCCGTTGTACAGCTTGAGCTTCTGCAAGAGCGTCAGGTTGTGCTTCTTCGGCTCCTCGAGCCGCGTGAGCACCGCCCACATCGCCGCCATTTCCAGCGTGTGCGGCGCGATGTGCTTCCCGCGGATCTTGTGCGAGTTGTAGTCCTTCTCGTAGATCTTCACTTCCTCGTTGAGCTTGGTGATGTAGGGGATGTCGATCTTCACCGTGCGGTCCCGGAGGGCCTCCATGAACTCGTTGTTCTGGAGCTTCTTGTACTCGGGCTCGTTGGTGTGCCCGATGATCACCTCGTCGATGTCGGTCTGCGGGAACTTCTTCGGCTTGATCCGGTGCTCCTGGGAGGCGCCCAGCAGGTCGTAGAGGAAGGCCACGTCGAGCTTGAGCACCTCGACGAACTCGATGATGCCGCGGTTGGCGATGTTGAACTCGCCGTCGAAGTTGAAGGCGCGTGGATCCGAGTCCGACCCGTACTCGGCGATCTTGCGGTAGTTCACGTCGCCGGTCAGCTCGGTCGAGTCCTGGTTCTTCTCGTCCTTGGGCTGGAAGGTGCCGATGCCGATGCGGTCCTTCTCGCTGAGCAGCAGGCGCCGGACGCGGACGTGCGACATCACCTTGGCGAAGTCGCCTTTGTACTCGGTCATCAGCTCGCGGAAGATGAGCCGCGAGGCGGGGCAGAGATCCCCGCGCACCGGGACCTGGAAGCCCGCGTCGGGCGAGGCCAGATCGGCGAACACCTTCTCGCGCCACTCCTCGGGAATGAGCAGCAGCGGGTCCTCGTTCATCGGGGAGTTGAACACCTCGCGGTGCGTGCTGCCATCGTCGCGCTTCTTCTCCAGCACCCACGCGAACGTATAGAGCGCGCCTTCCGGCGTGCGCGAGTACTCCTCGATTCCTTTCTTGAGCAGCCGCACGATGGTGCTCTTCGAGGAGCCCACCGGCCCATGCAGCAGGATCACCCGCTTCTCGGTGCCGTATCCCTGGGCGGCGCTCTTGAAGACGTTGACCAGCTTCATCAGCGGAACGTCGAGGCCGTACACCGCGTCCCGGCCGCCGTTCGGCTCGTCGTGGAAGAAGTGGTAGCGGATCAGCCGCTTCTTGTTGTCGATGTACTCGGTCTTCCCGTGGCTGAGGATCATGTCGTAGATGCGCTGGAACGCGGTGCGCGTCACGCGCGGGTTCTCACGCACGATTTTGAGATAGTCCTCGAACGACCCGTCCCAGTGGAGCTCCTTGAAGCTCGTCTTGTCCTGGAGTGCGGCGATCCTCGTCACGAGGTTCATGTCGCCGGAGTCGCGCAGCGTCGGCATCTTGACTTATCCCCTCTGGCGCCCGGAGGCGCCTCGGAACGTGGCGAACCTAGCTTCGCAGCATAGGGCCTGCAACGCGCTCTGACAAAAACGCTGCCCGGGTGACAGCTGTTGCGTTTTGTCCGTCGTCATGCTGCGAAAAGCGTCCTACACTGCATAAAGGTGGACCGGGCGGTGCACAACTTCATTCACCGGAACGCTTGAAGCGCGATCTGCTCGTCCCGCTCGCGGTCGCCGCCCTCGCGCGCGCCTTGCCCTTCGCGTACGGTCACGAGCACTACGGCGACGCGCCGGTGCGCATCGAGCTCGCCGAACGGTGGGCGGCGGATCCCCATCTCTGGCACGGATACCTGGAATCGTATCAGTACGGCCCACTGCACCTCACCCTCATCGGCGCGCTCGGGCGGCTGCTGGGCGACCGCATCTTCGCGGCGCGGCTCCTCTCGCTCATCTGCGGGCTGGCGGGCGTCTGGCTGCTGTACCGGATTGCCGGGCGCGAGCGCGGCCCGGGGGCAGGATTTTGGGCCGCGCTCGGCCTCGCGCTCTCCCCGCTGCACATCCAGGCAAGCGCGACCGGGGCCAGCGAAGCGGTGTTCCTGGCCCTGTTCCTCGGAGCCCTGCTGCTTGCGCTTAGCGGACATTTGGTCGCACCTGCCCTGTTGCTCGGGGCCGCTGGACTCGTCCGGTACGACGGGTGGCTGTACATACCGCTTCTGGGCGGTCTGCTCTTCTGGCGCCGGCGCGACTTGCTTCGCGCCGCCGCTTGTTGCGCGGTCGCTGCCGCGCCCGCGGTACTGTGGATGTGCGTGAATGCGCGCTGGACGGGAGATCCGCTCGCGCCCATCCACCACATCGACCGCGACCACGCGGAGCTCGCGAGGATGGCGCTCGAAAGCTCCGGCCCCTTCTGGACCCGCTTTGGCGCGCTCGTGTACTGGCCCCTGGCGTCCTGTGTCGTGGCGACGCCGGCGCTCGGGTTCCTCGGGCTCTGGGGCTCGGCGCGGGCCGTCCGCCGGCGAGAGCAGGGCTGGGAGCTCGTCGCGCTCGCCTGGATTCCGGCCGCCTACTTCACCTTCCGCGCCGCCGTGATGGCGGACTTCTACCCCATGGCCCGCTTCACGATGGTCGCGGCAGCCCTGTCGCTCGTGTTCGCCCATGATGCCTTGGCGCTCCTGGCCCGTCCGGCCCGCGCAGTCGCGGCTGCCCTGGCGCTGGCGACGCCGTTGGTCCTCGCGGCGCTGTGCTGGAACCGGACGGGAGGCCTCGCGGAATGGGCGCGACCCCTGGCCCCGATCGGCTCGCTTCCGCCCGGCATCGTCGAGGCCGCGGACTGGCTGAGGGCAAACGCGGCGGGTGACGAGCTGGTGCTGGTGGACGAGAGCACCTACTACCTCGACATCCCCCTGGTGCTGGCCTCCGGGCTTCCAGAGGCGAAGTTGCTACGCTCCCGCTGGAGAGACGACCTCGAGCGAAGGATCGTTTCGCGCGCCCCCACCCTCGCCGTCCTGCTCGAGCACGGGCGCCTGGGCCACTTCAAGGAGGATCGCTTCGAGTTCCGCGAGCTGCCGTTCTGTGCCGCGCAGCGGTACACCTACGCGACCGTGTACCGCCGTTGCGCACCTGCCCCCGCCGGCCAGTAGCTGGCGGCCATCACCCGCGCCGCCTGCGGAAGTAGTCGACCTGGAACTTGCGCACGTTCGCCTCGTGGCACTTCAGGTCGGGACAAAAGACGTGCGTGTGGTCGTTGCGCGAGACGAAGAAGAGATCGTCGCAGGCGACCGGATGCAGCGCGGCCTCCAGCGCGGCCTGCCCCGGGTTGGCGATCGGGCCCGGAGGCAGCCCCTTGATGAAGTACGTGTTGTACGGGTGCTGGAGCGAGAGATCATCCTTGTGGATGTTGTGGTCCCATTTGAAGTCGTGCGAGAGCAGGAGCGCGTAGACCACCGTCGGGTCCGTCTGCAGCCTCATCTTCTTCTTCAGCCGGTTGTGGAACACGCAGGAGATCCGCGGCCGCTCCTCGGGCCGGCCAGTCTCCTTCTCCACGATGCTGGCCAGGGCCACGGCCTGGAGCTCGTCGAGCGTGACCGAGGGAAGGCGCTGGGCGTCGGCCTGCTGCCAGGCTTTCTGGAAGCGGGACACCAGCGCGTGCACGACACCGCTGCAGCCGGCGCCGCGGGGGAGGGAGTAGGTATCGGGGAAGAGGTAGCCCTCCAGCGACGGCCCGGGAACGCCGTACTTCTTCGGGGAGGAGGGATCGCGGGCGATCTTGAGGAACTCCGCTGCCGGGCACAGCCCGGTGGCGCCGATGACCGGCGCCATCTCGTCGGCACGGAGCCCCTCGGCCACGGTGAAGCGGTACAGCTTGATGTCGCCGCGCACCAGCTTGCCCAGCACGTCGTCCGGAAGCAGCGCTCCGTCGAACTGGTACTCGCCCGCCTTGGTATGCGCGTTGCGCCGGAACCAGTGGAGGTGGGTGAAGAAGCGGTTGGCGTCGGAGACCACGCGCGCGTCGGCCAGGATCTTCGCCAGCGCGCGGGGGCCGGTGCCGGAGGGGATGTTCACCGTCCGCGGGCCTTCGCCGTATGGCGTGGCCGCGAACCGGCGCTCGTCGATGAGTCGCCAAGCGAACAGTCCGAGGCCCCCGAGAATCGCCAGCGCGAAGAGCCAGAGAATGGCGCGCTTCATGGGCCCACAGTATAGGGGCGCCCCCCGCGGCGTGGAATTTCCCGCTGCAGCGGGGCAGGGTCGCCGGTGTGCGTTCCTGCGCGGTGGTGGTGCCTCCGCTCCAGCGCTCTCACGCGATCTCGGACTCCGCCGCCGCGAGCTCCTCGTTCTTGTGCTCCCAGCGCGAGTACAGCTCCTCCAGCTTGCGCGACGCGTCCCGGTACGCAGTCACCAGCGGCGTGCTGCGCGCCGGATCCGAGAACAGCGCCGGATCGGCGAGCTGCGCCTCCGCGGACCGCTTCTGCTGCTCGAGCTGCGCGATCCGCTGCTCCAGGTCGGCGATGGCGCGTTTGATCGGCCCTAGCACCTTGTCCCGTTGCTCGCGCTGCAGCGCCCGCTCGCGGCGCGCCTGCGAGCCTTGTCCCCCCGGCACTGCTCTCGGCTGGGCCGCGGGACCGGTCTCCGACGCTTGCGCCGCGCGCCGTCGGGACCAGTCGTCCAGGTCGCCGGGCTGGGCATCGATCTGCCCGTCGCGCACCTCCCAGACCTGGGTCGCCAGCCCGTTCACGAAGCTCCGGTTGTGGGAAACGAACAAGAGCGTGCCCTGGTAACGCGTGAGCGCGTCGATCAGGGCTTCCGACGAGTCGAGATCGAGGTGGTTGGTCGGCTCGTCCATGAGCAGGAAGTTGGACGGCACCACCAGCAGCCGGGCCAGCGCGACCCGGGCGCGCTCGCCTCCGGAGAGAACGGAGATGCGCTTGTCGACGTCATCGCCGGAGAAGAGAAAGGCGCCGAGCACGCCGCGCACCCAGCTCTGCGGCTGGGTGGCTACCAGGCCATGCACCTCTTCGAGGACCGTGCGCGAGGGATCGAGCCGCTCGGTGTGGTGCTGCGCGAAGTATCCCGTCACCACGTTGTGCCCCAGCGCCAGGTTGCCCTCGTCGGGCGCGATCTCCTGCGCCAGCAGCTTGAGCAGCGTGGTCTTCCCGGCGCCGTTCAGGCCGATGACGGCGATGCGGTCTCCGCGCAGCACCTGGGCCGACAGGTCCCGGTACACGGACCTTCCCCCATATCCCTTGCAAACGCGATCGAGCCGCGCGACCTCGCGGCCGCTTCGCGGGGCCTCGGGAAAGCGGAAGCGCACGGTGGCGCGCTCCTCGCGAACCTGCACGATCTCTTCCTTCTCCAGCAACTTGACGCGGCTCTGCACCTGGCGGGCCTTGCTCGCAGTGGCGCGAAACCGCTCGATGAACGCCTGCATCTGCGCCCTGCGGCGGGTCTGCTTCTCGGCCTGCGCGGCGAGCAGGTCCTCCTCCTGCGCGCGCGCCGTCAGATACCGCTCGTAGTTGCCGGCGTAGCTGCGCAGCCCTTCGGGCTCGAGCGAGAGCACGCGGTCGATCTGGCGGTCGAGGAACTCCCGATCGTGCGAGACGAGCAGGAGCGCCTTGCGCGACCGGCGCAGGAAAGCGTCGAACCACTCCAGCGTGGGAACATCGAGGTGATTGGTGGGCTCGTCCAGGAGCAGGAGCTCGGGATCCTGCAACAGCAGGGATGCGAGCGCGGCGCGCATCTTCCATCCGCCGGACAGCTCCGAGGCGGGGCGAGCGAAGGCGGACTGGGGAAAGCCCAGCCCGGAGAGGATCTCCTCGGCGCGGTGGCGGCCGTAGAGCTCCTCGTGGTGGCCGAGCTCCTCGTGCAGCTCGGCCAGCTCGCCGCCGAGCTCCACCTGATCCTCCTCCGAGCGCGCTTCCGCCAGCGCGGCCTCTGCGGCCGCGATGCGAGACTCGAGCCAGGTGCGCCCGGGGACGCTGGAGAGAACGCCCTCCAGGATCGATCCCGGCGGCAGCTCCGAAAGCTCCTGCGGCAGGTACGCGGCGCGCGCCCTGCGGACCAGCTGCACGCTGCCGGCGTCGGGCTCGATCTGGCCCGACAGGATCTTCATCAAGGTGCTCTTGCCGCTGCCGTTCGGGCCGATCAGGCCCACCCGATCGCGGTGTCCGAGCGAGAAGCTGGCGCCGTCCAACAGCACCTTGGGGCCGTAGCGGAGAGAAAGCCCGCGCGCGTGCAGCATCGACATGATCAGCCCGGCCCGGGAAGCGCGCTGCGCAGGCGCTCCGGCGCCACCCCGCGCTTCACCCCATCACCGTCACGACCAGCTTCCGGTTGCGCGGCCCGTCGAACTCGCAGAAGTAGATGGCCTGCCAGGTGCCGAGCCCGAGCTTGCCGCCCTGGACGGGAATGGTCTCGGAGAACCCCAGCACCGCCGCCTTCGCGTGCGCGTGCGCATTGCCTTCCTCGTGCTTGTAGTACTTCTCGTTGCGCGGCACCGCTCGTTCCAGCGCGTTGAGGATGTCCGTCTGCACGTCAGGGTCGGTGTTCTCGTTGACCGTGATCGCGCCGGTGGTGTGTCCGCAGAAGATGGAGCAGAGGCCGGACTGCACGTTGCTGGCGACCACGATGGCGCGCACCCGCTTGGTGACGTCGATCATCTCCTGCTTCTTGGTGGTGGGCAGCTCGATGGTCGCGGTGTGGAACATCACTCGTCTCCCAGGTACTCGACGATCTGCCACAGGGTGGCCAGGTCATGCACGTCCTTCCGCAAGCGGGGCACGGTGAACAACGGAACGCCGCGCAGGGTGTCGCGCAGCCGGTCCACCTCTCGCCGGTCGAGATCCGCCAGGATGGCCTGCTCGGAGAGGGTCTGGCAGAGGCGCTCCGCCAGGTTGTTCTCGTCCTTGATCTGCGCGAGCTGCAGCGCCTCGCGCAGCGCAGGCAGGCTGTCGGCGCCTCCGTGCCGCCGCGGATCGCGCTGCACCCGATTGACCACCACGGCCGCGGCGCGGATGCCGTCCGCCTCCAGCGCCCGGTGGAAGAAGAGCGCCTCCTGGGTGGTGAGGGGATTCGGGCTCGTGACCAGCACGAAGCCGGTCCGCGGGGAAACGAGCAGGTCCTTGACCTTCGAGGCGCGCTCCTTGAAGCCTTCGTACATCCCTTCGAACGCGACCATGAAGGCGGCCAGGTCGGTGAGGAAGCTCTTTCCGGTGAAGCGGGCCAGCGTCCTGAGCACCAGGTTGGAGGGCCCGGCCAGGAGCCGCAAGCCGACCTTCCCGGCCTTGAGCACGGGCCCGAGCACCAGGCGCATGGCGTTGTTGTCGAGCACGTCCAGGATGCGGTTGGGCGCGCGCAGGAAGTCGAGCGCGTTGCTGGTGGGCGGCGTGTCGAGCACGATCACGTCGAAGCGCCCGTTGGAGTAGACCTCGTACACCTTCTCCATCGCCATGTATTCCAGGCTGCCGGCCATGGCGGTGGAGAGCATCTGGTAGATCTTGTTGTTGAGGATTGCCTCGGCCTGCTGCGGAGTGGGGGCATCGCGGCGCACCAGCTCGTCCCAGGTGCGCTTGAGGTCGAGCATCATCGCCCACATCTCGCCGCGCGGCGAGAGGTTCGCCTCGGCGAAGTGCGCTGGATCGATCCGCGTCTCCTGGTTGCCCAGATGCTTGAGCCCGAGGCTGTTCGCCAGCCGCCGCGCCGGGTCGATGGTCAGGACCAGGCTCCGCTTCCCCACCATCGCGGCGCGGAGCGCCAGCGCCGCGGCGGTGGTGGTCTTTCCCACCCCGCCCGATCCCACGCAGCAGATGACCTTGCGCCCCTCCAGCGGTTTCACAGCGCCCCCTCGATGGCGTGGGCGACCTTGTCGATCGCCTGCGTCCCGAAGCTGCGCTCGAACAGGAAGGGCACCTTCATCAGCTCGCGCGGCACGGTGTCGCGCAACACCGCCTCGTAGTGCCGGGAGAGCTCTGCGCGCGATTCGTGATTGTCGGCCGCCTCGCCCGCGGCGGCCAGGAGCGGCCCCCCGCGAGTCACGGCCGCCACCTCCTGCGGCGTCAACCGCGACGCGAACACCCCGTTGAGGAACAGCGGACCCGCCGGGAAGCGGTGCTGGCGGAGGGCACGATCGAGCTCGACGGCCTCGTTGGCGGGCATCTCCTCGGGAAGAGTGACGATGCAGATGCTGCACTTCGCCGGGTCGGCCAGCAGCGACATCATGGAGCGCATGTCGCGCGCGAGCGGCCCTTCGCTCACCAGGCGGAGGAAGGTCTCGGGCACGGTGAGAAAGGTCAGGCCGTGCCCGGTGGCGGGAGCGTCGAGGACCACCAGGTCCCAGCGGGGCCGCCCGCGCTCGGTCTCCTGGGTCGCATGCCACCAGACCTTCCCGAGCATGACGATCTCGGCGAGCGACGGGGCCGCCGCGAGGAAATAACGCGCGGCGGGATTCTCGAAGGCGAGCTTGTAGAGCGTCTCGTACTTCAAGGTCATCAGCGCGTACTCGCGCATCGCCTCGCGCGGCCGGACGTGGACGCTGTAGAGGTTGGAGACGAGCTCGCGGATCTGCGGTCCGGAAGCAGGCTTCCCGAAGAAGTCGGCCACGCGCTCCTTGGCCACCACCTCGCAGACCAGCACTCTTTTTCCGCGCCGTGCGGCCGCCAGCGCCACGGCCGCCGACATCGTGCTCTTACCGGTGCCGCCCTTGCCTGTCACCACGACGAGGCGGCGATC
>Ga0137403_10008693_pt1 | contig 11354 bp, 11 predicted proteins | sample CZOMad2_1_16fung_FD_122057 | JGI IMG/M metagenome (GOLD analysis project Ga0137403, IMG submission 122057) | Vadose zone soil fungal communities from Angelo Coast Range Reserve, California, USA - CZOMad2_1_16fungal (Hybrid Assembly) | ecosystem: Environmental > Terrestrial > Soil > Vadose zone...
ATCGACTGCCAGAATTTGTTCTGTGAGGTGGGCAAATACGCCCGCGTGCGGCATCCAGAGATCAACGGGATTTCTGGGCGAACGCGCATTAAGCAGAAGTTTCGAGCACATTCGACGCCGATCGCATACTGGTATCCACCAAAATGGGGGATCAACGATCTGGTCGTGGCCGAACCGCCCTGCAAAAAAGACAGTAGTCGTCCCCGGTGATTCAACCTCTGCTCGCTCGTTTAGGGTGAACGTCGCCTCAAGAAAGTCTTCCGCACAGCGGTCGATGAGGTCAGAGAGACGACGAATCGCGACGATATCGATGCCATGGCCAATGATGTTCATAGCTCCTCGGTCTGACCTCCTGTCGAGCAATAGAACTCGGCTACTAAGAATTCGCAAAGAAGCTTGCTGATTTCTCCGGATGGTATCGCCTATAGTCAGAGAACTTCGTCGCCGACAGGTCCGCATGCCCAGCAGCTCGCTGCGCATCATCCAAGCTCACCCCATGGTCAAAACCCGTTGTGATGAAGATCGCACGCATGGAGTGGGCCGGGTATCTCCGCGCTACAGTACACTATCTGGTCAATCACATCAGGATTCAAGTGAGGCCTGCTCTCCTGTAGTCGGCGAGTGCTCACTTCTTGCCACCGTTGCGCATCTCACATTTTCGTGGAAATGGCAGGGAGGGAGTTTATAATGTCAACGCTAAATTCTGGCAAAGTGAGCTGCACCGCACTGCTTGGATCGGAACAGCGCGGTCATCACGGTCTGAGGGGCGAACTGCTAAACAATCCAGGCAAGTGGGAAGCGGTTGAATGAGGATAAGCCAGCGATCATCAGGTGATCGCTCGGGCACGCAAGCTGGGTCCTGCACGGACACTGCACGCTTCAGCATTGACATCGAACTCTTGCATTGGTGAGGGGGCATTATGGAACCTATCACGACGATGATCGCCAGTGCGATTGCACTGGGTGCTGCGGCTGGTCTAAAGCCCATAGTGGAACAGGGGATCAAGGACGCTTATGACGGTCTGAAGCGCCTCATCGTCGACCGCTATCGGGACAAAACAGAGGTCGTCGATGCGGTAGAGTACGTGTCCAAAAATCCGGAGGCCGAGAAGCGTCGGGCGGTGTTGGAGGAGGCGTTAACCGACGCGGGTGCGACCAAGGATGCTACCCTGCTTGAAGCGGCCAAGGCGGTGCATGTGGCAGTCGAACAGCATGCGCCCGACCTGCCGCAGAGCATTGGCATGGATATCGGCCTACTCAAAGCCGCGGTGTTGGAAGTGGAAAACGTGCAGGCGGCCGCAGGGGGCATCGGCGTCAAAATCGACACGGCGGATATTGCCGGCGCGGCAAAGTTCAAGAACATCGGCGGCGGGGGGTCGCACCCAAACGGGTAAAGCCGGCGGAGCCAGCCGTTCCCGCAGCCGTCGGCGTCTATTTCAACCAGGCAAACGTCCATGGTGACTTTATCGTCCACACGGCTCAGCCCAAGGAACCGGCCAAGCCCATCCAACCTTTTGAACCGGAAACCGTCATCATACCCGCTGGACCTTTCGTGATGGGGAGCCAGCCTGGTGAAGGCATCATTGCGCACGAAACTCCTCCGCACCAGGTCGACTTGCCCGCCTACCGGATTGGCCGGTATCCGGTGACCAATCGGCAGTACGCCGTATTTCTAAAACAGGAGCGGCGGCAAGAGGTGCCGGATAAACGGGTATGGATGTTACGGGAGCCGCCTGCCGACAAACTGGATCATCCGGTGGTAGGCGTCAGCTGGCACGATGCCCGGACATACTGCGAATGGCTGTTCCGGCAAACGGGGCGGCGGTATCGCCTGCCAACGGAGGCCGAGTGGGAAAAAGCGGCCCGTGGCGCGGAAGGGTGGCGCTATCCCTGGGGCGATGACTGGGAGGATGGCCGGTGCCATCACAGCAGCGACCGCACCCAGCCTGTCACCGCGTTTCCCGAAGGCACCAGCGCGTATGGCTGCTGCGAGATGCTGGGAAACGTGCAGGAGTGGACCAGCACCCTCTGGGGCAGTGACCCCAAAGCGACCGCCTTTCCCTATCCATATCGTGTTAACGATGGCCGGGAAGACCTGGAGGCGGAGCAGCGCTTGCCTGTGGTGTACCGTGTCCATCGCGGCGGCTCCCACCGCGACGATCGCTCCAAACTGCGATGCAGCGCCCGCGGGTACGCTGCCCCCAGCAGTATGATCGGGTGGCGTGGGTTTCGCGTCGTGTTGGACGTGGAGGAGGGGGAGGCGCATGCCGAGGATCGCCAGAGACCAGAAACTCGTTGACAGGACGCCGCAGGAAACCCTGGCAGAGAAGATTAAAGCCGGCAAGGCCGTCCCACTGCTCAGCACCGTGGTAGAGCACGATCTGATCCTGGGGGGACACGAGGCGCTGGTCAAGGATTATGCCGAGCGGATTGCCTATCCCTTGGCAAACACGAACGATCTACCGCACATCGCGCAGTTTCGCAGCGTGACGCATTTTTCCACGGATGTCTTTGCGATGCGCCCGGAATATCTGAATGTGATCAAAAGCCGGCTCTTCAGCATTGCCGAGGACGACGGCGTCTCCCAGGATTTATTGGCAGAAGTCGATGCCCAGTTTGACAGGCTGGATTTCACGGAGCTGGCCAAGGCCATAGGCTATCCCCGCTTCGATGATGTCCAGGACAATCCCTTGCTGCTCCTGGCCAGCCTCGATCTGCCCATCTATCTGACCACCAGCTATCATACCTTTCTGGAGGCCGCCCTGGAGCGGGCGGGGAGACAGCCCCGCACCGAATTTTGCCGCTGGCATCAGCGCTTGGAATCATTGCCAGGCGGAGTTGCCGGTGACTATCAACCAACCAGAGAGGAACCCCTGGTCTATCACCTGTATGGCCTGGACACGTATCCCGAGTCGTTAGTGCTCACCGAGGACGATCACCTGGAATTTTTGGTCGCCATCGCCCGCGACATGAGCCGGGACACCGATCGCATTCCCAAGCGCATACGACAGGCGCTATCGGATTCGTCGCTGATCCTGCTGGGCTATGACCTGCGCAGCTGGGAGTTCCGCACGCTGTTCTGGGGTCTGATCAAGTTCCGGCCGCCGATGAAGCAGGAAAATGTGTCCGTCCAGGTGGCGCCCGACGACACGGAAAGACCCTATCTGGACAAATACCTGAGCGAGGCGCGCTTTCGGGCCGTGTGGGGGGATGTGTATCAGTATGTCCGGGAACTCTACCAGAGCATGGGAGCGTAAGCATGGCCGGTGCCGTTGCCAACCCCTATGTCGGACCGCGAACCTTTACCTATGCGGAGCAAGATCGCTTTTTCGGACGTGAGCGTGAGGCACGGGATCTGCTGTCGCTGGTCATTTCCGAACGCCTGGTGCTGTTCTACGCTCAGTCTGGAGCAGGAAAAAGCTCGCTGATCAACACCCGGCTGGTCCCACAGCTCAAGCAGGCCGGCTATGCGGTGCTGCCGGTTGCCCGCGTCGGCGGGGAGCTGCCCACGGGCGTCAGCGCCGTCGACAATATTTTTCTGTTCAACCTCCTGCTCCATCTGGACCAGCGTGAGGGCGACCCCAGCCGCTTTGCCCGCATGACCCTGGCGGATTTTCTTGCCCGGCTGACCAGCCCCGACGGGGAGTCATACTACTACGACGACAGCCCCGAACCCGCGGAGGAGGCGAGCGCCTTCGAAGAGCCGCTCCACGTGCTGATCATCGACCAGTTCGAGGAAATCGTCACCACGCATCTGGAGCACTGGCAGGAGCGGGCGGCGTTTTTTCGCCAACTCGAGGCGGCCATGGCGGCCGATCCGCTGTTATGGGTGGTGCTGACCCTGCGTGAAGACTACGTGGCCGCCCTCGACCCCTACGCTCGCCTGGTGAGCAATCGCCTGCGGGCCCGCTTTTACATGCAGCGCATGGGCTATGAGGCGGCCCTGGAAGCGGTGCGCCGACCAGCCGAGCAGTACGGACGCCCCTTCGCCCCCAACGTTGCGGAGGCCCTGGTCGATAACCTGCGGCAGATTCGCGTGCGGGACACGACCATCACCAGGCCCGGGCAGTTCGTCGAACCGGTGCAGCTCCAGGTGGTGTGTTATCAGCTGTGGGAGAACTTGAAGAATCGGCACACTGGCTCAATCACCAGCCAGGATCTGGAGCAGTCGGGCGATGTGGATACGGCCCTGGCCTCGTTCTACGAGGAGGCGATTGCCAGCGTCCTGCACGGAAAGAGGGTCGGCGGTGCATCGGAGATTGCTGTGCGCAACTGGTTCGATCAGCAGCTCATGACCGAGGCCGGAACGCGGGGCATGGTATATCGGGGGGAGACGCATACCGCAGGGTTGCCCAATGGGATCGTGAGGTTGATAGAGGATCGCTACTTGCTGCGGTCCGAGACGCGGTCCGCCGGCGTCTGGTATGAGCTAGTGCACGACCGTTTTATCGAGCCTATCGTGCAGGCGAACCGGGCCTGGTGGGCGCAGCAACGCCCCCTCATGCGCGATGCGCAGGCCTGGCAGGACGCGAACCGCGACAAGAGCAAGCTGTATCTGGGGCAACAGTTGCAGGAGGCGCTGGCGAGCATGGCCCAAAGCGCGACAGAGCCCGTGATTGCCGCATTTCTGAACGCCAGTGAGGCAGAGCAGCAGGCGCTGGAAGCACAGGAAGCAGCGCGGCAGCGAGAACTGGAGGCGACCCGGCAACTGGCCGAAACGCGGGAGCAAACAGCCACCGCCCTCCGCCGCCGAGCGCGGGTCTTGGTCGGCGTGATGGTTGCCGTGCTCATAGCAGCGGTGGCCGCCGTCTGGTTCGGTATCAGAGCGGAGCAGGCGAAAGCCGAAGCGGAGCGGGCGCAAGCCGGAGCAGAGCAGGCGAAAGCCGAAGCGGAGCAGGCGAAAAATCGGGCGCAGAAAGCACAAGAAGAAGCGCTCCGCGGGCAGTCGTTGTTTCTGGCGGATCTGGCACGGCAGCGGAACGAGCAGGGGCAATATACCCTTGCGGCGCTGCTGGCCCTGGAGGCCTTGCCGAAATCCATGGATGCGCCCAATAGACCCTATGTCCCTGAAGCTGAGCCGCAGCTCTATACGGCAGTTATCAACTTGCGAGAAAAGTGGATCTTCGCCGGCCACCAGGAGCCGGTGCGGCAGGCGGCCTTCAGCCCCGATGGACGCTCGGTGGTGACCGCCTCCGAGGATAAGACGGCGCGGCTGTGGGATGCCGCCAGCGGCCAGCTGGTGGCCACCCTCGCCGGCCATCAGGGGTCGGTGGGGCAGGCGGCCTTCAGCCCCGATGGACGCTGGGTGGTGACGGCCTCCGCCGATAAGACGGCGCGGCTGTGGCGTATCATCTCGAACACCCAGGAGCTGATCGACTATGCAGAGCGGATCATACCGCGTATAAGTGATGGCAACACCATTGTGCCCGGCACCTTGACGCCTGAAGAACGCAAGCGGTTTTTCTTGCCATGACCACTCCTGGCCTGGTACAGCGGTGAGAGGATCCTAGGATACCGGCAATTTGGTGAGAACAAATGCGCTACGCCATCAGAGACCAGGAGAACGGCTCAAGATCCCTGTCTTTGACCCGCGATGGATCCCTTAGCGTAACGAACGCACAATGGTGCCCGCTGCCCTCGTATGACAAGGGATGCACGACCAGAACCGCGGCTGAAAGCCCGCTATGCCACCGCCGGCACGGTCACGCTGCGCCGCTCGTCGATCGCCTGCAGGACCGCCTGTGTAACTGCGACCGTCCCCACGCTGTCCTCACCGTCTGGAAGCAGGCTGCGCTCACCGTGCAGCTCGCCCTCGAAGGCCAGGATCTCCAGCTCGTAGACCGGGCTGGCCGGGAACGGCTCTTCGGTCATACCCGCACGGTCGCGCACGCGGACCACGTGCTCCGTGGCGAAGCGTAGCGCCGAGGTAATGAGCGTCGCCTTCGAACCCTCGATGATCAGGTTGTTCTCGGGAGTCGCAATCTCGCGTGTTGCCCGCGCCACCGCATGGCAGTCATCGTCGAGGCGTCCGAGGACAGTTACGGTGTCGTCCGGCTCGCGCCGCTGGCGGCCCGGGTGAGTGAAGGCGCTGACTTCGACGAAGCGCTGGCCACGCACCCATTACACCAGGTCGAGCAGATGCACCCCCACGTCGAAGATGACGCCGCTTTGCGCGAAGTCCTGACGCCACGCCGGCATCGCGACAGGCGGCGAGCCGAGATCCCCCGCTCTTGACCATGGCCGGAGCGACGAAATCGGCCGCGACCCAACCGAGACCAACGACGCCCCAGCGGACCGGGGACTGCGCGCCATTCATCTGCAGCCCTCCTCTCCACCAGGTCGGAGTCCCACCTTCCTGGACACCTCAGCCGCCAGGCGTCGAAACGCCATGGCCTCGGGTGCGTCTGAAACGGTGTGCAAGAGCGGATGACCTGTGTCGATCCCCCGACTCAGGCTCATATGCAGCGGGATACGCCCCAGTTGCTCGCACCCGGTGTCGGTAATAGCCCACTGCCGTTGGCTGCGGGCAAAGACCTCGATGGGCTCGCCGCAATGGGGGCAGTACAGGAAACTCATGTTCTCGATGACTCCGAGGATCGGCACGCCAGCCTGACGGAACAAGCCCAACGAGCGGCTGGTGTCCATGAGCGACAGATCCTGGGGGGTCGTTACCAGCAGCACGCCGTCGAGGTGGATGGTGTTGAGAAGGGTCTGTTGCGGTTCTCCTGTCCCCGGGGGAAAGTCGAGGAGCAAGACATCCAGTTCGCCCCACAAGACGTCCTGGATGGTCTGACGAATCATCCGCCCGGCGAGAGGCCCCTCGGCAAGGATGGTGTCGGTGTCTCCCATGAGGAGTCCCAGGGACATCGCCTTCAGACCAAAACGTTCCAATGGTGGAATATAGGGCCGGCGGTCGGTACGGACGACGGGGATATTGAGCGGTCTGCCGGCCGTCGGTTTGACCTGTATGCCGAGCATCAGCGGGATATTGGGCCCATGCAGGTCGGCATCGAACAATCCGACACGGGCGCCGTCCTGGTGCAGGGCGAGTGCCAGGTTCACCGCCACCGTGGTCTTGCCAACGCCCCCCTTGCCGCTGGCCACGGCGAGAACATGTGCAATGCCTGGGATGCGTAACGTGGACAAGACGTGATTCCTTCTCCTATAGGCCTGCGCATTCAGACTACACCAGCAGCGTCTGGCGTTGGTCAGTACGCGGGCTCCACCTGCGGTCCAGGAGCGGTTTCGAGCCGTACTACCAACTCCTGTCTCCGGCAAAAAGCTCATTGTGCAGCCTATTGTACGCATGTAATGGAGAGAACGCTCAAAGATTCGGACACAAGTGTCTGGGCAAAGGGATCGTTGGAGCCGCCGGCAATTCCATGGCGGACTCACCCTAGATGGCATGGCGGGATACCTCAGCCGACCTTCCCGACCGGTCACGGCCGCGCCGCCGCCTGAGACGACACGCATTCGGCTCATGCATGATCCCTCGATCTGCGTCACGCCGCAATATCTGGCCGAGGAGTTGCTCCGGTCTGACGGGTTCAGCGAGATGCAGCACGTCGAGGCGACCGATGGCTTCGGCGCCAAGCTAGTCGCCGCTGGCGGCGCGGACATGATGATGGAGTTCGCTGGCGTCTTACCTGACCCGGATCGACGCGGGGGAACCCATCGGGCTACTTGGTGGCGTCCACATCGGCTGCTTCGAGGTGTTCGGAGGATCGTGCGTTCGGACCATCCGAGATCTTAATAACAGATAAGGGGTCAGGTCTTGCATTATCACTTCGGTTCTGTTCGGTATTACACGGGAATAAACCGCAGTATCTTGCATAGCCGACGCCTTGGTACCACGTCTCCTCCCGCGGTAGCACGCGACCTCGAAAGGCCAAAGGAAACACTGCTCAAGACTTTGGCTGAGGAAGAGGGTGTTTTCCCTTCTGTATCTCTATCCACGAACGCAAGATAGCGTTAATAAGGGTTTGATATCCCTTGCCTTCTTTCTTGGCATACTGCTTTAACCACCAGTACACCTCATAATCGAGGCGTAGGGAGATGTGTTGCTTCTCTTTCGGCCATACCAGGGTCGCCTCTTTCCAAAAATCCTCATCAGTAATTGGAGCAGCCTCTGGATCCTCACGTACAGCCGCTTCTATTTCTTCATCAGTGAGTGCTTTGACCCGCTGCCAATCGGTGTGCCCTTTAGGTAAGTTCTTCTGGGTAAACCTGACGATACGCTCTTCGTTCACGTCGATTAGCCCTCCGTGTTGAAATAATACGATATCGTGTATCTCGTACCGTATACACGACAGCAAGAATTTCCTGTTCCACACTGCCAAAAGCAATGTAGCGGAGTTCCCCGTAGTCTCTTCGATCATCCGGTTTGCGAACAACAGGTCCATCATAGATGCGAGCACCTATCGCAAAGTCAATACCATGCCTCCGAATATTCTCCTGGTTTTTTCGTTCATCCCATTCAAATTCTATATCAAGAATATATACAAATTGTATACACAATAGCAAGGGGATGAGGAGTGCGGAGGGGGGTGGTTTCACTGGCCATGGCGTCCATAGGCTTGCCCCGTTTGGCATGCTGAGCATCATCGAGGAGCAGATACCAGGTGGCTCCCGGCGGCGGGGTCAGGGCCCGAAGCCGCTCCGGTGCCTTCTGCGGTCGCGCGGCTTCGGGGTCCCAACGCTGCACCACGAAGAAGGGGTTGAACCGGCTCCGGTGGTGCCGGGCCTCCAGATAGCGGGATACATTGGCCACATGATGCCGCCCTCAGGTGAAGGCCATCACCAAGACCAGCCAGCGAACATACTCCAAATGGTCCCACCGCAAGTGGCCCTGCAGGGGACGAAAGAACGTGTCGAGCGAGCGGGGCACGCGTATGATGCGAAACATGAGGCCATTCTCCCGACGCCGATGGTGAACGGGCGATTACACCTTTTCACCATCGTTGAGCGTCCCTCTGTAATGAGTTATCCCCAGTGGTCCTCAATAATCGACGGAGGTGTTGCCAAAACGGCTGGAGATCTGATACAAGGGGTCACGCAGCGTGACACCCCGATCGCTGGAGACTTCCCATGACCAGCTCATCCGCGTTCACATGGCGTCACTCCCAACCAGAGCTCATCCTGTGCGGGGTCCGCTGGTATCGACGCGATGCCCCTAGCGATCGTGACATGGAAGCACGCATCCTGGAGCGTGGGCTCCACGTTGATCATACCAGGGGGTTTCGCTGGGTGGCGTGCGATGCGCCCGAGCTCGACAAGCGCGGCCGACTCCATCTCAAGGCTACGCATGATTCGTCCCGCGTCCACGAGTGGTCTATCCGGATCAACCAGGCGTGGCACTCCTGGTATCGAGCGGTCGATTCCGAAGGTTACACCTGGGATGTCCTGTTGCGTGAGACGCACGCTGTCATGGCCGCTCAGCAGTTCTTCCGCACGGTGCTTGGGGCCAGCCTATGGTGACACCACGACTGATCACGGTGGATCAGCACGCGGCATATCCGCCTGCGGTTCAAGATCTGAAACAGGCGGAAGACCTGCCGCAGCGTGGTGAGCTGAGACAGAACCCCTCGTCTTTGCGGGCCACGATGATTCGTCTTGTTGGGTATGGCCCACGGCTCAGGGCCGCCCCATGGCAGCCACCGCCACGAGTGGGTGAGCAGTACAACAGAGGTCACCAACGGCCCATCATATCAGGGCTGATCGGAGGGAGAACATGGACTTTGGATTGTTTATGATGCCGTTACATCCACCCAGGAGGTCCTTTGCCGACTCCTATGACCGCGACATCACCTTACTGGTCCAGGCGGACCAGTTGGGCTACCACGAGGCTTGGATTGGCGAGCATATCACGGAGACATGGGAAAATGCCCCGGTACCAGAGCTGCTCATCGCCAACGCCCTGGCGCGCACCAAGCGCATCATCTTCGCCACCGGGGTCACGATGCTACCCCTCCACCATCCCGTGGATACCGCCCACCGCATCGCCATGCTGGACCATATGGCTCGGGGGCGCTTCTACTGGGGTATCGGCGTCAGGTCGCTGGCGACCGATCTGCACCTGTATGGGGTCAAATATCACTCGATGGACGAGGTGCGGGATCGGGGGAAGGAGGCCCTGGAGGTGATCCTCGGCCTGTGGGAGGCAAAGGACGGACACTTCGGCTTCGAAGGGAAATACTATCAGGTGCATGCCCCGGAGGTAGACCCGACACTCGGGCGCCGGCTGTACTATCAGCCCTACCAGAAGCCCCATCCGCCCATCGGGGTTGCAGCGTCGACGCCGACTTCGGACAGCATTCGCATGGCTGGAGAGCGTGGCTGGATCCCGATGACGAACCTGATGGCCCCGCACGTCCGGACTCTCTGGGAAAAGGTGGAAGAAGGTGCGGCCAGCACCGGCCGGGTAGCAGACCGTCATCAGCTCCGCATTGGCCGGGAGGTGTATGTGGGCGAGACCCCGGAGTCGGCGCGAGCCGAGGCCCGGATCGTCCTGGGGCGACCCTTTGACGAGCACCAGTATGGGAATCGCCGAGCGCAAGGGACCCTGCGGTATGTCAAGCGGGATCCAGCCATGCCCGATGAAGCGGTCGACGTGGACTACATGATGGAGCACGTCTGGATCGTCGGTGACCCCCAGGAGTGCGCCGACAAAATTCGCCAGCTCCACGAGGAGGTCGGTGGCTTTGGGCATCTGCTCGCCATCACCCAGGATCCGGACGACCATGCGCTGATGCAGCGCTCCCTCCGCTTACTGATGGAGGAGGTAGCCCCCAGGGTGCATGATCTCGCGTAGCCCCGGCAAACCGGCCGCGTCACCCGCCGCGATGTGGGACGCTTGGAATCACTCGGCCGCCGTGTCACCTTGGAGGCTGGAACAACCGTCGCCTGGGAGCCTATTCGGGCTTTCTGGGGAATTTCAGGAGACTTGTGGTCCGGGTGCTTGCTATGATATTCTCGGTCATATATGAGGGAACGCGGAAAGGAGGGAGATGATGAGTTACAAGCCGAAAAAACTAGGACACGTCAATATCTTCGTGCGCAATGCGGCGCGCGCCCGCGATTGGTATGCGGACCTCCTGGGTCTCCACACCTATGGGTTTACGCCTGGACGGGCGGCCTTCATGACTTCGGACCTGGGCAATTCCCACGAAGTCGCCTTGGTGGAAGTGGGAGAGGATGCTCCAGGGCCCCAAAAAGGGCAGGTGGGGCTCAACCACATGGCATGGTATATGGACAGCCTCGATGACCTGAAGGAGTTGTACTTCCGCATTAAGGAGAAGAACATCGCGATCGAGCGTGTGTCGGACCACGGCCATGCCGTCGGGATCTACATCCGA
>Ga0137403_10008694_pt1 | contig 11353 bp, 15 predicted proteins | sample CZOMad2_1_16fung_FD_122057 | JGI IMG/M metagenome (GOLD analysis project Ga0137403, IMG submission 122057) | Vadose zone soil fungal communities from Angelo Coast Range Reserve, California, USA - CZOMad2_1_16fungal (Hybrid Assembly) | ecosystem: Environmental > Terrestrial > Soil > Vadose zone...
CCAACGCTCATGCACGGAGTGCGCAAGCGCCAGGCCGTCCATGGCGCCGGGCATCTGGATGTCGGTAAATAGCAACGCGATGTCCGATCTGGATTCCAGGATCGCAACGGCCTGGTCGGCATCTACCGCCTCGACCGAGGTGTAGCCGGCGTCCTCCACCATATCGACCACGCGCATGCGAAGCAGCATTTCGTCCTCGACGACGAGAATGACTGCGGGTAACGACGAACGATCAAGGATCATCATGGCGTGGCGCCTTCCAGGTTGAGCCGGCCAGGCTGCAGGGCAATGCATTACAGCCGCCAACCCCGGCCGCCCCTCCACCTGCTTCCCCATCCGCCGCCACCTCGAAAGAGCCGCACGACGAGGAGCAGCAGGATCGCACCGACAGTAGCATTGACGATGGCACTGACCACTCCGGTACCGAGATGGATGCCTAGCCGGGGCAGCAACCAACTTCCGATGAACGCGCCCAAAATGCCGACAATGAGATCACCGACGATCCCAAAGCCGGTGCCTCGGACGATTTGCCCTGCCAGCCAGCCTGCGACAAGGCCGACAAACAATATAACCAATAGACTTTCACCCGACATATTCATTGTGTCACCTCGGCACTTTGCTTCTTCGCTTCTGGCGCGACGTACGGCCGACCGCGATCGGTCCGCGCTATTTGCTCGACCAGCACCGTCATATGCCGTGGTGATCCGCTGGGCTCGCCCGTCAGGCTGATACGCAGTCGGTCGCCTATCTCCTCGCGGATGGTGGCACTGCAACCGATGTTGAACGCAATATCGCTACGAACAGCTGGGCTGGTCACGAAAATTGTCCGGTTAGCCGCGGTCAGCACTGACCAAACGGGGCTTGAGCTTCGCACCTTTCCCGTACAGGCATGCGGCACTAAAGTTCGGCCAGGCCTGTCCCGCACAGCGATCCACGGTATGAACAACAAGCCGGCTGCTCTTCTGGAAGGCGATCGACCCTTCGGCTTCGACTGGTGGAGCAAATCCGGGAAGTACGAACAGAGCGGCTGCAATAAAGGCGGAAATTGCGAAGGCTGAGAGCGTTTTGATCATTTGATCCTCTATTCAAAGGACCAAGCAGACCGCAGATCAATAGTTCCGGTCTCGCTAACTTTAATTCCCCTGGCGCTCCATATGGACGTTTGGCGCAAGCCATCGGCTTAAACACAAGAAAAGCCGCGGATGTCTCCGCGGCCCTTGTATTTGCTTCTTTTATCTTCAGTAACGGTCGATGCCGATGCCGACGCTCGACTATTTCCGAAAATCGATACTGCGCAAAATGATGCCACGCGGATTGCCTTCGAACTCCATTGCAAGAAACTTGCAAGCCGCACGTTCTTCGATCTGGTCGCGCAACCGCATGAATTGCGCTTCGCGCTGGTCAGGCTTGATCCGTTCCGGCTTTTCCAGATCGTCCATCGCGGATGTGCTGATGGCACATTGTATCTCCCTCTCGCCGTCAATCATCGAAAACAGGACCACCATCCGGTCAAATTCGTATCCGACAAAATTACCGCGGGTCAGTGCCATTTGACTTGTCTCCTCGAAGACGTCCCTGCCCTGCGGCAGCGACGTCTCAAACGATTGTGGGACACGCCGTGTTCCTGATGTTCAGGCAGCAGGCGCAGCTCTTACGACTTTTGGCGGCGGCGGATTGATCTCTGCGATCTTGCGCAGGCAATCGGCCTCGGAATCGTGCGGCCCCGAGACAAACGTGCCACTTACTTTCGTACTGTACCAGCCGGATACGACGCCAAGCCGAAGCGACTCTTCTGTCTTGACGTGACGCGGCGAAAGATTCTGCATGGAGCAAATGCCTTCAGGTTGGCGATCGATCCTCGATCGCAGGGAGATTTTCCGACCGTTCCGCGGACGACAATTTGTTCAGCCCTCGTTGGGGAGCCGGGCAAAGTCTGCAAAAACGGCCGCGACCAGGTCGCGATGATGCGTGTCGGCTGCAGCCAACCCCGCAGCGTACAAATTCAAGACGTAGCGCGCTTTCGCAGCTGCCTCCGGCCAGGAGCCGGCCGGAACCGACAGAAGCTGGCTTTCGAGAGCCGCTTGCCGATCGCGCAAATCCCTCGCGTTGTTCTCGACGTCGGCCAGAACACGCCTGATGTCGGTGGCTTTTTGCGCGGCCATGCCGCGGTGCTTGTCGAGGTCGAGCGGCATGTCAGTCACAAGGAGCGCTCGCGTCGACGCGCTGCGCATCGGACAGCGCGATCGAACTGATGGAAATCATCTCCATCGCTGAACTGCGCGGCGCCGCTGCCGGCACCATGATCATGGTGGCGACCCGTCGGAATGACGCGAAGGACAATCCCTCGATCATCTCCTCATCGGTGATGACCTCGTAACCGCCCGCGGGCAACAGGCGATCGATGCCCTTGATCCGGAAGGGATGCTGAAAGGTGACGGTTTCCTTCCGCGATCGCATGGTCATGCCAAGATGCTCTTCGCACACAGCTCCGCCGCGACTCCATTATTGTGCATGCGCTTACCGTGCGCCCTTTTGATGCGATTAGCTATCGCTTTCTCAGGGGATCGGCAGCGTCAGGTCAAAAAACCCTCGCCTTGCCTTGTATTCGGTCGCTTTCATCGCCATCTCGCGCAGTGCGGCGGAACTTTCACCGAAATCGGCAGGCCCATTGTCGCGTGATCCGGCCGAAAGCCAGCGTTTCACATTCTCTTCAATTGCCCGGGAGGCGCGGGAGCGGGTGCATTCCTGAGATCGTGCAAGCGGTCGGATCGGGTGTTGGCATGAAGATTCGCATCGGCTTCGAGATGATTTACGACTTTCCGCAAGCAACGCCTCTGATCGCGGTGGTGGGCACGCATTCTACGCGGGCCTCCGACATCCTGGTGCCCGATCATCTCACCATCAGCCCTTCCGTGCCCATCACGCCCTATCGCGATGGTTTCGGCAACTGGTGCAGCCGGATCGTTGCACCTGCCGGCCGCGTACGCCTGGCCGCCGACGGAATGGTTTGCGATAGCGGCCTGCCCGACGTGATCGTTCCTTCGGCCTCGCAACAAGCGGTGGAGGATCTGCCGGCGGAGGCCATCGTCTATCTGCTTGGCAGCCGTTACTGCGAAACCGACCGGCTGTCCGATATTGCATGGAAACTATTTGAGAGGACAACGCCGGGCTGGGCACGGGTCCAGGCGATTTGCGATTTCGTGCACAACCACATCGCGTTCGGTTACGAGCATGCGCGCGCGACCATGACGGCGTGGGAGGTATTCAGCGAGGGCAAGGGCGTCTGCCGCGACTACGCGCATCTTGCCATCTCGTTCTGCCGCTGCATGAACATTCCCGCGCGATACTGCACAGGCTATCTCGGCGACATCGGCATGCCGCCTCCCTACGCCGCGGGTGATTTCGCCGGCTGGTTCGAGGCCTATCTCGGTGGCCATTGGTACACCTTCGATGCCCGCAACAACATGCCGCGGATCGGCCGGGTCCTGATCGCTCAAGGCCGCGACGCCGCCGACGTTCCCATTACCCAGACGTTCGGGCCAAACACGCTGGTCAGCTTTAAAGTCTGGACCGACGAGGTGGCGTAGACGGACTGGCTCGCTGTAACCGCCGTCCCGGCTCGGGAATCGCCAGCGGGTTGCCACAGGTTTCGCCTCCGGCGAGAGGATTGTCCCCGGCCAAAACGCCCAAAATGTTTAAATCATCCTTTAGATGTGAAGAATAGGCTGGCAGGGCGTGGGCCTGCTCGCCTGCCGGTCGACCCTCGGAATACCCTCAAATTCACTGAATTCAGCCGTGGCTTTGAATTCGGGGCGGACGCCATTCCGCTGTTGATGGACGACAATCGGAATGAGTGACGCATTCGATGAGGTCGATTTCGATTACGCGACAACTATCGCGGATCGAGCCAGTCGATTCATGTCGCAGCATGCGGTGCCGCCGACCCCGGAAAATTTTTCGGTATGGTTCAATTACGCAATGGGTGCGTCACCGGCGCTGAGAAAGACCATCGATATTTTGGTCGCCAACAAGCGAAAATTCGATTCTGCGACCAATCACGACCTCTACGTCACCTATGTCAAGCCTCGGGCCGATAGCGGGGTCGCCGAAGATTTTCCGGAACAGCTGCAGGGCGTGATATCCAGCGCCAAGGAGTTCCTGGCGACGGCAATTTCCGACAATCGTATCCAGATCGAGACGCTCGGCGAGGTCTCCTCGCAATGCGGGGCGAGCAGCGATCCGCGACCGATCATCGAACGGCTTGTCATAGAGCTGTCGAATGCGACGGCGCGGGCTTCTAGCCTGGAGGCGAATTTCATCGAGACCTCGGAGGAGCTGGACAAGATAAGAGATTCGCTGAAACTGGCGGAGCAGCATTCCAACACCGATGCCCTCACCGGGCTCGCCAACCGGCGCGCGTTGGAGGAGTTTGTTCGTTCGGCGCAAATTACCTCGATGGAGACGGGCGAGCCACTCAGCATTCTGATGATCGACATCGATCACTTCAAGAAGTTCAACGACAGTTTCGGACATCAGGTCGGAGATCAGGTTCTTCGGCTGGTGGCCAAGGTCTTGCAGGAAAACGTTCGCGGGGACGATCTGGCGGCGCGCTATGGTGGCGAGGAGCTGATGGCGGTGCTTCCCGGCGCCGCGGTCGATATCTGCACCGAGATCGCCGAACGCATTCGCCGCCGTATTTCGGAGGCGCGCTTGACCCGGCGTGCCACCGGGGAAGAGATATCGAGCGTCACTGTTTCCATCGGCGTCGCGCAATTCCGCCTGGCCGAGTCCGCGGAAATGATGATCGAGCGGTGCGATCGCGCGCTCTATCAGGCGAAACGATCCGGCCGCAACCGCACGATCACCGAAAGCGACATCGCAGGCGAGACGGCAGCCGCGTGATGCCGGGGCGCTTGCCTTGCGCGAGCCGTCCTGGATTCAATCGCTTAGGCCACGTCGCTTGAAAACGCGCCGGCTAAATCTGCGCGGCGACCTTCTCCAGACCGATCAGGCGGGCGAGCTGGCGCACCTCGCGCTTCTGGTCCTCGCGCAGCTGGAACAACAGCGGCATCGCTGCCGACTTCAGCTGCTGAACCTCTTCGGCGTCGGGATCAATCAGCACGCCGGTGGCGTTCGGGTCCGCCTGCCGCGCGGCGTGGATCTTCCGGGCCACGGCACGTAGCGCGCTCTCTACCGCCGGCCAATACGATTCCTGCGACGACGAAAGCTTGAGACGTTCCTTGATGCCGGCGATCTGCGCGTCACTCAACAGCGCGTACGGTTTCTGCGGCGGTGACTTGCTGACAAGCTTCGGCTTCGGCCGCGCCGGCGCTACCGGGTCTGTGATCCTCAGCCCCTCGATATCGGCCGACGGGCTGGCCGCAAACGCCTGTCGCATCGGCTCGCGCGGGATCGCATCGGTATGCGCGGGTTCGGACGAGGCGGGCGCGACCGAGGCGACCGCCAGCCTGTCACCCTTGCCTTCCCTGTTCGAGACGGGGCTTTGGACCGTGGCCGAAGCCATGACCGGCGCCGGTCCAGCCGCAGGCACGCCATCGCGGCCCAGAATGGCAGCCGCAGCCGCGCCAACGACAATAAGGCACGTCAACGCGATAATGGTCATTGCTCTGGTCAAGCAATTCTCCGTTTCATGACGCGAACCCGGTCAGTTTCCCGACAAGTGGGCAAGAATTAAGGCCTAACCGTGCCGCAGCGATGGCGGCCGAATCTGGCGGCCAGACGAAGACGCGGAGAAAAGGTGAAGATCAGGCCGCGGCGGTGAGCTCGTAGGCATCCTGGATGTCGGCGATGATCTCGGAGGCTTCCCACAGCGCGTCGGAAGCGACGGCCTGCAGGCTGATGGTCCAATTGCCGCCTTTGCTGGAGCGGGGCATGCTGACGACGTCGAATTGTACGTTGCGGCAGAGCGGATGGCGCTCCAGGGCAAAGGCGACGCGGTTCTTGATCTCATCGAGGGTCGCCGGCGTTTTCGCAAAAAACTTCTCGAATTCCATGTCGATCCCCTCCAATCGCGGCTTCGGCCGCCGCGCCAGCGATGAGCGCGCTGGGCAGTATTGTTGGGGCGCAATTGGTTAATGGCGCGTTAAGGGCGGGGTTACGCCGCAGCGACCGGGCATCGCGCAGGCGGCTGAGCTATCGGGCGCGCGTATCGGTGGTGCGGTATTCCGCGATGGTGCGCGCGACGAGATCATCGACCGGCAGCACCTCGGTTACGCCCGAAGTGGAATGCCCCGCGCTCCAGATGTCGCGCCAGCGCGCAGGCCGCGTTTCGCGCGCGCCGATGTCGATATCCTTGCCGATGTCGATCGCCCCGCGTAGCGGCAGATCGTCGGGATCAAGACCGGCGGCAGCGATGGAGGGCCGCAGCATATTGGTCTGCAGGCCGGTAAAGGCCGTGGTCAGCAGGATATCGTCGGCGCTGCTCGTGACCAGCATCGCCTTGTATCGCGCGTCCGCCATGCTTTCGCAGGTCGCGATGAATTTGGTGCCCATATAAGCGAGATCGCAGCCGAGCGCCCGCGCCGCCCGCAACGCATGACCGTCGCTGATCCCGCCCGCCAGCACGATCGGCCCGGCAAAGAACCCCCGCACCGCGCGCACAAACACAAACGGATTGAGCCAGCCGGTCTGACCGCCGGCGCCCGCCGTCAGCAATACGAGCCCGTCGGCGCCCGCCGCTATGGCGCGCTCGGCGTGGCGGATGCTGGCGACATCGGCGAAGACCAGCGCGCCCACATCATGCAGGGCCGCGAGCACAGGCACCGGCGATCCGACGCTGGTGATGACGATCTCAGGCCTGTGCCGCAACAGCACCTGCAAATCCTGATCGAGCCGGGCGTTGGAACGGTGTACGATCAGGTTTGGACAGATCGGAGCCGGGAGCTTTCCGCTTCTGTCGGAATCACGGAGCAGCCGGGATTCGATATCGACGAGCCAGGCATCGAGTTGTTCGGGGCTACGGCAATTCACGGTCGGGAACGCACCGATCACGCCATTGCGGCAAGCCGCCGCAACGAGATCGACGCCGGAGACGAGGAACATCGGCGCCGCGATCAGCGGCAGACTCAATCGGTCGCGAAAGCGCGCGAGTGGGTCGGCAGAATCCAAAGTCCTGTTTCCCGTTTGCCGTTACGCTTCCGGACGCCCTTGTGCTAGCGTCGGATAATATTGGCACGACCGAAGGCCGATGACAAAGCAGGTGGAGGCAACATGTCTGGTCCCCTCTATGCCTTTCCAACGGTCTGCGCGCAGACGCTGCGGGCGCTGGCGCGCTATCCGTCGCGGGTTGCGTTTAGCTGGCCAGGCGGATCTATCACCTACGCCGGCGCGACCGAACTGATCGGTCGCATCCAGAAGGTTTTCATGCGGCTGGGCATGGAGCCGGGCACGCGGGTGGCGTTCCTCACCGCCAACCGTGCCGACACCTGGTGCGCAGGCGTCGCGGCGCAACTGTCGCGACTTTCCATCACCTGGCTGCATCCTTTGGGATCGCTCGACGATCAACTGTTTCAAATCGAGGATTCGGAAGCACGGATACTGATCGTTGATGTCGATGCGTTCCGCGATCGCGGCGGTAGTCTGGCGGCCAAAGCCGGCAACCTGACGACCATCTTCACGCTCGGTTCCGCCGAATACGGCGTCGATCTGCTGGCCGCGGTCGACGCTGCGGGCACTGCCAACCCGGTTTCGCTGGCCGTTCCTGACGATATCGCCACGCTGAACTACACCGGCGGCACAACCGGGAAATCCAAGGGCGCGCTGCGCACCCACCGGGAGTATGGCGGCTTTGCCAACGCGACCTTGGCCGATTTCGAGATTCCGGATCACCCGCGTTATCTGGCCGTCGCGCCGATCAGCCACGTCGCCGGCACCAAGGTGCTGCCATCGCTGGTGCGCGGCGGCACCGTGCACATGCTGAAAGGTTTCGATCCGGATGCGGTGTTTGCGACCATCGAACGCGAGCGCATCAACTTCACGCTGTTCGTACCGACCATGATCTATGTGCTCCTGGACAACCCGACGCTCGACAAGACCGACCTCTCCTCGCTCGAGCTTCTGCTCTACGGCGCCTCCGCGATGTCGCCGAGCCGGCTGATCGAAGGCATCGAGCGGATCGGTCCGGTATTCTCGCAGCTTTACGGCCAGACCGAGTGCTACCCGATTTCGGTGCTGCGCAAGGCCGATCACGATCCGAAGACGCCGGAACTGTTCCTGTCCTGCGGATTTCCGGTCACCGCCTGCGAAGTCAAGATTCTCGGGGATGACGACCGGGAGGTCGAAACCGGCGAAGCCGGCGAGATTTGCGTGCGCGCGCCGCATGTGATGGCCGAATACTGGAAGCGGCCCGAACAGACCGCGGAAACCCTGAAAAGCGGCTGGCTGCATACCGGCGACATCGCGCGCGCCGACCAGCGCGGTTACATGTTCATCCTCGACCGCAAGAAGGACATGATCGTTTCCGGCGGCTTCAATATCTTTCCGCGCGAAGTCGAGGACGTACTGTCCCAGCACGCCGACGTCGCGATGGTCGCCGTCATCGGCGTGCCCGATGACAAATGGGGCGAGGCCGTCACCGCCATCGTGGTCGCACGCGAGGGCGCGCGGCCGAGCGCCGAAGAGCTGATCAATCTGGTCAAGGCCCGCAAGGGATCGGCCCACGCGCCCAAACATGTGAAGTTCGTGAACGAATTGCCGATGACCGGCGTCGGCAAGGTCGACAAGAAGGTGCTTAAGGCAGGCTTCTGGGCTGGCCGCGAGCGGATGGTCGGATAGCTCGCGGACTCACAGCGGCGGATCGAGGGCCTCGTCGTATTCCCTTTTGAAGCGCGCGATCAGCTCAGTGGCCGACATAATCTTGCCGACGCTGCCGACGCCCTGGCCCGAGCCCCAGATTTCCTTCCAGGCCTTTGGCTTGGCGCGCTCACCCGACGCATCGGTCCCAAAACTCATCTTCGATGCATCGGACACTGGAAGATTGTCGGGGTCCATGCCGGCCGCCACGATCGACGGCTTCAGGTAGTTGCCGTGCACGCCGGTAAAAAGATTCGAATAGACGATATCTTCCGCGCCGGAATTGATGATCATCTGCTTATAGCCCTCCACCGCGTTGGCCTCGCACGTGGCGATGAAGGCGGAGCCGATATAGGCGAAGTCGGCTCCCAGCAGTCGCGCCGCGCGGATGGCGCGGCCGTTGCCGATGGCGCCCGAAAGCGCGATCGGTCCTTCGAACCACTGCCGTGTCTCGGCCACGAAGGCAAATGGCGAGATCACCCCGGCATGGCCGCCGGCACCGGCAGAGACCAGGATCAGGCCGTCGGCGCCTTTCTCGATCGCCTTGTGCGCGAATTTTTGGTTGATCACATCGTGGAAGACGATGCCGCCCCAGCGATGCGCGGCCTGATTGAGTTCCTCGCGTGCGCCGAGCGAGGTGATGATGATCGGCACCTTGTGCTTTTCGCAAAGTGCCAGATCGTGTTCGAGGCGGTTGTTCGATCGATGCACGATCTGATTGACGGCGAATGGCGCCGACGGGGAATCGGGATGGGCCGCATCGTGGGCGGCGAGCTCTTGCTTGATCCGCGCCAGCCACGCATCGAGCAATTCAGGCGGACGCGCGTTCAACGCCGGAAACGATCCAACGATTCCCGCCTTGCACTGCGCGATCACGAGATCAGGCACCGATATGATGAACAGCGGCGCCCCGATCACCGGAATCGACAGACGACCCTTGAACAAGGCAGGCATGGACATCCGTCAAAAATCCTTATGCGCTATTGGCGGGAACGTGATGCATGGTCGTAGAATGCCAGACATCATACCAAGAAGACAACCGCGTATCGGCTTGCCCGCCCCCGCGCTACTGACACAGCGCGCGGGTGACGAAGTGGTCGGTTCGGCAATCCTCCGGCTTTCGTGGTCGGCCGGGAATCAGTACATTCGCCGAACAAGCTTCCGCGGAATCGGAATTGAGGCTCTTGCCCTCCTTGAAGCCCTTGGACAGGCAGAGCTTGTCGGCGCCGGCCTTGCAGTCCGGGGCGCCGTTGGTGGAAACCGGACATATCACGCGTCCCGTCACCATCGAGGACGGCTTGGCCAGTCGCGACAGGCTCTCGCCCGCATCCTTTGCCGCATCCTTGGCGCGCGCGTTGAGATCGTCGATCGCCTCCCCCGGGCTCTTCAGCGTTGGCAGCACCGACAAGGATTTCTCAAACATCTTTGCCATTTCGTTGAGAAGGCCCGAATTATCCTCGCGCTGCGGCGAAGCTTGTGGCGATGCCGACCCCTGGGGGGGCGCCGGCTGAACCGACATCGCTTGCTGAACCGGGGGCTGGACCGACGCAGGAGACGGCACCGATCCAGCCTGCGGCCAGCCGGCGCCTGCTGTGATCATCCATATCAAGAACGCCGTGCCGGCTGTCGCGACAGGCGCCCTCGACTGCGCGATCAGGTTGCCGGATCGATCAGGCATGATATCGAGCGTAGCCCGAAAGCGGCGAACCGGCAAAGCCCTTCGCGGGCCGCCTTCATATCAATCTTGCCGCGACAACAAACCCCGCCACCAGCACGACGGCCGCCAGCGCCACCCACATGCCCAACCGTCTTTCGATCTCGGCGCGGATTGCATCTCCGTAGCGGTTGAGCAGGATCGCGACCGCAAAGAACCTGCCGCCTCGGGCGACAATTGAGCAGAGGATGAACAGTCCGAGATTGTAGCCGGCGAAGCCAGAGGTGATGGTCACGAGCTTGTATGGAATCGGGGTGAGCCCTTTGCCGATGATGATCCATGCGCCCCATTCCGCATAGGAGGCGCGGAAGGCTTCGACCTTGCCCCCAAGACCGTAGAGATTGATCAGCCATTGCCCGAGCGAGTCATAGAGCAATGCCCCGATCGCGTACCCGACCACGCCTCCTGCGACCGAGGTCACCGTGCACAGGGACGCAAACAGCCAGGCCCGCTGCGGCCGCGCCAGTGACATCGGAAGCAGCATGATGTCCGGAGGTACCGGGAAGAAGGAACTTTCCGCGAAGGAAACCGCCGCGAGCACCCAAAGTGCGTAAGGCTTGTCAGCTGCCGCAACACACCAGTCGTAAATCCGTCTCAGCATGCCGCGATCAACCACCATCGGGCGGATTTGTCCATGCCGGGAATCCAGGAATTTGAAGGTCAATGGCGTTTGCGCAGACCGCGGTTCTCGAGCGCGACAATTGGTCGCCGCGCGATCCGAGGCGGTGTTACCTTGGGCAACTTGACCGGCGACTTCGGCATCTTCTCGGCAATCCCGAGCAGATGCTCGCGCCGCTCCATTTCGCGCCACACGTCCTCGGGCCGCAC
>Ga0137403_10008696_pt1 | contig 11353 bp, 4 predicted proteins | sample CZOMad2_1_16fung_FD_122057 | JGI IMG/M metagenome (GOLD analysis project Ga0137403, IMG submission 122057) | Vadose zone soil fungal communities from Angelo Coast Range Reserve, California, USA - CZOMad2_1_16fungal (Hybrid Assembly) | ecosystem: Environmental > Terrestrial > Soil > Vadose zone...
AGATCAAAGCTCGACCACCTAATCGAGCGGCCGCCTACGAACTATTTAAGGAGCTGGAATTTTCCGCGTTGACACGAGAGTTTGCTGATGCTGCGACGGCCGCGCCCGCCCGCATTGACGAGCAGCTCAACTACAGGATCGTTGACTCGCGCGCCGGGATGGAAAGTTTGATCAAGAGTCTGTGGGACGCTGAAGCCGTGGGTATAGCCATCGCTGATTCAACGCCGCGGACTGATCGGGACCAGGCAGAACAGAAGGACGAACAGGAGAACGATCAGGACGAACTGGTAGGCGCGCAGCAATGCGCGATGGATTATGAAGCTGGGGAGGGCATAGCATTCTCAACCGCAGAGGGAAGTTCTGCTCTGGTTGACCTCAACAAATTTGCGGGGGGACGCGAGGAGGCGCTTGCTGCGCTAAGAGAGGTTTTGTCCAACGGGCTGATCGAGAAGTCTGTTCACGATCTAAAACGAGCTGTGGGACTGCTGGCCAAACTCGACATCACGCTGGAAGGCGTTAAGGACGACACGTTTTTGGCTGCTTACCTGCTTGATCCGAATCGCAGCAAGTATGAGTTGAGCGATCTGGCGCGCGACGCGGTCGGCGTGGAACGAATTAATAAACCGGCAACCGGCTGGTCTGATTCACAATGGGAAACGGCCACGGCCGCAGACTTGACCGCGCGCACGGCGAAGGTGTTGCACCAGCGCATCCTTGAGAAGAAACTCGAGACGATATACAGCGAGATGGAGTTGCCGTTGGCGCCTTTGCTCTTTCGCATGGAGCGCGCCGGCCTCAAAGTGGATCGCGCCACGCTCGCTGACCTCTCAAACTATCTCGGCCTGGAGCTGAAAAAGCTAACGGTAAAGATCTATGAACTTGCCGGAAGGGAATTCAACATTGGGTCTCCCAAACAGGTAGGCGAAGTGCTGTCTGAACTGGAGATGACTTCGGGCCGGAAGACTTCGACCGGCCGAATCTCCACCAGCAAGGCAGTGCTCGAAGAATTAGCTCAAACATTTGAGTTGCCGCGGCTGATTATTGACTACCGCGAGCTGGATAAACTCAAAAGCGTTTACACCGACGCGCTGCCGCATCAGATTGCGGCTGACGGCAGAATCCATTGTCTGCTCAATCAGACGGTTGCCGCCACCGGCCGTCTCTCTTCGAGTGAACCCAACCTGCAAAACATTCCCATTCGCACCGAGCTGGGGCGCCGCATCAGGCGCTCATTCGTCGCTGAAAAAGGAAATAAAATCATTTCGGCGGATTACTCCCAGCTCGAACTGCGGCTGCTCGCGCACATTACGCAGGACCCGGTAATGCTCGAGGCGTTTCAAAATGGCGAAGACATTCATGCGCGCACTGCGCGCCTGGTGTTTGGCGCCAAGACCGACGAAGAACTGAAGGAGGCCCGCCGCTTCGCGAAAATAGTTAACTTCGCCATTGCTTATGCGATCGAGCCCTGGGGCTTGTCGCAACGAGTTGGCATCTCACGCCAGGAAGCGAAAAAAGTTATTGAAGACTATTACAACACTTACAAGGGCGTGCGGCGTTACATGGAAGAGGTACCGCTCAGGGCGCGCGAACATGGTTACGTCCGGTCCATCTACGGCCGCATTCGTCCCCTCCCCGGCATCAGCGATCGCAACGCCAACATTCGTAAAGCGGCCGAGCGCGAAGCTATCAATATGCCTATCCAGGGAACGGCGAGCGATATCGTGAAGATCGCCATGCTAAGAGTGGACGAGGAATTCAAGCGCGAGGGCATCGAGGCACAACTCCTGATGCAGGTGCACGATGAACTGTTGGTTGAAGCGGCGGCTGGTACGGCCAAACATGTTGCTGAAGTTCTGAAGCGCGAAATGGAATCCGCAGTCAGTTTGGATGTTCCACTGATTGTCGACGTCGGTATCGCCGACAACTGGATGGATGCTAAACCTTAGTGATGTCGCGCAAACTGTTAGTTTGCGGCCAGTCGGCTGAACATTTAGAGGAACGCCAACCTTTCCGCAAACTAACAGTTTGGGTTACGACGGATCCTTGGCGTCTTGGCAGTTAGGCAAATGACCAGGAACGAACAAAAAACTAATCCCGGCGAGCGCAACAAGGCCGACACGTCTGGTAACGGCGAAGACCGCCGCACTCCGCTCGGCGAGAATTCCACCGGGGAACCAGCCGAACCCAGAGTTGTCTATCACCGAGCTGAGCTAACCAAGAGTAACGCCTACGCGGACGTATCCACACCGCCAGCGAGAAACATCTGGGTGCGCGAGATCTCGCCGGCAATCGTGCCTCTTATTGTGGGTTTCCTGTTGCTGCTCATACTGATTGGAGGGCTCGGGTTATTAAGTGTTAACCGCATGGACGAGGTTGGAAACGCCGTTTTGAATTTGGAACAGCAGCATGCGGCAAAACTCAGTTTACTGCTCAAGCTTCGTCTCGCGGTTACCAAGCTCGACAACGAAGCGCGGACTCGAGCTGAAGCAGAAGCTCGCCGCGAATTGAAACCGCCCTTAGATTTGCGCCTGAGCACTTCGCGAGACGAAGTGACCGACCTGCTGCGCAAACTAGAAGGGCCGACGCTGCTTAATGATCCCACCTGGGGTAGGTTTCGCAACGATCTGGCGAACTATATAGTCTTCACCGAAGATCTGCGTCGTTACTCGCTCGAAGGTTTTGAAAAGTTCAAGGTAGTCGACAAAGATCTCAACAACCTGCTGAGCCAGTCAGAGCAGGAGCAGATCGAGATTTTTCACCAGGGTGAAATCATCGAGCAAAGTGCCGCGCGATCGATTCGAACCTGGAGTGTGATAGCCCTGATAGTCGGCGCGTTGGTGGCCGCCGGGACGATATGGGAAGCGCAACGCCGTTTTGCCGAAATGCGACGGAGCATCGAAGAGGCCAGGCGTGAACGAAACTTCACCGGTCAACTGCTCGAAGGAATGGTTAGTGCGGTTGCCGCTATTGACGAGCATGACCGCATTCGTACTGCCAACGCCGCTTTCTTCAGGATTTTCCCCGGAGCGAGTATCGGCGCTTCTATTCATGAGAAGTTTGCGTCCGACGCTACTTCGAAGATGTTGGAAGCGGCCACGGGCTCGCTCGTGGAAAGAGCCTCGTATCGCGGACGCTGGCTTTGCCCGCCGGGTGATGATCGTGAAGGCGAACAGACTTTTGACGTCTATTCATCGCCGCTGGCGATTAACGGATCGCGCGGGCAGATCTTAACGCTAGTAGATGTGACGCAAGCGGCCGAAGCAGAGCGCGGTTTGCGCCGGCAGGAGTCGCTTGCGGCGGTGGGCCAGGCAACCGCTCAGGTGGCGCATGAAATTAGAAATCCGCTTGGCAGCATACGGCTCGGTGTCTCCATGCTGCGCGACAGCGTCACCGATCCGGAGGGCTTAAACACGATTGAGCTGGTGGAGCGAGGGATCATGCACCTGAACAAACTAGTGGTGGATGTGGCTCAATTCTCGCGGCGAAAAGCACTCGAGCAATCAAACGTTGACCTGCATGGACTCATCAAACGCAGTCTCGAATTGGTGGCCGATAAGATCAAAGAGAAGGAAACGCCAATCGAAGAAAGCCTTGAAGGTCAGAAACTGATCGGTCATTGGGATCCCGACCAGTTGAGACAGGTGTTTGTGAATGTGATAGCGAATGCAATCGATGCGAGCCCAAAACATGCGCCAGTTGCCATCGCAACGGAAGTTGTCAACGCCGGTGCAGGCAAAGATGACGAAGATCTTCCGGCGAGGAATCACGCCCGCATCACGATAGCCGATCAGGGGAAGGGAATGGACAAGGCGACGCTCGATCGCATTTTTGAGCCGTTCTTTTCAACCAAGAAGCGCGGGACGGGATTAGGACTCGCCATCGTCAAACAGATCGTCGAACAACACGAAGGCACCATTAGCGTTGAAAGCGAACCAGGCAAAGGAACTCGCTTTGTGATCGTTTTGCCGCTGTAGATCTATCGGGGAAAGGGGGGAAGGGGGGTAAGCGATGACAGCGAGGTTTTTGTTCTCCTTACCCTTTCCCCTTTCCCCTTTACCCTTTTGCCCTAAGGGTTTGAAAGGCTCGCCCCGCAGCTTCCATCGTTTGCTCAATGATCGCGTCTGTGTGGGCGATGCTGACAAAGCCGGCTTCAAACTGCGAAGGCGCGAGGTAAACCTCTTCATCGAGCATTGCATGAAAAAACTTACCGTACAGTTCCCGATTGCTCTTGTTGGCTGTCGTCCAATTCGTGACTGGCCCAGCGGTGAAGAAGCTGGTCCACATTGAGCCGACTCGGTTAGTAGTTGTCTGAATCCCGGCGTCTCCCGCGGCCTTTGACAATCCTTCACAGAGTCGCGCTGAACGCTGTTCGAGTTTCTGATATAGAGTTTCGTCTTTGAGCCGTCGGAGTGTGAGCAATCCGGCCTTCATCGCCAACGGATTTCCCGAGAGTGTCCCTGCTTGATAAATAGGCCCAGCCGGCGCGATGTGGCGCATTAGCTCCTTACTGCCTCCATAAGCTCCCACCGGCAAGCCGCCGCCAATTATTTTGCCGAGGCAGGTGATGTCCGGAGTTACGCCATAGAGTTGCTGCGCGCCGCCACGAGCGAGCCGAAATCCCGTCATAACTTCATCAAAGACAAGCAGCGCGCCGTGCGTTGTCGTTAACTCACGCGTGAAATCCAAAAAACCCGCTTGCGGTGGCACACAGCCCATGTTTCCCACCACGGGTTCGATGATTAATGCCGCAATGTCGTCATGTTGTTTGAAAACGTCTTCGAGCGCTGTCGCGTCATTGAAGGGAACTGTAAGCGTGTGTTGCGCAAGTGACGCAGGAACACCCGGACTGTCAGGCAACCCAAGAGTTGCCACACCCGAACCAGCCTTCACGAGTAAGCTGTCTGCGTGGCCGTGATAGCAGCCTTCAAACTTCACGAGCTTATCGCGACCCGTAAAACCGCGAGCGAGGCGAATCGCAGACATCGTCGCTTCGGTGCCGCTGTTTACCATGCGCACCATTTCAATCGACGGCACGGCAGCTACGATCTCTTCTGCCAGTTCGATCTCGAGCTCGTTGGGCGCGCCGAAGCTGGTCCCACTCGCCGCGACCGCCGCGAGTCCGTCAACAACTTCGGCATCCGTATGACCCAAAATCATCGGACCCCAGGAGCCGACATAGTCTATGAAGGTGCGACCGTCGACATCGGTGATTGTTGGTCCGCTGGCGCTTTGGATAAACAACGGCGTTCCGCCGACCGCGCGAAATGCGCGCACCGGCGAGTTCACGCCTCCCGGCATCAACTCGAGCGCGCGTGCAAACAGTCGCGAAGATTTGTCTTGATCCTTTTCCGGTGTAGCCATGATGCCCAAGCATACCAAGGTTGTAACGCAAACTTCTACCACCCCACGCGAGTTGCCCGCGCGCGAACCTCGGTTGGTTTGCGGCAGTTACGTCGTGAGGCAACTTGCGATTCGTGCGGTCTGCTAGTGTCATAATTTCAGTTTTCTCTGTGCAACCTTTGTGTTCTCTGTGTCTCTGCGGTATGCCGGACGCGCCACCGTCTGTTAATATGCCGCTGTTTTCCATACGGTTCTTGAAGCGTCCAGATTCTTCTTCTGACTGTCAACGCCAGAGCAAGTCCAAAAAATTCCAGGAGATTATCTTGTTTAAGCGTCCTTCTGCGCCTGTCACTTTCGAAGTTTTCAAATCGCATCGCACACGTTTGTTTGTTCGTCTCGCTTTGGTCGCGCTCTTGCTCCTATCGCCGCTACCGGCGTTGGCGCAGGAGGAGAGAGCCGCGGAACGGGCCGCCATTGAGAAAGCGCGTCAAGAGGCTGCGGCAAAACAGCAGGCTTCGCCTGAACCTGCAAAGACGGATGATCTGAAGAAGTCTGAAGATGAGAAAGCGGAGGAAGAAAAGAAACCCGCCGACCCAATGTCGTCGCCGACTTTCAATGGCCTGAAACTTCGCTCCATTGGTCCAGCATTCACGTCCGGGAGGGTTATCGGGTTTGCCGTTGATCCGAACAATCCAGCGCGCTATTTCGTGGCCGCTGCTTCGGGTGGCGTTTGGAAGACGATCAACAACGGCACAACCTGGACGCCAGTGTTCGACAAAGAAGGCTCCTATTCCATCGGCGCTATTGCACTCGATCCAAAGAATCCGCTGACGATTTGGGTAGGCACGGGCGAGAACAATAGCCAGCGCAGCGTTTCCTATGGCAACGGCGTCTATCGTTCGGATGATGGCGGCAAAACCTGGAAGAATGTTGGCCTCAAGAGTTCAGAGCACATCGGCCGCATCGCCATCGATCCGAAGGATGCGAATACCGTTTACGTCGCAGCCCAAGGCCCGCTCTGGGGTCCGGGTGGGGATCGCGGCCTTTACAAGACGACAGACGGCGGCAGGACCTGGAAAAAGATTCTCAGCATCAGCGACAACACGGGCGTCACAGACATTGCGATCGATGCACAAAACCCGGAGACGCTCTATGCCGCAGCGTACCAACGCCGCCGCCACATGTGGACGCTGATTAACGGTGGACCAGAAAGCGCGCTCTACAAATCAACGGACGCCGGCGCTAGCTGGAACAAGTTAAAGGCGGGCTTGCCTACAACTGAGCTGGGGCGCATCGGGCTCGCGATCTCGCCGGTCGACAGCAATGTCATCTACGCGACGGTGGAAGCGGCTGACAAAAAGGGCGGTATCTTCCGCTCAAACGATCGCGGCGGCAGTTGGGAAAGGCGAAACGAATATGACGTGACTGCGATGTATTACGCTCGCATCGTCGCCGATCCAAAGAATGTCGATCGCGTTTATGTGATGAATGTTTTTCTCCTCGTTTCGGACGACGGCGGCAAAACCTTGCGGCGTCTGGGCGAGAAGTCCAAGCACGTTGATAACCACGACATCTGGATCGATCCGAACAATACCGATCATTATTTGGTGGGCTGCGATGGTGGCGTCTACGAAAGCAACGACCGTGGTGCCAACTGGGAATTTAAACGCAACCTGCCCATTACGCAGTTTTACGATGTAACTACCGATAACTCCACTCCGTTTTACAACGTCTACGGCGGCGCTCAGGATAACTTTAGTTTTGGTGGCCCGTCGCGCACGCGCAGTGCTTCCGGCATCACAAACTCCGACTGGTTCGTTACTCATGGCGGCGATGGCTTTCGCAGCCAGGTTGATCCGGAAGATCCGGACACCATCTACGCCGAACTTCAGAACGGCTCGCTGGCGCGTTTCGACAAGCGCACCGGCGAACGCATGGGCATTCAACCGGCCGTCGGGCGCGGCGAAGAACCCCTGAGATGGAATTGGGATTCGCCGTTCATCATCAGTCCGCATTCGCACACGCGTCTTTATTTCGCCGCTGACAAACTGTTCCGCAGCGACGATCGCGGCGATAGCTGGCAAGTAATAAGTGGCCAACTCTCGCGCGGCCTCGATCGCGACAAGCTGCCGGTGATGGGCAAGGTTTGGAGTATGGATGCAGTCGCCAAGAATGCCTCGACAGCATTTTTCGGGAACGCATCCGCACTAGCCGAATCGCCAAAGAAGGATGGATTGATCTATGTAGGAACCGATGACGGCCTCATTCAGGTGACCGAAGATGGCGGCAAAAACTGGCGCAAGGTTGAAGCCTTTCCCGGCGTTGCCACCATGGCTTACGTAAGCCGCATCATCGCTTCCAATCACGACGCTAATACAGTTTATGCCGCGTTTGAGAATCGTCAGAACGCCGACTTCAAACCCTATCTCCTGAAGAGCACAGACGCTGGGCGAACCTGGACGTCTATCACCGGCAACCTGCCGAAGAATCATCCCGTTTGGGCGATAGCCGAAGATCACGTCAACCCAAACCTGCTTTTTGTCGGCACTGAGTTTGGCCTCTTCTTCTCGATTGACGGCGGGGAGAAATGGATCCAGCTCAAGGGGGGGCTGCCGACTATTCAGGTGCGCGATCTCACGATTCAAAGGCGCGAGAATGATTTGGTCGTCGGCACGTTTGGTCGCGGCATATTCATTCTCGACAACTACACGCCGCTGCGTGAGCTCAAGCCCGACATGCTCAAACAAGAGGCACAACTCTTTCCCGTTAAAGACGCGTTGATGTACATCCAATCGCAGCCGCTCGGCGGACGCGGCAAGAGTTTTCAGGGCGAATCATTTTTCACGGCTGAGAATCCACCTTTTGGAGCCACCTTCACTTACTATTTGAAGGATGAATTGAAAACCAGGAAGGCGAAGAGGCAGGAGGCAGAGAAAGAAGCCGCGAAGAAGAATGCCGCGGTCAGCCTGCCGCGTTTGGCCGATCTTAGCGCGGAAGAAGAAGAGGAAACGCCGGCCATCATCTTTACGGTTACAGACTCAAGCGGTCGCGTCGTCAGGCGTATGACAGGGCCGGTCACTGCGGGCATGCAACGGGTCGCCTGGGATTTGCGTTATCCTCCATCATCGCTGCCGCCGCCGCCCAACCCGGAGACTGAAGATCCCTTTAACGAGGGACCAGCAGGGCCGCTCGTCATGCCCGGCGTATACAAGGTTTCCGTCGCGAAGCGAGTTGATGGCGTGCTGACGCCGCTCGCTCAGCCGCAGGATTTTCAAGTTTTTGTTGCCGGGCAAGAGGGAATGATGGCAAGCGATCGCGCCGCTCTGGTTGAGTTTCAGCAAAAAGTCGCGCGACTACAGCGCGCGGTTCAGGGCGCGCTTGAAGCTGCCAATGCCTTGAAACCACGACTCGTGTTGATTCGTCGTGCGCTCCTTGACACCCCAGGCGCGGGAGACAGGCTGCTTGACGATGCAGGTGCACTAGATAAGCGCACAAACGATATTCTGCGCGCCTTGCGCGGCGATACTGCACTACGCGCGCGGAACATAAACCTGCCGCCTTCGATCAATGAACGGGTAAGTGACATTGTAGGCGCGCAGCGGCTGTCTACCGCTCGTCCGACGCAGACGCAAATCAACCAGTACACGGCAGCCGCGCAGGAGTTTGAACAGACGCTCGCGCAGTTGCGCCAGTTGATCAACGGCGACCTTGCGACCTTGGAGAAACAGATGGAAGCCGCCGGCGCCCCATGGACCCCCGGCCGCATTCCAGAGTGGAGAGACCAGTAAATGAAACACTCATCGAATTGCAACCAGTGCTGACTTAAAGAGTTGAGGTCAACCTTGGCCTTTTATGGAGAATCAATGCGACTAAAAATATTCACGACATTTCTTATTCTGTATTGCGCCACTGTGGCTTACGGAGTTCAAGCTGAAGCGGAGTGGATCAAGTTCACCTCCCCTGAGGGACGATTTTCTCTTTTGCTCCCACACGAACCTAAACTCGAAGTGGTAACGGATCCCACGAATGAGAAGCTAAAACACAACAGATTCTCAGAGTATGAAACTGGTTACGCCTTCGTTATTGAGTATTTCGATAACATTGCAATTGCTGACGCCGAAAAATATCTTGATGTGGCGCGTGACGGTATTGTTGGTGCAGTTAATGGAACTTTGCAGCGTGAAACCAAGGTCAGCTTGGAAGGACATCCCGGTCGCGAATTGGAATTATCGCTGAATACAAGCAACGGAGCGACCGTATTGGGAAGGATAAGAATCTATGCCGTTGGTAGCAGCTTCTACAGCATATCGTACCTATGGCGAAAGGATATGGACTCCACGCTTGCCTCAAAGATCGGAGAAAAATATTTCTCATCTATGAAGCTGACGCCGGGCCAGTGAGGTTACGCGGTGAACGGGAGAAACTCACGATGATAAAAGGCATGTTAGCCAGCCTGCGTGGCAATCTTATTCTGTGCCTGATGCTTCTTCTCATTTGTGTAGAAGCAGTAGCTGCAACTGTGGTTGATGGCAGCACGACGCTATCGGATGCAAGTCGTCACGTGCCAACCATCGATGAACTATTGACGATCAAGTCTGTCGGTGGCGCGCAAATCTCGCCCGACGGTAAGTGGATAGCCTACACAGTTACGTCTGGCGACTTCAAACAGGATGTCTTCGTCACTCAAATCTGGTTGGCTGAGGTTAGCGGCCCGGACGGCGGGCGTGTCATTCAGCTAACGCGTGGCGAGAAGTCTTCCGGTAATCCGAAGTGGTCACCTGATGGAGCATGGCTGGCGTTTACCAGCAATCGTCTCGAAGACAAGAATCAGATTTTCGTCATCAATCCCGCTGGCGGAGAAGCGGTGCAGTTGACTAAATCCGAAACTGCGATCAATAACTTCGCGTGGTCGGAAGACGGACGCAGTATCGCCTACACGGCTAACGAGCCCATGCCGCAGGTTTCGAAAGATCGCAAAGACTATTTGGGCGATTATGAGGTCGTGCGTAAGGATTACAACTACGCGCATCTCTGGACGCTGGACGTCAGCGAAGCGCTGACTGCGCCAATAATCGGAAAGCAACGCACGAAGAAGAAAGACTTTAGCGTAGATGCGTTTTCCTGGTCGCGCGACGGCTCTAAGATCGCTTTCAGCGCGACGCTCAATCCGGATTTGATACAGGGCGTTACTTCTGACATTTACCTGATCAACCTGGCGAATGATGCCGTTACGAAGTTGGTCTCTCAACCGGGCCCCGACAGTAATCCGCGCTGGTCGCCTGACGGTAAACAGATTGTCTTTACTTCAGCAATGGGCGATACGACCTATTTTGCCAGCAACTCCCGACTGGCCGTAGTGTCTGCCGAAGGCGGCACGCCGCGATCGATTACCGATAGCTTCGATGAGAGTCCTAACCTTCTTGAATGGCGGCCGGACGGCGTCTATTTCGCCGCGCAGCAAAAAACCGCGTCGCACCTGTTCCGGGTTCATCCGGTGAATGGGAGGGTTACGCGCGTATCCGGGCCGGATGGTTTGATGGCCGGTTCATTCTCTCTGACGCGCGATGGCCGGCAAATGGCGTTCACTGCCAGCTCGCCAACGTCGCTCAATGAAGTCTTCGTTTCCGACGTGGGCAGTTTCTCCCCGCGCCTCCTGACCAAAATGAGCGAACAAGCCAAATCGCTTATCCTGGGAACCCGCGAAGTGATTTCCTGGAAGAGTATTGATGGAACCACTATTGAAGGGGTGTTGATTAAGCCGAAGGACTTTGACGCTTCGAAAAAGTATCCACTGCTGTGCGTGATTCATGGTGGACCAACGGGCGTCGACCGGCCCGCTATGTTAACTCCTGATGCTCGCTACTACCCATCCGACATCTGGGCGGCGCGCGGCGCGTTAGTGCTCAAAGTGAATTACCGCGGGAGCGCCGGCTATGGTGAGAAGTTTCGCAAGCTTAACTTGCGCAATCTGGGTGTGGGGGATGCGTGGGATGTGCTGTCGGGAGTGGACTAT
>Ga0137403_10008697_pt1 | contig 11353 bp, 16 predicted proteins | sample CZOMad2_1_16fung_FD_122057 | JGI IMG/M metagenome (GOLD analysis project Ga0137403, IMG submission 122057) | Vadose zone soil fungal communities from Angelo Coast Range Reserve, California, USA - CZOMad2_1_16fungal (Hybrid Assembly) | ecosystem: Environmental > Terrestrial > Soil > Vadose zone...
CACCGGTTTTAGCTACTTTGACGAACTCTGCCATAACTCACCTCCTAAAAAATTTTTGATTGAACACCTGAAACCTTTCATCCTTTCCGCCTAACATCTTCCCTGCTGGCAAATAGTACGCTCAGACCGCACTGCGGCCCGGCTGGGAGGATCAGCCAGGGGAGTTCGGTAGCCCCATCCGTGGGCTTGCCGACTGTCGCAAAAATTTCCTTTCAGAAAATTCCCCTCTTACATGAAGCCAAGCTGAAGCTTAGCCGCTTCGGACATCTTGGACGGTTCCCAGGGAGGGTCCCAGACGACGTCGACCGTGACGTCCGTTACGCCGCGAGCATCCCTCGTCTTAGCTTGCACTTCTGCAGGCAATGATTGCGCCGCCGGACAACTGGGCGAGGTGAGGGTCATTCGGATTCCAACCGCGCCTGAGGGATCGACCTTCACATCATAAATCAATCCTAGCTCATAGATGTTGACTGGGATTTCCGGATCGAAACAGGACCGCAGTGCTTCGATCACCTCTGCCTCTATAATAGTAGCTTCCATAAACACCTCCATCTGTACGTCGTGCTCCTACACTATGAATAACCCGAAAGGCCCCGCCGGACCTCAGGTACGTAAGGGTGGGCTTCAACATGTCGAATAGTCTCTCCATGTTGCTACGCACAGACTAAAAGTACATACCCGCGTCCCGATTCGTGCGGGAAACCGGTGAAAAGAGCGAGAATAAATATTTCATTGCGATGTTGGCGAGCGCGGCAAGGAGAAAGATGAAAAGCAACAGTGAATACATATCGGCGATACGAAACTGGCTGTAATACTCGACGATCATGAAGCCCAGGCCGGCCTTAGCGATCTTGGTCTCCGCGAGGAGCGCGCCCGTGACGGCCGCACCCATGCCGATTCTTATGCCGGTAAAAACCTGTCCGGCAATGGCGGGCAAGTAAATGTGAGTCGCGATTTGGTAGGTGCTGGCGCCGACCGTGCGCGCTACGTCAACGTAGACTCTTTTTACTTCTCGCATGCCGGTGATGGTGAGCAGCACGATGGGAAAAAATGCCGCGATGGCGCCGACCGCCAGCTTGGAATGAACATCGATTCCCAAGAACAAAATAAAGATGGGAAAGATCACGATCTTCGGAACAACAGCGGCATAAAGAATTAGCGGCTCCGCGACTTGATACCAACTGCGGCGGCTGCCGAAAATAATACCGAGCGGGACGCCGCCGACCGTGGCAAGAGCCAGGGCGCCACCGACCTCGTAAAGACTGGCTTTAAGATGCGGCACGATGATCGGCGTGGTGAGGTAAGTCCAGAGCGATTCGAGAATGGCTGTGATGGATGGGAAAAGATCGGGAAACAAGATGTCCGTCCTGCCGACCAACTCCCAAACCGCGATGATCACGACCAGCGTAAGCGCCTGCACGGAAAGGGGCGTCTGGAGACGAATGCCGGCAAATGCGATGTCGTGCCGAATTACCGCCATAACTATTTACGCACCCGTGACTCGGCGCGGTTGATCAAGTAGAGGAAAAGGACCGAGAGCATGATCGTGCCGAACAGGCCGGCATAGACCTCTTCGACTTCGAACTTGAACGCCGCGTCAGACAGCCACATGCCGACGCCGCCGACTTGCGCGACATATTCCAAGCCGAGAACCGATTTTAGAATATAGGTGAGCGCCAGTCGAAAGCCGCTGAAAATTGCCGGCGCGACCGCCGGAATAAGAATATGCCGAAACATCTGCTTGCGGGTAAGGTTCATGCTCGCGCCCACTTGCAGCAGAATCGGATTGACGTTTTGAAAGGCGCCTTTGGTGTTGATGATGATCGGAATCAAACCGAAGATCGACGAGAGCGCGATCACCGCCGCGCTGGTGCGGCCGAAGGTGACGAGGAAGATCGGATAGGCAAGTATCACCGGCGAGGAAAATAACGCCGCTAGTAACGTCTCGTAGCTGGTGCCGATCAGCTGGTAACGCCACAGGAGAAAGCCGGCGAGGACGCCGAAGACAGTCGAGATAATGAGACAGGCGGCAATTTCAAAAAGCGTGATGCCGGTCAACCACAGCGCGTTGCCGTGCAAAACCTCCGTCCACAGAACAATCGCGGCGCGGGTCGGCGCGGCGAGAAAGAAACTACTGATCCAACCCAGCCGCACGGTGGACTCGACGATGACGAGCGCGCCAAAGATCAAGCCGAGGCGCCAAGCCGTGAGTCTAGTGCTTTCTGACATGAGCAACCCGATAGCGAATGAATCCCCTCACCTTTCCCGCTCCCACAAAGCGGGCGATAGAATCAGCCCGACTACGGTAAATAGCTCAGATCGATGAGGCTGTTGATCTCCGCCTGGGTCAACGGTTGTTTCAAGAAGTTATTCCGGATGCCGTCTTCGATGGTTGCCTGTACACCGCGAATCGGTTTCAGGGTCATAGCCGCTTTGTTGTAATAATCCCAGGTCTTGAGCACAGCGGACTCCGGAAATTTTAATTCGGCCCGGCGGGTCCAAATCTTGGCGGTGTCCTCTTTGTGGTCAAACATGTAATCGAGCGCTCGCTGTTGCGCTCTGAAAAAGCCGCGGACGGCGTCAGCATTTTTGGCGGCGAAGGCGTTGTTGACGAAATGCACTCTGGCCGTGATCTCTTTCATCGCGGTAATCTCATCGCCCTTTACGACGACGCGCAATTCACCTTTCTCCACCCGGTCCAATTGAAACGGTGCCACCGACCAGCCCGAATCAGCGTGGCCGGTGCGAACACCCGTATAAACCTCCGGTATGCCGCCCAGTGAAACCGGTTCGGCCGGCTTTAGGCCTTTGGCTTTTAGCTGATCCGCGATGGCGAGCACTGCCATGTGGCTCGAAGCGCCCGGACGGCTGTACGCGATTTTCTTGCCGGCGAGATCTTCGAGTTTACGAATAGCTGTATCGCTCTGAACGTACCAAAAGGCGTCCATGCCAGTGATCTCCGCGGCAACAATCTTGATAGGCGCCTTTTTCACGAAGGCGCTAATGACGGCCAGTGTACCGGTGCCCAGACCGATCTGGGCGTCACCGGAAACCACGGCTTGTACGTTCTCGCCGCCACCGCGAGTGAACACGGCATCGACGTCGATATTGCTCTCGCGGTAGAAACCCTTTTCTTGGGCGATGTAAATAGGCAATGCTACGGTAAAGAGCACGCGGTGAGGAACGACAACGATGATTTTGGTGCGCACGGCGCCGGCCCACGCGGAACACGCCGCGCCAAGTGTCAGCAAAACGACCAACGCAAAGCCAATGCACTGCGCCAAGTTCAATCCCGTTTTCTTCATCGCCAAACCTCCTTACTCTCTCTGCTCCGATTGTTTAAAGCTCTTGATCGATTCTTCTCTGAGCGCGCTCCAAACTTGGCCGACCAACCGACCAAACCGATCCGAAGCGATGATCGTCGAATCGCGCGGATGAGGCAAGTCGATGTCAACGATCGACTTTACCCGTCCTGGCCGCGCGGTCATCACCATAACTCGATCCGAGAGCTGTACCGATTCGTTAATATTGTGCGTGACTAAAATGATCGTTTGCTTGAGCTCGTCGCGGATGCGCAGTAGCTCCTCGCCGAGTATAATTCGGGTCTGTTCGTCTAAGGCGCCGAAGGGCTCATCCATGAGCAAAATCTTCGGCTCCAAGACGAGCGCGCGGGCGATCGCAACGCGCTGCTTCATGCCACCGGAAAGCTCTGAAGGATAACGCTGCTCGAAACCGACGAGGCCGACTAGGCCGATCATTTCGCGCGCCTTTTTTCTTCGCTCGTTTTGCGGCACGCCGCGCATTTCCAGGCCAAACTCGACATTCGCCAAAGTCGTTCGCCAAGGGAAAGTGGATTCTTCTTGGAAGACCATGGCGATCCATGGGTGCGGCCCATTCACTCGCTCGTTGCCGACGTTTAACTCGCCCGCTGTCGCGGGAAGCAAGCCGCCGATGATGCGCAAGAGCGTCGACTTGCCGCAACCGGAAGGTCCGATGATGGAAAATAACTCGCCGGCGCTCACTGCCAACGAAACATCATTTATCGCGTGAACCTGATCGAGCCCGTTCTCAGGACTCGCGAAAACTTTACTCACGTTACGCAGGCTGAGGATGACCATCGGATTCTATCGCTGGCGTTTCCGAAAGTTGGCCTAAAATAGGCGTATTCGCGTGGGCCGTCAAGGAGAACTGAGAACCACCGCCTTAAAGGCGGTGGTTCTCAGTCGGGAAGACGTTTCGCGTGATCATTCCCGTTGCCGCGATTATCGCGGGTTTGCCGCTGCTCGGCCTACCTCCCGCCTATGACACGATCGTTGCCCAGGCGAGCAGCTTGTTTAATCCTCGGCGCGGTATCCTGGCTGATGTCCAAATTGTCGGCGTCGGCGAACGTTTCATTCTGCTCCACTACGACGTGTCGGGACCGGATAACCTCCGTGCTGCCGACGGCGCCAAATCGTGGGATCTCAGATGTGAGATTCGCGAGAAGCTGGTTTTTTTCGTGCAGCGGCACTATCCAAAGCCTGCCTCGAGAAAGGTCTGAGACGCGCGCCAATATCGCTCGCATGGACGATCAATGAAAAACGAATTGATCTCAATATCGCGACGTAAAGAAAGATCCATCGCTACATCGGCGAAGCCGACGCTCCCGTCTCCGTGTTATCATATTCCTGACATTTTTGGCTTTATAGTGTAGGTTTTTCTAGACGGTTGGTTTGTCGCAGGTGGAAAATACAGTCTTTATCACGGGCATATTGTTTGCTCTATCTAGAACCATGCGTTCCGAACGGAGATCCAAGCCTCTGCGCCTGGCCCAAAACAAAGGAGAGAATGCGTTGGGCTTTAACTCAGACGAAGACTGGCGAGGATCAGAGCTAGCGAAGTTGCTCTCTGAGATGGAAAAGTATAGTTGGCGATTCTATTTTCGGGGTGGCTACGCTAGGTCTACGGAGAGCAAGCACCGAGGCGCACGGAAATAGTCGAAAATTTTACTCCCTCATCACCGCCCTACATTCCATCAGTTTATCCATCCATTCCTTGCACAGCTCTAGCCCGTGCGCTTTAGCTTGCTCCTGGTCCTTAAAGAACCGGTACCCGGATTCTATGAGTTTGGTAGTGTTTTTTATTCGCTTTCTAAGCTGAAGTTTAACCAGTAATGAGGAAAGGGTTAGGGATTATGTTGCTCAGAGACCATCCATTCCACACAACCATGTCCCAAATGATGCGGCATCAAGCAGTATGCCAGCAGCCGGATGGGAGCGCGATGCATGGCTGAGATCATGATCCGCTCGTCTCGTCTTCAGGCGCTGATTTCACAACCTTTTTTACTCCCTCACCAACAGCTTTAGCTGCGTCACGAGTCCCATGACCAATAGCTGTGGCAACATCCCGAGTAGTATGACCAATTATTCTACCAGTTTCCTTAATTGTGGCACAAGCTGATAGAAGGCCGCCTAAAAGAAGAAGTAAAAAAGCAATTTTCACGCGAGAATTAAACATTTTTTTCTCCAATATTTCGAGGCTTTGGCGCGGTTCAATTGCTCATTCACTATTTAAGCCGAAACCAATGCTTTCTCCCAGTCTCGAGTTGAATCGGAAACCTGAAACCCGACGGACGTGGTGCAAAGGACAAATTAGGAAAGCGTTTGAAGAAAAATCAATTATCGAATTTGGTGCCTGCGTACTGAGCCAGCATGGCGCATATTAGCTTCACACGCTCCTCACCAACACCTACGCTCCTTGTCATCAGACACATCGACGCCTCTGGCGCGACAAGCTGTTTACGGCTCTGCTCGATCCGTCTAAGCCACAAATCTTCCCGGAAGAGCTCGCCGCTGTCATAGCCGCGGACAATCCGCCCTTGCAGCGCCGCCCGGTCTGATTTTGTGTCCGAAATGGCAGGCGGGACAATTTTCGCAGCTTTGTTCATATATTTTTGATCATTTCCTTTCTCAATCAGCTCGGTCGATTTTGCCAACCGTCCAGAGAAAAAGGCAATGGCCGTGCCGATCGACAAAACACCAGAAAAACTGACCGTTTATAGTTATCTCGAAGTAATCGGTAGGTAAAAAGGTAAGCAGATGGGAAGAAATTACTCAGCGGATAAACTGGATCTAATAGAAGCGCTTCACAATTGTAGGGCGATACCGGCTCTCAGTTTGCGGAATCTCATTAACTTCCACGTTCTACCGGACCCGTAAACTTTCAGCGTGCGCCTTCGCTCGCGGGATATATTCTAGGCAGGATAGATCACCAAGTGAGACACCTTCTCCTTTCGGAGTCCTGCATGCCGCCTATATCTTGGCGATGGAATCTGGAAGCTGTCGAGGCTGGCTTTGTCCCGTTTAGAGATGTCCCCATTTCTCCCTTCGCCATTTACTAGAAACAAATCAGTGACCTGAATTCACTATCGCCCCTCTATCATTAGGCCTGCGCCTGGGCGATATGTAAATGTGGGCACTGAAGGTGGCCTCTGTTCTTCTTTCTGGTCGCCTCGGTTGGGCTCTTGCTCTTCCGGACGCTCTAGTTGTGCGCTGCAACCGATGAGCATTGTGAGAACAACAAACAAAATTGACGACTTGAATCGAACCATTCTATCTTCGCTCTTTGCTGATTACGGGCTCTTCGAACCAGATCACAAGAGAAGTCGCTCCTACGGCCCTGCCATGAATCAAGAGTGTATCCGGCGATACAACCTCGACCTCAGCGATCTTGGGCTGCGTTACAGCTACTTTGCTCGCCTTTTGGGGCAAACGAATGACGACTGCCTTGTTGACCGCGACAGCGATTGAGGGATACACGAGAACATTCTCTGTCCCTGCCAGTGTCGTGTTTGGCTGAGCATGCAGTCCTCCCGCGGAAAAGACAAGGAAAGTTAGAATTCCGGGTACCACATACTTCATAAGGCAACGACTCGAACCTGACACCTAGCCTCTCCGCCAGAAGATGTCGAGGCTGAATTTGTCTCGGTTGAAAAACCAGCCTGTCCCCGGTTCTCTCTCTCTTTAGGGGAGAACTTTTATCCGCCATACGCCACGGCAATTAACGTGGCAGCGAGACAAACCAAGATCGCCCCTGTCGAAGTCAACCAGACTATCCATTTCTCGACCCGCAGTCTCTTTTCTACCTGCGCGATCGTGAGTTCCGCATCCCCCCAGCGCGCGATAGAAAAGTAGCGGGGTTTTTCTCCCCCGATGACGCCAACGGCCATGGGATCGGCTGTGCGGCTCCAGATCTCTACACGGTCAAACAAACGTGTTGCCTTTTTTGCCCTTTCTATCTCCGTAATCACACGGTGAGGAATAGTCTCCCTATTAACCCGTGAGTAGAGATTTTTTATCTCTCTCCTCATCGGCAAGTATTTTCGCCACACCGTCAGTGCTTCCCCCGACAATTCAGGATAGGGAATCACCGGCTCACTGGTGCTTGTGGGGATCGCAACCCTTTCATCATAATAGGTCTCTATAAACATAGAGCCTCCTTCCTATGTTAAAAAGTTCTGCATCTAATGGATCGCGTCTGACATACAAAAAGCCAGTACACTCTTGCGGCACAACCGCAAAAGCGACTGGCTTTTGATGACTCTTTATTATCTTCGTCGGAGGAAAACATCCTTCGTTCCCCTCAAAGACCACTAATCTAAGCTAGCCCTATCGGAGATGAGGAAGCTCTGTGCAAGCTGGAAAGTCCATCAAGGATGGATGCGCTATGACCCCTTTGACAGAACTGCTTATAGCACTGTGCGAAGTGACTGTAAACAACAAGTACGAGATGAATACTCAGCCTGTGCGAGATACCCGTCCAGAATCGGCTCGATCATCAAGACGTTCGGAGCCAGAAGTTGGCGAGGTTCGCTTTGTTGCGGGAAATTAGCTCCGCCGAGTCGTACGTAGGTGGCCAGGATGTCTTCCAGGATTCTCTTCGCCAGTTGAGGTCCGATCTTGCCGTTATTAAGGGATCTCCAGTGAATTGAAAAGTTTAACGGTAAAGTCCATCGATATAGCCGGAACGATCGAACTCTTCGAGAAATCGAGTGTCGACGAAATCCTTGGGGTCAGCGGTTTTCGCCGTGGGAATTTGTTCGGCCAGTTCGGCGAAAACCATTTTGAAGCCGTCGAGAGTCGGGTAGGGCTTTCTCGGCATTAAGCCGCGCAGGATCTGGTAGGCATCGTCGAGGTCCCGTTCCTGCTGCAGACGCATATGTTTGCGAAACGCGCGCTTGGCTACCTCCGCGTTTACGGTCGCGAGTTGAATCCCTTCGACGAACGACTTTATAACCCGGCGCGCGATGTCCGGAGATTTCGCCAAGTGGGCCCGCGTCGTTACCAGACCAGTGTGTTGGAAGGGGATGCCCATTTCCTCCATGTTGGCCAACACTCGCATGCCTGCGTCTTGCGCTTTCTTATGATCCGGTGGCTCGACGATGGTTGCATCGACGGAATTGGCCGCTAATGCCGCCAATCTCGTAGGCGCGCCACCGACCTGTACAAGCACGACGTCTTTTTCCGGGTTGAAGCCGAGCTTCGTCAATAAAAATCTTGTCGCCCGATCTGCGCCGGCACCGAAGCGAGACACTGCCACGCGTTTCCCCTTCAAATCAGCTATTGTTTTGATTTCCGGCCGCGTGATCAGGCGGTAGATAAGCTGATTCAAAAAGCCCGCGACCATGACTAAATCGGCGCCCTGCAGCTTCGGCGCCGCCATCAACGAGCCGGTCATCTCGCCGTAATCTATGTTATCGGCGATCAGCGCGCGTTGTACCAAGGCGCTCTCTAGATAGAGGACCTCGACATCCAAGCCGTTCTTTTCGAAAAGTTTGCCTTCTTTAGTGATCCACAGCACCGACATCGCCACGGATGGCGCGCCGTAGCCGATGCGCAGCTTGTCCGCCGCCAATGCAGGTCCCGTGAAAGTAAACGCCAGCGCAAGTACAAGGCCGATTAGCAGGTTACTCAAAAAAGCGGCTTCATGCTTCGAGAGCCTGCTCATTCCGCTCAAAAAATCTCCCTTTCCGTTCGACCACACTCAGGGCATGCTGAGCATTTTCCAAACAGGTTTTTTCAGTAAACTGCTAGTGTGGTGTCTCCGAAGTTCATTTAAAAACTCCACACGATGGCAGCCGCTGAACTCGAAATCAAATCTCCCTCTGTCCCCCTTTTTCAAAGGGGGATTTTTCTCTATGCCGTTCAAACGCTCTTTGGAAAAGAAAAACTCTCGTTTCCGGGCCGCCTTGAACCATTTGAACTGCTTGAACGCTTTGAACGGTTTGAACTCCACTCCAATTCAACCTCATGGAATCGCGAACTTCTTGAGAATGCTTACGGCTTCCTTTGGCGCTCTAAGAATAGAGGCGGCGATATTTCCGGCTTCGTCTCCCGGCACCAAGCGCGGCGGCGACCCCTGACTTTTCTCCCATTCGCCCAAGAATGCCGGGTCCTTTCGCATCGCCTGGAACGCCTGCCTTAGCTCCTTCACCCGGGCGGCCGGTGTCTTGGGCGAGAAAGCCATGATACGCGTCAACGAGTAGCCACCGACGAGCGCTTTCTCCGCTTCCCAAGCGGGCCCTGACGGATCTTTGCCGTAAATCGAGCGATACACTTCCGCAATCGACGGCACATCGACGCCGATTTCTTTCCAAACCGGGTCTTTTACCAATTGTCCTTCGCCGTCCAGGAATCCAACTTGATACAAAACCGAAGTCCATCCTTCGCGCGTCCAGGGAAGAACGGATTTCAAAATACCGACGGCGGTCTCTTGGGTGAAATTGATTTCCGCCCTCTCATAGGCCAGCCGTATCGGTCCCGCGCCGCCATAGCCGGTTACATAGTGCGGTTTGACTCCAAGCAGATTCATCGCCGCCAACAAAGAAACATCTTTAATCGATCCGTAACCTGAGCCGCCGACGACGATGGTTCCCTTGGCGCTGGGCAAGTCTCGCGCCGACCTAACTCCTGTCTTATCGGTTCTAATGAAGGCGGCGACGGACTCGGAACTGCCGCCGACGATAGGCATTTTCAAAAAATCGAATTCGATGCCGGGAAGCTCCAGCAATTGAGTGATCGGCGTCCCCGTGGCGAACAACGCCGTGAAGCCGTCCGGCTTGGCTTTGTTATGAACGTAGTTGACGCCGATGACCTCTCCCGCGCCCGGCATGTTCTCTATGATGATGATAGGGTTGCCGGGAATATGCCGCGCTAAGTGACGCATCATCAAGCGAGCGACAATATCGCTCCCGCCGCCAGCGGCGGACGCGACGACAACCCGAAGAGTTTTTCCTTGATAGAAAGGCTCGGCGACGGCAATCGCCGTCGGGATCAAAAGAGGAATTACCGCATTCAACATGAACTGGAAAACGAAGCGCCTCGTCATATGAGCTTGTTTCCTCTGGTGATCAACATCCGTTGCAAGTCAATATTAATTCTCGCCCCCATACTTGGAGGAGAGCTAGAGAGGGGTTGCTGTTAGCAACCGCGTTAGCGCTGACACGTCAGGAACTTCTTCGAGTCTAAGCGCGAGCGCCATCGCATCGTCGATCTTGCCGGCACTGAGCGGTTTGGCCGCATAGCACGCCATGCCGCGAAAGGCCGCTACCAGTTCATCGGACGTGACGGGATTATTTGGATTCCCCTTGGGGTACACGACCCGCTCGGAGAAGACCTTGCCGTCACGGGTCACAATCTCCACCACCTGCGGCTTGACGTCCATGGGGCCGTGGTCGAGTTCGGGATTGAGAATCGGTTTCACACGGGCGGCTAAATCGAGTAATTCGTCGCTCCTCAGCTTGGCGTCGGTAAAATCTTCCAGCGAAAGCCCGCCGCTCAAAAGTGTGGCCGCAACAGTGTAAGGAATGCTGAATTGCGCATCCACCACGCCTTCGGGGCGGTGTTTCTTTTTCTTTTCAGCCTCGGTCCAGCCGCCCACCGAGCGCATATCGCGCTCGCCGATCTGGACCCGCACTTCCTCAATGTCGCTCGCTTTGATCGAATGCTTGCGCAAAAGATCTAGACAGCCGGTCACCGCACAATGGGTGTAACGGCACGACGGAAAGGGCTTCGGTCCGACCACGACGATTTCAAACCGGCTGCCGAGTTGATCCAAAAGCGTGTCGTAGTCGCCCTCGCGTTGGTAGAAGGTTTGAAAAAAACCCGCCGCGCCTTGAAAAACCTCGCCGATGGCGGGAAAGCCCGCTGCCGCAAGCAGCGCGGCCATCACGCCGCTTTGCGACGCGAAACCGACACCCAATCTCTTGGTCAACGATGGCGCCGCCGTGCTGTTGCCCGCGACTGTGGAGCGGCAAAAGGCGATGCCGAGCGCGTTATGCAGTCCGGTTTCGTCCAAGCCGAGAATTTTGCCGCAC
>Ga0137403_10008698_pt1 | contig 11352 bp, 9 predicted proteins | sample CZOMad2_1_16fung_FD_122057 | JGI IMG/M metagenome (GOLD analysis project Ga0137403, IMG submission 122057) | Vadose zone soil fungal communities from Angelo Coast Range Reserve, California, USA - CZOMad2_1_16fungal (Hybrid Assembly) | ecosystem: Environmental > Terrestrial > Soil > Vadose zone...
CTGTCCCGCACCATCAAAGTCGTCTTCGATTTGATGACGATCAAATTCATGGCGTCGTATCAGACGAAACCACTTTATGTTTTCGGCTGGGTGGGCCTGCTGACATTGATCGTTTCTTTTCTCTGCGCAGTGCTGGCGTTCCTGATGAAGTTCGTCAGCTGGCCGCATCATGCAGACTTTGTGCAGACGCCTTTGCCCGTGCTGACGACCGTGATGTTGGTGCTGGGTATTCAATTTTTCCTGATGGGACTGTTGGCAGAGATGCTGGTGCGCACTTATCACGAATCGCAGGCGAAACCAATCTATGCGGTGAAAGAGAGAATCGGTTTCACCACAGAGGACACAGAGAAATACAAGGCATGATCCAGAAGTGCTCCCTGATCGTATTGCTCATCTTGCTTGCGACCTCGATCATAGCGCAAACCAATCGTCCTACGACCAGGCGCCAATCGGCAAAGCAGAAGGCTGCTGAAGAAGAGGCCGATCGCGTGATGCACCGATTCTACGAGACTCTTGATTTTGGGGTCATCTATCGCGAGATGTATGTCTCTGACCCGCTCAAGCGCAGGGAGGTTGGAACTCTCTTCAGGGCGATAGCCATGCGGCAGGCGTTAGAGAAAGCACCTGCACCGACGTTCGATTTTCCGGCGCTGGAACGAGCCTATATCGTGGTGCGGCGCGAACGATATTATCTGTATTTCGTTGAAGAGAACAACAAGTTCAGATTGTTGTCCGTTACGAACAGAGTCCAGGATTAGTTTATGTGTGGAATTACCGGTTGGGCGAACTTAGATCCACGCACGCCGCCTCGCGATGGCGGCGAAGAACTTCTGCGCGCGATGTGCGATCGCATGCATCATCGCGGGCCCGATTCCGAAGGCTATCTGCTCGACGACGGCATCGCGCTGGGCATGCGACGCCTCGCAATCATTGATCTGCTCACCGGCGAGCAACCAACTTTCAACGAAGACCAAAGCGTCGCGGTGATTCTTAACGGCGAGATCTATAACTATCGCGAGTTGCGCGCCGACCTTGAAACGCGCGGCCATCGCTTTCGCAGCGAATCAGACACCGAAATCCTGCCGCATCTTTATGAAGAGTACGGCCAGGAGATGGTCCAGCATCTGAACGGCATGTTTGCGTTCGCACTTTGGGACGAGAAGCGCCGGCGGCTGTTCATCGCGCGCGATCGGTTTGGTGAAAAGCCGCTGTACTGGGGTGTGTTCGATCGCACGCTCTTGTTCGCGTCTGAGCCGAAAGTGCTTTTGGCCCACCCGTCGGTGCGACCGAATCTGAATCTGAATGCCTTGCGCCAGTACCTTTCGTACGATTACGTGCCGGCCCCGCTTTCGATCTACGAGGGCATTAGCAAACTTCCGGCGGCGCATACGCTGACGCTCGAAGACGGCGAAGTGAAGGTCGAGCGCTATTGGCGTCTGAGTTACCAGCCGCGAGGGCCTGTTCCCACCGTCCCCGAAGCGGCCGAGCAATTGCGCGAACTGCTGGCTGACGCAGTGCGAATGCGTCTGGTCTCGGATGTCCCGTTGGGAGTGCTTTTGTCCGGCGGCCTCGACTCTTCAGTGGTAACTGCGCTGGCCGTGCGCGCCTCGTCCGAAACCGTAAAGACGTTTTCGATTTCGTTCGCAGAAAGTTCGTTTGACGAATCGAAATATGCGCGCGCAGTCGCAAAGTTCCTCGGCACAGATCATCACGAAGAAAGATTCAACGCCAGCCTGGCTGCAAACCTGGTCGGCGAAATCGGCGCCTGGATGGACGAGCCCATCAGCGATCCTTCCGTCGTCCCGACCTTTCTGTTGTCGCGTTTCACGCGCAAGCACGTGACCGTAGCCCTGGGCGGCGATGGTGGCGACGAAATCTTTGCCGGTTATCCGATGTACTTCGGTCATCACATGGCCCGCGCTTATTTGGCAGTGCCGCGATTTCTGCGACGCGGTTTGGTTGAGCCGGCGGTCAATCTTCTGCCAGTCAAAACGAAAAATCTTTCATTCGATTATCGTGCGCGGCGATTCATCGCTGCTTCGCATTACGACGAGGTCGCGCGACATCACGTACTCTTCGGATCGTTTACGCCACACGAGCAGGAACTGCTACTTACTGAAGATGTAAAGCGAGCCAGCGACCCGGATGTTTATGCCGATGCGCGGCGGATTTTCGCGGAATGTGATTCGAATAACTCGATAGAGTCAATGCAGAACCTGGACACGCAGCTTTATCTGGCGGAAGACATTCTGACGAAGGTCGATCGCGCCAGCATGGCGGTGAGTTTGGAAGTGCGCGCGCCCTATCTGGATCCGCGAGTGGCTGAGTTTGCTGCGTCGCTGCCGCCGCGCTACAAGCTGCACGGCTACACTTCGAAATATATTCTTAAGAAGACGGCGAGAGGTTTGGTGCCTCCGTTTGTCTGGCGGCGCGGCAAGAAGGGGTTTGGGGTTCCGTTTGCGAAATGGCTGAAGAGCGAATTGCGTCCGTTGACGCACGATCTGTTGTCGCCGGAACGTTTGCGTCGCACAGGATTGTTCAATCCGGAATTCGTCGCACAGCTTCGAGACGAACACGAACGCGGCGTCGCCAATCATCGCAAGCTGCTGTGGACGCTCCTTTCGTTCGAGTTGTGGCGCGAGAGTTTTGTCGAGACGCCGAAGAGGATCGAGACGTCAGTAAGCGCTTAGTCTGGAGTGCAGCGGCTTGACGCCGCTTTGGATGTTTGTTTAGCCGATCGCGTTACAGAACCCCGAGCGGTAGCGAGGGGGTCATACACTCAAGTTGATCGAATGATCCGGTCGCTACCGCTCCCGGTTCCGTAACAAGAATTCTCATAGTATCCAAAGCGCCGTCGCCGCTTCGCTCTGCCGGCGCACTCCAAATGGGAATCGATCTCCAAATTGCGCATCGCGATCTCTGGAAATATTGTCGCGCACAAGGCTACGCCGGGTACGATCCTTACGATGGCTTGAACAGCCGTCTCTTTCAATCCACTCCTTTTAAGAAATCCCGGGTGGCGCGTCTCGCCTGGACGCAGTTTCACAAACGCTCGCCTTTTAACTTTCGATCGGTGGTGGGAATTCCGCGTGAGCGAAATGCCAAAGCCGTGGCGCTGTTCGCGCTCGCGGCGCTCGCCGATTTCCGCCGTGATCCAACGCAAGAAAATGAAGTCGAAGCCAGAGAACTGCTCGACGATCTGATTTGGATGAGCCTGAAAGGATTTCGCGGCGCGTGCTGGGGTTACAACTTCGACTGGCAATCGCGATCGTTTTTTGCGCCGCGCGGCACGCCGACAATTGTGCCGACCGCCTTTGCCGCCCGCGCGTTGTGTGAAGCTGCCGAAGTTCTTTCTCGAGATGAATACTTGCCGTTCGCTCGCACCATTTGCGATTTCATTCTTAACGATCTGAATCGATCGGAAGAAACGAGCGATGAGGTGTGCTTCAGTTACTCACCTCTGGATCGAACCTGCGTTTTCAATGCCAGCCTGCTCGCCGGCGAAGCGCTGGCAGTTGTTGGCAAAGCACTCGGAGAGCAGAGCCTCATCGACTGGGCCAACCGCGCGGCGATTTATGTCGGGCGCCGCCAGCGGCAGGACGGTTCGTGGGCGTATGGGGCTGATTCACATCAATCGTGGGCGGATAATTTTCACACGGCTTACATTCTGACGAGTCTTAAGCGAATCATGGATGCCGAGTCGAGCGATCAATTCGATAATGCTCTTCGACGTGGCTACGAATTCTGGACCGAAAGATTTTTCCTAATGAACAGTTGGCCCAAGTACTTTCCCGATCGCCTTTTTCCGGCCGACATTCATTCAGCCGCATCCGCAATCGTGGCGCTCGTCGAACTACGCGGCCGCATTCCCGGCACGCTGATGCTCGCAGAGCAGATTGCCAACTGGACCGTCGAGAATCTGCGCGACGCCCGCGGCTATTTCTATTATCAGCGCCGCCGATTTTACAAAGTCAGGATTCCCTACATGCGCTGGTCAGAGAGTTGGATGATTTATGCGCTGGCGCGTCTGCGCGAAGCGGTACAGAACCGCGAGCGGTAGCGAGCGGGATCAAGACTGTACTTGTAACGGCAATACAGAGCTTGCTGAAGCAATTGTTTTCAACTTAACATAGCGCCCACCTAATAGTTTTGTTTGCCGCGTTGTTTCATCCAGGAGGAAGGCAGAAATGTCAGACGAGCAGGACCCGAAGAAGAAAAGCCCTCGGTACGATCCCGGCCGCCGCAAATTTCTGAAAGGTGTCGGGGTCGCCGGCGCCGGCGCAGCACTCGCCGACCATTTCATCTCTCCGGATAAAACGGTCGCTGCGAGTGAATCAGTAACCACCGGCGAGCCAATCGCCGGCACCGTCAACATTGCGCTTGAGGTTAACGGCGCGAAGCGAACTGTCACCGTCGAGCCGCGCACCACCTTGCTCAATGCGTTGCGCAACAATCTTGAACCGGCGGTCACTGGTCCAAAACTCGTCTGCGACCTGGGCACATGTGGCGCGTGCACGGTGCTGATGAACGGCCAGACCGTCTACTCATGTTTAGTGCTGGCGGTTGACGCGGTCGGGAAAAAGCTGACGACCGTCGAAGGCTTCGGCACTCCTGAGAACTTGAGCGCGGTGCAGAGTGCTTTCGTAGAACATGATGGTTTGATGTGCGGTTTTTGCACGCCCGGGTTCGTGACAACGATCTCGGCCTATCTTAAGAAGAACCCTAATCCATCGCTCGACGAAGTCCGTGAGGCGTGCAAGGGGAATTTCTGCCGTTGCGGAACTTATCCAAGAGTTTTCGAAGCTGCGCTGGCGGCTGCAAAAGCGGGAGTCAGGGTCTAGCGTGTCAGAAGCTCGACCGTTAGGGAGGGCGACTGGCCCAACAACGGTACTCGAAAATCAAAGTTGCCCTCCCTTACGGTCGGCTTCTGACACCGCACTCAGAATTTAACGGAGAACGTAAATGCCACAACAACCACAGGCGCAACCAAGCCCGACGCCGCCGAAAAAGAAAAAGATTAAGGTGCCGCGCGTCGTCAATGGCGTCGAACAGATGGTCGAGATCGAAGTTGACGACGTGGCTGGTCCGGGATGGGGGCCAAACGATAAGCACACCCTGCTTAACCATCGGATGACGCGCGTCGACGGACCGCTGAAGGTTTCGGGTGCGGCGCAATACACCTACGACGTTCGCCTGCCTAACATGTTGTATGGACGCGTGGTTCGCTGTCCTTACGCTCATGCAAAAATTAAGAGGTTTGATTCGAGCGCGGCATCGCGCATGCCGGGCGTCAAAGCAATTATTCAAGCGCCGCTCGAAGAGTTTCGCTTCGCGGGATCACCGGTCGCCGCCGTCGCGGCAACTACACCTGAACTGGCGCAGGACGCAGCCCGCGCGATCGTGATCGAATATGAGAAGTTGCCCCATGTCGTCACGGCGGACACGGCGATTAAGCCGGGCGCGCCGCGGGTGCTTCCCACCGAAGGCGGCGAAGAAAACCTGACTCAGAAGGGGAAGAACGGTGAACTGCCAAAAGTCGAAGCCGCGTTCGCGACCTGCGATGCGATCGTCGAGGCGGAATATCGCACGCCGCGTCTGCATCATTGCTGTCTGGAAACACACGGCATGGTGGTCGATTTTTCCGGCGGCGACTCGGCGACGATTTACGCGACGACCCAGGGAACATTCACGATTCCGGGTGATGCGGCGCGCGAATTGGGATTGCCGCAAAGCGCGGTTACGGCGACGGTGCAACACATGGGCGGCGGCTTCGGCTCAAAATTCGGGATCGGCATTGAAGGAATGATGGCCTGTCGTCTTTCAAAAGAAACCAAATCGCCAGTCAAGTTGATGCTCACGCGGTCGGATGAGTTTTTAATGACGGGGAATCGCTCGGGCTCGTGGACAAAGTTCAAAGCCGGCGTAAAAAAGGACGGGACATTGGTTGCAGTGCAGGCCACGCAGTATCGACTCGGCGGAATCGGTTTAGGGTCGCAGGCAGGCCAACCATACCCGGTGTATCGAGCAGGTGACTCCTATCGTGAAGTTTACGCGCTGCACACGAATGAAGATTCGTCGGTCGCCATGCGCGCCCCGGGACACCCACAAGCTTCGTTCGCGATGGAATCGTTGCTGGATGAACTCGCTTACAAGATCGGAATGGATCCGGTCGAGTTCCGCAAAAAAAACATGCCCGACAAAACCTATCATCGCCAGATCGATCGCGCTGCGCGCGAGATCAATTGGACGAAACGAAATCCGACGCCCGGCGGTGGGGCAGGCCCATTGAAACGCGGCATGGGTTGCGCGGCCGGCATCTGGGGCGGCGGCGGCAGCGAATCATGCCAGGTCGAGGTGACGATCTCTCGCGACGGTTCAGTCGTGGTCGCGGTCGGAACTCAGGATCTGGGAACCGGCACGCGCACATACACACGCGCGATTGTTGCTGAAGAGCTGGGCCTGCAAATTAAAGATGTCGTTGAGCAGATCGGCAATTCAAAACTCGGCGGCGCTAATTCGTCCGGCGGCTCAACGACCGCGGCATCGCTTTCTCCGTCCGTGAAAGACGCTGCCTACAAAGCTCGCATCGCCGTCGCCGAAAAATTATCACCGCTACTGGGAAATGCGAAGCCGGAAGAAATCACCTTCGCTAATGGCAACGTCAGCGGCGGCGGTAAATCGATTGCCTGGAAGCAAGCCTGCGCGGCCTTGCCGGCTGCCGGTTTGACTGTGCACGGCGTGTGGCGATCAGAGTTGCAAGCTCGCGGCGTGCACGGCGTCGCTTTCGCTGAGGTTGAGGTCGACGTGGAAACCGGCAAAGTTCGTCCCATCAAATTGCTGCAAGTGCAGGATGGAGGTCTGCCTCTGAATCGACTGACGATGGAAAGCCAAATCAACGGCGGCATGATCCAGGCGCTCGGCATGACGCTATTTGAAAGCCGAGTGATGGATGCCGATCTCGGTATCCAACTCAATCCAAGCTTTATGGATTATAAGCTGCCGGGATCGCTCGAGATGCCTGAGTTGATCCCGCTCATCGATGACGAGGACAAGCGCGAAGTTGTGATTGGGATTGCGGAAGCCGCAATCATCCCCGCGATCGGCGCGATCGGCAATGCGGTCTTCAACGCGTGCGGTGCGCGCATTCGCGAGCTTCCGATCACGCCCGACAAAATTCTGATGGCATTGGCCAAAGAAGGGAGGAGCGCATGAAAGCCTTCGAGTGGATGAATGCGACGACTGTTGCGGAAGCGGTGAGTGCCCTCAAATCCGCGCCGGCGCCGGCGGATCTCGATGACGCGCCCAGGCCGATCGCCGGCGGTCAGGATCTTCTGACGACGATGAAAGAGTACATTACGCGCCCGGCTCGCGTAGTTAATCTAAAGAGCATACGCGGACTTGATAAAATTGAGTCAGACGGCAAGGGCGGGTTGCGAATTGGGGCGCTCGTTACTCTCAATCAACTCGAGGAAGACGGTCTGGTGCAAAAGAGTTTCCCCGGGCTGGCGGAAGCGGCGCATTCGGTTGGCACACCGCAAATTCGTCATCTGGGAACAGTCGGTGGAAATCTGTGTCAGCGTCCACGCTGTTGGTACTTCCGGCTGGAAGAAGTCGTCTGCTTGAAAAAGGGTGGCAGCGAATGCTACGCCGCCACCGGCGAGAATAAGTACCATGCGATCTTTGGTGGTGGTCCCTCTTACATCGTGCATCCATCTGATCTGGCGCCCATGCTGGTGGCGCTGGGAGCGACCGTTTCGATCGCCGGCCCAGGCGGTAAGAGAGAAATCCCGCTCGACAAGTTTTTCACATTGCCGGCAGATGGAAACCTGCGGCGCGAAAATATTTTGCAGAACGATGAGATCCTGACCGACGTCCGTCTGCCGGGCACGAAGTTCGCGGGCAACTCAACTTATCTGAAATTCAAAGAGCGTGATTCGATGGACTTTGCGATGAGTGCGGTCGCCGCGGCCGTGGCCATGGGTCCGAATAAGACCGTCACCGATGCACGCATCGTGTTGGGCGGGGTCGCGCCGATTCCGTGGCGGGTAGCAAAGGCTGAAGCTGCATTGGTTGGCAAGACGATGAGCGCCGACTTACTGGCCAACGTCGCCGGGATTGCTTTGCAGGGCGCCGAACCTTTGGCGAAAAATGGTTACAAGATTCCGTTGACGCAAACACTGGTGCGCCGGGCGCTGGGGAAGCTTGGCGGCGTAACAGTTTAGTTCATGCGCTGTGTCTCAGTGTGATCTCCGTGTCTCTGTGGTGAGATTTTTGTCCGGCATTTTCACCACAGAGGCACAGAGATCCACAGAGTGAGGGAGGGTTTCCAGACGATGACAAACGATTCCGATCTGCAATCTGATCCGTTAACGGCGAGCACAACTTTGCAAAGCGCGTTCTGCGCTTCGCTTCGCTCGAAAAAGTTTTTCATGATCGACGTAGTGCCTACTGAGGCTGATCATTACCTGGATGGCAGTAATCACTGCTGGTGCCGCGAAACCCAGCAGGCGATTGGGCCGGACGGCGGGATGGTCCAACCGGCTCACTGCGTGTCGGGCCGCAAGTGCTACAGTTCAGCGTTTGATGCGTAGAGGTGTAAACTGGCATCATCGTGTCAGAACCCCGCGCGATAGCGAGGGGATCATACGATCAACCAAAGCAAGGGATTTTGTGTTTCGTCCGGAGGTACCTGAAATGAAGAGATTTTCGATTATAGCAGCCGTTTTGATAACCTGCGCCGCTGCCATCGCCTTCACGTCGCGCGCGGAAAACACCGCGATTAAGGGCGATTATGTCGAAGTTCGCACCGCCAGCGTTTTCGCCGGCGCTTGCCACTTCAACGGCGAAGTTGTGACCGCCGGCCGCGAAGCAATCATGGCCTGGAGTTTTGCTTCAGGCAGTTGGAAGGGAACCAGCCTGACTGGAGTACGCGTGATCGCGGTCGTCAAATCTGACGAAAATCTCTCCAACCAGGGTGCCGCCCGGCGCTCTGAAATTATTCTCGATCAATCAGCCAATCACGATCAGAAAGTTGCCATCATCGAAGCGCTCAAGAGCCGTTACGCCGCGACGCTCGGAGAAATCGTTTCTGTTCGCACTGCGCCGATCAGCTTCAAGCACGAAGGAAAAACCTACGAAGTAAGCTCCGCAGAGGCAGCCATCAATGTCGAAGCGATGCCGAACGATCTCTGCTGCAAACAGCCCAATCTCGTCTGGTACGATCCGCTGGTGCAACTGGGTCAGCGAAAAGTCGGCTACACGATCAAGGCGCTCTACTCAGGCCATGACGCGGGCGATGCCTGGGAGCGCGACGGCGAGAACAGCGCGTTCTATGGAAGTTTTGCCTTTTAGGGTCATTAGTTTCAGCTCAATTTGCAAACGTGATCTATGAATGGGATCCAAAGAAAGCGCAGTCGAACTTACGAAAGCATCGCGTTTCGTTTGAAGAAGCGGCAAGTGTTTTCCTCGATCCGCTAGCCACCACTTATCCCGACCCGGATCATTCCGACGAGGAGTACCGAGCGATTACTGTGGGGTCTTCGGCGAAGCAACGAGTTATATTTCTTTTTCACACGCAAAGAAAAGATCGCATTAGAATCATAGGCGCGCGAAAGGCGACGGCGAGAGAACGCAAACAATATGAAGAAAGCAACCGCGAAAAAGAATAGTGATGAGTTGAGAACGGAATACGACCTTACGAAACTAAAAGGGGGGGTCAGAGGGAAGTATTACCGGCGAGCAACCTCGGGCACAAACCTCGTACTAATAGAACCGGAAGTGGCGGAGATTTTTCCCGACGCAGAGTCGGTAAATCGCGCCCTCAGACTTCTCGCTGACACGGCTGAATCCGCCGTCGGAAAAGGCAGTCGCCGACGCGTACAAAACAGACAATAAGGGCGCATCGATGCTGTCGACGAGTGAGCGACCGGAATCGATCTTCAATGACTATCCCAGCGATTGGCCGCCTGAACAATTCTATGTCAATCAGGGCACGGTTACTCGAGCCCAGCGTGATCGTCTTACTGCCTTGATTAAAGGCGGTGCAAGCGAAGTAGATGTCGAGGCCTTCTTTAATGAGAATCCTGCCGCGCTGTCATTGGTGCTAACCTTCTTTCAAACCGGACATCACGCGTCCTGGATAATTCCCAAACAGATGATCCGCGCCCGTTTAAGTGACACATCACCTGGACTCATACCCGATTACCTTATTGCCGGCGCAAATTCGGATGGCGTGACCTGGTGGGTCATGGAAGTGAAGGGTCCGGGAGCAAGGATTTTTGGAGGCACCGATTCGGCAACAACTCTATCAACTGAGGCCAATCGAGGAATGCTTCAACTACTCACCTACATTGACGTCTGCGGCGAAAATCAAGCGTACCTAAGAGATCAAGCGGGACTTAAAGGATTGAGAGAGCCCAAGGGACTGTTGCTCATCGGCACTGATGATGAGCTTACGGACATCCGGAAGAGAAAACTGCGAGCAGCTTGGAATCGAATAAATCCGTCGCTTCAAATTAGAACATACAGTGCACTTATTCGAGAGTTGGAGGAGATGTTAAAGCGTACGACATGATCCGTCGTCTTCGCAGCGTTCGTCTTCAAATTCACAAAACTGCCTTCACTCGCGAGCCTGTGCAAGACCCCTGGTTTTGATCGTTCTGCGTATGGAGGGATCTTGAAAAAAATAGTTCACGCGTTAGCGATCATATTTGTTTGTCTCCCTGTCCTCGTGGTTGCCCAGTCCACTTACACAATCAGCGGTGAATTGCGCGATGACGCCGGACAGCTTTTTTCCGGCGGCAATGTATGCGCGCTGCAACCCGTGGCCCGCGGGCTCAACGTTCGCGACAAGGTCTGCGTAGAGTCGGACGCCCAGGGCAAATTCGTAATCAGCATAGCCCAGGCCGGTACTTATCAAGTCGTGGCTGACAAGTTGTCCGCCGGCTATATGCCCACGTATTTTCCCTTCTATAAAGATCCCAAAGTCATCAACCCCGAAGTCAGGCTGAGCCCTGGTAATCCGACCGCAAATGTTTCCGTCAAGCTTGAGCCGCAAAGCGGGCTCATCACCGGCAAGGTGATTGACGAAGCGACGGATCGACGCGTGCCCAATTTCGTTGTCTGGACCTGGCAAGCTCGCGATCCTAATGCGCGCACTCATCAAGTCGTCAACGGCCAGTCGGGAATGTTCAGAATATTCGCCCCCAACGAGCCTTTCAGGATGCGCGTAGAAGCGGACGGCTATGAAGATTGGGTGATGGGCGGTGGCGTCCTGGTTTCGCTGGCAGGAGCAAAGAAAGGACCCGGATCATTGCTGGTGCGGTCTGGCAACAAAACGGAATTTGCGATCTA
>Ga0137403_10008699_pt1 | contig 11351 bp, 4 predicted proteins | sample CZOMad2_1_16fung_FD_122057 | JGI IMG/M metagenome (GOLD analysis project Ga0137403, IMG submission 122057) | Vadose zone soil fungal communities from Angelo Coast Range Reserve, California, USA - CZOMad2_1_16fungal (Hybrid Assembly) | ecosystem: Environmental > Terrestrial > Soil > Vadose zone...
AAACTGCAGCGTGGCGACGAATTGCCGCCCGGCGTGATGAAGATGGTCAAGGTCTTCGTCGCGGTGAAGCGCAAGATTCAGCCCGGCGACAAGATGGCGGGCCGTCACGGCAACAAGGGCGTGGTCTCCAAGATCGTTCCGATCGAGGACATGCCGTTCCTCGAGGACGGAACCCATGCCGATATCGTGCTCAATCCGCTGGGCGTGCCGAGCCGGATGAATGTCGGGCAGATTCTCGAAACCCATCTCGGTTGGGCCTGCGCGGGTCTCGGCAAGCGCATCGGTCAGACCATCGACGCGTACTACGCCAAGCAGGACATCAAGCCGCTCAAGGACACTTTGAAAAAGATCTATGGCAGCGACGAGGAGACGATCAAATCGCTCAACGACAGCGAGCTGATGGAGCTCGGGCGCAATCTGAGCCACGGCGTGCCGATCGCGACGCCGGTGTTCGATGGCGCCAAGGAAGCCGACATCGAGGAGATGCTGAAGCTCGCCGGTCTCGATGCTTCCGGCCAGTCGACCGTCTATGACGGGCGGACTGGCGATGCCTTCGACCGCAAGGTGACGGTTGGGTACATCTACATGCTCAAGCTGCATCACCTGGTGGACGACAAGATCCACGCGCGTTCGATCGGGCCGTACTCGCTCGTGACCCAGCAGCCGCTGGGTGGCAAGGCGCAGTTCGGTGGCCAGCGTTTTGGCGAAATGGAAGTGTGGGCGCTCGAGGCTTATGGCGCGGCCTACACGCTCCAGGAAATGCTGACCGTGAAGTCGGACGACGTTGCCGGCCGTACCAAGGTGTACGAGGCGATCGTGCGCGGCGACGACACGTTCGAGGCGGGTATTCCGGAATCGTTCAACGTGCTGGTCAAGGAAATGCGTTCGTTGGGCCTCAACGTCGACCTGCACAACTCGAAGATGGGCGGTACACCGACATCCGAGGCGGCCGAGTAACAACAAGCGTCGGGCCCGGCGCGCTTTGCGCCGGGCATCCGCGCTCTCGCTCGGACGTTGAGCGGAGCGCGTGGCTGGAAAAGAATTTCGAATTTGCTGCCGGTGACGATCGGCACGCGAGGAGAAGACCATGAACCAAGAAATTATGAATCTGTTCAATCCGACGACGCCGGCTCAGGTCTTTGACCAGATCCGGATTTCGATCGCGTCCCCTGAAAAGATTCTTTCGTGGTCCTACGGCGAAATCAAGAAGCCGGAGACCATCAACTACCGCACCTTCAAGCCGGAGCGTGATGGGCTGTTCTGCGCGCGTATCTTCGGGCCGATCAAGGACTATGAGTGCCTGTGCGGCAAGTACAAGCGCATGAAGTACAAGGGCATCATCTGCGAGAAGTGCTCGGTCGAGGTCACGTTGTCGCGCGTCCGGCGCGAGCGCATGGGCCATATCGAACTGGCAGCTCCGGTGGCGCATATCTGGTTCCTGAAGTCGCTGCCGTCCCGCATCGGCCTTCTGCTCGACATGACGCTGAAGGATCTCGAGCGGATTCTGTATTTCGAATACTACGTCGTTCTCGAGCCCGGCCTCACCGCGCTCAAGGACCGTCAGCTGCTGTCGGAAGACGAGTATCTGAAGGCGCAGGACGAGTACGGCCAGGACTCTTTCACCGCCATGATCGGCGCCGAGGCGATCCGCGAGCTGTTGAAGGGTCTTGAGCTCGAAAAACTCGAGTCGTCGCTCCGCGCCGAGATGCAGGAAACCGAATCCGACATCAAGCACAAGAAGCTCGCCAAGCGCCTGAAGATCGTCGAGGCATTCCGCTATTCCGGCAACAAGCCGGAGTGGATGATCCTCACCGTGGTGCCGGTGATTCCGCCGGACCTGCGTCCGCTGGTGCCGCTCGACGGCGGCCGCTTTGCGACCTCCGATCTCAACGATCTGTACCGCCGCGTCATCAACCGCAACAACCGCCTGAAGCGGCTGATGGAGCTGCGCGCGCCCGACATCATCATACGCAACGAAAAGCGCATGCTGCAGGAGGCCGTCGACGCTCTGTTCGACAACGGCCGCCGCGGCCGCGTCATCACCGGCGCCAACAAGCGCCCGCTGAAGTCGCTGGCGGACATGCTGAAGGGCAAGCAAGGCCGCTTCCGTCAGAATCTGCTCGGTAAGCGCGTCGACTATTCGGGCCGTTCGGTGATCGTGGTCGGTCCCGAATTGCGGCTGCATCAATGCGGACTGCCGAAGAAGATGGCGCTCGAGCTGTTCAAGCCGTTCATCTATTCGCGGCTTGACGCCAAAGGCCTCTCCACCACCGTGAAGCAGGCCAAGAAGCTCGTCGAAAAAGAGCGTCCCGAGGTCTGGGATATTCTCGACGAGGTGATCCGCGAGCATCCCGTGCTGCTGAACCGCGCGCCGACGCTGCATCGCCTCGGCATTCAGGCGTTCGAGCCGGTCCTGATCGAAGGCAAGGCGATCCAGCTGCATCCGCTGGTCTGCGCGGCGTTCAACGCCGACTTCGACGGCGACCAGATGGCCGTGCACGTTCCGCTGTCGCTGGAAGCACAGCTCGAGGCGCGCGTGCTGATGATGTCGACCAATAACATCCTGCATCCGGCCAACGGTCAGCCGATCATCGTGCCGTCGCAGGACATCGTGCTCGGGCTGTATTATCTCTCGATCATGCGCGAAGGGCTGCCCGGCGAAGGCAAGCTCTACGGCGAGATGGCCGAGATCGAACATGCGCTGCATTCGAAGGTGATTCACCTCCACACCAAGATCAAGTATCGCTGGGAGGGCGTCGACGAGAGCGGCAAGACGGTCAAGCGCTGGATCGAGACCACGGCCGGCCGGGTGATGCTCGGCAACGTTCTTCCGAAGTCGTCCAAGATTTCGTTCGACATCATCAACAAGCTGATGACCAAGCGCGAAATCTCGAGCGTGATCGACCAGGTCTATCGTCACTGCGGTCAGAAGGAGACCGTGATCTTCTGCGACCGCATCATGGCGCTCGGCTTCTACAACGCGTTCAAGGCCGGCATCTCGTTCGGCAAGGACGACATGGTTGTACCGCACGGCAAGTGGAAGATCGTCGACACCACGCGTACGCTGGCGAAGGATTTCGAGCAGCAATACAATGACGGCCTGATCACCCACGGCGAGAAGTACAACAAGGTGGTCGACGCCTGGTCGAAGGCGACCGAGGAAATCGCCAAGGAGATGATGAAGGAAATCTCCTCGACCAAGAAGAACGCCAAGGGCGTCGAGGCCGATATCAACTCGATCTACATGATGGCCCATTCCGGCGCGCGCGGTTCGCCGGCGCAGATGCGTCAGCTCGCCGGCATGCGCGGCCTGATGGCGAAGCCGTCGGGCGAGATCATCGAGACTCCGATCATTTCCAACTTCAAGGAAGGTCTCTCGGTGCTCGAATACTTCAACTCGACCCACGGTGCCCGCAAGGGTCTCGCGGACACCGCGTTGAAGACCGCCAACTCCGGCTACCTGACGCGTCGTCTGGTCGACGTGGCGCAGGACTGCATCATCACGCAGGATGATTGCGGCACCAAGCTCGGCATCAAGATGCGCGCCATCATCGATGCCGGCACCGTCGTGGCCTCGCTGGCCTCGCGCATTCTCGGCCGCACGGCGGGTGAGGATCTGCGCGATCCCGCGACCAACAAGATCGTGGTCAAGCGCGGCACGCTGATGGAGGAGACGCATGTCGACGCCATCCAGCAAGCCGGCATCCAGGAGGTGAAGATTCGTTCGGCGCTGACCTGCGAACTCGTCAACGGCATCTGCGGCAAATGCTACGGCCGCGATCTTGCCCGCGGCACGCCGGTCAACCACGGCGAAGCAGTCGGTGTTATCGCGGCTCAGTCGATCGGCGAACCCGGTACCCAGCTGACGATGCGGACGTTCCACATCGGCGGCGCGGCCCAGATCAACGAGCAATCGTTCGTCGAGTCGAATTTCGACGGCAAGGTGACGATCAAGAACAAGGCGATCGCCAAGAACAGCGAGGGTCATTTGATCGCGATGGTCCGCAACATGGTGGTTGCGATCACCGACGCCGACGGCACTGAGCGGGCGACCCACCGCATCCAGTACGGCGCGCGCATGCATGTCGACGAAGGCGACATGGTCAAGCGCGGTCAGCGCATCGCGGAATGGGACCCATACACTCGCCCGGTTCTGACCGAAGTCGAAGGCACGATCGCCTTCGAGGACCTGGTCGAGGGTCAGTCGATCTCGGAAACGCTCGACGAATCCACCGGTATCGCCAAGCGCGTCGTCATCGACTGGCGCACGACGCGGGGCGGGGCCGATCTGCGTCCGGCGATCGTCGTCAAGGGCAAGGACGGCAAGATCCTCAAGCTCGCGCGTGGCGGTGAGGCCCGCTACATGCTTTCGGTCGACGCGATTTTGTCGGTCGATGTCGGCGCCAAGGTCAAGACCGGCGACATCCTCGCGCGTATCTCGACCGAGAGCGCCAAGACCCGTGACATCACCGGCGGTCTGCCGCGGGTTGCCGAATTGTTCGAGGCTCGCAAGCCGAAGGACGCGGCGATCATCGCGGAAATCGCGGGCACCATCCGCTTCGGCCGCGACTACAAGAACAAGCGCCGCATCTCGATCGAGCCGATGGACAAGACCGAGGAGACCAGGGAGTACCTGATCCCGAAGGGCAAGCACATCCATCTGCAGGACGGCGACATCGTCGAAAAGGGCGATTTCATCGTCGAAGGCAATCCGGCGCCGCACGACATCCTGGCGATCAAGGGCATCGAGGAACTCGCGGCCTATCTGGTCAACGAAATCCAGGAGGTCTACCGGCTGCAGGGCGTGCTGATCAACGACAAGCACATCGAGGTGATTGTCCGCCAGATGCTGCAGAAGGTGGAGATCACCGAGCAGGGCGATACCGACATGATCTCGGGCGAGCAGATCGACAAGATCGAGTTCGATCAGCTCAACGCCAAGGCCAAGGAAGAGGGCAAGAAGCCCGCCACGGGAACGCCGGTGTTGCTCGGCATTACCAAGGCGAGCCTGCAGACCCGCTCGTTCTTCTCGGCGGCCTCGTTCCAGGAGACCACCCGTGTGCTCACCGAAGCCGCCGTCAATGGCAAGGTGGACCCGCTGGAAGGCCTCAAGGAGAACGTCATTGTCGGCCGTTTGATTCCGGCCGGTACCGGCGCCTCGATGGCCAAGATCCGCGAAGTCGCCGTCAAGCGCGACAAGCTGATCCTCGACGAACGCGAAAAGCAGGCGGCCATCGTGCCTGCGGCGCCGGAAGTCGAACCGCTCGCGTTGCCGCCAGCCGAATAAAGCCGCGGGAATTCAGAATATTACCGAAAGAGGCCGGCGAAAGCCGGCCTTTTTGCTATTTTTTGACTATTCTGGTTGAGTAATTGTCGTTCGTTCATCTTTCCTTCAGGGAAAAAAGCGCTTCATCTCAAGTGACTTAGGCCGGCCCCTTTTGACGGCGGGTGGCGGACGACGGCGGGGCCGCAACACACGGAAACATATGTTAGATCTCGCAATTGTTGGCGGCGGGCCGGGTGGCCTGATGAGTGCGTGGTATCTCAAAAGGAAACTGGGCGAGCTTTGCCGCGTCACGATTTTCGAGGCTTCCGATCGCCTCGGCGGCAAGATCGTCACGCGTAAATTCGATTCCGCACCCGCTATGTATGAAGCCGGCGTCGCCGAGATTTACGATTATTCGATGACCGGCCCCGACCCGCTGCGTGAGTTGATCCAGCATTTCGGCCTGCAGACGATTCCGATGGATGCCGAGCAGGTCCAGTTCGACGGCGAACTCTTGAACGACGTGCCGGGCATGCGCCGCAAATACGGTGCTAAGACCGCGGATGCCATCGAGGCGTTCCGCAAGCGCTGCACTACGATGGTATCGCCGGCTGAATATTACGAAGGCGTCGGCGCGCACGACAACCAGCATCCCTGGGCCTACATCACCTGCGAGGATTTGCTCAACAGGGAGCTCGCAGATCCTATCGCCAGGCGCTTTTTCAAGGTGATGGCGCGCTCCGATATCGCCACCGAAAGCCACAACACCAATGGACTGAATGCGCTGAAGAACTTTGTGATGGATGTAGACGGCTATATCGGCCTGTATTCGATCCAGAACGGCAATGAGCAGCTGATCGAGTGCCTGCAGTCCGAGGTCGATGCAGATATCCATCTCAATCACCGGATCCTCAAGGTCGGCAAGACCGCGGCCGGCCGTTACCAGCTCAACATGATGAACGGCAAGGGGCCGGAAACCAGGGATTTCGATCTGGTGCTGGTGTGCCTGCCGCACTCGTGGCTCGCCACCATGAGCTGGGACGGCGAGCAACTGCGCAAGTCGATGGTCAGGCACATCGCCTATTTCGACCGGCCTGCGCATTATTTGCGGGTTTCGATCCTGTTCGACACGCCGTTCTGGGGAGACCAGATTCCGGGCTCATGGTTCATGTCGGAGGCCTTTGGCGGCTGCTGCGTCTACAACGAGGGCTCGCGTCACGACGTCGGCAAGCACGGTGTGCTGAACTGGCTGATCGCGGGCTCCGACGCGCTGGCGTTCGCCAACCTCGGTGATGAGGAACTGATCGACGCTGCGCTGAAGTCCCTGCCGGCCTCATTGGGTGACGCCCGCGCCCATTTCCTGGAGGGCAAGACCCATCGCTGGCTCTCCTCGGTCAATGCGCTGCCCGGCGGCATGCCGGCGCGCGACGTGATGACCAATCACCGGCCCGATCCGAAACAGCATCCGGGCCTGGTCGTAGTGGGTGACTATCTGTTCGATTCGACGCTGAACGGCTTGCTCGATTCCTCCGATGCCGCCACGGATATCATCGTCACCGAAATGATGCGGTTGCGCCACGCGCGCGGCAAGGGCGGGAAGCCGGCGTCCGACAAGATCGATCGCGGGTACTTCGAAAATTACCGCGGGCTCGGGCCTTATAGCGAAGTCTGGAGCCGGTTTACCGATCCCGCCTACCTCACGGATCTCATCAAGATCGTCTGGAACCGGGCGAGGGGTTACAAGCTGCTGGTGGCCGGATCGGCCAGCGGCGAACTGGTAGGAGCGCTACGCGAGCGCGGCATCGATGCCTGGGGTATCGAGAACAACCGTGCCATCCACGCTCACACGCCGAAGCAACTGAAGAAGTACAACAAGCTCGGATCGATCGTCGATATGCCGTTTAGGGATGGCGAGTTCGATTTCGTGTTCGAGACCAGCCTTTGCCACGTCACGGAGCGGCGCGTCGCTAGCGCCATTCGAGAACTGAACCGCGTCGTCAAGACCGGCGTGGTATTCGGATCGGTGACGTCGGACATGGCGCCCGACCTGATCGATCGCTACGATCTCTTGCGCGGGATCAAGAAGCTCGGCACCTGGTGGGAATGGTCGGAGCTGTTTTTCAGCAACGGGTTCGACCTTTCGATGCATCGCCACGACTGTACCGACGCGCTATGGGCTGCGACACTTGCCGCCGACAAGGGCCCCGGCAAGTGGTATGCGGACTCCGACAGCCTCCGGTACTCGTTCTTCGACAAGGTCGCAGCCGACGACTAGGCGCGATTGCTGGTTCCAATTATTTTGCTGAATGGGCGGCAATCGCATAGGATCGATAGGGTGGCGCTTTCCGCTGCCTCCCTTGATTTTGCGGTCATGCCGGCCGTGCAACATCGGTTGGTTCCATGGCGTATAAGCCTCCATCACCGGATGATCCTGTCGTCGCTTCCACGGACGATCCCGCAGCATCGGAGGCCAACAGGAAGTTGCCGCCACAGGCCGAAGCTGCCGCTCCCGTCGCCAGCGAAAAGACGGCGTCTGCGCCGGACGACGAAGAAGATGACGAGCTTGAGGACGACGAGGAAGATGAGGATCTCGTTGTCTTTACGGCAAAGGAAGCCGCCGGCGCGCTCGCGACCATCTATGCGTTCGTCAAGCCATTCCTGAAGAACTACAAGAAGATACTGGCGTTTGTCAGCTTCGGCGTCCTGGTCGAGACGCTGTTCAATGTCTTCATGCCGCTGAGCCTGAAATTTCTGATCGACGACGCGCTCGGCGAAGAAGATTTCGAAGCGCTGATCAAGATTCTCTCGGTGCTGGCGGTGGCCGGAATCTTCACCTCGATTGTCGCGGTCTGGTACGAGCGGTGGGATGCGTTGCTGGCGGCATCGTTGATTTCGGACGTGCGGACGCGGCTGTTCGAGCACGTTCAGAATTTGCCGGCGGCCTTCTTCGCGCGAACCAAGCGCGGCGAGATTCTGTCGCGGTTTTCAGTCGACATGTCGGCCTTCGAAGGGTCGATCAAGGGCTTTGCCAACAGCGCGGCGCTGCCGTTCTTCGAATTGATCGCGGGCATTATTCTGATGCTGTTCTTGAACTGGCAGCTCGCCGTGATTTCGCTACTGGTGTTCCCGATCACGCTGATCGGTCCGCGGATCCTGACGCCGAAGGCGGTGCAGGCGAACTACGAGCAGAAGCTCAACGAATCCGCGCTGCTCGGCATGTTGCAGGAAAACATCGCGACGCAGGCGGTGGTCAAGGCATTCATGCTGCAGCGCAAGACGCTCGGCTGGTTCACGATGCGCAACGAGGAGGCGCGCCGGAAGATCGCCTCCGCCGCGTTCCTGTCGACCATGGTCGAACGCACCGTGACGATTTCCGTATTGTTGCTGCACCTCGTGGTTCTCGCGATCGGCGCCTATCTCGCCACCAAGGGCCAGATCACGATCGGAACCTTCGTGACGTTCGAAAGCGCGTTCTGGGAGGTGTCCTACAACATCGCCCACATCATGCATTTCATCCCGGTTTCGATCCAGTCGGCGGCCGCGGTGCGCCATATTCAGGAAATGCTGGATGAGCCGACCCGCGGCGCCGATCGCCCCGGCGCGCCCGACCTGCCGCGTATCAGCAACGACATCACATTCGATCGCCTGACGTTCCAGTACGAAGGCAGCCAGACGCCGGTTCTCGACAGTCTCAGTCTCAAGCTCAATGTCGGAAAGACCATCGCCATCGTCGGCCCCAGCGGGTCCGGCAAGAGCACGCTGCTCAATCTGATTCTGCGCCTCTATGTCCCGGACGAGGGGCGGGTGACCATCGACGGCGTCGATATCCGCAAGGTCACTCGCGAATCCCTGCGCAAGAGCATGGCCGTGGTGTTTCAGGAAAACATGCTCTTCAGCATGTCGATCCGGGAAAATATTCGTCTCGGCAAGGAAGGCGCGACCGACAAAGAGGTGGAAGAAGCCGCGCGCAGGGCCGAAATCCATCGCTACATCATGAGCCTTCCGCAGAAATACGACACCCCGGTCGGCGAGCGCGGCGACACCTTGTCGGGCGGACAGCGTCAACGCATCGCGATCGCGCGTGCCATCGTCCGCAATCCGTCGGTCCTGCTCTTGGACGAGGCAACTTCAGCGCTCGACCAGACCACCGAAGCCGCGATCAACAAGACGCTGCTGAAACTGGCCAAGGGCCGAACCATGATCTTTTCGACCCACCGCCTGACCTCCGTGGTGGAGATGGATGAGATCATCGTGATTTCAGGTGGCAAGGCGATCGAACGCGGATCGCATGCACAGTTGCTCGCGGCCAATGGCATGTACCGGCAACTCTGGGACGATCAGAGCCGCACGCCACATCAAGCGACCGGTCAGACTGGCGGCGACGATGACGATGATGATGACGACGAGGACTGACCAAGAAACCGCGCGCCAAACCGTGGCCGCCCTTGGAACATCTCTATAGAGGGCACTCCCGAAGCGCGCCCCAGGCCCCGGGAAGAAGGTTGGTAAAGTAGCCGGAATCAACCTCAGAGAGTGTATCCTCTCTATATTACCCGGATAAAATAAGGATTTTGCCCGGATTTGACGGTTCGAGCTTGGCCTTGGACGGTCTGACCGGGGGATGGCCGAAGAGCCGATTCCGCAAGCGGCAGAGGCGCTTCTTCGGTTGTCGTTTCGCCTTGACTTGGCCCTCCAGCGCCGATAGAACCCGCGCACTCAACGACAGGCGGTGAGCTTCGCTTACGTCGGAACGGATCACCCCTTCGATCTCCGGTATTTCCGGGGTTCGCGGCGGGCACCAACCTCGACGAATGACGCTCAAACGCTGTCGATTATAGCTAGGCAATGCCAGGACGATCTTGGTTTTCGTGGGCAAGTTCCCTCGGGATTGATCGGGTGCATGACCTCGGAGCCTGATTGATCGGCACACGCTGATCATTCGTGACCGCGGTCCTCTGTGGCGTCGAAGCGCTTTCTGCTCAGCAATGAGCCGTTGGCGCGATTTCGCTTTGCGCGGTGCTTTTTACGCGCGGCGGCTGGATGGGGCGTATCGTCCCGAACGAATTTTGCGGAACCCTCTCTTGGGGTTTCGCGCGAACTAAAGGGTGAAGGCTGACATGCCGACGATCAACCAACTGATCGCAAGTCCACGCGTCGTACAGAAGTCGCGGAAGAAGGTGCCGGCGCTGCAGCAGTCGCCGCAGAAGCGCGGCGTGTGCACGCGCGTCTACACCACGACGCCGAAGAAGCCGAACTCGGCGCTCCGCAAGGTCGCCAAGGTGCGCCTGACCAACGGTTTCGAAGTCATCGGCTACATTCCTGGTGAAGGTCACAACCTTCAGGAACACTCGGTGGTCATGATCCGTGGCGGCCGCGTCAAGGATTTGCCGGGCGTGCGCTACCACATTCTCCGCGGCGTCCTCGATACCCAGGGCGTCAAGAACCGCAAGCAGCGCCGTTCGAAGTACGGCGCGAAGCGTCCGAAATGAGCCTGATATAGCGAGGTCATCCCCGGGCGAACGAAGTGAGAGACCCGGGGATCTGGAGCAACAATTCAAGACGTGGATGGCCGGGACGAGCCCGGCCATGACGAAGGAACCAAGATGTCGCGCCGCCATTCCGCTGAAAAACGTGAAGTGAACCCGGATCCGAAGTTCGGGAACATCGTCATTACGAAGTTCATGAACTCGGTGATGTACGCCGGCAAGAAGTCGGTTGCCGAAGGCATCGTCTACGGCGCGCTCGGCATGATCGAGGCCAAGACCAAGCAAAGCCCGCTCACCGTGTTCGAGCAGGCGCTCGAGAACGTGATGCCGACCATCGAAGTCCGCTCGCGCCGCGTTGGCGGTGCCACCTACCAGGTGCCGGTCGAGGTGCGTTCGGTGCGCCGTCAGGCGCTGGGGATTCGCTGGATCATCACGGCAGCGCGCGAGCGCAATGAAAAGACGATGACGGAGCGGCTCTCGGCCGAGCTGCTCGACGCGTCGAATGGCAGGGGGAACGCCGTCAAGAAGCGTGAAGACGTGCACCGGATGGCGGAAGCCAACCGCGCCTTCTCGCACTATCGCTGGTAACGGCGAAACAA
>Ga0137403_10008700_pt1 | contig 11351 bp, 9 predicted proteins | sample CZOMad2_1_16fung_FD_122057 | JGI IMG/M metagenome (GOLD analysis project Ga0137403, IMG submission 122057) | Vadose zone soil fungal communities from Angelo Coast Range Reserve, California, USA - CZOMad2_1_16fungal (Hybrid Assembly) | ecosystem: Environmental > Terrestrial > Soil > Vadose zone...
CCCTTGCGCAGCAGAATTTCGCCAAACTGTTTTTCCTGGACGATGGCGACGGCTTGCAGCTTAACCATTTCGAGCACTGCGAGGAATGCCACGATCATGGCGTGGCGCGAAGGACATGCTTCGAAAAAGCGGACGAGATTCGCGCTCGAATCATCGCTGGCCAGAATCTGTCCGCGGAGCTGTGCGATCATCTGCGCCACAGTGAATTGTTCGTGCTGCAGTTCGATGCGCGCGACTTCTTTACGTCGTTCGAGCACCTGCTGGAAAACTTTTACTAGGTCCACGAGCGAGACCACGAGTTCGCCTTCCGTGCCTTCGTCGTTGTACAGCGATTTATCGGGCTTCGACCAGACATGCTCTTCGATTTGTTGTTTCTGGTAGAGAAGCTGCGCAGCGTTTTTGAATTTTTCGTGTTCGATCAGGCGCTGGACTAGTTCCTCGCGAGGATCGGCGGCTTGTTCCTCTGTGGAGGCAAGCGGATCGGGCGGCAGCAGCATTTTCGACTTGATGTAGATCAGAGACGCCGCCATGTAGATAAATTCCGAAGAGACATCGACGTTGAGTTCTTCGAGTTTGTGCAGGTAGTCGAGATATTGCGACGTGATTTTGGAAATTTGAATGTCGTGGATGCTCATCTCTTGCTTCTTGATGAGATCGAGAAGCAGGTCGAGGGGACCTTCGTACATCGGGATGTTGATGTTATAGGGAGAGGCCATTTGAGAGTTATCAGTCGTCAGTTTTTAGTTCTCAGTAAAAGCGCCGGTCTAGAGACCGGCCGCTAGAAAATCAAGACACCGGGATAAAACCGCTGCTACAAATTCGCCGTATTGCTCGTGTAGAGACACGGTATATCCGTCCCCTTCAATTTCAAATTCTCTCCGCATACCGGCGCGGTCAGGAACCGCTTACTTCCTTGCGTTTCTTGTCCCAGTCGAAGACGGCTTGGCGGACGCGTTTCATCGTGACTTGGGCGACTTCGTGGGCTTTCGCCGAGCCAGAGTCGATCACATCGAGAACGCGCGCGGGATGTCTTTCGTACTCGACGCGGCGCTCGCGAATCGGAGCGATCCACTCAATCAGATGATCCGCCATTTTTGCTTTGCACTCGATGCAGCCGATGCCTGCGGTGCGGCAGCCCTCCGCCGACCACTTCAGCGTTTCCGGAGACGAGAACAGTTTATGCCAATCGTACACGGGACACACGTCCGGATTTCCGGGGTCGGTGCGGCGCTTGCGGGCGGGGTCGGTGACCATGACCTTCGTTTTTTTGCGGATGTCTTCGTCGGATTCGCTGAGAGTGATGGCGTTCCCGTAGCTTTTGGACATTTTGCGGCCGTCGAGGCCAGGGATGCGCGGGGTCTTGGTCAACAGAACATCCGGCTCGGTGAGGAGATCCGGCGATGTGAAATATTTCGGATTATCGCGAATCATCTGGACGTATTTATCTAACCCAAGTTCACTTCGAGCATGAGATAAGAAAATACTGCTCTCCCCTGAAGCCGAACCTTCGAAGCGCCCGGCCGGAATATTCGCAAATACCAACTGACGTGCGTCTTTTTGCTCTTGTTCACTGAGATCGGCGCGCTGCCTTCCAGCAAAGAAAAAGTTAAATCGCCGGACGATCTCGCGGCTGATTTCGACGTGGGAGACTTGGTCTTCGCCGACGGGGACGAAGAGAGGCGTGCCGGGTTCTGAGTACATGACAATGTCGGCGGTTTGGAGACATGGGTAGCCCAGGAAGCCGTAAGTGTGGAGATCCTTGTCCTTCACATTTTCGAAGGCCTCTTTGTACGTGGGGACACGTTCGAGCCAACTTAAGGGCGTGACCATGCCGAGGAGGAGATGGAGTTCGGCGTGTTCAGGGATGAGCGATTGCTGGAAGATGACCGATTTTTGTGGATCGAGTCCCGCGGCGAGATAGTCGGTGACTATTTCAATTGTGTTTTGCGCGACGAACCTGGTGTCCGCGTAGTCGCTCGTCAGTGCATGCCAGTCGGCGATGAAATAGAAACATTCGTATGCAGGATCGTTCTGGAGGCGGACCCAGTTTTGCAGAGCGCCAAAATAGTGGCCGATGTGAAGTTTGCCGGTCGGCCGCATTCCGCTGAGGACTCGATTTCTTGCTTTCGGAGTATTCGACAAGTTTTTCCCGTGAGAGATTGGAGTTGTAAGTTCTAAGTTATAGGTTTTTCAAGAAAGAGGCTAGCCGCGCGATGGAATCTCATCCAACGTAGACATCAAGCTGAGATTCTTCGGCGGCACAGGCCGACCTTCGCTGCGAAGGAAAGAAAAAACCCGCCTGTTTCACCCAGAATGACAATCTCCCCTATTTGCCCAGCAAATCGCGCGCGATGATCATGCGCTGCACTTCGCTGGTGCCTTCGTAAATGGTGATGACGCGGGCGTCGCGGTACATGCGCTCGACATCGGTCTCACGAGAATACCCGACGCTGCCGTGAATTTGCACGGCTTTGTACGCCACGCGATTCACCATTTCGCTGGCGTAAAGTTTTGCCTTGGATGCAGCGGAACCCATCCGTTTGCCGGAATCTCTTAACCAAGCTGCGTAGTAGGTTAGCCCGCGCGCGGCTTCGAGTTCGGTTTGCATGTCGGCGATCATCCATTGAATGGCTTGAAATTCGCTAACGGATTTGCCGAAGGCGCGACGTTGCTTCGCATATTTGATGGATTCATCGAGAGCGCCCTGCGCGAGGCCGATGGCTTGCGCGGCAATGCCGATGCGGCCACCGTCCAGCGCGCTGAGAGCGATCTTCAAGCCCTGGCCTTCTTCGCCGAGGCGGTTGGTGGCGGGCACCTCGCAATCGTTCAACAAAATTTCGACGGAGGGCGAAGACCGTTGGCCCATTTTGTCTTCGTGGCGGCCGATTTTGAATCCCTGAAAGGAAGGCTCGACGAGGAAGGCCGTGATGCCTTTTCCGTGGGCCTCCGGATTCGTTTTTGCAAAAATGAGGAAGACGCCAGCGACGCTGCCGTTGGTTACCCAGGTTTTTGCGCCGTTGAGACGATAAATCTCGCCATCGCGTTTGGCTGTGGCTTGAATTCCGGCGGCATCGGAGCCAGCGGCGGCTTCCGTCAAACAGAACGACCCAAGGATTTCGCCGCTTGCGAGGCGCTTCAGATATTTCTGCTTCTGCGTGTCCGTCCCGAACTGCAAGAGCGGCGTCTGAACAGCGGAATTGGTGACGCCAAGCGCCGTGGACATCGCTGTGTAAACGCGCGCGACCTCTTCGAGCATCAGCACAAAGGACACCGTGTCGAGGCCTGGCCCGCCCCACTCTTCCGGAGTGAGCATGCCGCAACAGCCCATTTCGCCGATTTTTTTCAGGATTTCGAGTGGAAAACGCTCTTCGCGTTCCAGTTCCTTGACGAGTGGATGAACTTCCGTCTCCATGAACTGCCGGACCGTGTCGCGAATCAATTTTTGGTGGTCAGTAAGCGAAAAATCCATCGTGTATGGTGCCAGTTGATCCTAACACACCGCAGATTAACCGAAACAGCGCACGGTGAAAAACCGCAGCGACACGGCCGGCCAATTAAGAGGCGTCAGCGAAATTAAAGTTTAAACAGTTCGCGCAGGCGTTTTGTTTGCTGGCGGCTTACGGGGACTTCGGTTTTGTTCTTGTCGTTCATTTTCAGCATGTAGGTGGACTTGAACCAGGGCACAACTTCCTTGATGTGATGGATGTTGACGAGGAAGGAGCGGTGCGCGCGCCAGAAGGAATCGGATGCGAGCGCATCCTCCAATTCATCCAGCGTGCGGTAGTTCGATGTGCCTTCCATGTCGCGCGAGATGATGGAGATCAGCCCATCGGAGATGGTGGCGAAGATCATGTCTTCGGCATCGACGAGCAAAAGACGCTGCTGCGCATTGACGAGAATTTTTGAAGGTGCAGTCGCGGAGGGCTTCCCTGCTCCAATTTGCGCGGCGCCGAGGCGACTGACAAGCTGTTCGAGACGATCGGTCGGCGAAGTTTCCGATTCGATTTCGCGTCGTGCACGCTGAATCGCTTTTGCGATGCGCGCCTTGTCGAACGGCTTCAGCACGTAGTCGACGGCGTTCACGTCGAACGCCTGCACGGCATAGTGATCAAACGCCGTCGCGAACACCACATGTGGGACTTCAATCTTGCGCTCGACAAGCCTTTGCAAAACGCCAAAGCCGTCAAGGCCTGGCATTTGCACATCGAGAAAAACCAGGTCCGGCGAATGTTCCTTGATTAGATTCACCGCTTCGAGCCCGTTTTTTCCCTGCGCGATCACGTGGATGTCCGGAAACGCCTTCAGGAGAAACGCCAACTCTTCGCGAGCGGGCTTTTCGTCGTCCACGATAAGCGTATTGATGGTCATGGAGAATTCGCGAGTCCAAGTATAGGCGCGCTCGGAGGAGGGCTGCAATTGTGGACAGATTTTGCACACAAAAGCACAAGCGGCGGGCCCGGCGTTAACCAGAGCAGATGTTGCAGTATTGGTCCCTCGCGGCGCCAACTGTGCCGTAATGCAGCTGGTATTTGTCGCCAAGTTAAGAGTTCCACTGGTCTCCGTAGTATTTCCAGGAGACATTGTTTTCAAGGAGCACATCGCCAATGCTGCGCTGCTTGGTCGGCGGAATCGTGAACGCCGTATTGAACACAAAGCGGTATGTGGACGCATTCGAGCCGTCGCCAAAGTATCCGGGGTTGTAGTTGTTCAGCAGATAGTAATGGCATGGATCACAATTGGGATTGATCGGATGTTTTAACGAAGCGAGGTAGTCGCGCACTGGTCCCACACCAGGAGCGTTTGGATCAGAGCAATTGCTGGCTGTAGGTCCCACCGCCAAAAACAGGGCTGCCGAGGATTGCCACTCCGACCCTCGCGGTATGCGCGAATCTTTTTAGAACACGGTTGGCAGACATCGTCTCTCCCTTGCGATGAATGTGAGGATTCGCTGGGGAACAAGGTATTCCCTTCGCTGTGTTGCAGAATGGTTTACGAAAAATGAAAATCGAAATTGCTACTGGCAACACTGTATTCTCGTGTTCCGCGGAGCTCGGGACGGGATGACTTATCATCGACCGTGTCATTGAGCATGCAAATTCCAGCGACGGGAGCAGAAATGGGAAAAGAGAAGGTCAGGCAGCCGAACAAGAAGGCGAAAGTTTTGAAGAGCGAAATCATTTATGAAGGCAAAGCGTTCGGCGTGCGCCGCGATGAACTAATTGAGCCGACCGGCGTTCACACGATCCGCGAGGTCGTGACGCACCCGGGCTCGGTCGTGATCCTGCCGGTGCTGCCCGACGGGAGAATTGTTCTGGTGCGCCAGTATCGCCATGCCGCTCGGCAATATCTGTGGGAACTGGTCGCCGGGCGAATGGAGCCCGGCGAAAATCCAAAGAAGGGAGCGCAGCGCGAGCTCCTTGAAGAGACCGGCTACCGTGCCAAGAAATTTTCCATTTTTCTGGACCTGTTTCCTACGCCGGGATTTCTTGAAGAGCGGATGTTTCTGCTGTTGGCGGAAGGGCTAAGCGCCGGCGAAGCCGAACCGGAAGAAGACGAGAAAATTATCATGGCTTCTTATACAAGAACTCAATTGGAAGAAATGATGAGAACGCACAAGTTACGAGATGCGAAGTCAATTGCAGGGCTCCTGTTTTATTTTTCATTGCTTGCAAAGAGAAGCAGCGCGGTCAAAAAATGATGGGTTTGAAACGATTTTATGTTGCGAAAAAACCTTACATAAAACTTACAAAGTTGACCGGAGTTCTATTGACTGGCAGTTTCGTTCTGGTACACTCCGCCCATTCCGGTCGTGTTCGATTTGGTTTAATACGCTACCGTACCAAGTCTTCCGCGCCTGGAATCATTTGTGCCATTCGTTTTAATTCAGGGAGGACGAACGAGGTGCAAGGTACGGTGAAATGGTTCAACAATTCGAAAGGCTACGGTTTCATCGGTCGCGCGGACGGTCCGGACGTTTTCGTCCACTATTCCGCGATTACCGGTGACGGCTACCGCACTCTACAGGAAGGCGACGCCGTAGAATTCGAGATCGTTCAGGGTCCGAAAGGGCCGCAAGCATCGGAAGTACAGAAGTCCAGCTAAAGCAGTTGCCATCATGTGGCCGGCGGGGATCTTCTCTGCCGGCTTTCTTGTTCGCGTCGGGGCCACTCTTCCTTAAGCGAATCTCCGCGAGCCGTTTTTGTTAAGACGACCGTGAAGACGATTCGATTCGAAACGCGTTCGCACTATAATCATTCCCATGGACAACCAACAGATAGCCCGCATCCTTCGCGATACCGCGCAGTTGCTGGAAATCGATGGCGCAATTATAGGTAGGTATCGCAGTTACGAAAAAGCCGCCGAATTGATTGCCAGCCTCCACGAGTCCGTAGAGCAACTTGCCGAGGAACCCGAAAAACTAAAGGAACTACCCGGTATCGGCGACCGGATGGTCGAGCATTTGGACGAAATTCTGAAGACTGGCGACTATTCCCTGCGACAGAAATTGTTGAAGAAATATCCGGCCACCATTTTGGACGTATTGCAGCTTCAGTCGCTAGGACCGAAGAAGGCCGCGCTGCTTTGGAAGAAATTCAAAGCGGGAACGGTCGACGATGTCGGACGAATCGCAACGGAAGGCAAACTGCGCGACGTCCCTGGATTCGGCGAAAAAAGCGAGCAAAACATTCTGAAGGCAGTTGAGGCCTTCAAGCGATCGACCGGGCGTTTTCTTCTGTCCAGGACGGAAGCGGCCGCGGAAGCGCTGCGGGCGCATATTCAAAAGGCGAGCAAGGCTGTGGAAAGCGTGACTCCCGCCGGTTCATTGCGACGCGGAAAAGAGACCGTCGGCGATCTGGATTTGCTGGTGACGCTTGCGGACGGCTACACCGCGCAGAAGCACGTGGACGCGCTGTCGGAACACATCTTGAAATTTCCTGACATCGACCAAACACTCGCGCATGGCGAGAACAAAGTCAGTTTCACGCTCGAGAATGGATTGCAGGTCGATGTTCGCCTGCTGAAAAAGGACAATTTCGGTGCGGCCCTCTTGTATTTCACGGGCTCAAGAGAGCACAACGTGCGGCTTCGCGGCCGCGCGAACGATATGGGATACACGTTGAACGAGTATCAGCTCGCAACGCTCAAAGCCGAAAAGCACGTCGCTGGGCGCACGGAAGAGGAAATCTACGCCAAGCTGAAGCTCGACTACATTCCGCCAGAGCTTCGCGAAAACAGCGGCGAAATCGAAGCCGCCGAAGCGCACAAATTGCCGCAATTGCTCACGCGTGAAGAAGTGCAAGGCGATTTGCAAATGCACACAACCGCGAGCGACGGAAAAAATTCGATCGAGGAAATGGCTGCAGCGGCGAAAGCACTTGGCCACACGTATATTGCAATCACGGATCATTCGAAAGCCGTCACAGTGGCCAACGGACTCGACGAAAAGCGGATGGCATTGCATGCCAAAAAACTGCGCGATGCGAACGACAGCGGCCTCGGAATCCGCATTCTTGTGGGCTCAGAAGTCGATATCCTGAAAGACGGCTCGCTCGACTATTCAGACGAAATTCTTACGCAACTCGAGGTCGTGGTCTGCTCAGTGCACTCTTACATGAATTTGGACTCGTCAGCGATGACAGAGCGCATGCTCGCCGCCATCGAAAATCCGCACACGCAAATCATCGCGCACCCGACGGGCCGCCTTTTATTGCGTCGCGAGGCGTTTACCTACGACATGGAAAAGGTGCTGGATGCTTGCGCGAAACATGGCGTGGCCATGGAGTGCAACTCTTACCCCGATCGGCTGGACCTGAAAGACTTGCACCTGAGAATGTGCAAAGACCGCGGCGTCAAGGTGGTGATTTCCACGGACTCTCACAGCACCGGCAATCTCGCTTATATCCGCTACGGCGTAACGACTGCCCGCCGCGGCTGGCTGACCAAGGCGGACGTCCTGAATACACTCAGCCCCGAACAATTCCTGCAGGCCCTTCGTCCCAAGCCGGGTTCGGCCAAGGTCAAGCAGGCGGGCCGCAGCCGATAGGCTGACTTGGCAGCTACTGCGGCAATAGGGAACTTTTTACGTACAGGCCTCGTACCTCTTAATAGCAAGCACTCTGGAACGTCACATAGGGGCACAAAACGATGATTTCACTTCCCTTCTCAAAAAGGACGTTGGGACGGCTCGCGGGTCTGGCTTCGTTCGCACTTTTGGCGGGCTCGTTGGCAGCGGACTCGGCCCACGCAGAGGAATGGACGAAATCCTACAACGTGAGTGGCAGGGCACGGGTCCATGTGGATTCAAACGACGGCTCCGTCCGCGTGACTACCGGCGACTCCGCCCAGGTCGAATTTCGCGTCATTTACAACGGCTATACGGTGGACAAAAATTTGAACATCACTTCTCGGCAGGATGGTAATCAGGTCGAGGTCAGCGCGCGCGTTCGCAATAATATGAACTGGGGCTGGGGCGGTATTCACAAGGCATTGCGCATTGAAGTCCATATGCCGCGCAATGCCGATCTGAACATCGACACAGGCGATGGTTCGGTGGAGTCCGATGCGGTCAATGGCAGCCTGGACATTCACACAGGCGACGGCCACATTCGCGTTGAAGGCGCGAAGGGGGATATTCGTCTTCGTACTGGCGACGGCAGCATTGAGGGCCACGACCTCGACGGTAAGCTCGAGGCCACGACGGGCGACGGGCACGTGAATCTTGACGGCCGTTTTGACTCCCTCAACATCAAGACTGGCGACGGCAGCATTACAGCCCGCGCTAATCCCGGCTCAAAACTTGAAAATGCCTGGAACGTCCATACCGGCGATGGAAGCGTTACGATGTCCGTACCCGGCGACCTCCAGGCCAACATCGACGCTACAACCAATGACGGTCGAATCAGTCTCGGCATTCCCGTGACCGTAGAAGGCAACATGGGCACATCGCAGATTCACGGCAAAATGAATGGCGGCGGACAGCCGCTGACGATTCACACTGGCGATGGTTCCATCCATTTGAGCAAGACCTAAGCACCCAGTTCGCAATCTAAGTCGCGGCAAAAGGCGGAGCAGGAGCAATTCTGCTTCGTTTTTTTAGCAGCGCGAAGCACCAGTACTTTCGCTCTAGTCCCGGAAAAGACCGCAAGGCAAGCAGAACACTTGTCTCTTTCGGACTGCAGCTGTATCAGCCCTGAACGCCGCTAACTGACTGAAAACAATCATCTCCATGTTGGAATGAGACTTGCTCCCTAAATAGGCATGGGGAGGTTGGCCTTGATCGTCTATGCGCTTCTCTTTGGGGTGGCACTTCTAGGGGTAGTTTCCCTCGTCAGTTCGATTTTCGAGTCCGAGCGCCGCCGCTCGTAAAACCGCCCGATCATGCCGCAAACCTCAATTGGCCGGATCTTTTAACTCCACTCGCGTGGGGCTCCCATGAGTAGTAACCTTGCTCCCACCCAAGCGGTTGGCAGAGCTCCCACGACGAGTGCCACTGGATACCAGCGCGGACCTAGATCCTTGTTCCAGGTAGCGACCGCGCCGATAGTTGCCAAGACCATGCCGATGGCGCCTCCGACCAGGGCGTGCTTCATCGGCTTACAAGGCGCGAGTCTCGCCGTGATGTAACTTCCCACTACTCCGTAAATCGTTCGATAAGTCGTGGCAAGCACAAAAAGGCCATCGCTCATCCGCTGGCCAAGTCCGGGAAAAATGCCGGCAGCGTGCAAACCTGCGTCAGTGCCGATGGAAAGAATGACGACGGCAAGAAATCCCGCGACGACAGCCCAGATACTCGGTCCGACGTTTTTCCCCTGTCCCCATTCAGGCATGAGCGAATACTCCTCTTCTATCCTCCGTCTATCCGTCGTCCGATGGCATGCGATGGTAATCCAGAGCCGTCGATCTATCAATTCTTGGCAACAACATTCTCGGACATTCGAAAAAAAAATCTACTGATGCGATTTGCAACGACGCTTCGGTGTGCGCAATACTACTAGTTTGTTTGTATGGGTTTTTTCGAGACCGCGGGCGTCGTCCGCAGGTGAAATCGCTTGAAAACAGGGGAGCTGAATGGAAAAGCCAGCAAAGATCGCGCCGCCAAAAGGAAGACTGGGAATCCTTTTGCCGGGAATGGGAGCCGTCAGCACCACGTTCATGGCTGGCGTGGAATTGGTTCGCAAAGGCAAAGCGCAGCCCGTTGGCTCACTAACGCAACTCGGCACGATCCGCCTAGGAAAGCGAACCGACAATAATTCTCCCCGCATCAAGGAGTTAGTGCCGCTGGCTGAGTTGGATGATTTGGTTTTCGGTGGATGGGATGTCTTTAAGGACAACGCTTACGAGGCCGCTTCGCACGCCGGCGTGTTGAGCAAAGAAGATCTCGCCAAGGTGAAGCCGTTTCTCTCCAAAATCAAACCGATGAAAGCGGCTTTTGACAAGGAGTATGTCAAAAAGCTCGAAGGCACCTACGTAAAAAAAGCCAAAAACAAGTACGAACTGGCCCTGCAAATCAAGGAAGACATTGCGAACTTCAGAAAAACTTCGCGCGCCACGCGCCTCGTCACTTGCTGGTGCGCCTCGACCGAAGTGTTCATCAAGCCCGAGGACGTTCATTCCACCCCGGAAAAATTCATCGAAGGGATGAAGAAGAATCATCCTGCGATTGCGCCTTCCATGTTATACGCGTGGGCTTCCGTGACGAGCGGAGTTCCCTTCGCCAATGGCGCGCCGAACCTGACGGTTGATATTCCCGCGATGCAGAAGTTGGCACTCGATCACAACGTGGCGGTCTGCGGCAAAGACTTCAAAACCGGCCAAACCTTAATAAAGACCGTTCTTGCGCCGGCCTTTAAAGCACGCATGCTCGGACTCGATGGCTGGTATTCCACAAACATTCTCGGCAATCGCGATGGCGAAGTGCTCGACGATCCCGGCTCGTTCAAAACGAAAGAAGAATCAAAGCTTGGCGCGCTTGAATATATCCTCCAGCCTCAGCTGTATCCGCAGCTCTACGGCAAAATTCACCACAAAGTCCGCATCAATTATTACCCGCCGCGCGGCGACAACAAAGAAGGCTGGGACAACATCGACATCTTCGGATGGCTCAACTACAAGATGCAGATCAAGGTGGACTTTCTCTGCCGCGATTCAATTCTTGCCGCGCCCATCGTCCTTGATCTGGTTCTCTTCCTCGACCTCGCACAGCGCGCAGGTTTCCGCGGCATCCAGGAGTGGCTCAGCTTCTATTTCAAGTCGCCGATGACCGGCCCGGAACTTTATCCAGAACACGACCTCTTCATTCAATCCATGAAGTTGAAGAACACGCTGCGCTGGATGATGGGCAAAGAGCTAAT
>Ga0137403_10008701_pt1 | contig 11351 bp, 12 predicted proteins | sample CZOMad2_1_16fung_FD_122057 | JGI IMG/M metagenome (GOLD analysis project Ga0137403, IMG submission 122057) | Vadose zone soil fungal communities from Angelo Coast Range Reserve, California, USA - CZOMad2_1_16fungal (Hybrid Assembly) | ecosystem: Environmental > Terrestrial > Soil > Vadose zone...
GAGCCGATGGAAGGGTTCGTGCAGCTGAACCACTTCTCGCCGTACAACCCCGACGCGAACATGCAGGCCTACAACGCGCGGTTCAAGAAGAAGTTCGGCACCGACGCCAACATCGCGGCCGGCTCCTACGACGCCGTCCTCTTCTGGGCCGCCGCGGTCGAGAAGGCCAAGTCGTTCGACCCCGACAAGGTGGCCGAGGCCCACGAAGGGATGTGCGTGGACAACACGCACGTCGGCCGCCAGTGCATCCGCAAGGAAGACCATCAGGTCATCATGGACATGCACCTCTATCAGGTGAAGGGCGGCAAGAACCTTCCGATCGCCCGCATCGCCGGCAGCGACTCGATCGGCGAGGCGATGGTGGGCAAGGACCCCGTCGAGGGGTTCACGTGGGAGCTCAAGAAAAAGTAGATACGCGCTCCTTTGGACTACGTCGTCGCGGTCCTGCTGCCACAGCTCCTGCACGGCCTCGTCTTCGGGGCCGCGCTGGGGCTGCTGGCGCTGGGCCTCACCGTGATCTTCGGGCTGCTCGGCGTCATGAACTTCGCCCACGGCGAGCTCTACATGCTGGGCGCTTACGCGGGCATCGCGGTGATCGGCATGACCCACTCGTTCTGGGCGGCGCTCGTGGTGGCGCCGATCGCGGTCGGCGCGATCGGCGCGGTGACGGAGGTGACGACGCTCCGGCCGCTGTACCGTCGTGAGCCGCTGTACGGTCTCATCCTGACGTTCGGGCTGGCGCTCGTGTTCCGGGAAGGCGCACGCCAGGTCTGGGGCGGCGACATGCGGCGCATCCTGCCGCCGTTCACCGGCTCGACGCCGCTGCTCGGCATGATCTATCCGAACTACCGCCTGTTCCTGCTGGGCGCCTCGTCGGCGCTCCTGCTGGCGATCTGGCTCTTCTTCACCAAGACCCGCGCGGGCATCCTGGTGCGGGCCGCCGTGCAGGACGCCGAGATGCTCGACGGCCTCGGCGTCAACGTCCCGCGCGTCTTCACCCTCACGTTCGCCGGCTCGGCCGCCCTCGCGGCGCTGGCCGGGATCCTGCTGGCCCCCATCTTCACGGTCTACCCGCAGATGGGCGTGGAGATGATCCTGCTCGCGTTCATCGTCGTGATCCTCGGGGGCATGGGCTCGATGGGCGGCTCGGTGATCGCCGCCTTCGTCATCGGCCTGGCCCAGAGCCTCCTGACCCTCTGGATGAACCCTCAGCGCGTCGCGATCGCGATCTTCGCGATCATGATCGTCGTCCTGATCGTCCGGCCCCGAGGCTTCTTCGGCCGCGAGGGCGTGCTTGAGTAGAGCCCTCTCCTGGCGCGCCGGGCTCGTCTGGGCGCTGCTCGCGGCGCTGCCGGCCCTCCCCTTCATGTCGAAGTTCTATTTGCTCCTCGCCTTCGACGCGCTTCTCTTCGGCGCGATCGCCATGAGCCTGGATTTATTGATGGGCTACACCGGGCTCGTCTCGTTCGGCCACGCCGCGTTCTTCGGCCTGGGCGCCTACGCGAGCGCCGTCCTCCTGGAGCGCGGCGTCGTCTCGCTCTGGGCGTGCCTCCTCTTCGCCGTCCTGGTCGTCGGCCTCTACGCGCTGGTGGTCAGCTACTTCTCCACGGCGCGCCGCGGGATCTACTTCGCCTTGCTCACCTTGATCTTCGCCGAGGTCGTCTACACGTTCTTCCGCTACACGCAGACGTTCGGCGGCTCGGACGGGATCCAGGGGGTTCCGCCCCCGCGCCTGGTCGGAGGCTTCGCGATCGACACGCCGCTGCGCAACTACTACCTCGTCCTGGTCTACCTGGGACTCGCCTACCTCGCCTGTCGCGTGCTCGTCACCTCACACTTCGGCAAGGTGCTCGTCGCGATCCGGGAGAACGAGGACCGCGCGCGCTTTCTCGGCTACAACGTCCAGCGCTACAAGATGGCCGTGTGCATGATCTCGGCGCTCCTGACCGGCCTCGGCGGCGCGCTCTATCCCGGACGCTCGGCGTTCGCGACGCCCGACCTCATGCTCTGGACGGTGTCGGGCGAGCTCATCATCATGGTCATGATCGGGGGGCTCGGGACGCTCGCGGGTCCCGTCATCGGGGGCGCCTTCTTCGTCCTGCTCCAGGAGAAGGTCTCGTCGTACGTGGACTGGTACTTCATGGTGATCGGCCTGGTCCTGATCTTCATCGTGCTGTTCATGCCCAGAGGGCTGCTCGGGATCCGCGAGCTCCTCGGCGGCCGCCGATGGCGCACGACGGCCTAGTCCTGGAGGTCGACGGCGTCTCCAAGAGCTTCGGCGCGCTCGCGGCGCTCTCGAACGTGAGCATCGCCGTGCGGGCCGGTCAGGTATTCTCGGTGATCGGGCCGAACGGCGCGGGCAAGTCCACGCTCTTCAACGTGGTCTCGGGGCTCCACGTGCCGACCGCCGGACGGGTGCGGTTCCGGGGCCGGGAGATCGGGGGGCTGGCGCCCGAGACGATCAACCGCCTCGGCGTCGCCAAGACCTTCCAGATCACCAACATCTTCCCGGAGATCTCGGTATTCGAGAACGTGCGCGTGGCCGCACAGTCGCGCGCCCGCGAGTCGGGACGGCTCCCATCCCTCTGGCGCCTGCCCGACGTCGAGGCCGGGGCGGTGGACCTCCTCGACGCGTTCGGGCTCGCCGCCAGGCGTGACGAGATGGCGGCGAACCTCTCGCACGGCGAGCAGCGCTACCTCGAGATCTGCCTGGCGCTGGCGACCGAGCCGACGCTCCTGCTCCTCGACGAGCCGACGGCGGGCATGACGCCGGGCGAGACGAAGGAGGCGACGGCGCTGATCAGACGGATCGCGACGGCGCGCGGCCTGACGGTGCTCCTGATCGAGCACGACATGTCGGTCGTCATGGGGATCTCGGACCGGATCGCGGTGCTCCACTTCGGCGAGAAGATCGCGGAGGGCGCGCCGGAGCAGATCCGCAACGACCCCGCCGTGATCGAGGCCTACCTCGGGCCGCCGGACGACTAGCGGTGTTTACCAGATCGCAAAATCGAGGAGCGCCACGGCTTCGCCGGGGCGCTTCCGAGCGCGGGGGGCTTGGGGGGCCCTTCGAGGCCCCCCCATGTTGAAGATGACCGACGTCCACGCCGGCTACGGGGCCACGCCGATCCTCTTCGGCGTCTCGCTCGAGGTGCGTGCCGGCGAGGCGGTCGCGCTCCTCGGCCGTAACGGGATGGGCAAGACGACGCTGATGAAGACCGCGATGGGGTTCCTGAAACCCGGGCGGGGAACGATAGAGCTCAACGGGGTGGATCTGACGCGACGGGCGCCGCACGAGATTGCCCGCCTCGGTGTGGGCCTCGTCCCCGAGAATCGCCGGGTCTTTCCAGGGCTGACCGTTCGGGAGAATCTCGAGCTCGGCCTCTCGGCCGCCGTGGATCGCTCGGCCGCGCTCCGGCGCCGGCGCCTCGACGAGGTGTTCCATCACTTCCCGCGCCTGCGCGAGCGTATCGAGCAGCCGGGCAAGACGCTCTCGGGCGGCGAGCAGCAGATGCTGGCGATCGCCCGCGTGATGATGGCGGGGGCGAGGCTCATCCTGATGGACGAGCCCACGCAGGGATTGGCGCCCGCGTTCATCCGTCACATCCGCGATATGATCTCCGAGCTGAAGCGGCTCGGGGTGACCGTGCTGCTGGTCGAGCAGAACGCGCGGGTCGCCCTGGCCGTCTGCGACCGGGGCTACATCATGGAGAAGGGCGCGATCGTCTTCGAGGCCTCGTCCCGGGAGCTCCGAGAGAGCCCGGTGACGCGTGAAAAGCTGGGCGTCTAACGCGATCTTCGGGGCGAGCCGCCGCGAGTCGCTGATTCGCGCCGGCCTCGCCGTCGCCATCCTGGGCGCGGTCCTCTGGATCCTGCCGGTGCGGCGCCCGGGCGAGGACGGCGGTCACCACGGCGCCGCGCCCGTCCTCGACCCGTTCGAGAAGGCCGGCGTCGTCGAGCTGAAGGAAGGCCAGCCCGCCCCGGCGCTCACGCTGAGCACGCTCGACGGCGGTCGCACGTCGGTGGCGGACTATCGGGGCAAGCTCGTCGTCCTGAACTTCTGGGCCACCTGGTGCCCGCCCTGCACGCTCGAGATGCCCTCGCTGGAGGCGCTGTGGCGACGCTACCGCGACCGTGGGCTCGTCGTGATCGGCGTCTCGGTGGATCGCGGCGCGCCGAGGGCTCTCCTCGAGCCCTATGTGCGCAACTTGAAGCTCACGTTTCCGATCCTCCTCGACCCCGATTCGAAGACCTCCGACCGGTGGAGGGTCACGGCCCTTCCGGCGACCTTCCTCGTCCGACCGGGCGGCGAGGTGGCCGGGATGGCGACCGGCGCCCGTGAATGGAACAGCGACGAGATGCAGGCACTCGTCGAGCACCTCCTTCCCGGTCCTCACGCTCACAACTGAGGAGATCACCACTTCAAAGGAGGAATGGCATGGTAGCGTTCGATCGCCGCGGGTTCCTCACAGGCACGGCCGCGAGCCTCGTGGTCGCCGGGATCGCCGGCCCCGCGCGGGGAGCCGCCGCGCAAACCGGGAGCATGAAGATGAAACCGAACGCGCAAGACGTTCTCCTCGTCATCGACGTCCAGAACTGCTTCACGCCCGGCGGCTCCCTGGCGGTGAAGGAGGGCGACCAGATCATCCCGCTCATCAACCGCCTGGCCACCGTCTTCGAGCACGTCGTCCTCACGCAGGACTGGCACACCCCCGGCCACATCTCGTTCGCGTCCTCGCACGCCGGCAAGAAGCCCTTCGAGACGACGCAGCTTGCCTACGGGACGCAGGTCCTCTGGCCGGATCACTGCGTGCAGGGCACGCCGGGCGCCGATCTCCACAAGGACCTCCGGATCCCGCACGCCGAGCTGATCATCCGCAAGGGGTATCGCAAGCACATGGACTCCTACTCGGCCTTCTACGAGGCGGACGGCAAGACGCCGACCGGGCTCACGGGCTACCTGCGGGATCGCGGCCTCACGCAGGTGTTCCTCGTCGGCCTCGCGACCGACTTCTGCGTCGCGTGGTCGGCCATGGACGCGCGCAAGGCGGGGTTCGGCGCGCTGGTGATCGAGGACGCTTGCCGCGGGATCGACGCCGACGGCTCGCTCGCCAAGGCGTGGAAGGACATGCTGGGCGCGGGCGTCAAGCGCATCAAGTCGGCGGATATCGAGGCGTAGCGGCAAGACTCGGCGCGCCGGACTGGCTTCGTCGCGAGATCAGCCGGCGCGCCCGCCGCTTGATCTCGGGCCAGAGCCATCCCAGCCCGACCAGCAGGGCGAGCAGCGCGACGTTGGCGAGTGCCCAGAGCCACCAGGAGCTGAACAGCACGCCGAAGCGCTGGCGCACGAGGGTGAGGGCAATGATCTGGTGGACGAAGTACAGCATGAGCGCGTTCTGGCCGAGGACGACCAGCCAGCGCGGGCGCCACCGTCTGGTCTCCATCAGGTAGTGCACGAGCGGGAGAGCCGTGAAGATGTAGCCCAGAATGAAGAGGCAGGTCACGGCGCCGGGATTCCAGTGGCGGTTGAGGACGAGGTCGCGTCTCGAGGAGAAGTGCAGCGGCGCGCTCCCCAGCCAGAGCTCGAGCGGGAGAAACGCCGCGAGACACGCCACGCCGGCGGCGAGCACCACCGAGAAGAACGCTCGGTCTCCGGCGTCGGTCCCATGTCTCTCGGCCCACACCGACCCGAGCGCCGCGCCGAGCAGCGGGAACGCGAACCACGGCCAGAGCGGAAAGCCCGAGAACCAGACTTCAGCAACGACGGGATGGCCCGCCAGCCAGCCGCGCAGGCTCGGGAGCGCCAGATGGAAGGTCGCGTACCACGCGAGCGCCAGCGCCAGCAGGAGCGGGCGCGCGAGCCGCCGGCTCAGGAGCGGCAGGAGCGGCGTCAGTCCGATGATCGACAGGCCGATGCTCTGAAGCACCTCGCCGCCGAACAGCGGCTCGTCGGGGAACACGAGCAGCGTCAAGAGCCAGCCCATCGGGACGAGCAACGCGCCGCGCCGGAGGTACCGCACCGCGACCCGCCCGAAGCTCTCCCCGCGCGCGACCGTCGAGTTCAGGTAGGAGAGCGGCAGGCAGAACCCGACCAGGAACAGGAACAGGGGCGCCGAGAGCGGCACGGTGAGATAGATGATGTGATACCGCGGCATTCCGACGGACAGGTCGAGCCACCAGCGCGCGGTGTGGTTGAGGACCATGAAGATGAGCGCTACCCCGCGGAGCCCGTCCAGGAAGAGGACTCTTCCCGAAGTCGCAGACGCCACAGACGGTACTCTACGCGCCTACGAGATCGCGCGCGCGATCAGGAATGCGGCGGCCGCGGCGAGGCCGCCGATCAGCAGGGTCTGCAGCGCGCTCCGCACCGGCCAGGCGCCCGTGAAGTGCCCCTTGATCCAGCCGAAGATGGCCAGCGCCGTGCCGGTCAGGGCGATCGACCACGGGAGAGCGCCGGCGGTGCTCGGGAACAGCATGTAGGGGCCTAGCGGGATGAGCCCGCCCGCGACGTAGGCGGCGGCAATGACCACCCCGCTCCTCAGCGCACGCCGAGGGTCGGGCTTCTCGAGCCCCAGCTCGAACCGGAGCATGAAGTCGCGCCAAGCCTCCGGGCGCTTGCGCAGGGCCTCGACGACGGGAGCGCTCTGTTCGGGGGTGAGGCCGTAGAACTGGAGAAGCTCCATGACCTCCATCGCCTCGACCTCGGGCTTCTGCTCGATCTCGAGCTGCTCGCGCGCGCGCTCGTTCGCGTAGTGCTCGACGTCGCTCTTCCCCGCGAGATAGCCGCCGAGCCCCATCGCGATCGAGCCGGCGGCGATCTCGGCCAGGCCGGCCGTGATGACCAGCGTCGACGAGTCGACCGCGCCGGTGAGCCCGGCGGCGAGCGCGAATGGAACGGTCAATCCGTCCGACATGCCGATGACGGTGTCCCTCACGACGAGGCCACCGGTGAAGTGCTGTTCGACGTGCGGCGTGTATGGCATGGCCCCTCCCCGCGCTACTCTCTCACGGTCCTCGGTCGCCGCGCTCTCCCGTGCGATCGATGGGACGTGTGCGCGACGCGATGGTGGGAAATTCTACCTGGTCGTCTTCATGAGTGTGCTCGTCGCCGAGCTCGGAGACAAGACCCAGATCGCCACGCTGCTCTTCGCGGCCAACCCTGAGGCCGGCAAGCTCGGGGTGTTCGTCAGCCCAGCTCAGCCCGGCTTGTCCGGCCACCAAACATTCACTACACTTCCCCGCGGATGAGCAGAGCACGGGCCAGCGTCGAGGCGAGCTGCTAGGAACACGCGGGCCACCTCGAAAGGAGCCGGAGATGAAGTGGATCCACCGGATCATGCACGCGTCAGATTTCTCTCCCGCGTCGCGGCCTGCGTTCAGGAAGGCCATCGAGCTGGCCAAGCTCGCCCGCGCGCCGCTGCTCGTCGTTCACGCACGGCCTCCGGTGATCTCGCCGCTCATGGGCGAAGGCGCATATGTCTCGCCCGCGACCTGGAACGCGATCGAAGCGAGCGCCCAAAAGGCGGCGCAGGGGCAGCTTGCCAGGCTTCTCCGGGAGGCCAAGAGAGCGGGAATTCATGCCACCGGGCTCGTCGTCGAAGGCACGCCCGCGGACCGCATCGTCCGGGTGGCGCGGGCCAGGCGCGTCGATCTCCTGGTGCTTGGCACCCACGGCCGGACGGGTTTCTCCAGATTGGTCCTCGGGAGTGTCGCGGCGCGTGTTGTCGCGACGGCGCACTGCCCCGTGCTGACGGTTCGTGCGCGCCGGTGACTGATCCGTCCCAATTCCGTGCGCGGAACCTATCGCGCCGCCGGGCGGGCGTCGGCCGGCGAGGGCGTGAGGGCATGTCGCAGGACTTCCTCGGCGTCGTCGACGAAGACGAAGCGCATCTGCTTACGCAGCTCCTCCGGCACCTCCTCGACGTCCCGCTCGTTCCGACGCGGCAGGATCACTGAACGGATCCCGGCCCGGTGCGCCGCCAGGACCTTTTCTTTGATGCCCCCGACGGGGAGCACCTTGCCGCGGAGCGTGATCTCGCCGGTCATGGCCACCTCACTCCGCACTGGCCGCCGGGTCGCCAGGGAGGCCAGCGCCGTCACGATGGTCACTCCCGCCGAGGGTCCATCCTTGGGGATCGCGCCGGCCGGCACGTGCACGTGGATGGTCTTGCCCTCGAAGAGTCTGGGATCGATCTCGAGCGCCTGGGCGTTGGACCACACGTATGAGACGGCGGCCTGAGCACTTTCGCGCATGACGTCTCCGAGCATCCCGGTGAGGACGAGCCGCTCTTCGGAGCTCGGCATCATCGTCGCCTCCACGAACAGGACATCCCCACCGGTCGGCGTCCAGGCCAGGCCCGTGGCGACACCGGGCCGGGTGGTCCGCTCGGCGACCTCGTCGAAGAACCGCGGCCGGCCGAGGTACTCGGTCAGGCTGTCGGCGGTGACCCGGACCGATACGCGTTGTCCCTCGGCCAGCCGACGGGCGATCTTGCGGGCCACGGCCGCGATCTCTCGCTCGAGGTTCCTGACGCCGGCCTCGCGGGTATACCCCCTCACGATCTGGCGAAGAGCGTCGGGTTCGAAGGAGAGCTCGGAGGCGGCGAGGCCGTGGGCGGCCAGCTGCTTCGGGATCAAGTACTCTCTCGCGATCCCGATCTTCTCCTCGTCCGTGTACCCCGACAGAACCAGGATCTCCATCCGGTCTCGCAGGGGCCCGGGGATGGTCTCGAGTGTGTTGGCCGTCGCGATGAACAACACCTGCGACAAGTCGAAGGACACCCCGAGGTAGTTGTCCACGAAGGTGTTGTTCTGGGCCGGATCCAGCACCTCCAGCAATGCGGAGGAAGGATCACCCCTCCAGTCCGCGCCGATCTTGTCGATCTCGTCGAGCATGAAGACGGGATCGCGGGTCTCGGCTCGCCGGAGGCCCTGGATGATGCGGCCGGGGAGCGCGCCGATGTACGTTCGCCGATGGCCACGGATCTCCGCTTCGTCCCGCACGCCGCCCAAGGACATGCGCACGAACCGCCGACCCAGGGCGCGGGCGATACTCTGGCCGAGACTGGTCTTGCCCACGCCGGGAGGCCCCACGAAACAGAGGATCGGCTCGCGCGCCGGACTGTCGCCCGTCACGCGCGGCGGCTCGGCGGGCGCTGGTGTCTCGCCAGAACCGGGAGATCGTTCCCGGCCGGCGCGCTCCTGCCGCAGCTTCTTGACGGCCAGGTATTCGAGGATCCGGTCCTTGATCTTCTCGAGGTCGAAGTGATCCTCGTCCAGAACCTGACGGGCCCGGTGGATGTCGATGATCCCGCCGCCGAGCTTGCTCCAGGGCAGGCTCGCCATCCACTCGAGATACGTGACGATCATGCCGTGCTCCGGCGAGGCCGGCGAGATCCCGGCCAGCCGGCCCAGCTCACGCTCCGCTTCACGCCGCGCCTCGTCGGGCAAGCCGGCTTCCTCGATCCGGCGGCGGAGCTCGGGCATGTGACTGTCGCCGCCCTCTTCCTCTCCGAGCTCGCGTTGAATCGATCGGAGCTGTTCGCGCAGGTAGAACTCGCGCTGCTTCTTCGAGAGTCGCTCCTCGGTGTCTGTCGTGATCTTCCGGCCGAGCTCGCGCACGGCGAGCTCGCGCTGCAACAGATCGACCACTCGCCGAAGCTTGGCGGTGACCGGGTCCATCTCGAGGAGCGCTTGCTTCGTGGCCACGTCGAGTGGAACGACCGACGCAACGAAGTACGCGATGTGACGGAGATCGGCGACATTCTCGGCCGCGGCCGCAAGCTCGTCGGGGAGCTCCGGCGACGCCTCCACGAGCCGGCGGAAGATGTCCACCACGGCGCGCCGCAGAGCGTCGACCTCCGTCCCCTGGATCATCTGGTCCCGAGCCGCCTCGACCCGCGCGATCAGATACGGCTCTGTTCCGATCCAGTCCAGCAGCTTGATCCGCTCGAGGCCCTGGACCATCAGGCGCACGCTGCCGTCGGGTGCCCGAGCGAGCTGGTGGATCATTCCCACGGTTCCGACCCGGTACAGGTCTTCGGGCTTGGCCGGCTCCGCTTTCGGATCGCGCTGCGCCACCAGCGCCAGGAGCCGGTTGCCGCGCATGACATCGTCGACGAGCCGAACAGAGCGCGCCTGTGCCACGGCGAGCGGAGCCGCCGTCAGCGGGAGCACGACCACCTCCCGCAGCGGCAGGACCGGCAGCACGTCGGGAACGACGAAGTCCGAAGCGCCACTAGCAGACTGGACGGCCATCACCTGGCCTCGGCACGCTTGGGCAGCGTCATGCGCAGCAGGCCGCGCTCGTAGCGCACCTCGACTCGCTCGGGGTCCACGGGGGCCGGCAATGGCAGCTCCACCCGGAACGGGCCCTGGCGAATACCGGCCGCATGGTACACGGCCCCCTCGCGGCACGAGGGAAGATGGCGGCGTCCTTCGACGACCAGCGCGTCCTCGAAGAGCTGCACCTCGAAGTCGTCTTCTTCGACGCCGGCAAGATCCACGGTGATCTCGACCGTGGTCGCCGTCTCGTAGGTGTCGGCGTCGGGCCGCCAGCCGGCCTGCACGAGGAGGCGCAGACGATCGCTTTGCCAGATGTCAGCGAAGGACCACGTCCGGCCGGATCCCACCACCATCGCGTAGCGGTAACTCAAGTGACGATAGCGCATAGCCGTCAGTACAGGTGGCAGGCGACCACGTGTTCGGGCGTGACCGCCTTGAGCAGAGGCTCCACCCGCGAGCACTGCTCCATCGCGAACGGGCAGCGCGGGTGGAAGTGGCATCCCGAGGGCGGATCGATCGGCGACGGCACCTCGCCGCTGAGAATCATGTCGTCCCGCGGCGCGTCCGGATCGGCCGGCAGCGCCGCGGCGAAGAGCGCCTTCGTGTAGGGATGGAGCGGGCTCCGGTACAGCGACTCGGTGTCGGCGTGCTCCACGATCCGACCGAGATACATGACGGCGGTGCGATGGGCGATGTACCGCACGGTGGCCAGGTTGTGGGCGACCAGCAGGTAGCTGAGCTGCTGCCGCGCCTGGAGATCCTTGAGCAGGTTCATGATCTGGGCCCGGATCGACACGTCGAGGGCCGAGACCGGCTCGTCCAGCACGATCAGCTCGGGGTCCGAGGCGAGCGCGCTCGCGAGCGCGATCCGCTGTCGCTGGCCGCCGCTGAACTCGTGCGGGTAGCGGCTGGCCGCGGCGAGCGGAAGACCGACCTGGTGCAGGACCTCCTCGACTCGCTCCAGCCGGCCGGACTTCGAGACGCGCCGGCTCACGACGAGCGCCTCGGCGATCGTGTCGCGGACCCGGAGCCTCGGGTTCAGGGAGGACCAGGGATCCTGGAACACG
>Ga0137403_10008702_pt1 | contig 11351 bp, 11 predicted proteins | sample CZOMad2_1_16fung_FD_122057 | JGI IMG/M metagenome (GOLD analysis project Ga0137403, IMG submission 122057) | Vadose zone soil fungal communities from Angelo Coast Range Reserve, California, USA - CZOMad2_1_16fungal (Hybrid Assembly) | ecosystem: Environmental > Terrestrial > Soil > Vadose zone...
ATCCCGATCACGCTGGCGGCCAACATGCCGCCGATCACGGCCGTCCCCATAATTTGGCGAGCCACAGAACCAGCGCCGGTGGCGATCCACAAGGGCACGCAGCCCAGAATGAACGCGAACGAAGTCATTAGGATTGGCCGCAGACGGAGCCTGGCGCCTTCAAGCGCCGCATCCACGATAGACTTGCCCTTTTCGTGCTCTTCCTTGGCAAACTCGACGATCAGAATTGCGTTCTTGGCTGCCAAGCCAATCAGCATTACTAAACCAATCTGGGAATAGACATCGTTCTCGATTTGCACCATGTAAGCTGGATAGAAAACGCCGAGCACTGTCCGGCGCAGCCACAGCACGCCGAAGGCGCCGAACACCGCGACGGGCGTGCTCAATAACACGCTGAAAGGCAATGACCAGCTTTCATACAGGGCGGCCAAAATTAGAAACACGAACAGCAGCGAGAAGCCGAAGATGACCGAGGCCGAAAGCCCTTCTCGCGCCTTTTGCTCTTGGCGAGACATTCCCATATAGTCGAAGCCCATTTCGCCAGGCATCGTCTGTTTGAAGACGTCTTCCAGCGCCGCCGTCGCTTGGTCTGAACTGTAGCCTGGCGCAGCGCTCCCATTGATCTGCGCGGATCTGTACTCGTTATAACGCATCGTAAATTCGGGGCCGTCCCGCGATTCGAACTTTGTCAGCGCAGTAAGCGGCACCATTTCGCCCCGATTGTTGCGCACGTAGAACTGGTCTATGTTCTTCAGGTCTGACCGGTAAGGAGCTTCCGCCTGCACATACACCTGCCAGGTTCGGCCGAAATTGTTGAAGTAATTGATGAACAGCCCACCCATAAACGCCTGAATGGTCTGGTAAACGTCGTTGATGGCCACTACTTGCTTGAGCACCTTTTCCTGATCCACTTGCACGAATTGTTGGGGCACGCCCGGTATAAACGTGGTACTGATCGAGCCGATTTCGGGACGCTTGCGTGCCGCCGCCAGGAACTTGTCCAGATTGCTTGCCAGGAACTGGACGTCCCGTCCGGCACGGTCTTCCAGTACAAACTGAAATCCACCGGAGGTGCCGACTCCCGGGATGGCCGGTGGTGAGAAACTGAAAACGGTCCCTTGCGGAAGCTTGCTGAGCTGCTGGTTCAATCGCGCCTTGATCTCCTGATACTGTTCCGCCCTGGTTGTGCGGTCACCCCAGGGCTTGAAAGTGACGAAATAAAAGGCGTTGTAACTGGTGCGGACATAGCTCAGCAAACTGAATCCGATCACGCTGCTGTAGTACTGAACCCCAGGCGTGGCGCTCAGGATCTTCTCAACATCTCTCGATGCCTCTGCCGTCCGCTCCTGCGAAGCCGCATTCGGAAGTTGCATATTGATGTAGACATATCGCTGGTCTTCATCGGGCAGGAAGCTCGTAGGCAGACAGTTGCCGAAGAAAACCGCGGCGATGCCGAAGGCCGCGATCAGCACGAATGCCAGCGCCCCCTTGCGAATAAACCCCCCGCATAGACGGGCATAGAGATTTGTCCCGCGCCCGAAAATTCGATTGAACCAGTCAAAGAACTGTCGGAGAAGCCCACGGCTCTCCTTCTTTGGCCGCAGCAGGAGCGAGGCCAGTGCCGGACTAAGCGTGAGGGCGTTGAAGGCCGAGAGGACCACCGAGATCGCGATGGTCAAAGCAAACTGTTGATAGAGCCTTCCGGTGATGCCCGGAATGAGGGCCGTAGGCACAAAGACCGACGAGAGCACCAGAGCAATACCGATGACGGGACTGGAGAGCTCTTCCATGGCTCTTCTTGCCGCGTCCTTGGGTGCAAGACCTTCATCGATGTGGCGCTGTACACCTTCGACGACCACAATGGCGTCATCCACCACCAGACCGATGGCCAGCACCAACCCGAACATCGAAAGCGTATTGATAGAGAAGCCGAACAACGGGAAGAAAACAAACGTGCCCACCAGCGAAACGGGCACGGCCAGCAATGGGATGAGCGTCGCGCGCCAGTCCTGGAGGAAGAGGTAGATCACGAGGATCACCAGCACGATGGCGATCACGAGAGTTTCGATAATCTCTTTCATGCCTTCAGTCACAGATCGCGTCTGATCCAACGCTATGGCGTAATCCATGTCTTGCGGGAAGCGCTGCTTCATCTCCGCCATTAGCTTGCGGACGCCTGCAGCCGTTTGGACCGCGTTGGAACCAGGCAACTGATAGACGGCGATGATTCCGGAAGGCTGTCCGTTCAAGCGACTAACAATGCTGTAGTCTTTCGTGCCTATTTCGACCCGGGCTACGTCTTTCACTCGCACGATTCCGCCATCCGGAGCTTCACGGACGATGACGTTTTCAAATTGCTCCGGCGACGTCAGACGGCCTTGAGCAAGAACCGAATACGTGAATTGCTGGTTCTTGGGGGCGGGTTCGCCGCCTAGCTGACCAGCCGGGTTCACCCTGTTCTGCGTCTGGATCGCGTTGACGATCTCAGTGACGGTAATTCCCAGTTTTGCCAATTGGTCAGGCTTTACCCACAGTCTCATGGCATAGTCGCCTGCTCCGAAAACCTGCGTCTGACCGACACCGTACAAACGCGCGATAGGATCATTGAGGTTGATGTTGGCATAGTTGGCCAGGAACTTTTCGTCGTGAGTGCCGCGCGGCGAGGATAAGGCGATGAGCATTAGCGGCGCGCTGGTTGACTTTTTGATGGTGACCCCATAGTTGTTGACTTCTGGCGGAAGCTGAGCGGCGGCCAGTTGCTGGCGCGACTGGAGCAGGATCAGGTCCATGTTTGGATCCGTCTTGAGATCGAAATCTGCATTCAGGGTCGTCTGCGAATTGCCCGTGGCATTTAAGGAATACATGTAGTCCATGTTGTCCACGCCATTGATCTGTTGCTCGATAGGCGTGGCCACGGCTTGCTCGAGGGTCTTTGCGTCCGCACCCACGTACGTTGCCTGCAATCTGATCTCGGGCGGAACGATGTTCGGAAACTGCGCCACGGGCAGAGTCGTGATGGTGACCGCGCCCACAATCACCATAAGGATCGCGATCACCATCGCCACGATCGGACGGTTTATGAAGAACTTCGACATAGCTCAGTTTCCTTCCCTGGAAGGTTGTGCGGGCTTGGACGTAACGAGAGTCCCTTCCTTGAGCCTTTGCAGCCCTTCGACTACAACTTGCTCACCCGGCTTGACGCCACTGTCAATCACCCACATCGTCCCGACTGTCTCGCTGGGCTTCACGGTGCGCATACTGACTTTGTGATCGGCGCCGACAACGGCCACCTGATAGCTTCCCTGCGATTGCGCAACGGCGCTTTGAGGTATCAGCAGAGCGCCTTTCTTCATATTGGTTTCTACATGCACGCGTCCATACTGGCCAGGACGCAGAATGTTGCCGGGATTGGGGAAGGCAGCGACGATGCGGATCGTGCCTGTATTTGGATCCACTTGACGGTCGGCCAGCAGGATTTTGCCCTTTCGAGGGTAGGTACTGCCGTCAGTCAGGATCAGGTCAAGCGAGTTTCCAAAAAAACTGATGGTGTGCTTGGAGGAAACGGCGCTGCTCTGTTTTTGCGCTAGGACATACGCCTGTTCGCTAATCGGAAAGTAGGCTTTGATGGGATCGACTTGCGAAACAGAAGTCAAGACAGAATTGGATCCCACCAGGTTGCCGATCTGAACTTGTGCAATTCCCGCAATCCCATCCACCAGCGAGGTGACTTTCGTCCACTCAAGATTGAGTTCCACCTGCTCTACAGTTGCATTGTTCGATTCGACGGCGGCCTGGGCGCCGAGTTTGGCTTGAATCTCGTTATCTAATTGACTCTGAGCAATAGCCCTGGCCTTCGCAAGAGGTGTGTCGCGCTCCACATCCAAAGTGCTCTTGCCAAGTTGTGCTTGCGCCTGTGCGAGGTCGCCCTTCGCGCGGTCGAGGGCCGCTTTGAAGGGCCTCGGATCTATTTCGAACAGTACCTGGCCTTTGCGGACCAGCGAACCTTCTTTGTAGTTCTGTTTGATTAGGTACCCAGATACATGGGGCCGGATCTCGGCGTTTACGTAGCCGTCCAAGGTCGTGACCCATTCGTTGTACACCGGGACATCTTGCTGGACGACGGGCGCGACTCTTACTTCGGGAGGTGGCGGCGGCGCTGCGGCCTGAGTTCGTTCGCACCCAATCATCGCGACGGTGGCGCCGGCAACAAGACCGAATAATAGAAGTTTGTTCAAAATGGATCTGCTGCGCTTGTGCATTGAGTCCCTACTCCTGGTTGACGTAAGCAGAATTTCTCGTCACGGAACAGAGGAGCAAGGCGCGTGCCAAAGCTCACAGCTCTGCATAAATAGTTGAAATGCAAGGAAAATTTGAAAGATGAAATGCATCAGTGGGTGACAACTGTTGAAGCTGTCGATTTAGTTTCAACGCGCGCGTGACGCCGCATCGGCGACAATCGACGATGATGATCTAGAGATCGTCCGCTGAAAGCGATCGCGGCTGCCGGCGGTCTTTCTGATCACAACAACCTCCGCCCCGGGTATACCTTAACGCGCTTCTTTTGCATGCGAACTACCGTCCCACCTCGTTCGAAGTGAACCTCATCCATCAAACTTTTCATCAGGTAGATGCCGCGGCCATGCGTCGACTGGAGTTGCTCTACGCCAGTTGGGTCAGAAAGCTCGGTGCTGCTGAATCCGGCACCTTCGTCCTTGACCACAATGGACACTTCCTCATTGGGCACGCAGCGGCAGTCGACGTAAACGTGCTTGCGAGGGTCTTCGTGATTGCCATGAACCACGCTATTCGCCAAGGCTTCTCGTAAGGAGATTTCAACATCAACTTCGTTTCCAGCAACACATCGGCATTTTTTAATGAAAACCATTAGCTTGTCTACGAAAGGTGAAATCGCAGCGACTTCACTTCTCATGGACTGTTCGATCTGAAACAGAGGGCTAGCAGAGTGCAGAATGCTGGTCGAAGGTTTTGGGTCACTCTGTTCGCTCACTTCTCCTGTGTCCTTTCTGAATGTGAGAAAGCACGACGCGATCGGCGCCGCTTCTCAGAGTTTCCGGATTCTACAGTCCGCGGAAGTGAAACAACACGACGACCATACAAACTATGCAAATTACCGCCACTATGGCGACGGTTGCCGCGATGTCACACTCCCTGTGATCTGATTCCGGGTCGAGATAACGAATTGCAGACCAGATTTCGCGGTCAGAAATGATTTCACTGTCGTTTGCTTCCTTCTGCTCATTATGCCTAGGCATTTTGGACCTCCACCACGAGTTCGCCGGCAAGGTAAGCCAACTGAAAACCGGTGTTCAATAACTAGTTATTGGCCCGTCCATCCTTACCATCATTTCGGCAGTCTGCTTCCTCATTTCATCAAGCTTTCGCTGTTGCTCGACTGTGAGGAGTTTGTAGATTTCGGTCTGCAGGCGGGCGTTCGCGACCACAAGTGGCTCCAGGATGCGGGCCTGTTGCGCCGCGAGTTTGCGCACCCGGTGAATATCGAACTGCCCTTTCAAAGTGGTCGCGATGAGTTCCCGACGATTGTTCGTGAGTTGTTCCATCAGCGATTGCACTTGGCCTCGTTGTACTGCAATTTGCGCTTGGATCGCGGCAATCTGCAGCGGTGTCAAGTCCAGGTATTTGACAATCGCCGTTGTCACATCGGGCGACGAGTCCGGGGGAGGGACAACCAATGTGTCCCCTGAGACCCGCACCTCGGATACTGGTACCGTTTCTTCCTGGAGTTGGTCGTCGAGCCCCGTGCTGAGCCATTGGAATCGCATTAATCCTGACGCAGAGGGCTCGCTGACTCGGAGAAGGCAACCCGGTCCGGGCTGCAACGCTACTTCGGATTCGAGGATCGCCGTGATGCTCGACTTATCCGGCGAGACGGTCCCCAACACGCTGTTGATCGCAGGCGCTTGCAGCCGAACGCCGGTCTGGCCAAAGGCCGAGATTACCAGCGCGCCCGTGCCAAGAATTCCTATCCAGCAAGCTTTCATTTGAACGTACTCCTTCGCGTTCGTGTCAGAACCGAACTGTTTCCTCCCGACTAGGGTTCTTGAGCCTAGCGGCCGATTCCAACTATCGGAGCGCAACCAGGATGCCAAGACGACGGGCAAGATCGACGTTCTAATTTGCTGAAAACAGGCAGGATTGGGAAGAAGTACTTAGGCGGAGATGTTGAAAGTCGAAGATGTTGATGCTCTGTGACACGAGTCACGACTGGCGTCGGCGTATCGCCGGTAGCGCGAATAGCGCGATATATTTTAGTCTCCGATACTCCGCGGTTAAAATATCTATTCGTTCTCGTTTTTCTCGGATAATTATCAACTATGTAGTTCACCGGAAGAACCGGTCGCCTTTCTAGCCTCTCTGAAATCACGACGGACCTGCTCTTCGTGCTTTAAGGCCTTGTTGAGTTCCTGCACGATCTCCAGCAATTCGTTGGGATCCTTTGCTTCGAGTGCGGCGTGGCACAACTCCCTCCAGTTCTTATGCTCTCCCATAGCCATGGTGAACGTCCTCCGAAAAGTTGTCCTGTTTGGAACACTTGACCAATCGGCCCATCATCTAAACGTGCAAGTCTTCACGGCAAGCTTCGCTGAACGCCCGAAGCACATCGGTGTCGTACTCCTGCCTGTGTTCGAGATTGCGGAAGTCCATATTGGGGAGGTTGTAGGTTTCGACGAGCTGCCGCATGATCTCCTCTGCCTTCACGATCACGTTAGCGGAGGCGCAGAGGCGTAAATTCCCGACAAGAGCGTAAAGGCGGACAAAGTTTGATGGCTCCTCCAACTGATGGGTCAGCGCATCGGTAAATCATTTCGAAGCTTCTTCGATGAACCCTCCATACAGATGCTCGCGGCGGGTCATCGCGTGGGCAAAGCGTTGTGCACGCTCCTGCGAGTGCTGTGTCAGCCAAGTCGTCGCGAGTGACGCTAATGCTCCAATCGTTGAGCCTGCGAGAGCTGCGATAGCCGACATATAAGCATTGTCCATCTCGCCTCACAATCAGTATTGCTGTGGCTCCGTTACGCGACGCTACAAATCCACCATGGCGGTTGCTGCCACTGACAATGCGCTCACAACAAAGGTCGTGCACCGCCGCAATCACGTTCAGTTGAATGTCTTAACTCAGTACCGTCCGTGAGACATCGCGTGGGCGCTGTCCTGGCATCATCGTGTAAGTGCGGCATTTCGCCGTTCGATCTCAGAGATCTGCTTTAGCGCTCGCATTCGTGCTCTCCTGACGTCCTCTCGTGAGCAACTTAGAAGGATGGAACAATCCTGATCGGAGTATCGCTCGAGAACAGACAGAACAAAGACAAACCGCTCGAAGTCTCCAAGCGCGAGTGCAGTCGCGATTGCGACATGTTTAGCTGGAGTGCCTTGGAGTTTTGCATCCTGGTCCGGAGAGACTCCCGCCCAAGCGGAGTGCTCAGGCCTCGGAGCCATCATACGGATTGCATTTCGAACGATCGTGCGCTGAGCCCAGGAACGCGCCCACTCTTTGAAAATAGAGTTATTACTTACGCAATCCTCGAGACCAGTGACAAGGCACTGTTCTGCCCTCTCGTGATTGCCGGTTAATAAATATGCGAGCAGATGCAGTGCCATCATATCTTCAGTAAACAACTCTCGGAAGTCGTCGCTGGTTGCATAGTCGTCTGCAATAGCGGGCTTACTCCGGTTTGGGCATAGCCGATTCATATTTGTCCTTGGGCATCTCGCACGCAGGGGGGCGCTCCCTGGCTCATTTGCTCGAGTTCCTCTTATGTCTGCGTGCGAGCTCCTGGATCAGGTGCTTGGTGAGCACGCCGCTACAACGAAACTTTGCGCCTTCACTCATTAATTCCAAGAGAGCGCTCTCTCCCTCTTGGCTGACGACGGTTACGTTCCTCAGATCGATTACCACCGCAGACCTCCCGATCTGCCCATTCGCTGTTCGCCATGCGGTCCTCAGCTCCGCGACCCAGGGCGCGATTAGCTTGCCTTCAAGAACCAACCGGCGTTCTGTGCGACGATCGATGACAGAAATCTTCAACATGCCGTTTCTCTGCGCCTATCAAGGGAGGGCAAATCGCATGCCAAACCTTGGGCACCGTAAGTCCATGGATTCCAAGACGGAGCGGCAAAAGTGAGTGTTGCCGGTGTCGAGGCTGACGAAGCCGTCCTCAACAGGTCGATAATTGCGCGTCGCTGAGAGATTGCGGTCAGGATCAACGCAACCGAAACGACTAGCCAGAGGAAAAAGATAATGTGCAACGTCCGCGTAATTTTCGTTTTCTCATTGGTGCGAAAGCGTTTATCGCGGTTCTCATACCTTGTACTGGTCGAGCTTCGCCTCAGGCATGACAACATTGTTCCATCAGCCTCCATCACAGCACTCTTCCGCACAGCGCTTCTCCTCTGACAATGGATAAGCAATACGCATACCAAAGGAGAGCTGCCGTAAGTCTGTGAAGTTCAGAGTTGAAGAGCAAGAGGCAGGTCCCGTCGTGTCGAAACTGTTGAAATCAGTCCCAACGTCGTCAACTAGTCTCTGGTGTTTGGGCTCTTAGTCCCGATGCGATGTCTGCGATTGAAGTGGGGCGAAACAAGATGGAGGCAGGAAAACACGTTTCGGGTCAGGCAAAAAGCCTGGGGTCAATGCCAAACTTCTTCATCCGAGAAATCAATGTGGTTCGATTGATTGCCATACGCTCGGCAGCGCCGTCTGCGCCCCCAACACGACCTTTTGTCGCACGCAGGACGCGGATGATCTCTTGCCGCTCCCGCTCGTCATGCTCTTTGACTGCGGTTGTGGTGTTTCCCTTGCTGATTTCGCTGATCGTTTCTCTTACAATCCGCGAAATCTCGTCATGTGTGCCATTGCGGTTCGGCACGGGGGCGTCCACTCCCGACTTGCGCAATTCCGCGATCGGCACCTCAAGCGTCTTGCCGCGCGTGAGGATTACGGCGCGCTCGACGAAATTCTCGAGTTCCCGAATGTTCCCCGGCCACTCCCAATTCGTCAGGGCCTTCATTGTGGCAGCCGGGATGGTTTCGATTTGTTTTTGCATTTGCCTGGCGAACCTGTGGACGAAGTGGCGAACCAGCACAGGAATATCTTCCCTCCGTTCCCGTAGTGGAGGGATGCGAATGGGAAAGACATTCAGCCGGTAGTACAGATCGCTGCGAAATTCGCGCGCGGCGATCATCTTTTCCAAGTCGCGGTTGGTTGCGGCGACCAGCCGCACGCTCACTTTCCTCGTTTGGGTGCTGCCCAGACGTTCGAATTCCCGCTCCTGCAGAGCACGCAACAGCTTTGGCTGAATTTCAATCGGGATGTCGCCGACTTCGTCCAGAAATAGCGTGCCCTGATGGGCGAGTTCCAGCCGACCGATCTTTTGGCTGATGGCGCCGGTGAACGCCCCCTTTTCATGTCCAAACAATTCGCTTTCGAGCAGACCGGTTGGAATAGCAGCGCAGTTGAGTTTGACAAACGTTCGGTCCTTGCGCCGGCTGTGGTCGTGAATAGCACGGGCGATCAACTCCTTTCCCGTACCCGTATCGCCCAGCAACAACACGGTAGAATCGCTTGCTGCTACTGTCTCCACCAATTCCAGGACGTGCTGCAGCGCTGGACTGCTTCCAACGATCTGCTCAAAGTTCAGCTCGCTGCGAATCTCTTCTTCGAGATATACCTTTTCTTGGGCAAGTTTGTCTTTGAGCTCAGAGATTTCTCGGTAGGCGAGCGCATTTTCGATGGCGATCGCGACTTGGCCTGCTACTTCGGTTAGAAACTCCGCATCGTGCTCGCTGAAAGAGTTGTCTTCCTTCCGCGCAAGACCCAATACACCAATGGCACGTCCGCGATTGACTAGAGGGGCAATACAGAGGGTCTTCAGTCCTTCACCGATGACGATGTCAGACATCTCGCCAAACTCGGCTGCGTCAAATTGGTTCACAATGACCGGCTTGAGGGTTTCGAAAGCTCTCCTACTAGCTCCGCTGTGAGAAGTGACCAGTTCCTCATGCAAGAGCCCCTTACTGCTGGGGAAATCAAGGGCGTAAATCCGAAATTGTCTGCTCTCCGAATCCAGTAAGGTAATTGCCACGAGATCGCACTCCATCACCTGCCGAACGCTCCCGCACACGGTACGCAGTAGTTCGGCTAAGTCCAAGTTGGAGGTGATCTGGTTCGTCAGATCGAGGAGCAGTTTGAGGCGGGTATTCTGGCGCTGCAGTTCCAATTGTGCAGCTCGAGATTTCCTCAGATTGAGGACATCGTCAATGGATAGCGCAACACCACGAGAAAGCAACTGCAAGAAGCAGACGTCTTCCGGACGGTACGCATTGCGATCACGGCTGGCAATACCCAGCGTTCCCAAGCGCCGGTGCGGAGTGGTCAACGGCACGCGAATGACTGAACCGATCTTTGTCCCGCTATTTTCCAAAATCCGTTTCAACCGCGGGAACTTGTCAACCGCATCCCAATTAGCGATGTGGCATGGTTCCTGGGTGTTGTAAACATGCCAGCTTGACGTCTCCTCGACCGGGAGATCGGGAAAGGCGGCCGGCTTCGTTCCCCACCCGTGCCATTCGATTTCGCTCGAATTTTCCTTGAGGATGAGCACGTCGAGATGGTCGAAACTGATGAGTCCGCGCAACTGGTCGCCGAGAACTCGTGCCAGCTGTTCTGGCTCCCCGCAAACGGAGAGCGCTTCAGAGATGCGAAACAGAGCTCCATAGCGCTCAGCATCAGTTCCAAGCGCGAGTTGTGGTTCTGGGGTCACATGCTACACAAGAGAGGGCGGGATCCCCCGGTTCTGACAAGAGTTTCCTTCAACATCAGAGTCTATCCATTTCGCTTAACCATCGTACTTTTTCACCAATCGAAACTGTCGCACTAGGGCAGGAAGCCTTAGAACTCCAGGTCCCAGCGGAGGCCAAGCTAGTACGCCCAGGTTCAACGCTTTCGCCAAACTGAAGGAGGAACTGGAGTGGAACTCCAATGAAGGAGACGAAGAGAAGGGTGATCCACTCGCGACGGTTGAGGTGTATCCGTTGTATGGCGAGGAGTGGCAGAAGAGCGATGATGGCAAAGAAGAAGCGATAAAAGACCATGTGGCCAACGCTCATCTCGCGGAGGGCGATCTTGCCGAAGAAGAAGCCTGTACCCCATAGCGCCCCCGCGACCCCGCAGGCTGTAAAGCCGAGAAATTTGTTCTGTGTGCGATGGGAGTGCATCTTTCCACTTTCGCATAGATGAGTTTGGAGTGCATTTGTGTACGGAATCTGGGAAACGCACAGTTGACAACCCTTTGCGAATTCCCATATAGGTACTG
>Ga0137403_10008703_pt1 | contig 11351 bp, 7 predicted proteins | sample CZOMad2_1_16fung_FD_122057 | JGI IMG/M metagenome (GOLD analysis project Ga0137403, IMG submission 122057) | Vadose zone soil fungal communities from Angelo Coast Range Reserve, California, USA - CZOMad2_1_16fungal (Hybrid Assembly) | ecosystem: Environmental > Terrestrial > Soil > Vadose zone...
CAAAGCGGCCCGCGACAGCAAGGTTGTCACCGTAACACCGCGCCCGGCGCGCCCCAGCATTCGGATCTCGGCCGACCAGGAGGCGATTACGCGCGGGCAAAGTACTACGCTTCGATGGACCTCGAACAATGCGGACCGGGTAACGATCAGCGAGCTAGGCACGGTGCCCAGTTCCGGTTCGCGCACGGTCAGCCCTTCACAATCCACGACCTACAACGCAACGGCTACCGGCGCGGGAGGAACAGAAAACGCCTCGGCACGAGTGACCGTCACCGAAGAAACTCCTCCGGGCGACAGACCGAGAACCAGCACTCCTGGTCCGAACCCGACAATCGCGGCGATATTCAACCAGATGGTGAGAACCATTTACTTCGAGTTGGACAAATCAGATCTTACGCCCGAATCGCGAGACCAACTGCGGCGGGGATCTGAATGGCTCACGCAGGGACCGAATCGGTCGATCACCTTTCGGATCGAGGGCAACTGCGATCCGCGCGGCACTGAAGAGTACAACATCGGACTGGGAGAGCGGCGCGCGCAATCGGCTAAAGAGTTTCTCACTTCGTTAGGAGTCGAGGCATCGAGGATTCAGACGGTGAGCTACGGCAAGGAGCGTGCGGCCGGGGCAAGCGAGGGCTCGCCGAGCCAGTCGCCTTCCTGGGCGCACGACCGCCGCGATGATTTCGTGTACGTGAGCGGCGGCACGCCACGCAATCCTTAGCGCGGCGAATGACTTGTTGAAAGATAATAGTTGGGCGGCGCAGCGTTGCCGATTCCAATTGCAGAGCAGGTGATGAATCCGTTTTTCAAAGAGGCGCCGACTGAGACCCGGATGTTCCCCTGTCCGGTCTGCGAGGAGATCATCACGCTGGGGAACGCGAGCTGCCGATACTGCGGCACTACAATTGACGAGGCAACGGCAGGTCGCCTAAATGCGGCTTTTCAGCAGGTCACCGATGCGGTCGCTAGCGCCAACACCTTCAAGCAATCGATTTGGGCCGCTGTTTTTCTGACGGTCGCGAGACCCATCTTCCTTTTTGGCATGGGACAACCCAACCCGCGCCTTCTTCTGGTGTCGGCTGCCCCGATCGGTTTTCTTGCCTACGCGATCTCTTGGCGACGCAAATACGGCGGACTCGAGACAAGAGACGAGGACTACCCCGAAGCGGTTCGGGCGATGAATCGCAGTCTTCTGGTATGGGTAACAGCGCTTCTTATTCAGGTTGCCGTGCTCATGTACGCATTATCTTCGCGTGTGTTCGATCGCTGACGCCGGTTTGGCGAAGGCTCGCCGCGCGCACTCATGGTTCGAATGCTAGATGTAGAGGAGAGTCTTATGACGTTCAAGTCCATCACCACCGCCTTGGTTGGATTGCTATTACTATCCTTGACTGGGCCCAGCGGACTCGCGGATCAGAAAGACGCGCAAGTGAAGCTCGCGTTGGACGAACTGAAGGCGGAAGTGATCGTGCTCGAGCGTCAGGTGCGCACCATGCAGGAGACGATGGACAAGAACAGCGGCCAGTTGAATACCCTTATCACGCAGATCGTCGACAACGTCAACGCTATCCGCCAGGCTCAGGGACGGGTTGCTGAAGGCAGCTCGAGCGCTATCCAATCGGTCAGCGGATTGAGTGAGCAGCTCAGCTCCACGAATCAGCGAATCGACCGTTTGTCCGAGCAATTGGCTCAGGTAAGGAAGCTGGTCGAGAATTTACCTAAGCTTCCCACCTTTACTCAGATCACGCCTGGCAATCCTGATCAACTCTTTGCGGCGGCTTATGGTGACTACAGCCGCGGCAACTACGATCTCGCCATCAGCGAGTTCCGCCAGTACGTCGAGACCTACCCCTCGAGCGAGATGGCCGACAACGCGCAGTACTGGGTAGGCGAGTGTTATTACAGCAAGAAGCTGCTCAACGAGGCGGTCGCCGAATTTGACAAAGTGACCCTGTTGTTCCCGAAAGGCGATAAGGTTCCGGCCGCTCGCTTCAGGAAAGGCGTGACGCTGATGGAAATGGGTCAGCAGGAAGCAGGGCGGGCTGAGTTGACCGCGCTGATCAGGAGTTTCCCGCGCAGCAACGAAGCTGTTCTCGCGAAGCAGCAGCTTGAGAAGTGAGAGACATTATTATTGACTCTTCTGTCAAAATGACTTAGATTGCCGCTACCCCACAGAAGCACTTCGCATCTGCCCCTGCAAATCCATCGAACGCCCCAAATCAAAGCAGGCGTTGGCATGTCTAGCCCGAACGGGTTATCTGACCGCATCCTCATTCTCGCAGACGAAACGAAGGCAGCGCGAGCTATGCAGCGATTGCTCGAAACCGCAGGCTATGACGTAGTCTCCCTCGCTTCCGCCCAAGCTGCGCTCGAGGAGGTGCGCGCCCGCGAAGTGTCGCTAATCATCATCGAATCTTCCGCTTCACGCCTGACAGGTTCGTCTTTGCTTCCTTCCAGTGACGATTCCGGTGAGAGCCTGCGGCGGCTCGATTGGGCTCACCTCGCATTGACCTTTTGCGAGGATATCCGGGCCGGCGAGGCGACTGCCGATGTGCCGATCCTGATGATCTCCAAGAGTCACCGCGCGCAAGACAAAGTCGCATGTCTGAATCGGGGCGCCACCGATTACATCACCCGGCCTTATCAGAGAGCCGAGCTGCTTTCCCGAATAAGAGCCCACCTCCGCTCGTCGCGCTACGAGCGCGAGAGGACCGAGAGATTCGAGCAGCTCAATGTGCTGCACACGGTATCGTCGGTGCTTGCCAGCTCGCTCGAGCCGGAGGTGCTGTTGCAAGGGACGCTGGCTGCGTTGATAAGTTACGTTCGCGCAGACTCAGGCGTGGTCTTTCTGCGCGAAGCCGATGAACGGCCAATGACCATCGCAGCGGTTGAAGGACTGACGATGACTGAGAGCGCGCATGCGAGCCTGCTCGAATTGTACTCACGGATCGTGCCGCTGATGAACGGGAAGCCGCTTATTCTCGAGTCGCTGCCTGAATCCGCTCGAAGGGTGCTAGCAGGCGACCTTCTGCGAGACGTCCGCGGAGTCGCGTGCACACAACTGGTGTTGAAAGGCAAAGCACTGGGCGCCATATGCTTGTTCTCAAACGCCGGGATGGCGCTTCCCAAGCAGCAAGCGGAGCTGCTCTCGACTGTTTGCAATCAACTTACAGTCGCTCTTGAGAACGCACGCTTTTATCTGGAGACCAAGAAGAGTGCGGCCCAGCTTTCATTCGTTTACAACCTTGGCCACAACCTGATGACCTCGCTCGAAATGGACGAGCTGTTGAGCTATGCCGTGTTCACTGTGGGAAGGAGCCTGGAATGCGACGCCTGTGCGGTCATAGTTCGGAGTTCTACCGACTCCGACGACCTCGCGTCGGCCATTTGCTCGCGCTCGTATGCGGATCAGCCGGAGGGAGATGACTGGTTTCACAAGGAACGCGTCGTCAAGTATCTCACCTCGGCAGACTGGCGCGTGCAGCCGGCGATCCAGATCCGAACCGCGGAATGCTTCCTGCACGACCCAAACATACTGCTCGAGACCGTAGTTCCCTTGATGTTCGATGACCGGATGCTCGGAATTCTCATCTGCGGCAGCTTTGCAGCGCGGCCGATCAGCGCCGACGATCAGAAGCTGCTCGGCGCGGTCGCCCAACAACTGAGCCTCGCGATCAGAAACACCGAACTGTACCGGCGGACAAAGGACCATTCAATCAACCTTGCCGTCGAGGTATCGCAGCGAACGCGGGAGGCGGAAGAGCAAAAACGGTTCACCGAGAAGATCATCGATTCCCTTCCCGTCTCCCTCTACGTCGTCGATCGCGATATGCGAATCGTGGCGTGGAACCGCAATCGGGAGGTGGGCGGGCTCGGAATCAATCGCGAACAGGTTCTCGGACGCAATGTGTTTCAAGTGCTGGTTCGCCAACCGCGTCGAAAGCTGGAAGAAGAGTTCGTTGATGTGTTCCGCAGCGGCGAAATAGTCCATCTGGAGCAGGAGTCGTGGTTCGACGGCCAAAAGAAGACCTGGAAGATCAGCAAGATTCCAATGCGGGTCGATAACGCCGAGGTCACTCACATCATCACCGTCGGCGAAGACATAACCGAGCAGAAGAAAATGAACGAGGCAGTCATCCATGCCGAGAAACTCGCTTCGATTGGCAGGCTTGCGGCGGGCGTGGTGCACGAGATCAACAATCCGCTGGCTACCATCGCCGCCTGCTCTGAGGCGCTGACCGCGCGGGTCGAGGACCTGCAAAACGTGGAGCTGCATCAGGACTTCGGCGAGTATTTGCAGATTATTCGCGATGAAGCCTTCCGGTGCAAGACGATCACAAACAGCCTGCTCGAATTCTCTCATCAGCGCCAGGCTGAAAAGCTCGCGGTCGATATCAATCCGATCATCGAACAGACGCTTCAACTCATCAAGCATCACCCCAAACTCGGCAAGATGCGCGTGATCAAGGAGCTCGATCAGTCGCTCGCGCCTGTTTGCGTAAACGAAGGCCAGATGAAGCAAGTCTTCATCGCTCTGATGTCGAATTCATTTGACGCGATGTTGGGCGACGGAAGCCTGACGATTCGAACGCACTGGAATGAATCAGAAACAGAACGGCAGGTCTGCATTGAGATCAGCGACACCGGCTGCGGAATCGCCGCCGAGCACCTGGCTAAAATCTTCGACCCCTTCTTTACAACCAAACCTCTCGGCCGCGGGACCGGTCTTGGGCTATCGGTCTGCTACGGCATCGTTTCCGAACACGGCGGAAGAATCGAGGTCGATTCAACCGAAGGCGTGGGGACGACCTTCCGTTTGTTGTTGCCGCCGCATCAAGAGTTGAGCGCGCGTGCGCGAGAGCAATCCTTCGAAGGCATACTCGAAATGGAGGGAGCGCTGTGAGTTCAAATCCAAGTATCAAACTGTTGATCGCCGAGGACGAAAAGAATCTCGGCCTGGTTCTTCAACGAGAGATGTCCAGGCTCGGCCATCAGGTCACACTCGTACACGATGCGGAAGCTGCGATCAAGACCGCGCGCGAAGCTGAGTTCGACGTCGCATTGCTCGACATTATGATGCCGGGCCGTAGCGGACTCGAGGTTCTTCGCGAACTTCGGCAGCAAGACCAGCCGCCCGAAGTGCTGATGATGACCGGCCACGCGACGGTGGAAACCGCGCTTCAGGCGATGAAGCTCGGTGCGTATGACTACCTGACAAAACCGTGCCACATCCGTGAGCTTGAAGCGATCATCAATAAGGCTTACGAGAAGCGCCAGCTCAGGCGCGAGAACATGATTCTGCAGTCGCGCCTCACCTACAAAGAAAAGGCGCCGGACATCGTCGTGCGCAGTCAGAAAATGACCGACGTGATGGCGCTGGTGCGCAAAATCGCTGCTTCGAACGCGACTGTGCTGGTGACTGGTGATTCGGGCACGGGAAAGGAACTGGTCGCCAATACGGTTCACTGCTCCTCGCCCCGCAACGGCGGACCGTTCATCGACATAAGCTGCGCCGCGATTCAAGAAACGCTGCTTGAATCCGAGCTGTTCGGCTACGAGCCGGGCGCATTCACCGGCGCGCGAAAGCGTAAGCTCGGACTGTTGGAACTTGCTCACGGGGGCACGCTGTTTCTCGACGAAATAGGCGAGATGAGTTTGACGCTTCAGTCGAAACTGCTGCGCGTGCTCGAGACGCAGATGTTCTATCGCGTGGGCGGCACAAAAAAAGTCGAAGTCGACGTGCGGTTCATCGCTGCCACCAACCGCGACCTGAATCAGGATGTGGTCGACGGAAAGTTCAGAAGCGACCTTTTGTTCCGCATAAACAATTTCACGATCAAGCTTCCGGCGCTGCGCGAGCGGCCCGAAGATATTCCTGCGCTGGCCGAGCATTTCCTCGGTCTCGTGCGCGGCGGGGAGAACGCGCGTTTGAGCACCGACGCGATGGAAGTGCTTATGAATTACTCGTGGCCCGGGAACGTGCGCGAGCTGAGAAACGTGATCGAACGCGCGGTGATACTTTCGGTTGGCGATGAGTTGAGCGCCGAGGATTTGCCTCTCGAGCTTCGTACCCACCGCATGATCAACGTGGACTCCGACGAGGACGACGAGTCCAGAGCGGGCAACCTCGATGAGTTGCGGCGAAAGCAAATACTTACGGTGCTCGAACAGACGGGCTGGCATCAAGGCAAAGCTTCGGAGATTCTCGGTATCTCGCCGAGCACGCTGTACCGGCAGCTCAAGGCGTATGGCCTCACTCGATCGAGAAGGATCCACGAGCAGGCGTTTTGATTCGGTAGTCGCAAGTTCTCGGACTCTATTTCGACAGCAATCCCAACGAGGCAGAACCTTCAAACAGCAGGCTTCCTGCATCGAGTTCCTGCATCGAGTTGCGTTTGTGCGCGCGCGTTCGCTAAGCTTAATTTACTAATCTTGTCGCAGTGAGGATAAAAAGCAATGAACGATACCGGTAATGAAAGCGGGTTCGTGGGACAACAACACAAGGACCCCTGGAAGCAACGGCAAGGCGCACGCGGCGCGTGGATCGCGGTTACTTTCATAGTCGCCGCGCTGGTGGTAACCGTAGCTATCATTCAAGGCGCGTATCATCGGTCGTCCAGAAACGTGCCTGAGCTTCCCGAATCGCGCAAGGTCGCAACGACGAATGCGCTTGCGCCTACCGAACTGTCGCTGTCGTTTCGAGAAGTAGCAAAAGCTGTAAAGCCAGCCGTGGTGTACGTCAACATCGTCGAAAACGCGAGCAGTGACTCAGGTCAGCCCGACTTCTTTGGCTTTCCGGGGCAAGGTGGTTTCCCAAGAAGGCGTGAGGGCGCTGGCTCCGGTTTCATCGTCACGGAAGACGGTTACATCCTCACGAACAATCACGTAGTAGGCAACGCAAACAAAATCAACGTGACGCTTGCCGACGGGAGGAAGTTCAAAGCCGAAGTCGTCGGCTCCGACGCCGAAACCGATATTGCGGTGATCAAGATTGATGCCGGCAATCTGCCGACTGCAGTGCTTGCGCACGATTCTGATGAACTTGAGCAAGGAGATTGGGTGCTTGCGATTGGAAGTCCGTTTGGTCTTCAACAAACCCTGACCGCCGGCATCGTGAGCGCGACCGGCCGTGAGCTTCGTGAATCGACGTACAACCATTACATCCAAACCGATGCCTCGATCAATCCCGGCAACTCCGGCGGCCCGCTGGTCAACATGCAGGGAGAAGTAGTAGGCATCAACACGATGATTCTGACCGGCGGCCCGATGAGTCAGGGGAATATTGGCATCGGCTTCGCGATTGCCTCGAACACCGCGCGTGACGTTTTCAAGCAATTGGTGCGAGGCGGAAAAGTCACTCGCGGGTACCTGGGCGTGTTTGTGTCCGACCTCGATGAAGCGAAAGCTCACGCGCTTAATCTTGAACCGCGCGCTGGAGTCTTCGTTGTTGATTTCCCCGACACAGAGAGCCCCGCCGGCAAAGCAGGGATTCGGCCCAAAGATGTGATTACAGCTTTCAACGGCAAGCCCGTCAAAGCTGCCAGGGAGTTGACGGCTGCCGTGGCGGCTACGCCCGTCGGTCAAGCCGCGCGCGTTGACTTCGTACGTGACGGCCACCCTCAATCGGTGACCGTACAGCTCGTCGAACGGCCGAAGAACATTAACGCTCGGGCGATACCGTCAGACAGGGGAGAAGGCGATGGTGAGGGCGGCGGAGCGATTCAGCAGGGACGGCTCGGCATACAAGGGCAGAGCATTACCCCCGAGACGATCGAGCGGATGGGGCTCAAACTTAAGGTCCCAACCGGCGTGTTTGTCGCTTCGGTGCAGCCTGGGAGTCCGGCGGCTGACGCGGGCCTCCTGCATGGTGATGTGATACACGGGCTGGATCGAGATGAGATAAAGAGCGTTGAGGAGCTGGCTCAGGCGGTGAAGGCGCTCACGCCTGGCGATTATATGCTTGAAGTGGAACGCAGCCGCCGGACGATCTTTCTGACGCTCACGATTGAATAAATCGGGCTCTGCGTTACTCACTCTATCCGAGTGCCGTTCTTAGGCACGCGGTCCTGAGGCGTCGCGGTCGGTGGTTGTATTCCCTCGGTCTCGAATACAACCATGGTTTCATTAGAATAGAAGGACCGATTACCAGTACCAAAATTACCTGCCGCTATTGGGTGTGCTGTTGTATCAAACATGGGCGCCAACTCCGGGACAGATAATGGTTCGGAGCTAAAGATGTAGCCTCCCTTTTGTCCAGAGGCAAGACCAGCATCTATCAACCCTTGTGTGCCTAGCGTACGGAGATCAGCAAACTTTCCGTGTCCTTTTGTAACTGAATAAAGAATCTGTGCCCTGCCAATCGTTTGTACTTCAGCGAGCGCAGCGGTTTCATGGGCGGCTTGCTGAGATTTAATAAGATTCGGTATGGCTATGGCTACTTGGATAGTAAGCCTGGTTATCCATTAGGTCTCCTTCAACATCTCTCACCGCAAACCGTCGCTGCTATCCGCGTTCGCCTCTCACATCGCAAGCCCGCCGTCTGCCTGGATCACCTGCCCGGTGATATAACGAGCGTCGTCAGAAAGAAGGAACGCTGCAACCCGCGAGACCTCTTCCACGGTTCCATAACGCCCCAACGGAATCTGGTCGAGCATTTTCTGCTTGTACTCATCCGGCAACGCAGCCGTCATATCGGTCTCGATCAAGCCGAGCGCAAGCGCATTAACCGTGATACTTCGACGCCCGACCTCCTTGGCGAGCGCTTTGGTGAAGCCGATGAGCCCGGCTTTCGACGCCGAATAGTTGGTCTGGCCCGCCATCCCAACGATTCCGCTGATCGAAGCGATGTTCAAAATCGAGCCGCGTCTCTGACGCACCATCACTGAGACCGCGTGCCTGGTCACGTTAAACACGCCCTTCAGGTTTGTGTCGATGACCGCATCCCAGTCTTCCTGGCTCATCATCATTATCAGCTTGTCGCGTGTGATCCCCGCGTTGTTGACCAGATAATCGACCGAGCCCAACTCGCTCTTTACAGCCTTCACCATTGCTTCTGCCGCACCGAAGTCCGTTACATCGGCCTGAAAAGGCACCGCGCGCTTGCCGGCGCTCTGAAGCTCGGCGACCAGCTGATCCGCCATCTCGCGATTCTTTGTGAAGCTGAAGGCTACGCTGGCGCCTCGCGCAGCAAGCTCTCTCACTATCGCCCGTCCGATGCCGCGCGAACCGCCCGTGACTATCGCTACCCTTCCCTCAAACTCTGACATGCCTCTCCTCTGAAGACTACGCCAGCCGCACTTCCTCGCGCCTCCTCACAAGCGACTCCACGCGCCCCTCGTTCACCTCGTACCCGATACCCGGACCAGCCGGCACGGTAATAGTGCCGCGATGACTCACAGTGACCGCAGGCTCGATGATGTCTTCCTCCCAGTAGCGCGCCGAAGCCGATACGTCGCCGGGCAAGGTGAACCCCGCTAGCGTCGACATCGCAATGTTGTGCGCGCGGCCGATCCCTGATTCAAGCATGCCTCCGCACCACACAGGCGTTTCCCGGCCGTCGCAGAAATCCTGAATCGATCTGGCTTCCGCATGCCCCCCAACGCGGCCGAGCTTGATGTTTATTATCTTGCAAGAGCCGAGCTCGTGAGCGTGACGCGCGTCGGCAAGCGTAAGTATGGATTCATCCAGACAAATCGGGGTTTTGACCTCGCGCTGCAGTTTTGCGTGATCGACCAGATCGCCGGCCGCAAGGGGCTGCTCGATCATCATCAAGTTGTATTCATCCAATCGCTTCAACAGATCTGTGTCCGCAAGCGAGTAGGCCGAGTTCGCATCAACTGACAGTCTAATATCGGGAAACTCAGACCGAACAGCTTCCACCAGTGAAAGGTCTTGACCCGGTTTGATCTTGATTTTGATCCTTTGATAACCGGCTTCAACTTCACGCCTGGCTTTTTCGAGCAGTGCATCGGCGCTCGGTTGCAAGCCAATCGAAACGCCGCAGGCGATCTCTTCGCACGTACCGCCGATGTGTTGCCATAGAGGCTTCCCGGCAATCCTGGCTTCAAGGTCCCAGATCGCCGTCTCGACCCCGCCTTTTGCCATTCGATTAGCACGTATTCGCGCAAGCGCGTCGTTCACTTCGCCGGCGCGTTCGATGCGCGCTTCGGTGAGAAGCGAGCCTACATAGTTGGTAACGATGATCCAGGCGGTATCGATCGTCTCGTGGTTGTAGAAGGGGTCTTCAGGCGCAGTGCATTCGCCATAACCGAAAGCCCCGGACCTGTCGAAGACGCGAACGATCATGATCCGCCGCCGCGTGGTCCGCCCGAAGCTGGTTTCGAATGGCCATTTCAAAGGCAATTCGATTTCTCGGAGCTCAATTCGTTCAAGTTGTAGTTTCATTATCTAAACTGAAATTGCTCTTCGTCAGCTCCAAGCAGATACCGACTGATGCCATCGGCGCGCTCGAAGCCGCGCACGATCAGACCATTCTTGAGCGTCCTCTGAAAACCCTCACGCACGCGCAACCGCCATTTGAGATGTTCCTCGACGGATATTGCCCGCACCTTGTTGATGTCTTCGGGGATCAAGACAGATTCGACTGGATTTTCAATGTGAGGGCGTTTACCTGCAAGCACCGACTCGACATGAGGCGACGACACCCACCATTCCGCAAATATTCGGTCGCTTGGGACGTCGGAATCGAAAACAGTGGATAACCCTTCGCTGTAGTAATTGACTTCGTAACGCCGGATAACTGCGCCCAGCTTGTTGATGTTCAAGTGAGCGTTGCGCGACTGAAGCGGGTCAAAAGTCCAAATGATCAGAGGCACACCGGCCTTCATCGCGTGCTGACGTTGCGCGAGCTTCATTCTGAAGCCGATATCCCGGTGCCGCAACTCTTCGATGACCGCCGCCAGGTGCGAGTGATATACAACCCGCCCGTCGATCAGCGCGATCATCGTGTGAACGAATCCCACCAACCGCCCCGACGATTCGAACGCGCCAATAGTGGGCGCCTTACAGGCCTTCGAAATCATGTAGAGCCGGATCGGCATTATTCCGAGGTCCGCGTCGTTCCACACCCGCACCCAGCAGGGCATGTAGGTCTCGGGATAGGGCATCAGCCAGACGCCCATCTTCGTGACGATCCCGTAGTTCGACTGCATGAACAGCTGGTCGGGCGTCGGGCCGAGGCCGCGCTTGTACACGTGCCACGCGCGACTCCCGGGCATCGCGCCCATCCCGGTGCGCATCACCTCGCCGGCCTGTGTGAGCCGGCGACAGACCTCCCCGATCGTCTGGCGGTCGCGTCCCACCCAGTCAAACACTTGGCGGACCAGCCGGGC